>Ga0299913_10006152_pt1 | contig 10359 bp, 8 predicted proteins | sample RVTome_9_FD_201360 | JGI IMG/M metagenome (GOLD analysis project Ga0299913, IMG submission 201360) | Soil microbial communities from uranium-contaminated site in the Upper Colorado River Basin, Wyoming, United States - RVT155D38 (version 2) ... | reverse complement strand
GCAACGCGACCCGGCTGCGCGTCGAGAGCGTCAACGCCGACGGGTCGCCGCGGGACTTCTACGCGACGAACGCGGTACTCGTCGGCCCGACCGTCGAGCCGGTCGACGTGCCGCTCGTCCAGGTCGCACCCGGCGTGTACGAGCAGGATCTCGGCGAGATCGAACCCGGGGCGTACGCCGTGCGCGTCACGCAGACGCGGCCGGGCACCACGCCGCTCGGGCGCTCGCTGGGGTTGGTGGCGCCGACCCCGGCGGAGTACCGGGTCCTCGGGGCGAACGAGCCGTTCCTCGCGGCCCTGCGGGCGGCGACCGGCGGCACCGAGATCGAGACGGCAGCCGAGGTCTGGACGCACGACCTTCGCGCCACGAGCCGCTACACCGACCTGTGGCCGCTCCTCCTGATCGTCGCGCTCCTCCTGTGGCCGCTCGACGTGGCGTTCCGGCGCGTGTCGATCGGGCGTCGCGAGCTGGTCGCCGCGCGCGGCTGGGTCACGGGTCTGGGCCGGCGGCGGCGACGGATGGCCCCGCGGCCGGCGGTCTCCGAGGGTCTCCTGGCGGCCCGCGACCGGGCGTCGTCGATCGAGGCCCGCAGCGCGATCCGGGCGGCGGCGGAGGGGGGTGTGCCGGCACGGAACGGGGACTCGCCACCGGCCCCGGGCGGCGCCGCTCCCCCGCGCCTGCCCCCCGCCGGCCCGGCCGGAGCGGGCGCCGCACGGCCCACACCGCAGGCCGACGACGCGGCAACCGCCGACACCCTCGCCCGGCTGCGCGACGCAAAGCGGCGGGCTCGGGAGCGCTGAGCGCCGGCCACGCGAGCGGCTCCGTGATAGCCTCGGACCATGTCCCCGACTCGACCGGCCCCGCACGGCCGTGGGCCGGCCCTGCCCGCGCTGCTGCTCCTCGCGCTCGTCGTGGCGGCCTGCGGGGTCGTGTCCACGAGCCCGCCGGCGCCGACACCGGCCGACTTCCAGGGAATCGCCTCGGAGATCGTGCGCCGCGGGGTCGAGATCGAACACCTCGTATCGGGCGACGCGGGCTGCGACGATCCGGTCCTCAACCCCACCGCGATCGCCTTCGATGCCAGCGGCCTCGACCAGGCTGAGCCCGTGCGGCTGTACCTCTACATCTTCCGGAACAGGGCGAGCTACGAGCGCCTGCGCGCCTCCATCGATACGTGCGCGCGCAGCTACGTGACCGATCCTCAGACGTTCGAGTCGATCGAGTCGTCGCCATTCGTCCTGGCCGGTCAGGGCCCGTGGGCGCCCGAGTTCCGCGCGACGCTCCGGGAGGCCCTCACCGTCGCCTCGGGGACCGGAAACTGACCCTGACTGCTCCCTGCGTCCGCGGTCCGCACCAGACGGACGCATGACCTTGGTCCCGGTTCCGGACCGGGACCGCTCGACCTTCCCATCGCCGATGGGACGACCGGGGGGCGGTACCCGGGGATCGCGGCGACGATCGTCGGAGCATGTCACGGCCGTACCCGCCGATCCGCCGCATCCTTCTCCCCGTCGTCCTCGCCCTGACGCTCGTCGCCGAGTCGATCGCGGTCGTTGCCGCCGTCGACCTGCGCACGCTCGGGGCTGCATCGACGCCCACCGAAGCCGAGTTCGCTTCGCAGGCCACGCGCCCGAAGGTGCGGCTCGCCGTGCCTGGTGCCGCGACCATCGAGGCAGCCCGGCCCTCCGTCTCGGCCGTTCCGTGGCGGCACGACCCGCGCCTGCGCACGACGCCTCCCGACGCGCCCGCCGACCAGGCTCGCGGCGTGGTCCCGGTCCCGGTCCGCCCTTCGACGGCGGCGGTCAACAAGGCCAAGTCGATCCCGAAGTCGTCGCCGGCAACCGCCTCCGGCGGCACGGGCGCCAAGTCCGGCTCGACGAGCTATTCAGGCAGCAACAGGATGTGGTTCCCCTCGCTCGGCATCAACGGTTCGGTTCGCTTCTTCGCCTGCACGAGCACGGCCTACCCGGGCAACTCCATCTACCGCTGGGGCTGCGGTGGGGCCAACAACGTGTATCTCTTCGGCCACGCCCACAGCGTGTTCAAGCCGCTCCACGACGCGTACGTGCGAGGGACGCTGCGCAAGGGCATGAAGGTCGTGTACGCCGATGGCAACGGCAAGGTCCGCACCTACAAGATCGCCTGGTGGAAAGTCACGACCCCGGACAACGGTGCGTTTGCCTACGCCGCCCAGTCGAAGCCGAGCATGACCCTCCAGACGTGCGTCGGCGCCCAGAGCCAGTACCGACTGATCGTCCGCCTCCTCGCGACCTGATCCCGGGTCAGGCCCCTCAGGGCGTCGGGCCGGCCGGCCCGTCGGCTCGCCGGCCCGCCGGCCCGGTTTTCGGCAGATTCCCGCATGGCGGGCGCTCGTCAATGACCGGGCCGCCCTGTCCATGGTGGCCCTGCGAGGATCGTGCGCTGGCTGCCGACATCGTCGGCAGATTCCCGGGTGGCGACCACGACGCCGAGAATCCGCGGACCAGGGACCGGGTGAAGGGCATTCGCCGGAAACTCGAGCCTGGGGCACCGAGCCGGGCCGCGGCGCCTGCCCGAGGGGCCGCGGCGCCGGCCGAACACCCAACGGCCCTCTCGAGCCCCTAGACGACGCGCAGGCCGAGGATCCGGCGCGCGATCACCAGCCGCTGGACCTGGCTGGTCCCCTCGCCGATCTCTGTGAGCTTCGCATCGCGCATGAAGCGCTCGACCGGGTAGTCGGTGACGTAGCCGTAGCCGCCGTGGATCTGGATCCCGGCATTCGTCGCACGACTCGACACCTCCGAGGCGAACAGCTTGGCCTGTGCCGCGGCGAGCCCATAGTCGCGACCCTGGTCCTTGAGCCACGCCGCGCGCCACACGAGCTGGCGGGCTGCTTCGATCTCGGTCGCCATGTCGGCGATCATGAACGCGACGCCCTGGAACGTGCCGATCGGCCGTCCGAACTGCTCGCGGGTCTGGGCGTACGGGATCGACGCGTCGAGGGCGGCCTGGGCCAGCCCGACGGCGAGGGCCCCGATCGAGATCCGGCCGCCGTCGAGGATGGCCAGGAACGTCTTGAAGCCACTCCCCTGCTCGCCCAGGAGGTTGGCTGCCGGAATCCGGGCACCCTCGAAGTGCAGCTCGCCGGTTGCCGAGGCGTGGAGCCCGAGCTTGTCCTCGAGACGCCCGACGCTGAAGCCCGGCGTGTCGGCCGGCACGATGAAGGCGCTGATCTCGGGTTGACCGCGATCGCCGTCGCGGGTCCGCGCCGTGACGATGTAGGTGCCGGCCTGGCCGGCGTTGGTGATGAAACGCTTCGAGCCATCGAGGATCCACGTACCGCCACCGTCCGGCCCGCCTTCGCGGCGTGCCGTCGTGCGCGTCCCGCCGGAGTCGCTGCCGGCCCCGGGTTCGGTCAGTCCGTACGCCCCGAGGACCTCGCCGCGCGCCATCGGGACGAGCCAGCGTTCCTTCTGCTCGGCGGTCCCCGCAAGGTGGAGCGGACCGCAGCCGAGGCTCGTGTGTGCCGCGACGATCAGGCCGAGCGAACCCCACACCCGTCCGATCTCCTCGACGGCGATCGCGTAGGCGAGCGTGTCGAGGCCGGCGCCCCCTTCGTCCTCGGGGATCGGGATGCCCAGCCAGCCGAGCTCGCCGATGCGCCGGACGATCTCCGACGGAAAGCGTCGGTCGCGTTCGTGCTCGTCGACGACCGGGGCCACCTCGCTGGTCATGAAGTCACGGATGGTGTCGCGAAGCAGGTGGTGCTCGGGTCCGAGGTCGAGGTCCATGGCCTGCGAGCCTACCATCGCGCGCGGGGTGTCGCGGAGGGGCGCCGGGCGGTGGCGGCCGCCGGTGAGCACGCCACTGAACTACGCTGCCGTCCCGTATTCGTATTCTGTGCATGTTCCGGGCGACCAGCCAGGGGCGGCGCCGCGCGGAGTCCCGTCACGAAGGCCGACCGGGCGCCGCGCGGAGTCCCGTCACGAAGGCCGACCGGGTCGCGCGGAGTCCCCGCCCGTATGCAAAGAATGCGAATACGCATCGGGGGGTCTTCTCCGGCGGCAAGCACGCTCCCCGCCGGAGCGCGTCGGGGCCGCTGATGCTAGCCTTCGAGGATGTCCGAGCTCGAGCTCTCGGCCTCGGCCGGCACCGTCACGTCGTCGGGCGTTGCCGGCGCTACGCGACACCGGCTGTCGTCGGGCGCCGCGGCGGGCCAGAACGGCAGCGGGGCGGTACCTGGCGCCTCGGCGCTCCGTCGCGAACTGCTCCTTCGGCTTCGGCGCGATGGTCCAAGCTCGCCGGACCGACTCGCGGCCGAACTGGGCGCCAGCCGGACCGGCGTCCTGCAGCAGCTGCGGGCGCTCGAATCCGCCAACCTCGTGCGACGTGAGACCGTCCGCCACGGCGTGGGCCGGCCCAGGCATGTGTACGACGTGACCGACCACGCACAGGATCTGTTCCCCGCGGCGTACGACGGACTGGCCACCGGGTTGCTCTCGGCGATCCGCGCGATCGGCGGCGACGACCTCGTGGACGAGGTCTTCGAGGCACGGCGGAGGATGGTCTCGGACCGGGTGCGCCAGCGCATCGCCGAGCGGCTGCCGGCCGGGGCCTCGCTCCTGGATCGCGCCCGCGAGCTGGCGGTCATCCAGGACGAGCAGGGCTACCTCGCGGAGACCGTCCTCGGTACCGACGGTGTCATCCGCATCGTCGAGCACAACTGCGCGATCCACCGCGTGGCGACCAACCAGGCGGCCGCCTGCCGCGCCGAGCTTGAGCTGTTCCGCGACGTGCTCGGCACCGAGATCGAGCGCGAGACGCACATCGCCCGCGGCGATCGCTGCTGCACCTACCTCGTCCGCGACTAGCTGCGTCCTCGGCGTCGCCATTTACGCACCCAACGCGTCCTGGACGCGTGGACCGGCCGCCCGCGGCCATGAAGTAGCCGTAGCTGGCTAACTCCGGCCTCCAAAGGCTCGATTCGACGTCTATCACGTACCGAGTGCGTAGATGACAGGGCATCGGCGCAGCATCGGATCGTGGCGCCACCCCGGCCCATCGCCGCTTCGACGACGTGATCGGGCCTATGCCTCCTCTCGTTCGACCGTCAGCCGGTGGGCGGGCTCGAGGCGCGGTGGCGGCACCTCCGACACGTTCGGCACGAACGACGAGGCGAGCGACGTGGCTGCGGCCTGCAGCTGATCGTCGAGCGACAGGATCCCGAGCCGGCCGAGCTGAGCGAGCTCGTCGCGGATGTACGTCTTGAGCATCTCCGGGCCGTCGGTGTTGATCGTGAAGCGGACCTCGTTGCGCCGGAAGGTATCGAAGATCCAACGGAACTCGTCCCAGCCCGAGACGACGCGGGTGTTGAGGTTCGAGGTCGGGCAAATCTCGAGCACGATCCCCCGCTCGCGGATCATCGCCATCGCGCGCGGATCGTAGGCGGCCTTCACGCCGTGGCCGATACGATCCGGTTCGAGTTGTTCGACGACCCGGGCAACCTCGTCGATGGGCCCCGACTCCCCGGTGTGGACGGTGATCCCCAACCCGTACTGGCGCGCTCGGCGGAAGAGGCGACGGTAATCGGCGACGCGGAACGTGGCCGATTCGGGCCCGGCGACATCGACCCCGACAACGCCTCGATCCCGCCACTGAATTGCCTTCTCGGCGATAATCTCGTTGAGCTCGTACGGGAACGCCCGGTCCAGGCACAGGATCAGGCCGGGCTTCACCGGGTACTCGAGCGTCGCCCGGTCCATGCCGCGCACGGCGGCCGCGATGATGTGGTCGAGGTCCTGCTCGCCGCCGCGGTTCCGCTTCATCGGGTTGAACCGCAGCTCGGTCGTCGTGATGTTGTTCTTGCGGTAGGCCCCGCCGATGACCTCGTAGACGGCCCGCTCCACCGCCAGCGGCGAACTCTGGATCAGCTCGGTCCAGTGGAACAGCTGGAGGTAGCCGTCGAACGACCGGTTCCGCTTCGGCGACACGGTGATCATGTCGCGGAACTCCCAGTAGTCCTTGGTCGGGAGCTTGATCCCCTGGGCGTGGGCGATGCCCCACATGATCGCGGGCGTCACCGCCCCGCCGAGGTGGCAATGGAGCTCCGCCAGGGGGACCTTTCGAGCGAGCTGGCGGACCATGCCCCGAGCATAGCGGCCGGCGGCCCAGCGCGTCCGACGGTCAGTCGCAGAACGGCAGGTGCTTCGGGCCCGATCGTCGCGCCAGCGAGACCACGAGCCCCTCGCCCGACGTGAACGTCGCGTGCTGCGCATCGGTCGCCACGAACGTGCCGTCGGCGGCGTTGATCGCGTCGCCGTGGTCGAAGTTGACGAAGCCGACCGGATCCCACCAGCTCCCATCCAGATCGATCCCGCTCCAGATGCCGCAGTGACCGAGACTGAACGGGACCGGGCCGCCAATGCCGCGGGCGACCGACGACGGCTCGAGCAGGATCATGAACGCCTCCCCCTGCTCGACGCCGATCGAGCCGTCCGCCGCGGCCCTGACCACGATCTCGATGGGGTCGGCGCCGGCGAGCTCGAACAGCACGCGTCCCTCCGGTCGCGCCGCCAGCGACGGCTCGCAGCCGGCCCCGGCGCGACAGCCAAAGGGCCCGACCTCGACGTAGACGACCGGAGCGGCTTCGGGCAACAGGTCGGTCGCGGCCGCGAGGGCACGGCGGCAGTCGGGCTCCCCGAGACCAAGGCACGCATGCGGGATGCCCGGCTCGACGGGCCCCACCGGGACCGCCGAACCAACGCTCTCCGCGGTCGAATTGCAGGCCACGGCAACCACCGCGAGGACGAGCACGGACAGGGCACGACGTGCGTTTGCCATTGCGGGCCGGACGTCGTCCGCGACCCGGAAGTTCCCCCGGTTCCTACCCCGCGAGCGGGATGACCCTGCCCTCGGCGTCGAGCGTGGCCTGTCGCCGGCGCGCGGCCTTGAGCTCGGCGCCCGGGACCTGGTCGCGGGCGTGGTAGCTCGAGCGCACGAGCGGCCCCGATTCGACGTGCTTGAAGCCCAGCGCGAGCGCCTCGGCCTTCATCTCGGCGAACTCGTCGGGGTGGTAGTAGCGCTCGACCGGGAGATGCCGCTCCGACGGGCGCAGGTACTGGCCGACGGTCAGGATGTCGACGTCGACCGCGCGCAGCGCCTCGAACGCCTCGGTCAGCTCGGCCCGCGTCTCGCCCAGGCCGACCATCAGGCTCGACTTCGTGTGGACCGGGTAACCGATCTCAGCGGCCATCAGCTTGCCCTGCTCGAGGACGAGCAGCGTGCGGTCCCAGCGGGCCCGCTTGCGCACCGGCTTCTGGAGCCGGCGAACCGTCTCGAGGTTGTGGTTGAGGATGTCCGGCCGGGCATCCATGACGGTCCGCAACAGGTCGAGCTTTCCGTTGAAATCCGGGATGAGGACCTCGATCCCCATGCCGGGCGATCGGTCGCGCATCTGGCGGATCGTGGCGGCAAAGGCCCCGGCACCCTCGTCGGGCAGGTCGTCGCGGGCGACGCTCGTGACCACGACGTGCTCGAGGCCGAGCTTGGCCACGGCTTCGGCAACCCGGCGCGGCTCGTCGTCGTCGAACCAGGTCGGCCGGCCGGTCTTCACCGCGCAGAACCCGCACGCCCGGGTGCAGGTGTCGCCGAGGATCATGATCGTGGCCGTGCGCTGGTCCCAGCACTCCCCGATGTTCGGGCAGCGGGCCTCCTCGCAGACCGTATTGAGCGTCTGGCCGCGCATCAACCCCTTGAGGTCGTGGTAGTTCTCGCCCGACGGCATCCGGGCCCGGATCCACTCGGGATGCCGGCGCAGCGCCCGGCTGCCGTCGGCGGCCGGTTCGGCGGCGAGGCCACCGCCCATCGCGATCGTCGGCAGGTCCACGGGACCGTGGTGCGCGCCGTCGGGCGGGGTGAACATCGGGAGCTCGCGTGCCATGGTTCCGAGTGTACGCCGCGCAGCCGCGGTCGTGCCGGAACCGCCCTCAGCCCACCCCGAATGCGTCACGCAGACCGGCTTCCAGCTCGCGCGGCGTGTACCCGAGCTTGAGGCTGGCCTTGGCCGACGACGCCCAGTAGGTCACGCCGTCGGAGGCGCTCACGACCTCGGCGAAGTTCGGTGGCTGGCCGAGGGCCCGCGCCGCGAGCGGACCGAGCCGGGCGACGGCGCGCAACAGCCCCGTCGGCATCGTGAGGCGGGTCAATCGCCGGCCGCCGACTCGGGCGGCGATCGTCATGAGCTCGCGCAGCCGCAGGTTCGGCCCGGCGAGGACGTACGCCTCCCCGATCCGTCCCTGATCGAGGGTCGCGAGGATCCCGGCCGCGACGTCGTCGACGTGGACCGGCGAGAGCCCGAGGTCACCCATCGCCACGAACCGGGCCTGACCCTCGTACGCCGCGCGGAGCTGGGCGCCGGCCGCCGAGTGATCGCCCGGCCCGTACGTCGCGCCCGGCATCGCGATCAGGATGGGTGCCCCGCCGTCGGCCAGCTCGCGTGCCAGCACGTGAGCCAGGTACTTCGTCTCGTCGTAGTAGCTGACGAACCCGCGCAGGACATCGCGCCGGTAGGACTCGTCGACGATCCGGCCGCGCGTGTCCCCGAACACGTTGACCGACGAGACGTGCACGATCCGCGGGACTCCGGCCGCGATCGCGGCGTTGAGCACGCGGGACGTCGACGCGACGTTGGCGTCGTACATCGCGGGATGTTCGCGCTGGGCGATCCCGACGCGGTACATCCCCGCGACGTGGAGGACACCGTCACACGCACGCATGCCACCGGTCAGGGCCTCGGGCGAGGCGAGGTCGCCGGTGCGCAACTCGCACCCGAGCTCGCGCAGGTGCATGGCACGATCCGGGTCGCGGACGATCGCGATGACGTCGTCGCCGCGGGCCCGGAGTTGCCGGCACACGGCACCCCCGATGAAACCGGCGCCCCCGGTTACAACGACGCGCATCGCGGTACCGGTCGACGGTCGACGGACCGGACCCTCCGCGGCGCGGCGGTTCGCGCCCTCAGTAGATCGCCGTCTCTGACCCGACCGACTCGAGCCACTGCTTGATGTCCCGGAGGAGGGCCGCTCCGCCCGCGCCGTCGTTCGCGCGATGGTCGATCGCCAGGACCATGTTCATCACCGGGCGGATCGCGATGACGTCGCCGTCGGGCGTCGAGACGACGACGGGCCGCTTGGTGATCGCCTCCATGGTCACGATCCCGACCTCGGGGACGTTGAGGATCGGCATGACCAGGTTCGTGCCGAGATACCCGGTGTTGTCGACGGTAAAGGTGCCGCCGCCGAAGTCGTCGACCTTGAGCTTGTTCACCCGGGCCCGGTTGGCCACGTCGGTGATCGCGAGGTTGAGGCCGTGGATCGAGAGCGTGTCGGCGTCCCGGATGACCGGCACGATCAGGCCTTCGTCGACCGCGACGGCGACCCCGATGTTGACGCGGCGCTTCGCGAGTAGGCCCTGCTCGGTCCATGTGGCGTTGAACGTCGGGTTGCGCTTGAGCGCCTCGGCCGAGGCCTTGACGACGAACGGGACGTAGCTGAGCGAGATCCCTTCCTTGGCCTGGTAGCCCTTCTTGGCCTTCTCGCGGAACGCGACGAGACGGGTCGCGTCGATCTCCATCTGGACGTAGGCGTGCGGCGCCTGGAGCGAGCGCGTCATCTGCGCGGCGATGCCCTTGCGCATCTGGGTCATCGGCACGAGGACCTCGTCCGCGCCGGCGGGGAACTCGATCCGGGCGACGCCCGGAGCGCCGGGCCGGGCACCTTCGGGCTGGGCCTGGGTCGTCTCCGCGGTCGGGGCCGCCTCGGCGGCCGGAGCGGCCTCCCTGGTCTGTGCCGGAGCCTCGGCCGCGGCCGCCGCGGGCTCGGCCGCCGCGGGCTCGGCCGCCTCCTTGGCGGGCGCCGGGGCCGGGGCGCCGTCGGTGCGCATGCGCTCGACGACCGCGAGGACGTCGTCCCGGGTGATCCGGCCACCCTGACCGGTGCCCTGGATCTGGGCAGGACTGAGATCGTGCTCCCGGAGCAGCCGTCGAACGGCCGGGGTCATCCGGGCATCCGGGTCGCCGGTCGCCGGCGGAGCGGCCGACGCGCTCGGTGCCGCACCGGCTGATGCGGCGGCGGCCCGTTGCGGGGCGGGCTCGGGTTCGGCCCTTGGCGACTCGGGTTCAGGCGTCGTTTCGCCGCCCTCGGCGGACTCGTCCGAACCGGCCGGACCCTTGGCTTGCTCGGATCGAGCCTCGACCTTCGGTCCGCCGGAATCAACCTCGGCCGGGGCTGCCTCCTTCTCGAGCGCCGCGGGCGCTGGGGCGTCACCACCGGCCTCGTCGGACGTCTCGATGACCGCGATCTCGGCGTTGTTCGGAACGGTGGC
>Ga0299913_10006151_pt1 | contig 10359 bp, 9 predicted proteins | sample RVTome_9_FD_201360 | JGI IMG/M metagenome (GOLD analysis project Ga0299913, IMG submission 201360) | Soil microbial communities from uranium-contaminated site in the Upper Colorado River Basin, Wyoming, United States - RVT155D38 (version 2) ... | reverse complement strand
GCGCGGAGGGCTGGCCACACTCGGATTCCTCGGTCTGCTCCTGGTGATCGGACAGGTGGTCCCGCCCATGGTGGGCTCGGAGCGTATCGCCACGAGAGCGACCATCGCCCCGGTGACGGTGTGGGTGGTCTTCTGGCTCGTCGTACCCTTCGCCGGTGCGGTGATCGGCAACTGGTACACCGACCTCAACCCGTGGCGAACCCTGGCCGGCGCAGTGGGCATCGGCAGGATGGAGCGGGTGGGTCTGCCGACGAGGGTCGGGTTGTGGCCGGCATCGCTCCTCTTCGTCGTCTTCGCCTGGTTCGAGCTGGTTAGCCCGAGGTCCGGAGATCCCACCAGCCTCGGCTTGGCGGCGCTCGGCTACACGGTCCTCCTCCTCGTTGCCATGGCGCTGGTTGGGAGAGAGACCGGGCTGGCCACGTTCGACTTCTTCACCCCGTACAACCGCCTGATCTCCGCGATCTCTCCGTTCGGGAGGGACGACGGTGGCCGCCTGGTGTGGCGGGGCTGGCTGCGAGCCCTGACCGTCATCCCGGAGCGACCAGGTCTCTGGATGTTCGCGGTGATCATGATCGCCACTGTCTCCTTCGACGGAGTTGCCGGGGCCGACTGGTTTCGGGTCATCACCGGGGGTCTCGGCGACTCGACCCTCGGCCGGACCTTTCTGCTTCTGGCAGTGATCAATGTCGTGGCCCTCGCCTACTACACCGCTTGTGCTGTCGCCGCTTCCCTCTCTGGGGGTACGTGGTCAGCCGCGCAGGTGGCGCAGCGATTCGCCCACACCCTTGTCCCCATCGCTCTCGCCTACGCGGTTGCGCATTATTTCACCCTCGTCATCTTCGAGGGCCAGCAGCTGTTCGCCGCCGTCTCCGATCCATTCGGGCTCGGCTGGGACCTATTCGGGACGGCGGACTTCCGGGTCCGGTTCTTCGTCAGGACCTCGACGCCGATCTGGTTGGCCCAGGTGACGTTTATCGTCGGGGGGCATCTCGTAGGGGTCGTTCTCGCCCACGACCGTTCGTTGCAGGACTTCGGTCGCGACGCCTTGCGGTCCCAATACGCGATGCTTGTCCTGATGATCGCTCTGACCAGTTTGGGCCTGTTGATTCTCTCCGGATGACCGAAGTGCACCACCAACCGTCGATCTCCCTGAGCCCCGCGGCCCGCTCGCGCCTGGGCTCATATGTCGCTCTCACCAAGCCACGCATCATCGAGCTGCTCCTGATCACCACCGTTCCTGCGATGGTGCTGGCGGCGGGGGGCTGGCCGGGAACATGGCTCGTGATGGCCACCCTCATCGGAGGCGCGCTCTCCGCAGGCGGGGCCAATGCTCTGAACATGTATTACGACCGGGACATAGACGAGGTCATGAGGCGCACCAGGGCCCGGCCGCTGGCCAGACACGAGGTGCCACCGCGCAACGCCGTGTGGTTCGGCGTGATCCTCGGCCTGGCCGGTTTCGCCTGGCTGTGGGTATCGACCACCTTGCTGGCGGCTCTGATCTCCACGGCAGCGCTCCTCTTCTACGTCTTCGTCTACACCGTGCGGCTGAAGCGCTCCACGGTGCAGAACATCGTCATCGGGGGCGCCGCCGGCGCCGCCCCCGTCCTCGTTGGCTGGGCGGCGGTGACCGGTTCGGTCGCCGTCCCCGCCTGGGCGCTCTTCTTCATCGTCTTCTACTGGACCCCGCCCCACTTCTGGGCCCTTGCCCTCCGTTACAGAGATGACTACGCCGCTGCCGGCGTTCCCATGCTCCCCGTCGTGGCCGGCGTGGAGGCCACCACGCGGCGGATGCTGCTCTACACGGGCCTCATGGTCGGCGTCTCCCTGCTCCTGGTGCCCCTGGGAGGGATGTCCTGGATCTATCTCGTCGCCGCTCTCGTCCTGGGTGCGTGGTTTCTCTTGGACACCTGGCGTGTGGTTCGTCGACCGGAACATGCCATGCGGCTCTTCACGACGTCCACTGTCTATCTGTCGGCTCTCTTCGCCTCGGTACTCCTGGACGTGTTGCTGTGAAACGGCTCGCCGCCCTCCTGGTGGCGGTGGGGTGTCTGACCCTGATCGCCTGCTCGGAAGACACCAACTCAGCCGGTCGTCTCGCATCGAGCGATCGGTCGATCGGGGTGGGGGAGCAGCGGATCCTCGTGGCGGTCGTCGATTTGCCAACGGGCGAGATGGTGGCCACGCCGGACGTCACCCCGGTAGCGGTGCTCCGTGACGAGATCGGTTCTCCTCTCGACGAGTACGAGGGCGAGTTCGTGTGGACCATCCCCGATGTCGTCGGTGTCTACGCCTTCCATGTCGAGATCCCCGGGCCGGCCACCTACCAGCTCACCATTGACGCCGGGGAGCTCGGGGAGCTGGCCCCCATCGGTTTCATCGCCAGCGACGACCCGCCCCAGGTCGCCGTGGGAGAGCGGGCGCCGCTCTCGGAGTCACGGACCCTCGACGACGTCCCTCTCGACGACCTGACATCCGACCCCACCCCGGTGGAGTCGTTCTACGAGATGACCGTTGCCGAGGCGGTGGAGGCCGGGCCCTCGGTCCTGATTTTCGCCACGCCGGCGTGGTGCACGTCGCAGTCGTGCGGCCCGATGCTCGACCAGGTCCAGGACCTGGTCCCTGAGTACCCCGACCTCAACTATGTCCACGTCGAGGTCTACGAGAACATCCATGTCACCGATCGCCAAGACCTCGTCCTGGTCCCTCCGGTCGAGGAGTGGGGTCTGCCCTCCGAGCCGTGGCTCTACGTGACCGACCGCTCGGGGACGGTGACCGCGGCCTTCGAGGGAGCCGTGTCTGACGGGGAGCTGCGTGAGGCTTTGGACGCGGTCACGGGCTGACCCGTCTCCCATCTCCGATTGTGCACTTGTGCGCGACCAGCGCGCATGGGTGCACGACCGATCATCGATGCTGCCGAATTCAGTCGATCGTCGGCCAGCCGATGAAGTTGGGCGCTAATTCTGAATCTCCGTATGATGCCGTCCCGATGGCCCCGATCCGCCGACGCCTAGCCCGCCTCGCCGCTCTAGTCGGCTCGGCGCTCCTCCTCAGTGCCTGTGCGATCATCGAGGTCGAGGAGAATCCGCTCACCACATTCGAGCCGGCCGGCCCGTTCGCAGAGCAGATCGACGGGCTCTTCTGGTTGGTGTTCTGGATAGCCACCGGTGTCTTCGCCCTCGTCATGGGTGGCCTCGTCTTCATCCTCTTCGTGTTCCGGGACCGAGGCAAGGAAGGCCAAAAGGAGCCGAAGCAGCTACATGGCAGCCCCAAGCTGGAAGTGCTGTGGACGGTGATCCCCGCGCTCATCCTGGCTGCGATCGCCGTGCCCACCGTCTCGTCGATCTTCGATTTGACCGAATGTGGCCCCGATGCGATGGAGGTGGAGGTCATCGGTCACCAGTGGTGGTTCGAGTTCTACTACCCGGACGCCGACATCCGCACCGCCAACGTGATGGTGATCCCTGCGGGTCAGGAGATCTGCGCCCAGATGACGTCCGACGACGTGATCCACAACTTCTGGGTGCCGGCCCTCAACGGCAAGCGATACCTCGTCCCGGGCCAGACGACCGAGCTCCGGCTACAAGCCGACGAGCCCGGCGAGTTCTGGGGTCACTGCGCCGAGTTCTGCGGGCTCTCCCATTCGTTGATGCGTACCCGGGTCCAGGCAGTGCCCGGAGCCGAATTCGACCAGTGGATCCAGGGTCAGCAGGAGCCTGCCGCCCTGCCACAGCAAGGGGACCCCGGGTACGAGGGATATCAGGTGTACCTCAACAAGCAATGCGTCCAGTGTCACACCGTTCGCTTCGATGACGAGGATGCCTCCAACATCATCCCGCCGGAGGCATTCAGCGGACCCGAGCTGACTCACTTCGCCTCCCGAAACACCTTCGCCGGGGCGATACTCCCCGAGCAGGGAGAGGACTTCGCCGAGGCGCTGAAGCGGTGGCTGGCCGCCCCGCCCGAGGTCAAGCCGGGGAGCTTCATGCCCGATCTCGCCTTGACTGAGCAGGAGATCGACGCTCTCATCGTCTGGCTGGAGGGCAACGAATGACCGCTACCGCGCAACGACCCGCCACCACCATCTTCCGTCGTCCCCGGTCGACGAGCGGGCTGTGGGGATGGATCACCACCGTCGACCACAAGAAGATCGGGATCATGTACGGCTACGCCGCCTTCCTCTTCTTCATCCTCGGCGGTGTCGAGGCGCTGCTGCTCCGGATCCAATTGACTCAGGCCAACGGGGAATTTCTCACCGCGGGGGCATACAACGCCCTGTTCACGATGCACGGGACGACCATGATCTTCCTGTTCGTGATGCCCGTTTCGGCGGCGTTCATGAACTATCTGCTCCCACTGCTGATCGGGGCCCGGGACGTCGCCTTCCCCAGGCTCAACGCCCTCTCATGGTGGATCTTCTTCTTCGGGGGCATCTTCTTGTACAGCACCTTCATCTTCGGGACCTCGGTGCCACCCGTTGACCCCGACGGGATCAACTTCGGGAATCTCGCCGCCGGAGGCGGGCCGGGATCGTTCAACTTCCTGGCCAACTCGCCGGACGGTGGGTGGTTCGGCTATCAGCCCAACGCGGGGCCGCTGTACTCACCCGGCACGGCCATGGACTACTGGGCCCTGGGCCTGCAGATCCTCGGCCTGGCCTCGCTGGTCTCGTCGGTCAACTTCATCGTCACGGTCTTCAACATGAGGGCGAAGGGGATGCGCCTGCTACGCATGCCTGTGTTCGCATGGATGTCAACTGTGGTGGCGTTCCTCCTGTTGTTCTCGCTGCCGATCATCGCGGTGGCTCTGTTCATGGTCACTTTCGATCGTCAGTTCGGGACCCTGTTCTTCGCACCGACCGGCGGCGGCGACCCCATCCTCTGGCAGCACCTCTTCTGGCTCTTCGGCCATCCTGAGGTGTACATCCTGATCCTGCCTGCCATGGGCATCGTGTCCGAGGTCCTGCCGGTGTTCAGTCGCAAGCCCTTGTTCGGCTACTCGGCCGTGGTCTTCGCCGGTGCGGCCATTGCCTTCCTCGGCTTCGGAGTGTGGGCGCATCACATGTTCGCCTCAGGCATCACCCCGGTTGCTCAGGCAGCGTTCGGTCTAGCAACCATGACCATCGCCATCCCGACCGGTATAAAGATCTTCAACTGGATGGGGACGATGTGGGGTGGTCGACTGTGGCTGTCCACGCCGATGCTTTTCGCAATGGGATTCGTCGCCATGTTCACCATCGGAGGCCTCTCCGGCGTGACCCACTCCGTGGTGCCCTCCGACTGGCAGCAGACAGACACCTACTACATCGTTGCCCACTTCCACTACGTGTTGTTCGGGGGATCCGTGTTCGGGATCTTCGCGGGGCTCTATTACTGGTTCCCCAAGCTCACGGGCCGGGTGATGAGCTCACGTCTCGGTAAGACCCACTTCTGGCTGATGTTCCTCGGATTCAACTTGACCTTCGCCCCGATGCATTGGCTCGGGCTTCAGGGAATGGTGCGCCGAACCTGGAAGTATGCCCCCGAGGCCGGTCTGGAGACCTGGAACGTGCTGGTGACGGTGGGAGCGTTCATCATCGCGACCTCGATCGCCGTCTTCATCTACAACTGGTATCACAGCCGACGTCACGGGGAGATGTCGGGTCTGGACCCGTGGGATGCACGCACTCTGGAGTGGACCATCCCCAACCCCACGCCCGAGTACAACTTCGCGGTTCCGCCCGAGGTGACTCGTCTCGATCACTTCTGGCACATGAAGTACGACGAGGACGAAGAGGGTCGCGCCGCTCGCAAACCCGATGCCGACGAGATGATCACGCGTCTCGAGTACGACGGGCTGAATCCGAAGAGCCCGATCCACCTGCCGGCGCCGTCCTATTTCCCGTTCGTGATGGCGATGGGCATCCCGATCATGTTCTACGGCATCATCTATCACGAGACCACGTGGGGAAAGGCGATGATTGCCCTCGGGGCCATCATCAGCCTCACCGCCGTCATCGGTTGGGCGATCGAGCCCGTGGAGGAGCCTATGGAGCACACCGACGGGGCCGGCGAAGGCGACGCCGTCGAGATAGAGATGGCCGACTTCCTCACTGACGATGTGGAGAAAGTGGTAGTCGATGAGTGACGTCGCCCACGAGGCCCCGATCACCCACCACGAGGAGCACGAGTCCACAGGGATCGAGAATCGCAAGCTGGGAATGTGGGTCTTTCTCAGCTCCGAGTTCCTGTTCTTCGGGGCCCTCATCACCAACTACCTGCTCTACTCGAACAGGGGTGGCTTCGACGGTATCTACCCATCTGAGATCTATGACATCCCGTTCACTTCTGTCAGCTCGTTCGTCCTGTTGATGTCCTCTCTGACCATGGTCCTCGCCCACAACGCTCTCTCCCGTCACGACCAGAATGGAGCTCGGACCTGGTTGTTCGCCACCGCTGCACTCGGCTCGGTCTTCCTCGGTGGCCAGGTCTTCGAGTTCTACGAGTTCATCTCCGTCTATGACATGACCCTCTCCACCAATCCGGCCGCATCGGCGTTCTACCTCCTCACGGGTTTCCACGGCACCCACGTGGCCATCGGGGTGATCATGCTCCTCTCCCTCTGGGGCATCTCACGTCGCCAGGGGGGTCTCAGCGAGCGGCAGGGTCTCAACCTGGAGCTCGTAGGTCTCTATTGGCACTTCGTCGACATCATCTGGATCGTGATCTTCACCGTCGTCTACCTGCTGTCGGTTCCCCCGCTATGAGCCCCGAAGAGCACAGTCACCCCACTCCCGGCCAGTACTGGAAGATCGCCGCGTTCCTCGCCGCGGTCACCGCCGTCGAGGTGGCGATGTTCTATATCGACCGTCAGCTGGAGTTGGGCTTTCTCAACGCCGCGATCCTGATCGTGCTCTCGGCGGTCAAGTTCATCGTCGTGGTGGGCTGGTTCATGCACGTCCGCTTCGAGAAGCCGTTGATCAACAGGTTCTTCACCGCCGGCTTCGTCCTGGCCTGCTCCCTCTACCTGGTGGTGCTCGCCGCCCTCGGTGTGGTCGCCATCCGCGGCTGACTGCGGTTTGGAGACTTCTTCGCCATCTCGGGGGACCCTGGTAAAACAAGCACGATGACCACGCCCCTCCAGCCCGGTCGCTTCTTCTTGCCGGGCCCCACCGAAGTCCACCCTGACGTCCTGGCGGCCCAGAACGGCCCGATGATCGGTCACCGTGGTCGGGCCATCCAGGACCTCTTCGCCTCGATCGATGCCGGGCTCAAGCACGTGTTCCAGACCGATCGCCCGGTGATCGTCTCGACCTCGTCGGCCTCGGGGCTGATGGAGGCCGCGGTTCGAAACGGTGTCGTCGATGGCAAGGTGCTGGGTTTGGTCAACGGGGCGTTCTCGGATCGATTCGCCGAGATCGCAGCGACCTGCGGTCACGAGGTCGATAGGTTGGAGGTCGATTGGGGGCGAGCCCACGACCCGGGCCAGGTCGACGAGGCATTGTCGAGGGGCGGATTTGACGCGGTCATCCTCTCGCACTCGGAGACTTCGACTGGTGCCCTTCAAGACCTGGAATCGATCGCCGCGGTCGTCTCCCGCCATGAAGAGACGGTGCTGTTGGTCGACTCGGTCACTGGCATCGGTGGTGCCGAGACCCTCACCGACGCATGGGGAATCGACTTCATCCTGACCGGCTCGCAGAAAGCGCTCGCCCTGCCCCCCGGTCTGGCGTTCGGGGTGGCCAACGAGGCGATGCTCGCCCGCTCGGCAAAGGCGCCGGCCAAGGGCTGGTACTTCGATCTCGTCGAGCTCCACGATCAGATAGTGGAGCACCAGACGCCGGCCACGCCGGCGGTCTCCCTCCTCTACGCCCTCGATTTCCAGTTGAAGCGGATTGCCGAGGAGACCATGGAGGGGCGTTGGAAGCGGCACTCCGACATGCAACTCCGCACATTCGAGTGGGTCGACGAGATGACCGAGAAGGGCATCTCGATCGACGTGTTCGCCCAGGAAGAACGGCGCTCGCCCACCGTCACCTGTGTCGCGATGGATCGATCCAAAGAGGTCGTGGCCGAACTCTTCGAACGGGGGTGGGTCATCGGCGGCGGATACGGAAAGCTCAAGGAGTCCACTTTCCGCATCGGTCACATGGGCGATCACACACTCGAGGAGCTCGAGTCTCTTCTCGACGTGCTCACCGACGTGATGTCGTGACTCACCGCGTACTCGTCACCGACTCGGTGGCGCGGTCCGGTTTGGAGCCCCTTCTCGATGCCGATGGCCTCGAAGTGGTGTCGGTCGACGACTCGGGGAGTGACGAGTTCGTCGCTGCCCTCGCCGATGCCGACGCACTCATCGTGCGCAGTGCCACCAAAGTCACCCGGGACATGCTCTCGCTCGGGCCCCGGCTCAGGGCCGTGGGCCGCGCCGGCGTGGGCGTCGACAACGTGGACATACCGGCGGCGACGGAGCATGGCATCGCGGTGTTCAACGCTCCCGGAGGCAACACCATCGCCGCAGCCGAGCTGACCATGGCTCTCCTGATCTCGGTGGCGAGGAGGATTCCCGCCGCCGAGGCCTCTTTACGAGCCGGGCGATGGAATCGTGCCGACTTCAAGGGTGTCGAGTTGCGGGGCAAGGTCCTCGGTCTCATAGGAGCGGGCCGAATCGGCAGCGAGGTCGGCATCCGATGCAAAGCCTTCGACATGGACGTGATCGCCTACGACCCCTACCTGTCCCCGACAAGAGCCGACGAGCTCGGCATCGAGATGGTGGGTCTCGAAGACGTGATCCAGCGGGGGGACTTCATCTCGATACACGTGCCCCTCACCGACGAGACCAGGGGCATCATCGGTTCGGCGGCGCTCGAGTCGATGAAGCCGACGGCTTTCGTGGTCAACGCGTCGCGAGGGGGGGTGCTGGACGAGGCGGTTCTGGCGAAAGCCTTGCAGGATGGAGTCATCGCCGGCGCGGCTCTCGACGTCTACGAGATGGAGCCACTGCCAGTCGACTCCCCGTTGCGCGTGGCTCCCAATCTCGTCCTGACACCTCATCTCGGTGCCTCGACGGCGGAGGCCCAGGAAGGAGTGGCGACGGAGGTCGCTCACAAGATCAGATTGTTGCTCGAGACAGGGAATAGGGCCGATGCGATCAACGCATCGGATCTCGGTCAGATCATCTGAACGACGGCCTCTTCGCCCGACGGTTCCTCGGTGTGCTCTTCGTCCTGATTGGCGAAGAGGACCGAGATGATGATGATTAGCACCACCCCTATTCCGATGATGGCAACCATGAGGTCAGCGAGCGAAATACGCATCTCGGGCCGCGATCCGGCGAGGGCGGAGAAGCCGAGGATGCCCCCCGCGGTGATTATGGCCACCACCGCACCGCCGACTCCAGGCGCCACATGGTTGGACTCGATGAGGGTGAAACCGAAGGGGAGGACCAACAGGACCAGCAGAAGCACCCCGGCCACGGGAATGGTGAGGGCGTTGCGTAGCCTGCCCCTGACCGTTTCGACCTCTGCGGAGTCGGCCTCGTCGACCGCGACCGGGACACCGATGAGTTGAGGCACCAGTGCGGTCACGGCACCCAGGATGGCGCCACCGATGACCATCACGAAGAGAGTCGCCAGCACAGGTAGCTGGATCAGTGGCGGGTCCGTCCCCTCGACCGGTGCGCCGAAGCCGTTGAGCATCGCGCCGGCGAGGACGCCGAGGACCAGACCGACGATCGCGCCCAGCCATGCCGTGCCCGCCTTGGTGCTCGACAACTGCATCGCCGGATTGGTCCAGGCAGTCGCAGCGCGGGACACCCCGGCCACGACCGCCCCGAACAGCACGCTCACCAGAACCACGCCGATGAGCACTCCGTTGGGGCCGACCTGGACCACAGGGCCCGAGTCGGGGATCGCGATGGCGCTGGGGGCCCAGAAGGCACCGACCACGAGGAAGCCGACGATTCCGAGAGCGGCTCCGGTCCAGGCGCCGATTCGGACTGCCGTTTTCATCCGTGTGCCGAGAGGGACCGGCTCCAAGACCTCTTCGGGCTCCGGCTCGTGCTCGACCGTCGGCCCGGCCGGGACGGCAGGCTCGTCCAGGACCGCTACCGCTGCGGCCGCAGGCTCGGCCTCTTCTTGGCCCTCGTCCACCGTCTCAGACTCGGGGGGCTCGGTCGGCTGGGGCTCGGGCTCGGCCTCGGCCTTCTCTGATGGAGCAGGGGGCGGAGCGTCGCCGGCCCAGGCGGCGAGGATGTCGTCGACAGAAGTGCCGTCGGCGGCCGCCCGGGCTGCAGCCGACCTCTGCACCAGCTCCGGAGGGACACCCAAGGCGGCGCCGGCTGTCTGCACATCACTCACGGTCGGGCACTTTAGTGATCACC
>Ga0299913_10006150_pt1 | contig 10360 bp, 8 predicted proteins | sample RVTome_9_FD_201360 | JGI IMG/M metagenome (GOLD analysis project Ga0299913, IMG submission 201360) | Soil microbial communities from uranium-contaminated site in the Upper Colorado River Basin, Wyoming, United States - RVT155D38 (version 2) ... | reverse complement strand
CGTCGGGTCATAACTCTCGTCCATCCCGTAATTGCGCCGAGGCCGGCGATTTCCCTGTCGCATATATCATTCGATCCGGCGTTCGGCAAGCGTAACGGCCCCGCCGCCGGTCAAAACGCCGTTCGATGCGCGATTCGCGCTACCATGGCACGCATACTGACTAGAACCGTTCCAGGGGGTTTTCGGTGTCCGTCGAGATTGCGCTGGTCTTCATCGTCATAGGCATTGCGCTGTACCTTTTCGCGACGGAAAAGTTTCCGCTGGATATCACGGCGATTCTCATTCTGATCACGCTCATTGCGATTCCGCTTCTGTTTCACTCGCAGTGGCTCGTGGACCGGGGCGTCAATCTGAAAGCAACATTTCCAACCGTGGGCGAAGGACTGTCCGGCCTTTCATCCACGGCCACCGTAACCGTGCTGGCCATGTTTATCCTTTCTGCGGGTATCCAGCGGTCCGGTCTGATTCACGCGCTGGGAAAGTTCCTCTTTCCCCTGATGGGGCATTCGGAGTTACGTCAGATTCTCGTCATCGCAACGTTGATCGGCCTCGTCTCGGGGTTCATCAACAACACGGCCGCTGTCGCCATCGCGATTCCGATGGTGCTCGACATGGCGAGGCGCTCGGGTTCGCTGGCTTCTCGCATCCTTATGCCTGTCAGCTTTTTCGCGATGCTCGGCGGCACGCTGACGGTGATCGGCACCTCGACCAACATCCTCGCGTCGGCCATTCTCGCGGACTCGACGGGATTCGGCCGCGAAATTCGTATGTTCGAGTTTTCACATCTCGGGTTGATCGTGCTGTTGACCGGACTCGTCTATTTCCTGACAGTGGGGCGTCTGTTGATGCCGAAGAAGAACGCGGCGAAGCTGGAGTCGGAGGACGAGGAGTTCTTTATCGTGGAACTGGGTATCCCGGAAGACAGCGATCTGATCGGACAGACGCTGGAGGCGGCCGAGTTCGAGATGAAGACAGCCTCCAGGGTTCTGAAGCTGGTTCGCGGCACCCAGTCTCACATCAAGCGCGCGGCCACCACGGCACTGCTCGCGGACGATGTCGTTCAAATCCGCGGCAATCTCCGGCAGATCATGGACCTGATCAAATCCGAAAGCGTGGAAGTGCTTTCGGAATTCGGCGATACACGGCGTGTGCGCAAGGACGGAAACCTGGTTCGCGTGCTGCTGCGCAACGAGCGGGTCTTCCAGGGCCACAGCGCGCGGGAGGTGGATTTCTGGAAGCGTTACCAGGCTCGGCCCATAGGCCTGGAAGTCGACAAACTGAGTTCGCGGCGCCTGGCCGACGAAGCGCTCCGGGTGGGCGAGATAGTGCTGGTCGAGGTATCCACGACGGCGCTGGTGGGCTTGAGAAAGCATCCGGACGTTGTGGTCCTCGAGGTTTTCGAGGATGAGTTCGACAAGCGACGGATGTGGATAACCGGCGGTATCGTCGCCGGCGTCGTGTTCGGCGCCGTGCTCACGCCGCTTCCGATCGTCGTGACCGCGCTCCTGGGGGTCGTGGCCATGGTCGCTACCGGTTCGCTGGCGGAGGAGGATCTTTATTCAGGCGTGTCGTGGAACGTTATTTTCCTTCTGGCGGGCGTCATTCCTCTCGGCATCGCGATGACGAAGTCGGGCGCCGCCGCCTGGTTGGGCGGCCTGCTCGCCGTGCATGCGGTGGACTGGCACCCGTTGCTGATTCTGATGGCGCTTTACGGAGTTACGACGTTCATGACGGAACTCGTCAGCAACAATGCTTCGGTCGTAATCCTGGTTCCCGTCGCGATGTCCCTGGCGGAGTTGCTGAACATGGCGATTTTCCCGATGGTCCTGATAGTCATGTTCGCGGCTTCGACCAGCTTCCTCACACCGGTCGGGTACCAGACCAACACGATGATCTACGGTACCGGCCTGTACAAGTTCACGGATTTTGCGAAGGTCGGGGCGCCTCTCAACCTGCTCTTGCTGGTGGTCACGAGCACCGCTGTGTACCTGTTGTGGCCGGTGAGGGCATGATCCGGTTTAACCTCCGCGCGTGGCGCCTTTTATGAGGTCATACGCCGTGTTGATCTCCCGCGATCTCTCCTCGGCGATCTCCCGCATGCTTTCCGGGAGACCTCTGGCGGCCAGCTTGTCCGGGTGGTTCCGGCTCATCAGACGGCGGTAGGCGCGCTTGACCTCGACTTCGGTCGCGCCCGGCGTCAGCCCCAGGGCGGCATAGGCATCGTCGAGCCTTTTCCGAGTCGGCGGTGCGCCCGCCGTCCCGCGACCGGCAGCGGCGGTACGGAGCAGCGCCTCGAGTTGAGCGACATCGTGTTCGGTGAGCCCCAGCCGTCTCGCGACGCGCACCAGCATTTCGTGTTCCGCCGGGTGCACGTTTCCGTCAGCCGCGACGGCCATGCATTGTATCTGCAGAAAGAGCTGCAACAGCGGGCCGCGCCCGATTCGCGCGAAGCCGTCCACGGCGGCATCCAGGTCGAAGTCCGGCGCTTTGCCACGATTGAAGGCCGCTTTCGCGGCGGTGCGCTGTTCTCCCTCGAGATGCAGCCGGTCGAAGATTTCCTCTGCGACGCGAATCTCCTCCCGGGTTACCACGCGGTCCGCTTTGGCAATGGCGCCCATTACGGAGAAGATCGAGTCGATCAGCTGCGACTGGACGACCCGCAGCCCGCCGATCAGGCCATGGCGCAAACTCCGGCCAATAAAGTAGCCCGCGGCGGCGCCGATCAAGAGCCCGGGGAAGCGGCCGATCAGAAAGCCTAAGAAGGCGCCGATGACTATGAAAAGCATGGTGCGAGTCTAACAGCGCGACCCGAAGGTCGCAGCGCGGAGTTCGGCAGCCGCCGGCTATCCTCAGAAGGGCGGCTACGGCAGACGGTCCGAAGTCTTCGAACCGTGGCTCATGATCCGGATGTAGGTGCGCGTTCCCTGGGCCAGATTGGCGACCGAGATCTTTTCGTTCGTGCCGTGGAATCCGGTGAGATCTTCGCCGGTAACGATCATCGGGTTGAAGCGGAACGCATTGTCCGCAACCATGCCATAGTGGCGCGTGTCCGAGGCGGCGACCATGATTCCGGGGGTGATGATTACGTCGCCGTAGACTTCCCGAATGGCGCGCGCGATCGCGGCGAAGCCTTCGGAGTTTGCGTCGCTCACCTCCGAGGCGGGATTCCCGGCACCTTCAGAGACGCGTACTTCTACATTGTCGTTTTTCACCACTCTCCTGACGTGCGCAATGACGTCCTCGACGCTGTCTCGTGGGTGGATCCTGAAGTTGACGGTGGCTACCGCTTCGATCGGCAACACGTTCGTCTTGACGCTTCCGGAGAGCATGGTTGGCGCGGTCGTGGTACGCAACATCGCGTTCGTCGTAGGCACCGAGGACAGCCGGCCTTCGATTATTCGGCCGAAAATCCACTGGTTCGCAAACATCATCCTCGGCACGAACGGCATGTGACGGCTGACCGTATCGAACATCTCGAAGCTCAGGCCCTCGAGTCCACCGGGCACCGGGTTTCGCTCCAATGCGGTGATAGCGCCGGCGAGAATACCGACGGCAGTTTGCCGTGGCGGCATCGATGAATGCCCCCCGGCGCTCCTGGCGACAATCTCCAGCGTAACGCTGCCTTTCTCGGCCACGTTGATCGTAGCCATGAGGGGGTCCACGCCAGGCAGCACGTCGTCGAAAACGAACGAACCCTCATCCAGGCTCCACGCGAGCCGGACATTGTTGCGCTCTAGAAACCTGCGGACTGCGCCGGCGCCCTCGCTGCCGCCAACTTCCTCATCGTGACCGAAGCTCAGGTAGATCGTGCGCTCCGGTACAAAGCCGGACCGAATGAGCCAGGTCGCCGCTTCCAGTATGGCGATGACGCCGCTCTTGTCATCCAGGGCGCCACGCCCCCAGATCACTCCGTCCACGATGTTTCCGGCGAAGGGCGGCTCGCGCCACTGGCGTTCGGTTCCGGGAATGACCGGAACGACGTCATAGTGTCCGGTAAACAGAATCGGCTTCAGGTCCGGATGCGAGCCTTGCCACCGATAAAGGAGCGTGTGGTTCAGCTCGGTCACCGTCGCCGTTTCGTGCAGTTCGGTATAAGTGTTTTTCACCCAGTCGATGAACGCAATAAAAGCCGCCTCATCCTTGAGGCCCGGAGGCTCATGCGAAATCGTTGGGAAGCGGATTGCCTCGGAGAGATGTGTTGCGATTTCGTGCTGATCGACGTCGACGCGGACAGTCTCCACAGCATCGAGCGGCGCCGGGACGTGCAACAACGCGCGGCCGACAATGACGGTGACGAGTACGAGCAGAATGGCAGAGACCGCGAGCAGAGACCGCCGCACGTGCCTCACTTATTTGTTCCGGGAAAGGAACCGGTCCAGGCTGTTTCCGAATTCCTGTCGGTCTCTCTGATTGATCGCCGGTGGCCCCCCGGTATTGATGCCGCTCGCGCGCAAGGTGTCCATGAAATCCCGCATATTCAGCCGCGCCCGTACGTTGTCTTCAGTATACAACTCGCCTCGTGGGTTGAGCGCAAAGCCGCCTTTCGCGATGACCTCCGCCGCCAGCGGGATGTCGGCGGTAATCACGAGGTCGCCGGGTGTCACGCGTTTGACTATCTCGTTATCGGCAACGTCGAATCCAGACGAGACCTGGACGGTGCGGATGAACTCTGAAGAGGGCACCTGTAGAGGCTGATTGGCCACGAGAGTGACCCGCGTTCCGGTACGATTGGCCGCCCGAAACAGGATGTCCTTGATGACGGCAGGGCAAGCATCGGCGTCCACCCATATTTTCATTTCATGCGGGCCCCATTCGGCGAGCAGGCTGTGCCGGATGCATTGTATAGTGTCAAAGGCGCAGAGGCCCTTGATTATGGGTTACAAACGAACGGCGATTCCGGGGAGCCAGGTAGCATGAAACAACACCTTCTGAACGTAAGCTTGGCCGTTGGCCTTACGGCGATCCTGACGGCCTGCAACGGAGCACCGCCCGAGACGGCGGACGAGACGGCCAACGACGCTCTCGTCGCGGGCGAGCACACCTTCACCACCGCCGACGGCAACCGCATGCCCTACACGGTTGCCGGAGCGGGAGACGTCACCGTAGTGCTGGTCCACTGCTGGATGTGCAACCGCACGTTCTGGTCGGAGCAGGTGCCCGTTCTGTCCCGGCAATACCGCACCGTTGCCGTTGACCTGCCGGGTCACGGCGATGCTACGGCCGACAGAGACGACTGGACGGTGGGCCAGTTCGGCGACGACGTCGCAGGTCTTCTCGAAGAGCTCGACCTCTCCAACGTGGTGCTGGTCGGTCACTCCATGGGCGGCCCTGTCTCGCTGCGTACCGCCGCGCTGGCGGGCGACCGGGTTCGCGGAATCGTCGCGGTCGACACGCTGCACGATGCCGAGTTCGACTTCTCCGGAGAGGAGGTGGAAGGGTTCATGGCTGCGTTCGAGGCGGACTTCGTCGGAACCTGCCGAGATTTCGTGCGCCAGATGTTTCCGGAAGAAGGCGCGGAGGCAATCATGAACCGCGTTCGCGAGACCAGCTGCAGCGAGCAGAGCGCGCCGACCGGCGCCGCCCTGATGCGAGACTTCGGCAGAATCGAGATGACGCGCTGGATGTCGGAGGCGGGCGTGCCGATTCGTGCGATCAACGCGGCTGCACCCAATCCCACGAAAGTCGAAACCAATCGCAAGTACGCAGACTTCGATGTCGAGCTGATGGAGGACGTCGGCCATTATCCGCACATGACGCGGCCCGAGCAGTTCAACCCGTTGTTGCTCGATGCGATCGAGGACGTGCTGAAGGCGACCTGATCCGTTCAGGCGGCTGGCTGGATATTGCTGTTCAGCCGGAACAGATTCGTCGGGTCGTGCCGCGCCTTGATTCGAGCCAGGCGCGGATACGCGGGTCCGTAGTTTCCGGCGACTGATTTGCCCTCGTACTCGATGTTGTCGTAGTAACCGCCGGTGAACGGCTCGAGCTTGCCGAACCAGTCGCGCGCCGTTGCGATAGCCTCGGCATCGTCTTCCGGGTCGGTCCAGCCGCCGGCGACGATGAGCATCGTTTCCGCATTGCGGTGCGGGAACGCCGTGGCGAGTTCATCGACGCGCTTCACTGCGCCACCCGCGGTATGCGTAAAGAACGCGAGGCGCGGATCCTGGACGTAGGACTCGATAATCGCATCGATCAGTTCAGGCGTAATTTCCTTCACCAGGCCGTTCTTGGCGTACGACCGGACGCCGTGCGCGAATGCTGCGTCTTCCTGGGTCTGCATCATCATGTAGTCGTTCATCGCAACGCCGTTTTCGAGCGGCTTGCCGATTTCGAGTAACGGCGCCAGTTCCTTCTCCCCGAGCTTCGGATCGCCCGCGTAGACGACCTCCATGACGATCACCCCCGTGCCGTCGGGCAGAGTGAGCATGGCGGGGCCGACGTACATGTCGTCGGAGAGACCCTCGTACCAGTCGGCGTAAAAATCCAGAACCTCGCGTGCCTGCTCTACGGGCCAGACGATATTGCCCGAGTACACCTCGAGTTCGAAGGGATGCAAGCGATACTCGAACCCGGAGACGACACCGAAGTTGCCGCCGCCGCCACGAATCGCCCAGAACAGGTCGGGATCGTCGTCCTCGCTGACGTTTCGAATCGTGCCGTCTGCCGTCACGATCTCGGCCGCCGTCAGGTTGTCGATTGCCAGTCCGAACTTGCGGTTCAAGCGTCCGAAACCGCCGCCGAGCGTGAAACCGCCCACGCCGGTGTGCGATACGACGCCGGCAGTCGTGATCAACCCGTGTTCGCGCGCGGCGGTGTCGAGGGCGTTCAACAGCGCGCCGCCGCCGGCGAGGGCGCGCTGCCGTTCCGCATCGACCGTGACGGCGTTCATCTGGGAGAGATCGATCATCATGCCGCGGTCGCAGACGGACTTTCCCGGCCAGCTGTGTCCGCCGCCGCGCACCGCAACCAGCAGTTCCCGCTCACGGGCGAACGTGACGGCATGACGGATGTCCTCGGCGTTGCGGCAGCGTGCGATGAGGGCGGGCCGCCTGTCGTGCATGCCGTTCCAGATCTTGCGCACGTTGTCATACGCGGGATGTCCCGACAGTAATACCGAGCCCGAAAGGCTGTCGGCCAGTTCATTGACTGCCGCTTTTTCCAGCTCGATGCTGGCACCGCTCAGGGATATGCCGGCGATGCTCGTGTCGGCAGCCGCGACGGCTGCGGAGCGGTTCCCGCCGGCCAGAAACGGATAAGCGGCCGCAAAAGCGCCGGCCACCGTCGTTCGGCAGAATTGACGTCTGTTCATTTTTCCTACGCTCCGAGTTATTTGTTTTGTCTACTACGGAGCGCAGGCTACGAGGGATCGTCTACCATCGCCAGAGTCGTTCGTGCAAGGAAGTGGTCAAACGTGCCACGCACGTGGCGAATCATTCAGGCATTCGGCGGGGTCGGCAGGGGCAGTCCCAGTTGCTTCAGTACGCCTGCGAGGTGCGCCATGGCCTCTTCGCTGGGGCCCGGATACTCGCCGGAGCTGGGAACGTTGCCTATGTACCCGACATCGGCCATGCCGGCCTCGGTCGTGTAGAACGCGCCTACGCTCAGGTAGCGAAAGCGCTGGAAGAACTCAGACTGGTCGCCTGTGGCGCCGGCCCCGGCGATGGCGCTGACGAGTTCCGTCTTCTGCTCCTCCGTCGCCGAGGCGAAGCTCGAACCGAAACGCTCCTGGCTCTGCTGCTCGAGCGACTCGAGTCCTCGCAGTATGAATGCTCGGTCGTCCTGCTGCTGCGGATAGGGTGCACTCACCCATTCGTCGATGAAGTCCGGCACGCCGACCGCACTGGCGGCCGGAGAGCGCTCGTCCTCGGGCAGGATGACGTCGCACAGCGCGGCCGTGGTACGAAGCTGCCCTTCCGTCATGGTTCTCGCCCAGGGCACCAGGGGATTGATGCGGTCGGGATCGCCGCCGTAGCCGATGCCGTCGTGCTTTGCCGCAATGCCAAGCAGCGACGTCCCGTTCCTTGCCGGAATCTCGTCGCCCAGGTACTTGTCATCGGAATTACAGCCCGTATATGCGGCGGCCATCGTGGCGGCAAGCCACTTGATCGTCGTGCGCCGGTCGACGCGAAGCGGATTGTCGTCGTCGGTCACAGGCTTCGCTTCCCGAGTTGTTCTGCCAGGTAGTCGCTGCTGCGCCAGGCCAGCGCCATGATGGTCAGTGTCGGGTTCTTGTGCGCTTTGCTGGCGAAGACACCGCCGTCGGTAATGAACAGGTTCTTCACGTCCCACGTCTGGCCATACTGGTTGGTGACCGACGTTTCGGGATCGTCGCCCATCCGCGTCGTACCCACTTCGTGGATGATCTCTCCGCCTTTCGAAATGACCTGTTCCGGAGCGTCGTCGCCTGACTGGAGCTTGCCACCCATGCGCTCGATGATCTCCTTCGTCGCCTTCTGAAAGTGGCGGACCATGTTGAGCTCGTGTTCCGACCATTTGAAATGAAACCGGAGCGTCGGAATACCCCATTTGTCTTTCGTATCGGGATCGATCTCGCAATACGAGCCGGCATTCGGAATCATCTCTCCGCGGCATACGAAGCTCATGAAGCTGCCGTAGTAGCGGCGCATGTCCTCTTTCAGTTGCTTGCCGTAACTTCCGGCGAATCCCGCGATGCCGCCCATGCCGATGCCCGGTTCCGAGCGGCCGTCGGCGCTCAGTTCGTAGTGATAGCTTCGTGAAAAGCCCAGTTCGCCGCGAGCCTGTTCCTGGTACAGCCAGAAGGGAATGTACAGGTGCAGGCCCATGGCGCCGTCTTCGTTATACGCCGGCCGATTTTCGAGCAGCGGAAACTGCGCACTCATGGCCGCGCCTACGGTGTCCATGAGGTTGCGCCCCACCTGCCCGCTCGAGTTCGCGACGCCCTCCGGGAAATTCGGGCTTTTCGAATTCAGAAGGATCCTTGCCGTCTCGCCGGCGCTGGCCGCAAGAACGACGGAGCGTCCGAAGGCCGCTTCGTGCTTTCCGGTATTCCTGTCGACGTAGCCCACTCCTTCTGCTTTACCTTTGTCGTCGACCCGGACTTCGTACACCATCGCGTCCGTGACGATGGTCAGGTTGCCGGTCTTGAGGGCCATCGGCAGGAGCGAAGTCGTGGTCTGAAACGCCGCGCCGATGGAACAGCCGCGACCGCATCCGGTTGCATAGAAGCAGGCGGACCGATTGTCGATGGGCCGCGTCAATACGGCACGGCGCGCGGGCACGCACGGTATTCCGAGGTCGCGGCACGCCGCCTGAATGTAGAGCTCGCCGACCCGGGGCGCCGGGGGTTTGTGCAGCACGCCGGGGGACGAATCAGGATGATTCTCGAGTCCGTCGTTCCTGCCGTATACGCCGACGATGGTTTCGGTCTTGTCGTACCATGGCGCGATGTCCTCGTATCCGACCGGCCAGTCGACGCCCAGTCCGTCTCTCGTGTACGGCTTGAAATCGTACGGGCCCATGCGAAACGAATTGCGAGCCCAGTGATTCGTGCGTCCACCCAGCATCCGCGAGCGCCACCACATGAACTCGGAGCCCGGCGCGCTGCTGTACGGTTCGCCCGGCATTTCCCAGCCGCCGTCGGCGGTGGCGTCGAAATAGCCGAATTCCTTGTCTGGCGTACCGGTGCCGCGCAGTGGCGCGTCGCGGTTTGGCGTGAACATGGGCGTCTCGGTGTAGGGATCGTGGTGACGCCCGGCCTCGAGCATCAGGACGCGCAGGCCTTTCGATGCCAGCACGAACGCCGCCATGCCCCCGCCTGCGCCGGAGCCGACGACGACGGCATCAAAGGATTCCTCCATCAAAGAGTCCGGATCCGGATGTTGCGAAACCACACCTTGTCTGAGTGGTCCTGAAGGCCAATGTGCCCTTCCCGGTATTGAGCAAAATGCTCCCAGCTCGAGAACTTCGAGTCCGCGATGCGCTCGTTCCAGTCGTCGGAGCCGATTACATACTCGACGATCTTTTTGCCGTTCAGCCAGTGCTCGACGTGGCCATCATTGACGAGCAGCCGAACCTTGTTGTACTCGCCGACCGGGCGCAGCGCTTTTCCCTGTGGGGCGTAAAGAGCGTAGCATGCGCCGGCGCTGGTTTCCGGCGTCTTTCCATCGACGTGTTTGTCGTCGTCGAGCACCTGCATCTCGATGCCCGTTTCATAGGCGACCTCGTGGCCGGGCATTTCGCGAACGCCGAAGAATATGCCGCTGTTTCCGCCTTCCGAGATTTTCCATTCGAGCTCCAGCTCGAAATTCTCGTACTGATCGACGGTGATCAGGTCGCCGCCGGTAGTTTCATCTGCATCTTCATCGACCTCGAGGACGAT
>Ga0299913_10006149_pt1 | contig 10361 bp, 8 predicted proteins | sample RVTome_9_FD_201360 | JGI IMG/M metagenome (GOLD analysis project Ga0299913, IMG submission 201360) | Soil microbial communities from uranium-contaminated site in the Upper Colorado River Basin, Wyoming, United States - RVT155D38 (version 2) ... | reverse complement strand
TCGACCGTGTCTACGAAGGCAAAGGAACGCAGCTTCGAGAAGTGGGTCGCCATGGCGTGGGTGAACTGCAGGGTGAATCGGCTGAAGGTCGCCATCGATCCGCTGATGTCGCACATGAGCCACACCTCCGGGCGATGGGGCCGGGGATGACGGAACTGAGGGTCGGCGGGCACCCCGCCGGTGGCCAGGGAACGGCGCACCGTTTTCTTGAAGTCGAGACGGCCGGCTCGCTTCTTCCGCCTCCTGGCGAGACGAGCGGCGAGCTTCCTGGTCAGCGGTCCGATGGCCGCCTCCATGTCGGCCAGGTCCGAGGCACTCGCATGCATCAGATCGACATCCTCGACCAGCGGCCGGCGCAGGGTTCTCGCCACGGCCTCCCGACCCCGGTCGGCCACGAGTCGGCGTCGGATCTCGGCCTGGATCTCCTCCCGCAACTCGCCCAACCGGGCATCCACTTCCTCCTCGATGAGACGGCGATCGAACTCGCTGAGGCTCTCACCGCCGATGAGCGCCTCGAGGAGCTGATCACGCAGCTCGGGAAGGTCCAGCCTGCGCAGCGTCCGATAGAGGTAGTAGGTGCCGCCGACGGGCCGGCCCGGCTCCATGCCCGCCAACTGGTCCACTGCCGTCCGGGCCAGCTCACGCAGGGCTGCCTCGTCCCTGCCTTCCAGGGCCGACAGCAGACGCTCGAGGAGGGCGTCCAGGTCGAGCCCGTCATCCCCCACGGACGGCTCGGGCCGATCGTCGTCGCGACCGGGATCCGGCTCCGCAGGATCGGCCAGATCGATTGTTGTCGAGAAGTAGACATCGAAGGCGATATCGAAGGCCCGCTCGTATCGGAGGCTCTTGATCAGAGTCGATCTCAGGGTCTCGCGGAGCTCGACCCGATCCGCGAGATCGATCGCCTCCACTGCCTTCATCGAATCTATCGCCTCGACCATCGACACCGGGACTCCGGCTGCCCTCAGCTCGTCGACGAAGCCGGTCAGCACACCGATCATGTCAGCCGCCTGCTGCGGAGACCAGCTCCTTGGTGGCCTTCTCGATGTCGGCTTGATACTTGAGGAGGACGTGGAGAGTGTCCCCGAGCACAGTCTCGTCGATGTCGTCTATGGACAATGCCAGGAGCGTGCGTGCCCAGTCGATGGTCTCCGATACCGATGGGGATTTCTTCAGGTCGAGGTTGCGAATCGACCGTGCCACTCTCGCTATCTGCTCGGCGAGGTGATCGCTCAGCCCGGGGACCCGGGCGTTGAGGATCTCCTGCTCCCGAACCGGATCGGGGTAGTCGATGTGGAGGAACAGACAGCGTCGCTTCAGCGCCTCGCTCAGCTCCCTTGTGTTGTTGGATGTCAGCACCACCATGGGTTGAGTTGACGCGGTGATCGTGCCCAGCTCGGGGATCGACACCTGGAAGTCGGAGAGGATCTCGAGAAGGAGAGCCTCGGTCTCGACCTCGACGCGGTCCACCTCGTCGACGAGCAGGATCACCGGTTCTTCCGCCCGGATCGCCTCGAGGAGGGGTCTGGTGAGCAGGAAGTCCTCGGAGAAGATGTCTTGCTCGATGTCGTCCCAGTCGTGGTCGACGTCCGCCTGGATACGGAGGAGCTGTTTCTTGTAGTTCCACTCGTAAAGGGCTTTCGACTCGTCCAGGCCCTCGTAGCACTGGAGTCTGATCAGAGCCCGGCCGGTGACCCGTGAGAGTGCCTTGGCCAGCTCGGTCTTGCCTACACCCGCCGGGCCTTCGACCAGGATCGGCTTGGAGAGCCGGTTCGCAAGGAAGACGACCTGGGCGATCCGCTCATCCGGCAGATAGTCGACCGAGGCCAGGGCATTCGCGACCGCCGACGGCGATTCGAGATCCACAGACACGTCCGAGAGGTTACAACCAGAAAGAGCAGAGAACGACAGGTACCCTGTTCGTCCCGCTCATAGATCCAAGGAAAAGATGCGAATTGTCATCGTTGGGGCCGGAGCCATCGGGTCCTACCTGGCCGAGAGGCTCTCCGCGGAAGGTCAGGATGTCGTCCTCATCGAGGACGACGAGACACGAGCCGCCGAGATTCAGGAGTCGATCGATGCGTTGGTGATCACCGGAAACGGGGCCAGCCCGACCACCCTGATGGAGGCCGGGGCAGACCGCGCCGATCTTCTCATCGCAGCATCCAACTCGGATGGCGCCAACGTGCTCGCCTGCCACACGGCCAAGGAGCTGGGCACCACCATGACCATCGCCAGGATCGAAGACCCCGAGATCAGGGAGGGCTCAGATCATCTCGGTGTCGACGTGGTGATAGATCCTTCCGCCACGACGGCGGAGGAGCTGGTCGGGGTGGTCGGCCTGGGAGGCGCCAGCGAGCTGATTCATTTCGCCGACGGGCAGCTGGTCATGGTCGGGGGGTCGGTCGGGCCGGACGCCGCCATCACCAAGGGCACGCTCAAAGAGCTCCGGCTCCGTGCGGCGGAGTGGGGCTGGGTGGTGGCGGCCCTCGTCCGGGACGGCAGGACCATCGTCGCCCATGGCGACACCAGCGTGAGAGCCGGGGACCATGCCTTGGTGATGACGACGGCCGATCACGTCGACAAAGCCACCAAGATGCTCGGGCTCAAGCGGCGCCACATCGAACGGGCGATCATCGTCGGGGGCACCCGCCTGGCTCGATTGACAGCCGGCCAGATGCGCCTGGCCGGTCTCGACATCGTCCTCGTGGACTCGGACAACACCCGATGCACCAAGCTCGCATCGAGCTATCCCACCGCCCTCGTGGTTTGTGGCGATCCCACCGACCCCGACGTGCTCCGGGAATTGGACCTGGGCCCCAATGACGTGGTCATCGGCCTTTCCGGTTGGGACGAGGTCAACCTCCTGTCCTGCCTGGTAGCCAAGGCCATCGGGGCCGGGATGGTGATCTCCCGTTTCAATCGGATCTCCTATGTGTCCCTGCTGGCCGGGGTCGGCATCGATGCCGCCGTCTCGAGCCGGCTGATGGCTGCCAGCGCCATCCTCCGCTTCGTGCGTCAAGGACAGGTAGAGCAGGTGGCCACCTTCTCTGACACCGACGCGGAGGCGATCGAAATCGAAGTGTCGTCGGGCGCCGAGGCCGACGGCCACACCCTGCTCGACTTGAACCTGCCGGTGGGGGTCATCATCGGAGGGGTTTCGCGCAACGGAACCACCTTCGTGCCGGATGGGTCGACGGTGATCCGGGCCGGCGACCACATCATTTTCTTCTCACTGCCCCGAGACATAGAAGAGTCGGTCGCACTGTTCACCGCATGAGACCCGACACCTCTCGGAAGGGGATGAGGCCGGCGCTCTCCCTCCTCCTGACGGTCGCCTACGTGATCGGGTCGATCCTGATCTTCGTGGCCGTGGGCATGGTGAGCGCGGCCCTGGTCTCCGCGTTCTACTCGGAGTTCGAGACCGCGATGTGGATCGCGGTGTCTGCGGGGATAACCGCGCTGGCGGGCTACGCCATGCGCCAGATGGTCCCGCGCCCCCAGTCGATCACCGTCAAGCAGGGTTTTGCAACTGTCGGCCTGGCCTGGTTCGTCTTCTCCATCTTCGGGGCGTTGCCCTATCTGCTGACCGGCGCGATACCCAACATGACCGACGCCGTGTTCGAGACCGCGTCCGGCTTCACTACGACCGGCGCGTCGATCCTGCCCGATCCGAGCGTTCTCGAGAACGGGATAGCTTTCTGGAGAGGGCTGACGCAGTGGCTCGGCGGCATGGGAGTGATCGTCCTCGGAGTCGCGGTGCTCCCACTACTCGGTACCGGTGGCATGCAGTTGGCGAAGGCCGAGTCGCCGGGCCCGACACCCGACCGGCTGACTCCCCGTTTCCAGGAGACGGCCAAACGCTTGTGGCTGGTCTACGCGGTGATCACAGCGCTGGAATTCCTCTTCTTGGTGGCCGGCGACATGACCGCATTCGAGTCCATCATCCATTCCTTCACGACGATGTCGACGGGAGGCTTTGGCACCGAGGCCAACTCAATAGTGGGGTTCAGCGCGTACACGCAGTGGGTCATCGTGGTGTTCATGTTCCTGGCCGGAGTCTCGTTCGCCCTCCACTTCCGGGCGTTTCGACGGCCACTCCACTACTGGAAGTCTCAGGAGTTTCGGCTGTACGTCCTGATTACCGTCGTCGCCGTCGTGATCGTGGCCGGGGGCCTTTGGACCGACCTCAGCCCGTCACAGGCGATCCGCGATGCGGCCTTCAACACGGTCTCGCTGACGACCACCACCGGCTACGCCTCGGCCGACTTCGGGTTGTGGCGGCCCGCTCTCCAGATCATGGTGGTTGGCCTGATGTTCCTCGGCGGGATGGCCGGGTCGACCGCCGGTGCGATCAAGACTTTCAGGATCGGGGTGCTGGGCAAGGCGGCTTTCAACGACCTGCGGCGGTTGGTCCATCCCCGGGGCGTCTTCGTCACGCGGTTCGGGGGCAGAAGCGTCTCCGACCCCATCGTGGAATCTGTCCAATCGTTCTTCCTCTTCTACATGTTCCTCTTCATGACATCGACCTTCCTCCTTGCCTTCATCGACGCCAATCTCTCCGAAGGGCTCGACCTCGTCACGGCCACCTCGGCGGTTGCCGCCTCGATCGGGAACATAGGGCCCGGTCTCGGTGACGTCGGCCCGGCGGCCAACTACGCGCTACTACCGGGTCTGGCCAAATGGCTTCTGTCGGGTCTGATGATCGTGGGGCGTCTCGAGATCTTCCCGGTCCTGGTGTTGTTCACCCGCGATCTCTGGCGGCGCTAGCGGAGACTCACTCCTCTTCGTCCGGGGCGTAGACGAAGACGAGGTCCCCGATCCTGACTTCATCCCCCTTGACCGCGCCGGCATTCGCCAGCGCCTCGTCGACCCCGAGCCGGGCGAGCCGACGGGCGGCCATGTCGGCCGCCTCATCCACGGTGAGATCGGCGAACGCCACGGCCCTCTCCGCCGCAAGGCCCTCCACCAGCCAGCCACCATCTTCAGGGGTGACCACGAATCTCGGGCCCAGGGGCCGGTGCCGCACATAGCCCCGGCGTTCCGGCGCGTCACGAACCGCCTTGTCGACGGTGTCGGCGATCGTATGGAGGAGACCGGCGACACCGTCACCGGTGACCGCCGAGATGGACATCGCACCCAAAGCCTCTATCTCGGCGGGGTCGGGATCGAGGTCGCTCTTGTTGACCACGACGAGTCGGGGCCGCCGCGCCAGGTCATCCGAGTAGCGGGCAAGCTCCCGGGAGAGGATCTCGTGCTGCTCGCGCAGGGAGTGCTCGTGGCCGATGGCCGGGTCGAGGAGCAGCACCAATACCCGGGCCCGCTCCACGTGACGCAGAAAGGTGTGGCCCAGGCCCCTGCCGTCGGCCGCTCCTTCGATGAGGCCCGGAATGTCGGCCAGGACGAATTCGCGCCCATCGAAGCTGACCACGCCGAGATGCGGCTCGAGCGTGGTGAAGGGGTAGTCGGCGATCTTCGGCTCCACCGCCGAGACCTTCGATATCAAGGTCGACTTCCCGGCATTCGGAAACCCGACCAGGGCGGCGTCGGCCAGCAGCTTCATCTCCATCGTAAACCGGTGCTCGCGTCCGTACTCGCCCTGCTCGGCAACGGATGGGGCCCGGTTGCCCGGGTTGACGAAAGCGGCATTTCCCCGACCCCCTCGTCCCCCCTCCACCGCGACCACTTCCTGGCCCGGGGAGACCAGGTCGGCGATCATCACGCCGTCGTCATCGAAGACGACCGTCCCCGGCGGCACCAGCAGCACCCTGTCCTCACCGGCTCGGCCGTGGCGAAGATCACCTTCGCCATGGGTGCCGTGGGCGGCGGCATGGTGAGGGTTCCTCTTGTACCGAAGGAGGGTGGCGACGGACTCGTCGGCACGCAGTATCACTGACCCTCCGGGCCCGCCATTGCCTCCGACTGGCTTGCCCTTCGGCCTTCCCTTGGACCTGACAAAAGAAACAACCCCCGCGCCGCCGTTTCCGGCGCGGAGGTTGACTTGGACCCGGTCGACGAACACGACCGGCTCCCGATTACTCGGAGACGACGCTCACATGCCGCCGGTTGGCCCGAACCCCGTATTTGACCTTTCCCGCCGCCGTGGCGAAGAGGGTGTCATCGTTCCCCCTGCCCACGTTGTCACCGGGATGGATACGGGTCCCGCGCTGACGCACGAGAATGGCGCCGGCGTTCACGAACTCGCCGTCGAACACCTTCGAGCCGAGTCGCTTCGCATGTGAGTCGCGACCGTTCTTGGAAGAACCGCCTGCTTTTGTCTTGGACATCTGTCATTCCTCCTCTGAGGACGCTGCCTGTTTCTTGGGCTTGGCCGACTCTTTCTTGGGCGACGCTGCCGCCTTGGGCTTGGCCGACTCTTTCTTGGGCGACGCTGCCGCCTTGGGCTTGGCCGACTCTTTCTTGGGCGACGCTGCCGCCTTGGGCTTGGCCGTCTTGTTCTGGCCGGGGAGTGTGATCCCGGTTATCTCGATGCGGGTGTAGGTCTGGCGGTGGCCCTGGCGACGGCTGTAGCCCGTCTTCGACTTGTACTTGAAGATGTCGACCTTGGGCCCTCTGGTCTCCCCAACCACCTTGGCGGTCACCTTCGCCTTCCCGAGGACCTTGGGGTCGGACACCGCGTTGCCCTCGTCGTCGACGACGAGCAGCGGCGAGAAAGTCAATTTCTTGGCGTCGTTCTTGAGACGCTCGATGTCGATCACGTCTCCAGAGCTGACCTTGGCTTGTTTGCCGCCGGCGCGGATGATGGCGTACATGGCTGATCCTCTGCGGAAAAGAAGGGGGAACCGAGCCAAATCGTAATGGCTCGGCGGCCGTATGGCCAACCTGGGATTTCTAGTCCTCCGCGGTGAAGTCCTCGATCGCCCCGGCCGCGGCGACGGCGTGCTCGTGGATGATGACGCCGCGTCCGCCACATTCCTCACAGCGTGAGGAGAACTGCTCGAGCAAGCCCGCCGACACGTTCTTCCGGGTCATCTCGACCAAGCCCAGGTGGGAAACCTCGAAGACCTGCGTCCGGGTCTTGTCCTTGGCGAGGGTCTCTTTGAGCCGACGGAGGACCTTCTGCTGGTTCCGCTCTGTCTCCATGTCGATGAAGTCGATGACGATGATCCCACCGATGTCACGGAGGCGGAGCTGGCGCCCGATCTCCTCCGCGGCTTCGAGGTTGTTGTGGAGGACGGTCTCCTCGAGGGTCGAGGTCCCGACGAATTTTCCGGTGTTGACGTCGATGACGGTGAGTGCCTCGGTCCGATCGATCACGAGATGGCCGCCGGAGGGAAGGAACACCTTCCGGTCCAGAGCCTTCTTCAGCTGGTCGTCGACGTGGTAACGCTCGAACAGCGGCGTGACGTCCTCGTAATGGGTGACCTTGGCCACGAGGTCGGGTGCGGTCGCCCCGAGATAAGACACGACCTTCTCAAAGGCGTGACCGTCGTCGATCATCAGCTTCCGGAAGTCAGCGGTGAAATGTTCCCTGATCACTTTGATCAGAAGCTCGGGCTCGTCGTGGATGAGGACCGGGGCGCCGCCCCTACCCGCCTGCTCCTGGATGCTGTCCCAGCTCTTCATCAGTCGGGAGATGTCGGCCGCGAGGGCCTCGGTGGTGGCATGGAGCGCCGCGGTGCGGACGATCACGCCGTAACCCGGTGGTCTGACCTGGTTGATCGCGTCGCGGAGACGGACCCGATCCTCGTCGGGTAGCCGGCGGCTGATTCCCACGCTGTCGGAATCCGGGACCAGGACCAGATATCGACCGGGAAGCGACGGCGTGCCGGTGAGACGTGCCCCCTTGGCGCCCATGGCGTCCTTGGTGACCTGGACCAATATCTCGTCGCCCTCACTGAGCACATCCTCGATCCGACGTGCCCCTCGACCCTTGCGCTGGCCGTTCACGGCAACGTCGGATGCGTAGAGAACCCCGTTCTTGGGATCCCCGAAATCGAGGAAGGCAGCTTCCATGCCCGGAAGCACATTGCGGACCCGGGCCAGGTAGATGTTCCCGGCCACCGACGTCGACTGTTGTCTGGCGACATAGTGCTCGACGACGACTGGCCCCTCCATCACGACGATTTGGGTCTGGCCGTTCTTGATCCGCACCAACATCTGCTTGCGACCCGACTCGACGGGTACGATCACCTCGTCGTCGACCGGTCTTCGGCCTCTGGTCCTGGTAGTGGTGATTCCGCTTCGAGACCGGTCGGGGCCCGGCTTGGTCTGGCGGCGCTGGCGTTGTCTCTGGCGTTGGCTGGACCTCGTCTGAGTGGAGGTGGCCTCTACCCGTTTGACCTCCACCTTGTGGCCTCGCACCCGAACGGTCTTGTGTTCCTCGACGGTCCCTTCTGACGAGGCGCGTCTGACGATCTGGGCCCTCTTCTTGAATAGAGCCATTTGTCTCTCCTCTGAATTTCAATTGGGACGGCCAGCCGTGCTTGATCCCTGGCAACCAGGCGGCCGTCTGAGCAATAGTGTGTCCGGCGACGCAGTGACACCCGCCGTGATCGGCGGCCATTGATCGGGCCTGAGGGTGTCCGGGGGTTCAACAAAGAACGCTCCAGGGGAATCTGACCGCGTCTGCGGACGAACCGGGACATTCTACCAGACGAAGTCGATTCGACCTATCCCGCGCCCAGACCGAGCTCCGGTTGCTCCGGCTCCTCGGGGTGGTAACACATCCGACAGCGAGCCTCGTACGCTCCCTGGGCGCCGAGGACGACCAGGTCGTCCGACCTCACGATGCGCTGGGTGTACATGCCCGGGCCACCGCATTTGTGACAGACGGCGAGCATCTTCGTGACCACCTCGGCGCGCTGGCTCAGCGAAGGGACCGGCTCGAACGGACGTCGCAGGTAGTCGGTGTCGAGACCGGCGATTATGACCTGGATCCCGGCCGCCGCCATCTGGTCCACTGCCCCGACCAGGCCGTCGTCGAAGAACTGGGCCTCGTCGATCCCCACCACCTCGGTCGACTCCTCCAACGAGCGGAGGAGACCCGCCGCGTCGTCCACCGGGGTGGCGCCGACACTCATCGCCGAGTGGGACACGACTTGGGACTCGGCGTAGCGGACATCGAGAAGGGGCTTGAAGGTCTGGACCGGGATCCGGGCGATCTGGCTCCGGGTGATCCGACGGATCAGCTCCTCGCTCTTCCCCGAGAACATCGGGCCACAGATGACCTCGACCCACCCGGTGTGATTGCGTCGGAACATCAAGCGGCGAGCGTAGCTGCGTCGAGCCCCCCACCCCGCGTCGCCGGACTCCCCCCAACGCTCACTCCGTTCGCTGGGGGGAGAAACAAGCTCACTCCGCTCGCCTACAGCTTCTCGCCGGGCACCGGGGTACGCAGCAACCAGACCGAGTTGGCGATCCCGAGCCCCATCGTCATCGCCAGGTAGAAGGACCCGCCCGCCGACAAGAACGGAAGGGGCAGCCCGGTGACCGGCATGATCCCCATCGTCATCCCGATGTTGACGAACACATGGAAAACGATCATCGCCGCCATGCCGCTGGCGATGAGGGCGCCGTAACGATCGCGAGCATTGCCGGCGATCACCAGGAGCCTCCACACGATCAACGCGAACCCGAGGAGCACGACGATGGCCCCGAAGAAGCCGAGCTGCTCGGCCACGGCGGTGAAGATGAAATCGGTCTCCTGCTCGGGGACGTACTCGAAATTGGTCTGGGGCCCGGCGAAGAGGCCCTTGCCGAAGAACTGACCCGAACCGATCGCAAAACGAGATTGACGCAGGTTGTACCCGATTCCCTGTGGGTCGATGGTGGAGTCGAAGAGGACACGGACCCGATCCAATTGGTAGTCGGCCAGCCATCCGAACTGGAATGCGGACACGATCAGCAAACCGGCGGAGGCGCCGAGGGCGACGAGCTGTCGCCAGGTGGCGCCCGCCACGAAGATCAGGGCGAACAGGATGAACCCGAAAACGAGTGTGGTGCCGAGGTCCGGCTCCCTCAAGATGAGCAAGCCCGGAATCGTCACCACCAGCAAGGCCTGTATGACCTCGCTCCAGGTGATGTTCCGTCGTCCCAACTCGTCCCTCGTCGCCGGCGAGAGCAAGGCTGCCAGGGTGAGGATCACGGCCACCTTGGCGAACTCGGCGGGCTGAAGCTTGAAGAAACCAAGGGGGATCCAGCGTTGGGCCCCGTTGACCGGATCGAAGGCGAATACGGCGAGCAACGCCACCAGGATCGCCAGACCCATGACGGCCAGGAGATTTCGATATTCCCGATAGTCGATGTTGGTGAAGAAGAGGTAGACGATCAGACCGGCCGTCACGAATATGAGCTGACGTTCCATCCCGGCTATGCCCTGGCTCCTGGTGGCCGAGTAG
>Ga0299913_10006148_pt1 | contig 10361 bp, 7 predicted proteins | sample RVTome_9_FD_201360 | JGI IMG/M metagenome (GOLD analysis project Ga0299913, IMG submission 201360) | Soil microbial communities from uranium-contaminated site in the Upper Colorado River Basin, Wyoming, United States - RVT155D38 (version 2) ... | reverse complement strand
TGCACCTGTCGCTCGTGGCGGCCGGCATCGGGCCCGGCGACGAGGTGCTGGTGCCGGACTTCACCTTCCCGGCCACGGCCAACGTGGTCGTGCAGCAGGGCGCCGTGCCGGTGCTGGTGGACGTCGAGCTCGAGGCCTTCGCGCTCGACCTCGAGGACCTCGAGCGACGCGTGACGCCGCGCTCGCGAGCCGTGATGCCGGTGCACCCCTTCGGGCTGCCGGCCGGCATGGCGCCGCTCATGGCCGCCGCCGAGCGCCACGGCCTGGCGGTGATCGAGGATGCGGCCTGCGCGCTGGGCGCCACGGACGGTGGCCGGCAGACGGGGTCGTTCGGCCTGGCCGGCTGCTTCAGCTTCCACCCGCGCAAGTCGATCACCACCGGCGAGGGCGGCATGATCACGACCTCCGACGACGAGCTCGCCGGACGCATCGGGCTCCTGCGCAGCCACGGTGGGGTGCGCGAGGCCGGCCGCTTCCGCTTCGAGGCCGCCGGCTTCAACTACCGCATGAGCGACATCCTGGCGGCGGTCGGCGTGGCCCAGCTCCGCCACCTCGACGCGTTCCTGGCCGCGCGGCGCCGCGTGGCCGGCTGGTACGACGAGCGGCTCGCCGGCTGGCCCGCGCTGCGGACGCCGATCACGCCCGCGGGACGGACCCACACCTACCAGTCGTACGTCGTCCTGCTCGACGAGGCGATCGATCGCGACGCCGTCATCCGCGCCCTGGCCGCCGACGGGATCGAGACCACGATCGGGACCTACGCCCTCCATGCCGAGCCGTTCTTCGCCCGGACGTACGGTCACCGGCCGGGCGACCGGCCGCGGTCGTGGCGCGCGTATCGGTCCGGGCTGGCGCTGCCGCTCCATGCGGGCGTCGGCGAGGACGACGTCGATCTCGTGGTCGGGCGGCTGAGGACCGCCGTCGGCTAGCCCGCGTTCAGCGAATATATCAGTAGTGATATATCGGCTGAGGCGGGCGGGATGCGCCGGGGAGCGAGACTCCTCTCGGCGCGCTCAGCGAATATATCAGTAGTGATATAACGACTGACGCGGCCGCGAGGCCTCGGTGAGCGGCCGCACCGGCGCGAAGACCGACGCCACCCCCAGCACCAGCCAGATGACGAGCGCCGGCAGGTTTCCCTCGTGGATCATCTCGGTCAGGCCGTGCACGCCCGTCACGAGGAGCATGGTGGCCGCCCCGGCCAGCAGCACCCGCGTCGAGCCGGGCGCGGCCCGGGCGGCGCGGACGAACCGGATGAGGAGCCCCGCCAGGATGGCCAGGAAGACGGCCGTGCCGAGCGCCCCGCTCTCGCCGAGGAGGTGCTGCCAGAAGTTGTGGATCGTGCGGAAGCCGTAGAGCCGGGCGCCGTACTCGTCGTAGACCGGGGACGGGATGATCGTGGCCGCGGCGCCGCCGTAACGCCCCGGACCGACGCCGAGGAGCAGGTGGTCCATGATGATCGGGATCCCCTGGACCGTGAAGCGGGCGCGGGCGTCGTCGCCCTCGAGGTTGCCGATGCGGTCGACCGTCGTGTCGACGAGGTCCGGCGCGCCGCCCTCGCTCGGGGTTCCGTCGGACCCGGGCGCGACGGCCAGCCCGCGCGGCATGACGACGACGGTCCCCCACGCCAGGGCCACGCCGACGAGCAGCAGCGGGATCGCCCGCCAGTCGAGCAGCAGGGCGCCGATCACCGCCCCGACGGCGATCGCCAGCCAGGCACCGCGGGAGAAGGTCAGCAGCAACGCCACCAGCAGGACGAAGAGCGCGGCGCGCGCGATCCATCGGTCCCGCGGGCGGGGCAGCGACAGGCTGCCGAAGAGCGTGAACGGCAGACCGATGCCGAGCACGGCGGCGACCGGGTTCGGGTTGCCGAGGAACGAGGTGATGCGCTCGCCCTCGCCGAAGTCGCCGGTGAAGGACGCGAAGCCGAGGAGCGAGGGATGGATCACGACCTGCGCGATGCCGAAGAGCGCGAGCGCCAGGCAGGCGGCGACCACCGCACCGGCGGCCAGCACGGCCGCCCGCGGGCCGATCGGGACGGCACGCACGACGACGTACACCGCGATGGCGTCGACCGTCATCGCGATGCCGAGCAGGGCGACGGCGGGCGGCGTGGCGTTCAGCACGGCCGAGACGACGGCCAGCGCCACGAACAGGGCCACCAGCGGCGTGACCGGGTCGCGCAGCGCGTCGCGCAGCCGGCCGGCGCGCGCGGCGTCCACCGCGATCACGCTGCCGGCCACCGCCAGGACCACCTCGCTCACCCCGATGGGCCCCGTGCCGAGGGTCCCGGGCAGCAGGCGCGGCACGATCACCGGATCGACCAGCGTGGCGAGGGCCCCACCGACCAGGGTGGCCAGCGGCCAGCGGTGCGCGGCCACGGCGATCAGCGCCAGGACGGCCAGGCCGCCGGCCACGAACGCCGCGAAATGGACGTAGGCGCCGGCCACGGCCAGCGCCGCGGCGAGGCCGAGGAGCGCCAGGTGGAGCCGGGGAGGCAGGCGCACGGACGCGATCAGGACGGCGAGCCGGCCAGCAGCTCGACCACGCGCTCGGCCCGCGACCGCCACGACGCCGCGGACGCGGCGGCCCGCGCCCGCTCCGACCACCGCTCCAGCGTCTCGGGCCCGGCGCCGGCCAGCTCCACAATGGCGGCGGCGAGCTCCTCCGGGTCGTCGCCGACGACGAGCCCCGCGCCGGCGTCGCGGACGACGGCCGCCTGCTCGGTGCAGTCGGTGACGAGCAGCGGCCGGCCGTAGCTGAGGTACTCGTACAGCTTCACCGGCAGCGCCAGGTCGTTGTAGGCGCTGCGCGGCCGCGGGATGACGCTGGCGAGGACGCCCGGCAGCAGGGCGTGGATCTGCCGGCCCTCGGCCCGCGCGAGGCGCAGCCACTCCGGGTGCGGCGGCGGCTCCTGGCCGGGACGGCAGACGACGAGCAGCTCGACCGCGGCCCCGCGCTCCCGCGCCCGGCCCACCGCGTCGATGAGCCGGTCCGCGCCGTGCGCCGGCAGGCGGGCGTCGCCCACGAAGAGCAGCTCGCACGCGCCGTCGGCGCGGGCCACGGTCACCGGCGCCGGGGCGCCGGGCGGCAGGAGGACCGCCTCGCCGCCGGCCGCCTCGCCCAGCACGGCCTCCGCCAGGCCCCGCGTCGGGAAGGCGAGCCGGGTCGAGACCGCGCGCAGCGCGCGGACGGCCGGACCGAACGCCGCCGCGCCGGCGCGCTGGCGCCACGAGCTGCGCGGGTAGTCGTCGGGGAAGAGCTGGTACGCGTCGCGGACGTAGGTCAGGACCGGTCGGCCGAGGGTCCGGCCCAGGGCCAGGAAGGCGACATCGGCCTCGGCCGGCAGGAAGGACGAGGACTCGACGTAGATGCCGTCGAGACCGCGCAGGCGCCCGGAGAGCGCGTACCGCGCCAGCGCCAGGCGCCGGGGGCCGCGGTAGCCGGCGATCACGTCGAGGTCGACCAGACGCCCGAGCTCGTCGCGGAGGTGGCCGATCCGCACGGTCGGCCCCCACTGTCCCCGGTCGAGCGGGTACATCGAGAGCAGGAGCAGGCGGGGACGGCGGCGTGGCCCGGGGTCGGTCACCGCCGGATTCTACGCGAGGGGGTGGCCGGCGCCGGAGTATATCGGTATATACCCGGCGCCGATGGAAACCCTAGAAGGCCTCGAGGTAGCGCTCGACCTCCCAGCCGGAGACCTGCATCCGGTAGTCGTCCCACTCCTCGGTCTTGGCCTCGATGAAGCGCTCGAAGACGTGGTCGCCGAGCGCCTCGCGGATCACCTCGTCGCGGCTCAGCTCGTCGATCGCCTCGCGCAGCGTGCCGGGCAGCTGCCGGATCCTGCGCGACTCGAGCTTGGCCGCGTCGAAGTGGTAGAGGTTCTCCTCCACCGGGTCGGGCGGCGTCAGCTTGCGGTCGAGGCCGTCGAGCCCGGCCGCCAGCATCGCCGCGAAGGCGAGGTACGGGTTCGACGCCGGATCGGGGCAGCGCAGCTCGATGCGCACCGAGTTGAACTGGCCCTTGCTGCTCTGCGGGATACGGATGAGTGCCGACCGGTTGATGCGCGCCCAGCCGACGTAGACCGGCGCCTCGTACCCGGGCACCAGCCGCTTGTAGCTGTTCACCAGCGGCGCGAGGACGGCGATCATGCCGCGGGCGTGCTCCAGCGTGCCGGCGATGTACTGGCGCGCGACCTCGGACAGCCCGTACGAGTCCTTCGGGTCGCTGAAGGCGTTCTTCCCCTTCTTCGTGTCCCACAGCGACTGGTGGGTGTGCATCCCCGAGCCGTTGATCCCGAAGAACGGCTTCGGCATGAAGGTCGCGTACAGCCCCTTCGACGCGGCCACCGCCTTGAGCGTCGTCTTGAACGTCACCGCGTTGTCGGCGGTGCGCAGCGCATCGGCGTACTGGAAGTCGATCTCGTGCTGGCCGGTGGCGACCTCGTGGTGCGCCGTCTCGACGTGGATCCCGAAGCCGGCCAGGGCGTTCATCATCTCCTTGCGAACCTCGGTGCCGAGGTCCTCGGAGAGGTCGAAGTAGCCGGCGGCGTCGTGCGGCAGCGGCTCGACGGTGCCGTTCGCGCGGCGCAGGAGGAAGAACTCGAGCTCCGGCCCGGTGTTGAAGACGTACCCGAGCTTCTTCGCCCGATCCATCTGGCGGCGCAGGACCCAGCGCGGGTCGCCGGGGAACGGGTCGCCGTTCGGCGTGAAGACGTCGCAGATGACCCGCGCGCTGCCGGTGTGCAGCTTCTCCGTGCCGTCGGGCCCGATGCCCGGCTCCCACGGGATGGCGGAGAAGGTGTCGAGGTCGGGCACGAGGAACATGTCCGACTCGGCGATGCGGGCGAAGCCCTCGATGCTCGACCCGTCGAACCACTTGCCGTGCTCGACCGCCTCCTCCAGCTGGTGCATCGGCACCTGGACCGATTTCACCTGGCCGACGATGTCGGTGAACTGGAGGCTCACGAAGCGCAAATTGCGCTCCTCCGCGAGCTTCATGGCGGCATTGAGCTTCGACGACGGCATGGGGTCCTCCGAACGGGTGGCCGATGGTGGGTGGATCGGCCGCGAGCGTAGCCGCCACGGCGCCCGGCCGGGGCCGGCCGGCCCGTGGCGACCTCACGATTCGTTGTGCAGGTTGCACAACGCGCGGGTCAGGCCTCGTCGGAGCGGCGCAGGAGGCGCAGCGCGTCCTCGGGCCGGCGCGGGTCGAGGCCGAGCTCGGCGGAGGCGCGGCGCAGGCGGTACAGGACCGTGTTGCGGTGCACGCCCAGGGCTCGGGCCGCCGGCGCGATGCGGCCGTTCGCGCGCGCCACGGCGAGGAGCGTGTCGTGCAGCGGGTCGCCGGTGGAGGGCGGCAGGCGCCCGCCCGCGCGGGCCTCGGGCGGGCCAGGCGGACGACGGCGCAGCAGGGCGCGCAGCGTCGTGGCGAGCCCGTCGAGCGCGACCTCGTCGACGCGCGCGAAGGGCAGGTCGTCGAACAGCCAGGCGGTGGCCGGCGTCCCGGCCGCCTCGATCGACCGCTCCGCGACCCAGAGCCCGTCCGGCGTGCGCCGGGCCGCGGTCGACCGCGGCGAGCGGGTGGCGGGCAGGCGCGCGTGCGCGGCGGCGAAGCGCGTGGCGAGCGCCCGGCCGGCCGGGCGCGGATGGACCGAGACCAGCTCGCCCCCGACGCCGACCGCCACGCCGCGTCGCAGGCGCGCGGCCACGACGCCGGCCGGCGCCGAGACCTGCGGGTCGGCCAGGGCCGCCTCGGCGCCGCCGAGGCGCAGGGCCGCGGCCAGCGCGGCCAGCTCCTCCCGCTCGTGCTCGAGGTGCGCGGCGGCGCGTCGCTCGACCTCCGACGCGGGGCCGTCGCCGGCCAGGATCGGCACATCGGCGGCCGTGACCTCGAAGGCCCGCTCGCCCGCCGCCGCGATCCAGATCGCGGCCGGATCGAGGCCGGCCTCATCGACCGCGGCGAGCAGCGGGTCGAGCGAGGGACCGGGCACGACCGCCCCGTCCACGACGAGCAGCTGCCCGGCGCCGAGGGGTGGCAGGTGCGGCGGCGCCGCGCGGGTGCGATCCACGCCGCGAACCGGGCGGCCCAGCCGGTCGGGCGAGCCCGACTCGAGGCGGGCGGCCGGGTCGATCCAGCGCCACAGGTCCAGGACGCTCGTCACGGCGCCGCCTCCAGCCGGGCCCGGAGGCGATCGAGCTCGTCGGCGGGCCGATCGAAGCGCTCGCCGCGCAGGACGAGCCGTGCGCCGGCCCCGTCCGGCCGCACCGAGACCCGCCGCCGCGGCAGCCAGAAGGCCACGGCCAGCGCGGCGCACAGCAGCGCGGCGCCGCCGAAGAGGAGCGCCAGCCCCGGGTCGCGGCGCGAGAGGAGGGTGACCCAGGCATCGAGGGCCTCCAGCCGGACGACGACGTCCCCGAGGCGCCGCTCCTCGCCCGGCCGCAGCCGGGCGGTCTCCACCAGCCCGCCGCCGCCGACCAGGCTGACCCCCAGCTCGTTCGACTCGGCGTCGGCCAGCGCGAGGCCGAGGCTGGCCCCGACCGTCGGCAGCTCGACCGAGCCGACCGGCACGCCGTCGCGCTCGCCGGCCAGCGGCACCGGCGCGTCGAGCAGCGGGTCCCCGCCGAGCGTCGTGATCCGGAGGCGCGCCGACGGCCCGTAGGTCCACGGGTGCACGAGGTAGCCGTCGAAGGTGCCCGGCTCGTTCACCCGCAGCACGCGCTCCTCGACCGGCTCGCCGTCGCGCAGGAAGGTGACCGTGGTGTCGAGGCGCCGCGGCCGGCCGTCTGGCCCGAACTCGGCGGCGAAGCGCTCCAGGCGCACGGCCGAGGTGAAGCCGCTGCGCGGCGCGTCGAGCAGCGCCTGGTCGCCGGCGTGGAGCGAGAAGGTCGTCTCCGAGCCGAAGGCGGCGCCGGTGGCCGCGCCCAGGACGATGACCACGACAGCGAGGTGGGCCAGCTGCCCGGCGAACCGGCTCCAGCCACGGCGCACGCCGTGGACCGCCCAGCGGCCGCGCCGCTCCTCGGTCGCGACCCGGTACCCGGCCGCGCGGAGGCGCGTCGCGATCTCGGCGCGATCCGGCGCCGCGGCCAGCCGGGCACTCAGCGCCTCGGGCCCGGGGTGCACCGCGCCGGGGCGGCGCCACTCGCGCCACGCGGCCGGCGCGCGGGAGGCAACCGCCGCCACGCCGCTCAGCGCCACGGCACCCAGCAGGACGGCGTACGGCCAGCCGTCGAGCGCCTCGGGGCCGGCGGGCAGCAGCGCGGCGACCACGTTCGCGGCGCCGGCCAGCAGCAGCAGCGCGAGGGCGAGCCGAGCGTCGCCGAGCATCCGCAGCGTCCGCTCGGCCAGCCGCGCGAGGCGGTCGTCGGTCCGAGCGGGGGCCGCGGCCGCCCGCCGCAGGGTCATGCCTCCGGCCGCGCCGCCGCGACGAGGTCGCCGACCAGGTCCTCGGGATCCTCGATCCCGATCGAAACGCGCACCATGCCGGGGCTGAGGCCCGCGGCGGCGAGCTCGTCGTCGGCCAGCTGGCGATGCGACGAGCTGGCCGGGTGGCTCACCAGCGTCTCGACGCCGCCCAGGCTGGTGGCATGCACCGCCACGCGCACGCGCTCGAGGAAGCGCTCGCCGTGCGGCCGGCCGCCGTCCAGCTCCACGGCGAGCATCCCGCCGGCCCGGCCGTCGCGCAGGACGCGCGTGGCCAGCTCGTGCTGGGGGTGCGACGGGAGGCCGGGGTAATGGATCGCGGACACGCCCGGGGCCGCCTCGAGGGCGCGCGCGACGGTCAGCGCGTTCGTCGAGTGGCGCTCCATGCGCAGCGCCAGCGTCTTCAGGCCGCGCAGGGTGAGAAAGGCGTCGAACGGCGCCCCGTTGCCGCCCACGTTGATGAGGATCTTCCGCGCGGCCATGACGCGCTCCGCCGATCCGACCAGCGCGCCGCCGATGAGGTCGGAGTGGCCGCCGATGTACTTCGTCGTCGAGTGGACCACGAGGTCGGCGCCGTGCTCGAGCGGGGTGGCGAGCGCCGGCGAGGCGAAGGTGTTGTCGACCGCGACCACGACGTCGCGGGCATGCGCGAGCTCGGCCAGGGCGGCCACGTCGGCGATGGCGGTGGTGGGGTTGCTGATCGTCTCGAGCCACAGGAGCCGGGTGCGCGGGCCCATCGCGGCGGCGACCGCATCGGCGTCGGTGGTGTCCACCGCGCGGACCTCGATGCCGATGCGGGACAGGACGGCCTGCGCCAGCCCGACCATGCCGCCGTACACCGCGCGCGGGATGACGATCTCGTCCCCGCTGCGCAGGACGGAGAGGACGACGGCGTGCACCGCCGCCATGCCCGATGCGGTGACGAGGGCCGCCTCGCCGCCCTCGAGCTCCGCCAGCGCGCGCTCGAGCGTGTCGAGCGTCGGGTTCGAGTAGCGCGAGTACGAGTGCCCGGGGCGCGCGAACTCGAGCAGGTCGCCGAGCTCGGCCGCATCGGCCACCTCGAAGGTGCTCGAGGCGTAGATCGGCACGTTGAGCGGCGGTTGCGGAGTCTCGGGGATCCGGCTCGCCGCCCGGATGGCCCGCGTCGAGAAGCCCGGCATCGTGCGGAGTCTACCAGCGCGTTCGCGGCCTCCCCGCCCGAGCCGGTAGGATGGCGGCTCCATGCATCGTCTCCAGTCGCGTCCGGCCCTGATCGGGCTGGGCCTCCTCCTCGTGGTCGTCGTCGCCCTCGGCACCACCGTGGCGGTCCTCAACGCCACCCCCGATCCGACCCCCACCCCGTCGCCGTCCCCGACGCCGACGCCGTCACCCACCCCCTCGCCGACGCCCACGCCCTCCCCGACGCCCAGTCCGTCGCCGACGCCCACCCCCTCCCCGACGCCGGAGCCGGAGGCCGTGTGCCCGATGAACGGCACGGCGCTCGCCGACCCGAAGCTGGCCGAGCGGGTCCCGCTGCTGGTGACGATCGAGAACAACCCGATCGCCCGTCCGCCGTCGGGCCTCAACCTGGCCGACATCGTCATCGAGGCGCCGGTCGAGGGGAACACGACCCGCTTCGGGGCGGTGTACATGTGCCGCGACGAGGTCGACGCCGCCGTGGGTCCGGTGCGCTCGGTGCGCTACTTCAACCTCGACCTGTGGCAGCAGATGCGGGTCCTGACGTTCCACTTCGGCGGGGCGCACAAGGTGCTCGCCCGGCTGCGCAACAACGGCGCCCCGATCGTGAACGGCCTCAGCGGGCAGTGGCCGTACTTCTACCGCGCCGGCCCGTGGGCCGCGCCGCACAACGTGTACTTCGACGTGGACGCGGCCCGCGACGCCCTGGCCGAGGGTGGCGCCCTGCACCCGTACGTCGAGCGGGCCGGCGAGGTGCGCGCACCGTTCCGCTACGCCGAGGACCCCGACCTCCCCCGCGGACGCCGCGTCAACTCGATCGCCATCTCGACCGCCAGCTTCTGGCACTTCGGCTGGATCTGGGACGCGGACAACGATCGCTGGCTGCGCACCGACGGCGGCGTGGCCAACACCGACCGGGCCACCGGTGGCCGCATCACCGCCCGCACCGTGATCGTGCAGGTCGTCCGCCAGCAGGTCCTGGTCGGCGAGAACGACCCGGGCGGCTACCCGCGGCGTGAGCTGTTCCTCGTCGACGAGGGGACCGGCGTCCTCTACCTCGACGGACGCGCCCACGACGTGCGCTGGTCGCGCGACGAGGCGCGCAAGGTCACGAAGTGGACGTACGCCGACAGCGGCGACCCGGTGGTGCTGCCGCCGGGCAAGATCTGGTGGGAGATCGTCCAGGTCGGGGCCTCGGTCGTCGAGAACTGACGTGGAGCGGCCGGCCGGTCAGTGGTCCGGCGCGCCCCGCTCGCGATCGTTCGGGAACGCCGATGGCGAGAAGAAGGCGTCCATGGCGCGGCGCACCTGGTGGTCCGGGTCGAACGAGCGGCTCGCCGCCGCGATCTGGCGCCGCACCTCCTGCGGATCGGCCTGGTCCCCGTCCTCGTCGTCGTTCTCCTGGCGGCCGGTCCCCGCGGGCGCGTCGGCCAGGACCACCGGCCCCAGCTCGACCGCCACGGCCCGGTCGCCGTTCGGCGCCGTGGCGCCGTTGCGGGCCGGCGGGACGATCGTCTCGGCGGCGGGGGTCGGCGGCGGCGCCGCGGGGGTGGGGGTTGCCTCGGCGGCGGGGGCGACGCGACGCCCGAGCAGGGCCGGGCGGGGCCGCGGGTTGCCGCTGATCTGGTTCTTGCCGAGGCGCTTGGCCTGGTACATGGCCCGGTCGGCGGCGATCATCAGCTCCTCGGCCGACAGCCCGTCCTCGGGGTGGGACACGAGGCCGATGCTGACGCTGGTCAGCGGCTCGGGCGTGGCGAAGG
>Ga0299913_10006147_pt1 | contig 10362 bp, 14 predicted proteins | sample RVTome_9_FD_201360 | JGI IMG/M metagenome (GOLD analysis project Ga0299913, IMG submission 201360) | Soil microbial communities from uranium-contaminated site in the Upper Colorado River Basin, Wyoming, United States - RVT155D38 (version 2) ... | reverse complement strand
GCTTTGGACTGCGGATGCCCTTCAGTTGCTTGACCACGTGCTCCATCGTGCCCCCGAGTTGGAAGCACGTGCTCGCGAGACGGCAGATGCCTTCGACCATCGAGTCCGTGTACCCGCCGGCACGACCAAGCTTCGAGATGACCTCGTTCGGCTCAGCCGAGTCATCCGGGAAGTTCACGTCGATGTACATGTCACCGTACGCGGTCGTGATGCGCTCGCGCACGCCCTCCTGCTCGTCGGCCGCACGCACGCGCACGCCACGCGCCACCCTCGTCGTCGCCTCGCCGCGCGCCTCATCCCGCTCGCGCGTGAGGCGCTTGACCGTGTTCAGGGCTTCGACGTAGTCGTTCTGCAGCCTCGTCACGTGCTCCACGTCGATGCCATGCAGCACTTGGGAGAGACCCCGGCTGCGCGGCTCCACCTCCGGCGCGCCCTTGCTGGCATCGTACGAGACCAGAGGTGCACTCGGAGCCGGCGCGGCACCATTTCCGTTGCCTTGGTGCGCACCATTCTGCTTGCCTTCGAGCTTGGCGCTCTTGCCCAGGTTCAGGACCTGGTCCTTGCGCGCGCCATCCCGATAGACGGTGATGCCCTTGCACCCCTCCGTGTACGCGAGGAGGTACGCCTTCTTGACGTCCTCCTCCGTCGCGCTCTGCGGGAGGTTGATGGTCTTCGACACCGCGCTGTGCGTCGCCTCCTGGAACGCGGCCTGCATCCGCACGTGCCACTCCGGCGCGATGTCCATGGCCGTCGCGAAGACGCGCTGCCACTTCTCAGGCACGCGCGGCAAGCCCCGGCAGGAGCCGTTGTTCTTCAGCACATCATCCATGAGGCCCTCGTACTCGAAGCCCTCGCGGCGCGCCACCTGCTCGAAGTAGTCGAGCACGTACGGCAGGTGCGTCCCATCCATGACGTTCTTGTGCCAGATGAGGGAGAACTCGGGCTCGCAGCCGCCCGACGTGTCCGCGAGCATGCTGATGGTGCCCGTGGGCGCGATGGCGGTCACGTACGCGTTGCGCCGCGGCGCGAGGCCCGCCTTCTGGTGGACGCTGCCCTCCCAGAATCCGTAGGCACCCCGCCCCTCCGCCAGCGCCTCGCTCGCGGCGACGCCTTCCCGCTCGACGAAGCCCCACACTTCCTTCGCGAACGCGACGCCCTCCTCGCTGTCGTAGGGGATGCCGAGCTTGAACAGCGTGCGCGCGAAGCCCATGATGCCGAGGCCGATGCGGCGCGTGCCCTCGCTCATCTGCTGGATTTGCGGCAGCGGGAACTTGTTCATGTCGATGACGTTGTCCAGCAGGCGCACGCTCCGGTACACCGTGAGCCGCAGCGCGTCGTAGTCCACCTCGAAGCGGCCGGGGCCGACTTCCTTGAGGTGGTTGTCGAGCACGAGGCTGCCAAGGTTGCAGCTATCATACGGCATCAAATCGATTTCGCCGCATGGGTTAGTCGATTCGATGCGGCTGATGTGGGGCACGGGGTTCGTCGCGTTCGCGCGGTCGATGAAGAAGAGGCCCGGCTCGCCGCTGCGCCACGCGTTGTGCGCGATTTTGTCCATCACGTCGCGCGCGTCCAGGTGGCCTTGCACTTCCTTCGTCTTCGGGTTGACGAGCGCGTACTTGTCGCCCTTCTTCCATGCCTCCATGAACGCATCCGTGAGCGCGACGCTCACGTTGAAGTTCGTCATCTCCTTGAGGTCCATCTTCATGTCGATGAACTCCAGGATGTCGGGGTGGTCCACCTGCAGGATGGCCATGTTCGCGCCGCGGCGCGTGCCCCCTTGCTTGATTTGCTCGGTGGCGGTGTTGAAGATGCGCATGAACGAGATGGGGCCGCTTGCGACTCCGCCTGTTGAGCCCACGATATCGTTCTTCGGGCGCACGCGCGTGAAGGAGAAGCCCGTGCCGCCGCCTGTCTTGTGGATGATGGCTTGCTGTTTGATGGCCTCGAAGATGCCGGGGATGTCGTCGGGCACGGGGAGCACGAAGCAGGCGGAGAGTTGCTGCAGTTCGCGGCCCGCGTTCATGATGGTTGGGCTGTTGGGCAGGAACTTGTGCTGCGTCATGAGGTTGAAGAAGAGGTTGCGCACGACGGTGACGCGCTCATCGTCGGCACCGTAGCGTCGTTCGGCTTGCGCGAGGTTCTCGGCCACGCGCATCCACATCTGCGTAGGATTCTCGACGATGCGTCCCTTCGCATCCTTGCCGAGATAGCGCTTCTCCAGCACCTTCATCGCGTTCGCCGACGGCTTCGGTTCAACCAGCGAGATGGCTGCGGACTTCAGCCCGATGCCCCACGCCTTGTCCGTCACGCCCTCGACCACACGCATCCCCAGAGGTTCCATGTTGCTTCATCCTCGTCGAAATGTCGACTGCTTCCCCGACTTTGCGCGCGGCTTCGGCGTGCCGAAGGCGCAGCCCCAGAAGGGGCACGCCGTGCCGCGGGAGCGCGACGAGCACGACCAGCACGGGGAGCGGTGAAGAAGGCTTCGCTGGCACGCGTGGAGCGTGCCCCCGCACGCTGAGAATGATGCGGCAGGCCGCATGGAATCCTTCGGCGCGCCGATGCCGCGCTCGTCACCTGTTTCCTCACGCTGAAGCCCCCGCGCACGCGCTCGCACCAACCCTCGGCATGCTCTGCCGCACGCCGCAGCAAGGCGGCACGAACGTCGCGCACCGCCATGCGCTCCGCGGCCACTCGACCCGCGTCTGGCAGACGGCGCACGGCGCCACGATGCTGACTGGTTCTCCACGCATCACCCCTTTTTTTTCCTTGAACCGTACAGCAGGTTCAGTGGCAGAGGGGTCGCCGAAAGAAGAAGAAACGCGAACGTACGTTGCCGAGGCAACCTACGCAGATAGCGTCGAAGACGACGCCGTCAAGGATGGGGTGACGGAGTCCCCCTCACCAGGAAGAATGAACACGCCCAGGAAGCCTCCTGCTGGGTCGAAGAGTGGTGCAAAAGCGAGCCACGCGCCCCCAACATCCAGGTCCGTCAGGTCCGGCATGTGCGCCTTCTTCGAGGGCGCGGGCCGCTCCGCGCGCCGGATGGCGCGCCCCGTGGCCCACCACGCCGCGAGCACGCCCACTGCGAGGACGACGCGCAGGAGGATGGCTGCACTCTCCGTCGCGTACCACGTCGCGCCAAGCGCCAGCACCAGGAACAGCGACGCGCCGACCGCGTAGAGCATCCATCCCCGTCGCCGCGCGCGCTGCACGCGCTGCGCGCGCGACCCCACATCCGATTCTGGTAGCCAGAGCCACGTGTCCTCTGCATGCATCAGGTTCGCCCCTTGCGCTTCGGCGCACGCAGGTCGGCACGCACATCCATCAGGATGCGGCCCAGCATGTTCTCGCCGCGACCGTTGACTTGGCCCCAGAAACGATTGACCGTGTTGTCCACCGTTCCAGCTTCCACCAAGCGTGCGTTCCTCGTCGAGAGGAGGATGTCGCGCAGGTCCTCGTGCTGCTCGAACTTCGCTCGCACGACGCCACGCATGCGCTCGACCTTGCGCACGTTCCAACCCGCCTTCACGCCGTCCCACGCGCCCAACTGGTGCGCCACCACGGCGAGCAGGCGCGCGTTGGGTGCCTGCATGAGCCACGCGCGCACCTTCGGGTCATCGCTCTTCCCGTACTGGTACGCATATTCGGCGTTCTTGAACGTCTGACCCTCGAACTCGATGGACCGGTTGTAGAGGTTCGAGAAGACGCCGTACGGCTTCTCGTTCGCGCGGTAGAATTGGATGGACTTCTCTAAGCTGGCCGCGGGCATTCCACACCCTCCACGCCGCGCGCCCAACATATGCGTTCCGCGCGCACCCCGCACCCTCCTTCCTCATGCGCCAAGAGGCGTTGCGGCATCCGGGGCATCCAGGACCTCGTTGAGGTAGCGCGCCTCAAACCAGGCATCCATCACCATGGACGTGACGGCGCACGCGGCGACCGTCAACAGGACGCCGCCCCCGATGTACGAGCCCCCCACGCCGAGCCAAGCACGCACGACGAGGACGACGCCCCCGACGCTCGCAGCCATCGCCACGAGCGATGCGAGGAAGGCACCGTGGCGACGCGGCTTCACCAACTTGTCCGCTTCCTTGCGCCCCCGCGTGTGCGCGACGACCTCAGCCCGCGCGGCGTACGCGAGGTGCACGCGGCGCTGGTCCTCCCGCGTCCGCAGCACGAGCATCCCACTCGCCGCCACGCCCAAGACCGCACCGAGGACGCCCACGATGAGGAAGAAAGCGTCGCTCGTTGCCTCCCCGTACGCTGCCGTGCCGGCCCCGCCTGCGAGGAAGAGCGTCGGCGCGGCCGTCTCCATGCGGCCGCGTATCGCGCTTGGTGGCATCAGCTTGCACCCATCGCGAAGCGCGTGTACACGGTGCGCATGTCCTCCGCGGCCTCCAACTCGGCGGCCTCGACACGCGCGATGATGCGCGCAGCCGCGTCATCATACCACTCCGCATGCGGCGGGCACGAGAACAACAGGCGCGCCTTCCACGCGGGCCCGCGGAGGAACAAGCGTTCGTCACGCAGGTCCCAATGCTGCTTCAAGAGTGGGTCCGTCAAGGCCACACGCAGCCGGAGCGACATGCCATCCGCACCAAGCGTGATGGCCGCGCCAGGCTCCGGCGCGTTCGCAAGCTCCTCCGCCACGGCTTGGTCGAAGCCGAAGCCTATAGGAAGCTCCGTGACGCCGCGACAGCGAATCGCGAGGGCGAGGACTTGCAGCACGTGAACGAGTTCCAACCAACCGCTCTCCTTGAAGACGCGAGTGCCAGCGAACGGATTTGAACCGTTGGCGTCCTGAGACAGAAGCTCTTGAGGCTCCCGCGATTCCGAGCTATGCGACGCTGGCAAGGCCAAGCGGGGCTCCCGTTGGAGACCGACGGGGAAATGGGTTATGGGAGACAGCCCGTCCCAGGAGCCCCCTTGGCAGAGGAACAAAGCTCGCGATATCCCTTAAGCACGACGGCGGCACGCACGCCACGCAGCGCCACATGCGGCGGCTTCCGCGCGCGCCGCCTCTTCCCGCGCGCGGTGCGGCCAGCGCGTGCGGAGGCTTGGCGTTCGGCACGGGTCCCCGCGCCGCGCGCGGCACTCCGAGCACGTGGGCAAGTCACGGCGCATCGCATCCCGAACGGGTGATGCAGCCTTCTCGCTCACGTCCGACTCTCCTGTGGCCCGAACGCCAGGAACAGCAGCACGCCGAGGCCCAGCAGTGCGCTCGCGGCGAGCACCCATCCTGGAAAATCCGTGCTGGCCACCAGCACGAGTTGCATCGCCAGGACGACGACGAGCGCTACCGATAGAACCAGAGCAGTCAACAATCTCATTAGGGATAGCACCCGTGCCCGAGGGACTTAAACGAGCCTGCGGCACGCTCAGCGCCCTATGCCCGCTTCCCGTAGCACGACCCGAGGGTTCGGACACTTGGGCTCGTGCCGCCGTAGTCCCCGATGCGCTTGCATAAACGTCTTCGCACCCGCCTCAGGACCGTACGCGAGGCACCCTCCGCAGTGCCACAAGAAAAAGTCCGGCATACCCATGATGCCGCGCTCGAAAGAGACCCCGTGGTCGCCCCCACGGCACCCGATGCACAGCAGGCCCACCGGCGTCCACGTGTTGTGGGTGGCCGGCTTGGGTTCCCCGCAGCCGAAGCAGAACCCGTCATAGACCCAACGCGGGCCATCAAAAGGCCCCACTGGAGTCTCCGGACGAAGCAGGCCCCGCGTTGCGGCAACGCTCCTCATGACGCCTCGGGCTCGCGCTGCTCCACGATAGGCATCGCTGCCTCGCGCGCTCGGACCAACTCGCCGCGGTGCCGCTGCAATGCCTCCTCGATGAGGGCCAACTTGTGCATCGGCTCCCGGTCCGACTCCACGATGCGCTCGACCACGAACACGCACACCGCCGCCGCGTCAAACCGCGGGCCCTTGTGCCCCCTCACGCGGGTGAGCCTCCCCGCTCACTCAACTGCTGCGCGAAGTCCTGTGCCCTCCGCGGCGCTTCCAGGCACAACTTCGCCCGCTCCGCCGCCAACGTGGACACTGCATCATTCTGATAGACTTGCAGCGCGCGCAACGTCCGCTTGGACATGAACCAGGAGCCCAGGCGCACGCGCACGCGCGGCACCACCACGGGCTTCTCCTCGATGGCGCGAACGCGTTCTCGGGCTACGAACACTGCCTCCGTGTCCCCAGCATGGAGCGCGCGCCCCCACTCTTCCACCGCGAGCATGACCTCCGACAAGTCCTGTCTCAGCTTCGGAACTGCTTCTGAGTCGCCTCGCACGACGAACCACCAAAAGAGTCGACTCCGCGGCCACGGGTGCGCGTCCCATCCACCGCCCTTCCCTGGCACAAGTTCATGAAGCGCGCTTGCCGCATGGGGCGGAGGACGGAGCCCGTACTTCTCGACCGCGTGCTTGCTCGGCCACCCGTGCACCATAAGGTCGTCCACGACGGTCACCGTCGACGTCCCTATCGGTGCAAATGCGGTCGCCCCCTCCTTGGGCACTGCAGGTCCGAAGACGATGCGCGCATTGACGACGTCTGCGTGGGCGCGGTCCGTCACTGGGTCGTACGTCACCGTGCTCACGAACCCAGCGTACACGTTCGTCTCATGCTGCAAGAGGACGCGCGTGCCCGAGACGGGGAACGCGGACGACTCTACGACCTGTTGGATGCCCGGCCACTCCACGGCACCAGGAACCTCACTCCAATTGTACAACACGCGCATGCTGTCACACCCTCACGGACATCAAGTACTGTGATTCGCCCCCGCTTCCTGTTGGCAGCATCATGCAGACACCACCTCGTACACGACCGTACTGCCAGGCCCATGCGCGCGGCGCCGGATGCGCCCCTCCTTCTCCAGGACGCGCACGTGCGTGTAGATGGATTGATAGGGCACCCTCAGCAGCGTGGCCACCTGCTTCACCGTCATGCCGCCGTGCTCGCTGAGCGCGACGAACGTGCGCTCCTGCGCGCGCGGCTTCGCCCCCGGCACCTCCACCGGCACCACCATCTGCGTCCCGGGGGGCCCGTAGAGCACTTCCCTCTTGTGCTGCCCCACGCGCACGAGTTCCCCTTGCAGAATCAGCTTGCGCAAGTGGTTCATGATGGTGGGTTGCGTGCGGCCCAAGGCCCGCGCGACGCGCGTCCCACTCGTAGGTGCAAGCTCCCGAAACGTTTGCAGGACCAGGTCCGCCGTCACCAACCGCGCGGCCACCGGGGGTGGAGTCGTCCCCACGGCCTCGTACACCATCTCGCCACGCTGCCCCCTCGCCGCGAAGCGGAGGTGCCCCTCCGCATCCAGGGCCGCCACATGGAACGCGGTACCGCGGCGCGAGACGCCCAGCTTCCGCATCACGTCTGTGATGCTGCACGGCCCCGCCTTCTGGAATTCCTCCCAAATGCGGATGCGCTCCGGCGTCGCCCCCTTGGCCACGTCACGAAGAATGCGCGTCGCCGTCGCCGGCTCTTCATGCTTCACCGGCGCCTCCACGTGCGCCGGCACCATCACGATGCCCCCCCTTCGCGGCTGCAGCGGCTTCTCACCGCACGCTGCCCGCACCGTATCCACCACGATGCGCGTCTCGTTCCACTCGATGGCTTGACACGCAGCAACATGCAGCAACTCGATGGCGTACCGCACATCCTGATGCCTCACCGCGCGCGCATCGATGCTGCGCGCCGCATCCTCCTCCAACACGCCGGCTGCGAGCGCCTCCTGCGCACGCACCTGCACGATATGCAGCATCGTCTCGAACGCGTACGGCTCGAACAACAACGTCCGTGCGCGACCAAACGTGCTGAGCGTGGACGCATCCAAGTGGCCCCGGTTCTCCGTCTGCGCGACAAGCCACACCATGCATCGAACGCCTTGCACGGCGTCCTCCGCCCCCATGCGCGTGAGGAGGTTGAGCAGCATGACCCCATCATCCTTGTCCTTCAACAACTCTTGAGCCTCATCCAGCACGACGAACAGGTTCGCCCCCTTCCGGCTCAACTGCTTCACGAGCGCGTCAAGCATCTCCGCGATGCTGAAGCCCCGGTCCGGGAACGGTGGCACGATGCTCTGCACAAGCCGCACGGCCACGTCGTGCGCACGATTGCGCAAGCGACAGTTGACGACCACCACGTGAAGGCCCCGACCACGGCCACGGCCCGCCTCCTGACGCAGCATCTCTGCCGCCGCCACAGCCGTCGCTGACTTGCCGGAGCCCACCGGTCCATTGATGACGACGTGCGCCGGCACACCGCTGAGTACGAACCCGCGCCCCAGCGTGATGAGTCGCGCGTGCTCCGCCTCACGCCCCGGCAACGCGCCCGGCCGATGCGTGAACGCCAACGCGCCCTCGTCACGAAAGATGCGGTCGCGCGCCGACTGCTCCGCCACGCTCAATCCTTGCACCATCCGCGCCTCCATCTCAGGGCGCACGCCCCGTTGAAGCAGCTTGTCCGGGCACGTGGACTCCAACCACGTCCCCCATGGACTCGACCATGAGTCGCTCCACGTGGCAGGACGTCATGAGCGTGCCGCCGCCACCGCTTCGGCGCGCCGAAGCACCCCAGGGTTGGCCTTAAGGGTGAGCAGCGCGCGTCCCTTGCCTCGTGCTGGAGCGGCTTGAGAAAGACGTCCGCCGCGTCTTCGAACGTCAGGTGGAGCACGAGCGGAACAGCGCGACGCACCGACTCTCCAAAGAGGAAGCCCAACGGCTCGCCGTCTTCGCCTTCACCAGCATCATCCTCCTCCTGATGACGCGGTTGATGATGCTCGCAAAGTACGGGTCCATCACGCGAGAGGACCTCGCAACGTACCACCCCGGCGCCTCATGGCTCGCCGGGCTTGGCACCCTCCTCTTCGTGTACGTCGCCTGGCACAAAGGCATCCGCTACTGGCTCGTCTACGTCACGAGCCTCATCCACCTCTTCGGCCCCATCGTGCACCTCATGCTCCACTACGGAGCCTTGGACCCGGAAGACCTCCACGTCTTCAACACCGGCCCCGATTGGTGGCGCGGCCTCTAACACAGCCGACCCAAAACTCGCGGCACAAGCACGCCGCCATCATCTGTTCCCCCACCTGTTCCCCCACCTTCTGACCGAGGAGCGCGCCGCGTTGCCTCAGGGAACGCCCCCGTGCACGTGTCCCACACACTCCTGGTCCGGCAACGCGTGGACGGCCACCGGTTGGAACCGACGCCGCATGCCCGCCGGCGTGCTGACTATGCCGTAAAACTCGTCCGCAGTCCGCGTGTACGTGCCTCCTGCACCCCGATACACGACGACACGAATCCCCGTCTTCTCGTCGACGGCCTCCGTGAGGAACGAATAACTCCCGCCCTTGAAGTGCTCGAAGCGCACGGGGTCACCATGCTCGCACGACCACCGCGTCTGACGATGCGCGGGAGGAGGCGCACGCTCAATCACGCGCAGCCACCTCCAAGTCCCCAGGGTCGAAACGGTACTCTTGCGAGGCGCGCCAGAGCCAGCCAAAGCCCCGTTGCCCAATCTCCCCCGGCCGGGTGCTCGTGAGTGGCTTCGCCCAGACGAACCCGCCGGGCGTGATGCGGGTGACACGTGCACCCTTGTCCGCAGCAGACGGGCCCCACGCGCGCAGTTGCGCCGTCGGCCGCACGACGTCGCCCAGTTTCAGCGCTTCAACCACGCGGCGCACCCTCCTCTATCACAGCTTGAACCAGGCGCGCAACCTCGGTCGCCACCTTTCCCGGTAAGTCGCCGCGCCACACGCGCACGCCCACGAATCCCACGTTGAAGCCCCAGATTCGTACACCCTTCCAGGACCGCTGACCAATGCCGCCCCAAGGCCCGAAGACGAACGCCACGCAGACGTCGCGGCTGCGCAGGTCCGGCACCACGTCAAGCTCCATCGTCACTGTCACCACGAAGACCCCTCCGGGAAGCGCGTCTTGTCCTTTCCGCAGCCCGCGCAGCGAAGCTCCCGCACGGGCCCGTAGTAGCTTGGCTCAGACTCCTGCAGCGTGACATGCTCATGCGGCCGGCGCGCGCGGCATCTGAAGCACCACTTCAGTCCTGCAGGCTCCTGGTGCACCACCTCCAAGCGGGGCGCGCACACCGTGACAAGGACGCCGCCGACGGGCAACGTGGTGCACGTCACTGCGCCCGCCCCCGGGCCGGCGACGCCATCCGCACCACGTCTTGCAACCACTTCGGAATGAGAAACCTCTCGGCCTGTAAGTCGCTCGGCTCGACGGCATACTGCGCGCGGCCGCGCCAAGCCACCGCCGCGGCCTCCAACACGAAATCGGGGTCGCCGAACATCTCCTGGCCCGCCACGCGTGCAAACGAACGCAACCTGACACCCTCCTATAGT
>Ga0299913_10006146_pt1 | contig 10362 bp, 7 predicted proteins | sample RVTome_9_FD_201360 | JGI IMG/M metagenome (GOLD analysis project Ga0299913, IMG submission 201360) | Soil microbial communities from uranium-contaminated site in the Upper Colorado River Basin, Wyoming, United States - RVT155D38 (version 2) ... | reverse complement strand
ATAGATCTCAGCCGTACCGATACGTACCCCGCCTGGATTGAGCACGGCATCCGAGCGACCATAGATGATGATCCCATCGTGCTCAGTAAGTTCCACGTAATCACCATGCCACCAGACATTGGGAAACCGCTCGAAATAGGCGGCCCGGTATTTGGCGCCATCGGGATCATTCCAAAAGCCGATAGGCATCGCAGGAAAGGGGGCGGTACAGACCAGTTCGCCCTTCTCGCCCCTAACCGGCTTACCCTCATCGTTCCATACCTCCACCTTCATACCCAGACCCCGGCACTGCAACTCGCCTTTCCACACGGGCAGAATGGGATTACCCAGCGCGAAGCAGGAGATAATATCGGTACCACCGGAGATAGACGACAGGCAGAGATCGGACTTTATCTGTTGATAGACAAAATCGAAGCTCTCCGGGGCCAGCGGCGAGCCGGTGGACAACATAGTCTTGACCGTAGCGAGGCTGTGGGTAGCACGGGGGTGAAGATCGGCTTTATGGACCGCGTCGATATACTTGGCGGAGGTGCCAAAGACCGTCATACCCTCGGTATCGGCATAGTCGAACAGGCGATTGCCGTTGGGATAAAAGGGTGAACCGTCATAGAGCAAGAGGGTAGCCTGGGCAGCCAGGGTCGATACCAGCCAGTTCCACATCATCCAGCCGCAGGTGGTAAAGTAAAACACCCGATCGCCAGGCTTTACGTCGGTATGCAGGCTATGTTCCTTAAGATGCTGCAGCAGCGTGCCGCCGGCACTATGCACGATACACTTGGGCACGCCGGTGGTGCCAGAGGAGAACATGATATAGAGGGGATGATTAAAGGGCAGTTGGGCAAACCGGATCTCACCGGCCTCGTAGGGGGCAATAACATCTCCAAGCAGCTTGCTATCCTCCAGACCCTTAAGGGCAGGTTGCTCCCGCGTATAAGGAATGACTATCAACTGCTCCACGGTAGGCAGCTCGGCCTTGATGGCCTGCAATTTCTCCAGGCAGTCGTGAGCCTTGCCGTTGTAGTAATAGCCATCGACGCTAAACAGGATCTTAGGTTCGATCTGGCCAAACCGGTCTACCACCCCCCGCACCCCGAAATCCGGGGAACAGGACGACCAGATAGCGCCGATGCTGGTAGCGGCCAGCATAGCAATGACCGTCTCCGGCATATTGGGCATCAGGCCGGCCACCCGGTCACCTGCGCTAACCCCGCTGTCCCGCAGGGCCTGAGCCAGACGCGCGACCTGGTCATAGAGCTCAGCAGCGGTCAAAGAGCGCCTTATCCGGTCCTCGCCCCAGAAGACGATGGCCTGCTGGTCATCACGCCGGCGCAGCAGGTTTTCAGCAAAGTTCAGCCGGGCCTCGGGAAACCACTGGGCACCCGGCATCTTATCGCCGTCCTTTAAGGTGATCTCCCCCTGGTGCTCGGCGATAACGCCAGTGAAGGACCATAGCGAGCGCCAGAACTGTTCTGGATAGTCGATCGACCACTGATAAAGGGCTGGATAATCGGCCAGCCTTATATTCCAGTCCTGCTCCACAAACCGCATAAAAGCGGTCATATTGGCCTGTTGGATACGTTCTGCGGATGGCTGCCAAAGCATATCGGACATAAAAGTTCCCCCATGGGTTGGAAAGCAGGTCTGGATAAGCCAGGAGTGGCTTTACGCGTATTGCCGGATATCGTCGATCATTTTACCGTCGTTGGGAAGCGTTCCGGGGGCTGTAAAGACCACCTCACCACGCAGCTTGCATAGCTCGCGGATGCTGGCAGTGATAGCTTGTGCCAGGGTCGCACTAGGATCTGCCACTTCGCAATGCAGCGTCATCACGTCGTTATGGTCCTCCCGATCCACTACCAGCCGCCCCTTGAGAATCTCCGGATGACGCTTGAGGACCATAGCCACCTGAGAGGTGTGTACGAACATGCCCTTGACCTGGACGGCCTGATCGACACGCCCCAGCCAGCCCTTGATACGGGTATTGGTGCACCCACAGGGACTTGGGCCTGGCAGTATGGCCGAGAGATCCCCGGTAGCAAAACGGATCAGGGGATACTCAGGATTAAACGTAGTCACTACTAACTCACCCACCTTCCCCTCGGCTAGTGGCTCGCCGGTACCGGGATGCACGATCTCGACCAGCAACCCTTCATCCACCACCAGCCCCTCCAGGGCCGAGGTCTCGAAGGCAATAAGCCCCAGATCGTCAGTGGCATAGCACTGCATCACCTCGATTCCTCGCTCTTTGAATTCGCGGCGCCGGCTGGGCGATAGGATCGCTCTAGAGACCAGGGCCTTGGTCAAACTGGAGATATCGGCCTCCATCTCGGCAGCCTTATCGAGGATAGTCCTCAAAAAAGTAGGCGTACCCGTATATCCCTGGGGCTTGAGGTCAGCGATCGCCTCCACTTGCAATTCCGGCTGCTCGGAACCCGCCGGAAATACGGCGCAGCCCAAGGCCCGAGCGCCCGCCTCCACCATAAAACCGGCTGGGGTAAAGTGATAGGAAAAGGCATTATGGATTAAATCCCCCTCCCTGAAGCCGGCGGCGAAGAGGGCCCTGGCGAAACGCCAATAATCAGAGCGCCGTCCCTCCGGTTGATAAACCGGCCCAGGCGATGATTGGAAGATCCTGGCCAGATCGCTTATGGCCAAGGCGGCAAAGCCGCCAAAGGGACGCCCCTCCTTTTGCAATTCCATTAACTCCGACTTATGTACCACCGGCAAACGGGCCAGAGCCGCACGGCTGGTAATGGTATTAGCATCTATCCCTTGCAAGATACGGGCAAAGGCGGGGGAGTGTTGCTGAGCATGAGCGATTTGGATAGGCAAGGCCTCGCTTAACTGGGCCTCGCGCACCGCCACGTCCTGGGTCTCCAGGGGATCGTAATGCGCCATTGAGTTTTTTCCTTTAGCAGTGAGTTAATGAGCTAGCAACACATTCTTGACACCAGGAAGGCACTCACGGTCTTCTTTTGGCGGCCGGCTTCTCTGTCAAAATTATGGCACAGCCCTATTGAAATTTTCCTAAGCATCCCCATGCTAGCACTCAACAAAGTGGAGTGCTAAAACCACTGTTGTGAGCAAGGTCTGTTTAGGCAGACCATTAACGTAATTTGTTTTGATGTAAGGAGCATAAGTTTAATGAATATTCGTCCATTACACGATCGTGTTATCGTCAAGCGCAAGGAGGAAGAGCATACCTCCCTTGGCGGCATCGTTATTCCTGATACCGCCGCAGAAAAGCCGATTCGGGGAACAGTGATCGCCGTCGGCGATGGCAAAGTCCTGGACAACGGCCAGATCCGTGCCTTGGATGTCAAGGCAGGCGATGAAGTCCTCTTCGGCAAGTATTCGGGGACCGAGGTAAAGGTTGGCAGTGAGAAACTGCTGGTGATGCGCGAAGAAGACATTCTGGCGGTCCTCGCAGAGTGACCCGTCGGTATTTGGGAAGAGATTTGGAATAACTCGATCAATAGGAATCAGACATGGCAGCAAAAACCATCAAATTTAGCGATCAAGCCCGTCACCAGATTATGAAGGGCGTCAATATCTTGGCTGATGCCGTTAAAGTCACCCTGGGCCCCCGGGGCCGCAATGTCCTGCTGGAGAAGAGCTTCGGCGCCCCTATCGTCACCAAGGACGGCGTCACCGTCGCCAAGGAAATCGAACTCAAAGACAAGCTGGAAAATATGGGTGCCAAGATGGTCAAGGAGGTGGCCTCCAAGACCGCCAGCGTCGCCGGCGATGGCACCACCACCGCGACCGTGCTCGCCCAGTGCATGCTCCGCGAGGGCCTAAAGTCGGTTACCGCGGGCATGAATCCTATGGACCTCAAACGAGGCATCGACAAAGCGGTCGTCGCTGCGGTCGAGGGCCTCAAAGCCATCTCCAAGCCGATCACCAATGATAAGGCCATCGCCCAGGTCGGCACCATCTCCGCCAATTCCGATGCCGATATCGGCGACATCATTGCCGCTGCCATGGCCAGGGTCGGCAGGGAAGGCGTGATTACCGTGGAAGAAGGGTCCTCTCTGGAAAATCAACTGGATGTCGTGGAAGGCATGCAGTTCGATCGCGGCTATCTATCGCCCTATTTTATCAATAATCAGAACACCATGAGCTGCGAGTTGGAAGACCCCATGATCCTGGTGCATGACAAAAAGATCGCTAATATCCGCGATCTGCTGCCCCTTCTTGAAGGCGTGGCAAGGGCCGGCAAGCCACTGATGATCATCGTCGAAGACGTGGAAGGCGAGGCCTTGGCCACCCTGGTCGTCAATACCCTGCGTGGGGTCATCAAGGTCGCCGCGGTTAAGGCGCCCGGCTTTGGCGACCGGCGCAAGGCCATGTTGGAGGACATCGCCATCCTTACCGGCGGCACCGTCATCTCCGAGGAGGTCGGCCTAAGCCTCGAAAAGGCGAACCTGGAGGACCTCGGCTCCGCCCGGCGCATCGTGGTGACCAAGGAGCATACGACCATTATCGATGGCGCCGGCAACAAGCAGGTCATCGAGGCCCGCATCAAGCAGATCCGCACCCAGATCAAGGAGACTACCTCGGACTACGATCGGGAGAAGCTGCAAGAGCGCGTCGCCAAGCTAGCCGGTGGGGTAGCGGTCATCAAGGTTGGCGCGACGACCGAGATCGAGATGAAGGAAAAGAAGGCCCGCGTCGATGACGCCCTACACGCCACTCGTGCTGCGGTGGAGGAAGGCGTGGTACCGGGCGGCGGTGTAGCGCTGGTTCGCACCCTGGACAGTCTTAAGGATCTCAAGGCCGATAACCCCGACCAGGAGGCCGGCATCGCCATTGCCCGGCGCGCCATGGAAGAGCCTCTGCGGCAGATCGTGGCCAACGCCGGTATCGATGCTGCAGTGGTATTGAACAAAGTTGTCGAAGGCCAAGGCAACTTTGGCTTCAACGCCGCTACAGAAGAATATGGCGATCTGGTCGAAATGGGTATCCTCGATCCTACCAAGGTGGTCCGCACCGCCCTGCAAAACGCCGCTTCGGTCGCCGGGCTGATGATCACCACTGAGGCCGTGGTCGCGGAACTACCGAAGAAGGAAAAGGCCAAGGTGCCGGCCATGGATGAGGACATGGACGATATGGATATGATGTAAATCCGCACCTCACTATCAACCCAAGGCCCCCATTTCCTGCGGGGCCTTGTTTCGCCTGCCCTCAACGCGTATTGATTTAGGCGATGGTTTGGCTAAAATAGAATATTGATCCAGACTAAGGCTTGGTTAAAATTAGTCGGCTCAGCCGTTATGGAAATGAATGGAGTCACTATGATAAACGATGGCCTAAATAAATCGCCAAGCCCGGAACGTACCGACTGGCACACCCGGTTCGATGACATCGTCTTAGTCGGAAATCGGTTTTATATCCTGGCCACCTCTTCCCTGGCCGATGACCGTAGTCGGGTGCTTAAGCATGGCGAGACCTTCGCGGTATTCGACCATTACGGGGATATCAAACCCGTTGGATTGGCCGAGGAAGGCATCTACCACGAGGGTACCAGGTATTTATCTTCCCTGTTGTTACGGCTGGGCAAAGATCGTCCCCTGTTCCTTAGCTCGACCGTCAAGGAAGACAATGCACTGCTCGCCGTGGATCTGACCAACCCCGATATTTTTGTCGATGATTGCCTGCTCGTCCCCCATGGCACTCTGCACCTTTCCCGCACCAAGTTTCTTTGGAAGGGGGTCTGCCACGAATGCCTAAAGATCAGAAATTATGGACTCACTCCGGTTGAGACCTCACTCTCTTTGCACTTCGAAGCCGATTTCGCTGATATCTTCGAAGTACGAGGAATGAAACGGGAGAAGAAGGGCCAGCGCCTTGAGGAAGTGGTGGAGAAAGAGCAGGTCCTGCTGAGCTACGAGGGACTGGATGGCGAGATTCGCTGGACCCGACTCACCTTCTCACCAGGGCCAGAGGCGCTCTCAGCAACCGAGGCACGCTTCGCTATCGCTCTGCAACCCGGTGCAGAGACGATCTTGCACTTGACCCTATCCTGCGAACCGGGTAACGAGGCATCCCGCGATTGGCTTTCCTATGATACCGCCTTTAAGGAAGTGGAGGATGCCCTTAAGGCTGCCAAAACCCAAACCTGTGAGATCTATACCTCTAACGAGCAGTTCAATGACTGGCTGAATCGCAATACCGCCGACCTGCAGATGATGCTTACCGACACCCCGCAAGGTCCTTATCCTTATGCCGGGGTGCCTTGGTTCAGTACCACGTTCGGCCGGGATGGCATCATTACTGCCTTGGCATGTCTCTGGATCAACCCCGAGATGGCCCGGGCCGTCCTGGGCTATCTGGCAGCGACCCAGGCTCAAGAGGTAAATGCCGGGCAAGACGCAGAACCTGGCAAGATCCTCCATGAGACCCGTAAGGGCGAAATGGCCGCCTTAGGCGAAATCCCCTTTGGACGCTATTACGGCAGTGTAGACTCTACCCCTTTGTTCGTGATGTTGGCGGGGGCTTATTATGAGCGCACTGGCGATCAGGCCTTTATCCAATCTCTTTGGCCCCATATCGAGCTTGCCCTAAACTGGATCGATACTTACGGAGACGTGGACGGTGATGGCTTCATCGAGTACCGCCGGCAAACCCCCCAGGGTCTCGTCCACCAAGGCTGGAAAGATTCTCAAGACTCGGTGTTTCACGCCGATGGCAGTCTGGCCGAGGGCCCCATCGCCCTTTGCGAGGTCCAGGGTTATGTCTACGCCGCCAAACAAAGCGCCGCGGAATTGGCCTCCCTCCTTGGAAAGGCGGAACGGGCCGACCAGTGGTTAGCTCAGGCCCGGCTTCTTCAAGAGCGCTTCGAGCAGGCGTTTTGGTGCGAGGAAATTTCTACCTATGCCTTGGCCCTGGATGGCCAAAAACATCCTTGCCAGGTACGAACCTCCAACGCGGGGCACTGCCTTTTTACTGGCATCGCTAGCAAGGAGCATGCCCGACGCGTTGCTGGGACCTTACTGCAGGAGGACAGTTTTTCGGGGTGGGGAATCCGCACTGTCGCTGCCTCGGAGGCCCGATACAATCCAATGTCCTATCATAATGGTTCCATCTGGCCCCATGACAATGCCCTGATTGCCCAGGGCCTAGCCCGCTATAGATTACGGAAGGCTGTTATACAGGTACTTACTGGTCTCTTCGATACCAGCCTGTTTGTCGATCTTCACCGCCTGCCAGAGCTATTCTGCGGCTTTCCCCGGCGTCCCGGGGAAAGCCCGACCCTCTATCCTGTCGCCTGCGCCCCCCAGGCATGGGCAGCGGCCTCTGCCTTTTTGCTCCTTAAGGCCTGCCTAGGGCTGAGCATCCATGCGCCTGAAGCCCAAATCCGTTTCTCTTATCCCCGGCTGCCCGAGTTTCTCAAGGAAGTCCAGATCAAAAACCTCAGGGTTGGGAACGCCTCAGTAGATCTTTTGCTCCAGCGTCATCGACAGAATGTCGTTATCCAGGTGCTGCGCAGAAAAGGCAAGGTTGAGATCGTGATGATCAAATGAGTGATTCAGCCACTTTAGCCGATACCAGCTTGCTGCTCATCAGTCAATCTGGCGATTAATTCGGAATCTAAGTTACTAATTTAACTCTTTTAGCCAATCTGTTAAGCAGGAAAAGAGCAATTTTATCATTGATACCACATGAGCTAATCTTATCTGAGAAAAAAACTTTCTTCCCAGAGCTCTTAAAAGTTATCAGTTTGATAACGAAATTAGTAATTCTAATTATCCGTTTTTTACTCGTTTTCCCCCAGCTAGGAAGTTGAATTAAGATAATATCTGTTTCCAGATTATTAGCTGGATAAAATAACTTACCTTCTCTTGCAGCAGCGATGATTAACTTTTCTTCATGTTCGACAAAACCCCGAGTGAGTGGATATACGGGCAGTATGGTCTTCGGTTTTTCAACCTCCTTTTCATAGCCAAACTCAATCAGTGGCTCATGGCAGATAAGATTGACTGTAGTAACAATATCTGAAGTTAGTTCACGTTTCCAAACTTTTAATCTATTCCTGTCGAGTGGTTGACTGACCTTTTTCTTCCAAGACTCATCGACAGATACAATGTCTTGCATTGAACTTTCATAATGAATCATGCTTTCTTCAAAATCTTCACCGATAAAATCGCAAATTCTTCTTAGATTTTTTTTAGGTTCTCTTACTAAGTCTTCATAAATTATAGTAATTGACATTGCATCTCTTTGAAAGAAATTATTGCTTTTATTATGCCATTCCAGCCAGAGATAGCAATTGGCTATGACTGATCTACTAGCCCAAGGTAGTTTCCTAATAGATATAGCTGAGTCGCGAGGATCCCGAATAATACGTATAATTGGAGCTGTAGGATAAAGTAAACGGATCAAATCCAGATGAAGTAAATGATTGGGTGTTTTCTCCAACCAGCGTCTCTTGCCTTTCCGGCGAGCATAGCTAAGCGTAAAGGCTTCCAGCATGGCCTGTATCGACGGTTGCCTATTAACCAAATTGCGCCTCATATCTTCGCGACTTAGTCCATATAGTTCACAAACCGACTTACCGGCGAGTGTTATAGACTCCATTCGCTGCAAGGCCTTAGTAGGCCAGTCTGGATCGGCAATTGCTTCTTTCAGCTCCACTGTAGATAGCTTCGAGAAAAATTGAGTTTCTGGCCCGGCTGCAATATGGCTATGAGCTGCAAGCATAGCCGTGAGCAATGTTGTGCCCGACCTTGGAGGGCCCACTATAAATATGGGATATGTCTGCTCCTGAGTAATTACTATTTCTTTCGGTTTTGGTGTATGAATAACCGCCAAGGTAAATTACTCCTTAGCAAAACCAAGAAGGAGGTTTCGTTGGTGCCAAACTGTACCGAAGTGGTATTTGAATTTCCAGTACTAAAACGGCGTAAAGTACAGGCCGAGTTAACGCAGTGGTATTACCAGCGACAGGGGCGTGCCGCCGCTTGAGAGATGCTTCTTTGACTAAATTCTATCCCTTGCCCTCTTGATTTTCAGCCAACACACCCCACTTTGGGTATCGAACGGTAATTGCCTATCGGCCCTGCCCTCGTTGCACGGTATGACGATCTTCGGGGCCGGGGGCAGTTCTCGGATACAGTAAACCGAAGGAGGTATAAGACTATGTTTACAAATCTCATCAATATGCAAGGCAGCCTCTGGGACGATTTTCAGCGCCTGCAACGGGAAATGGATACCTTGTTCAGCCCTGGCTGGGGACGGACCAGCATCCGTGCTGGAGTGCGAGGGAGCTTTCCTGCCATCAACGTCGGCACGACACCCGAGGCGGTGCAGGTCTATTTATTTGCGCCGGGTCTGGATATGAACACCCTGGATCTGTCCATTCAACGCAATCTGCTTTCTGTCTCCGGAGAACGCAATGTGACACCGCCAGAGTCTGGGGAGCAGGCACAGGCCGGCTATTATCTGCAGGAGCGGTTCAGCGGTAGTTTCCGCCGGGTGATCAGCCTGCCTGAGGACGTTGATCCCGAGCAGGTCAACGCTACCTATCGACATGGTGTGCTAAGCATCACGGTCGGCAAACGCGAGGCTGCCAAACCTCGCCAAATTCAGGTAAAGAACGCCTAAGGAGGTCTATTATGAGCGACACGAAGAACGTTGCACAACGTGAGACTAAGGACGTTAGCCAGCAACAGGCGGGGGGCCAACTGGCGCGGGAGCCCCGCGAGGTGCTGCTGCCGCCGGTGGATGTGTACGAGGATGAAACCGGCATTACCCTGATTGCCGATCTGCCTGGCGTAACCAACGAACGGCTTAACCTGCAAGTAGATAAGGACACGCTGCTTATCGAAGGCGAAGCCGCCCTCGATCTACCTGAGGGCATGCAGGCGCTCTATGCCGAGGTGCGCAATACCAGTTACCGCCGCAGCTTTGCCCTGAGCAGCGAACTGGATACCGATGCTATTCAGGCGAACTTAAAGGATGGCGTGCTGACCCTGCGCCTGCCTAAGAAGGAGGCGCATCAGCCGCGGAAGATCCAGGTACAGACTAGCTGATTAGACCTCACCTCACCTCAGGATGGCTGCGGGCCAGAGGCCCGCAGCCATCCTCTGGTGACACGCAAGACAGCTGCTAAATCAGCTTGAGAGGAATAAATCAATGAGCACATTAGATCAACTGCGAGAGGGCTTAAGCCGGATTTGGGATACGGTGGCGGAAGGCTGGTATGACTTGCGGGAAAAGGCCGCCCATGCCCTTACCCGCTTCCATCCCAGCCCTTCCCAGGGTGAATTGGCAACCAGCCAAAAACAACTTATCCAGAATGCCGCCCGCTGGAGCCTGCTGGCCGCCGAAGTCAGGGAGGATGAAAACGAGGTAGTGGTA
>Ga0299913_10006144_pt1 | contig 10363 bp, 10 predicted proteins | sample RVTome_9_FD_201360 | JGI IMG/M metagenome (GOLD analysis project Ga0299913, IMG submission 201360) | Soil microbial communities from uranium-contaminated site in the Upper Colorado River Basin, Wyoming, United States - RVT155D38 (version 2) ... | reverse complement strand
ACCGGCCACGATCATCACGTCGATTCGGGTAAGGACGTCAGGGATGTCGGCCCAGCCTGCCCGTCCGAGTAGCCCGAGCATCAGAGTGGCCAGATACAGATTCAGCCCCGATGCCCAGCCGGATCCGGCGATCAATCCAATCGTCTCGACCACTAGCGGTCCTGCTCCCAGACGATCAGAGCCGCCCAGCCATCGTCTGCGGGGTCGTCCAGATAGCCTTCCAACATCCCTCTGACCTCAAACCCGTTGGACAACTGGAAGCTGAGCGTGGGGTCGGTCAGCTCGCCGGCGACAACCTCGTCGACGTAGGCCGACGCCGACATCGAATCCTTGTGATGAAAGTACCCGGGAAGCGATGCTCCGGCGATGATCCCTCGTTTCCCGCCACGTCTCACCAAGTCCTTGCGGGCTTCGTAGAGGAGCCGCCCGATGCCCTTCCCCCGATGGTCGGGATGGACACTGATGTCGGTGCCGTAGTACCACTCTCCGTTGGGATCGTGATTTCCACACTGGTGCTGCCCGGTGATTCCGGCGATGGTGTGCTGGGGATGGTCGAAGTCGAAGTCGAGATAGATCCCGGCGCCCTGTCCGACCGGCCTGCCGTCCAGCATGGCCACGAAGTAGCCCTCCGGGAAGACCCGGGCGTAGGCGCGAATGTCCTCAGCCGATAGCAGGTCATCATGGTTTGCCATTGGGAAGGAAAGGTGCTCGATCTCCTCCAGCTGCTCGGCGAGTGAGGCATCGAGATTGCGGATCTCGACGCCTAGAGCTGAAACGTCTCCCAAGGGTGATCTCCGGGGATACCCCATACTGCCTTCATCCGCCGCTTCCCCGGTTCGATGATCACGGCGCCACATGTGGCCACCTCGTGTGGGTTCTCCGCCCGCCGGGAGATCGTCGGATCGGCGAAGAAGGCCTCGAGATCGTCTGCCTTCTCCTCGCCGATTCTCAATCTGACCTCGCTGTTCTCGACCCATTCGGGGAGACGTTGCGCCTCCTCCCCGGAGGTCTCGGGGTGAAGGCAGTTGTTGGCGTGGACGAGGGGCGATCCGTTGCTCCGGGTGAGACGTTTCGACCTTGGCATCGCCTCGATGGTCGCCCCCTCACCGTCAGGGCCCATAACGAAGTAGTTGTGCCCCCCGGCGAGATCGGCATCGAGGATCACCTCGACAGCGTCGTCGAGATCCTTCTGTTCGAGGGCTTTGCGCACCACGAATGGCCAGGTGACGCCCGGTTTACCCATTGAGGTCAGGTTGTTGATACCCACGGCGATGCCTGCCTCGTTCATCCCGATCTGTCCCAAACACCCCGCGGTGGTCTGGACGAACGCATCGGGGCCGATGAGCGGGTCTATCTTGAGGAGGATCACGTACTCACCGGCGGAGGCATGCATGTCCCACGTCTGGGCGAAGAACCCGCTTCGCGGATTGATGACCCCGGTGCAGTTGTGTTCATCGCTCACCGATCCTGTGCGTGCCCGCACCACGTCGACGAGGTCGGTGAAACCCCCCACAGCCACCGCTTCCTGGGGGGTGATGTCGGCAGCCTCTGCCATGGCCAGCATCTCCGCGTACAGGCTCTCGGAGAACCTCTCATGGTGCTCCAACAGGTCATCGGCACAGCTGAGGATGAGATCACGGTCGGCGCCACCACCACTCCAGTGCTCCTGGGCACTCAACCCGATGCGGTCGTCGACGTAGTGGCGGATCATGTCCGCGCAAGCCGAGCCATGGCCTCGACCTAGATCGGAGGAGTCACCAAAGACTTCCAGGACCCGCAAGTCACCGCCAAACATGGCCCCAACGGTACCGGTTTGTGGAGTGAGTGGGACCCGAACCCGGGTCCCACTCCGCCTCCAGGATTCAGCTCTTGGCCTCGGCGAGATAGTCGGTGAAGTTGATCTCGTAGTCACCGGTGTCCACGATGATCTCGAGATTCGCCGCGGTCTCAGTGTCGTCGTAGAAGTCAACGACCTCTTGGTCGATCAACCCCGCATCGAGCGACGCCTGGTTGGGACTGCCGTAGTAGTTCCAGTTGGTCAGGGTCGCCCCGTTCTCCGCGTCCATCAGGTAGTTGATGAACGTGAAGGCCGTGCACGGGCTCTCTGAAGTCGCCGGCACCGCCATGTTGTCGATCCAGAAAGTGGCACCCTCCTCGGGCAGGATGTATTGATACTGATCGGGATTCTCCGCTTCGCCGATGGCCACGATCATGTTGCCCGAGTAACCGTGGGACACGGCGACCTCACCGTTGACCAACGCCTCGTCGTATTGGTCGCTGTCGAAGGTGGCAATACCGTCTTTGGCAGCGACGATCAGATCCCGAGCCTCCGCCAGATGTTCGAGGTCGATGTCGTTCAGCGAGTAGCCGAGATACTTGAGGGCGGCCCCCATCGCCTCCCGCGGGTCGTTGAGCACCGAGACACCGCCGGGGAAGTCAGCGGTGAGCTCAGGATCGAATACGAGAGCCCAACTCGGCTCGAAATCCTCACCGACCAACTCGGTGTTGACACCGAGACCGGTCGTCCCGTACTGGTAGGCCACCGAGTACTCCGGTCCCGGGTCGTAGGGAAGCTCACGGAATCGCTGCGCCAGATTTTCGGTGTTGGGGACGGCATCGGTGTTGATCGGGGTGAGCAGGTCCTCCTCGATCATGATGCCAATCATGTAGTCGGATGGAACGATCAGGTCGTAGACGCCGCCGGACTGGAGCTGGGCCAGCATGGCCTCGTTGGACTCGTAGAAGTCCTCGACGACGTCGACCCCGAATTCCTCTTCGAAGGCCGTGATCAACTCGGGATCGATGTACTCCGACCAGTTGTAGAAGTTCAGGTCACCGTCGACCTGGTCTAATTCACACGCCTCCGCATCGGCACCGCTATCGCTGGAATCGCCGCAGGCTGCGACGATCAGCATCACCGCCATCGAGATGGCGGCCGTGCGACTCATTCTCTTCATCTTTCCTCCCGGGCGACTTCCATTGAGGAGGCAACACTAGTGGCCCGTTTCACAAATACTCGTGGTGTCTCTCCGGCCCACGAACCCCTGGCGACTGAGCTTTTCTCCTTGCAATATGACGCCTATTGGCTGCGCGGCGGAGGAGAACCGACCTCGTGTCCGCGCCGATCGTCTCAGGTCACCCTCTCGAACATCGAAGCCGGCTCAACCACCTCGTCAGCCGCCCGGCCGGATCGACCTCTCTGCAAGCCAAGTGAGAGGGCGATGAGGATCATGGAAGCCAACAACATCACCACAGACACCGCGTTGATCAGGGGGGTCACCCCTCGCCGCACCAGACCGAAGACATAGACGGGGAGGGTGGTCGAACCGGCCCCTGAGACAAATTGAGTCACCACCACATCGTCGAGTGAAAGCGTCAGGGCGAGCAGAGCACCTCCGGCGACACCGGGAAGGATCAATGGGAAAGTCACCTTCCAAAAGGTCTGCCACCGGGTGGCGTAGAGGTCGGCGGCGACTTCCTCCAACGCCTTGTCGAATTGGGCGATACGCGCCCTCACCACCACCGCCACGAATGAGATGTTGAAAGCGATGTGGGCAAGGATGATGGTGTGGAGTCCGTTGGTGAGACTGATCCCCGTCAGAGAGTCGAGGAGCCCGAACGCCTGGAAGAAGAAGATCAGCAGCATTACCGCCATCGTGACGTCGGGAATGATGATCGGCAGGTAGGCCAGGCCGTCGAGAACTCCCCGTCCCCGATAGCGAAAGCGCTCGAGTGAGATCGCCAGCATCGTCCCGACGACGGTGCTGACGATGGTGGAGATAAGGGCGACGACCAGTGAGTTGCGCAGGGCGTTCATCACCGCTGCGTCTTGCAGAATCTGGCCGTACCAGCGCAGCGACGGTTCGGTCCAGATAGCGACGTTTCGGTTGTCGTTGAATGAGAAAACCACCAGTAGCGCAATCGGGGCATACAAGAAGATGTAGACGAGCACCGCGTTGAACCCGAGAATCTTCCCGACGCGGCTGGACCCTCGGGCACTCACAGCGTCTTTGCTCCCACCCGGAAATAGAACATCGTCGCCAGGAGCATGACGAACATGATGACGAATGACAGCGCCGACCCAAACGGCCAGTTGCGGGCGGCGAGAAATTGGCTGACGATGTAGTCGCCAAGAAACACAGTTCGTGCCCCTCCCAATATTGCCGGCGTCACATATGCACCGACCGAAGGGATGAACACCAGGATCGATCCGGCCACCACCCCGGGCATGGACAACGGCAGCGTCACCCTGCGGAATGCGGTCCAGCCGTTGGCGTAGAGGTCGCGGGCCGCCTCGACCAGATCCCAATCGAGACGCTCAATGGCCGCGTACAGGGGAAGAACCATGAATGGGAGAAACCCGTAGACAAGGCCGATCAATACTGCGGAGATTGTGAACAAAACCCGGACCGGCTCACCTCCCAGCGCCTGGCTGATCTGAGAGATCACACCATCGGATCCGAGGAGGACACGCCAGGCGTAGGTGCGGACCAAGAAATTCGACCAGAAGGGGATCATCACCAGGACCAGGAGGATGTTCCGGACCCGGGGCGAGCTGGTAGCGATGTAGTAGGCGAACGGATAGCTGACCAGCAGACAGATCGCCGTCGTGGCGAGAGCAATCAGTACCGACCTGCCAAAGATCTCGAGGACGAGTGGCGTCGTGAATATGCGCTCGTAGGAGTCGACGTTCCAATTGCGCAGGACGGTCAGCCCGGTGGCCGATCGGCTGGCGAAGGAGTAGACCAACACCAGCACCAAGGGGAAGGCGAAGAACAGGACGAGGTACACGTAGGCGGGCAGCCCAATTCGGAACCCGCGCTTCGACTCGGCCTTCGTCGCGGCCTGTTCCAGGTCCAGAGTGACCGATGCCTCCATTTCTGTCACTCGGTCACCAGGTTGGCAGCCTCGATGCTCCAGCTCACCACGACCTCGTCTCCGACGTCGTGCCGTCCCACCTCGGGGCGGTTCTCCTCCTTGACTTCGAGCATGTCGCCGAGACCGGCGTCGACGTCGTAGTAGAAGACGTCTCCGTAGTAGGTGCGACGGGTGACGCGTGCCTGCATCTCGTTGCGCCCTGACCCGGCGGTATCACCACGCCGATGCAGCGCAAGACGTTCGGGTCGGAGAGCCAGCGCCAGTGATCCGCTCGGAGGGTGCCCGGCCGGGATGCTCACCTCCCTGCCGTTGCTGAGAAGAGCGACACCCGGACCCTTCACCTCGGCATCGATGATGTTGATATCACCGATGAAGTCTGCGACGAACCTCGACTTCGGGTTTTCGTAGATCTCCTCGGAGTCGCCCACCTGCAGCAGTCGACCGTGGCTCATGACCCCAATCCGGTCCGACATGGTGAGGGCTTCCTCCTGGTCATGGGTCACGTAGATGAAAGTGATGCCGACCCGAGATTGGAGGTCCTTCAACTCGTATTGCATGTTCTGTCGCAATTTCAGGTCCAACGCACCAAGTGGCTCGTCGAGAAGCAGGACCTCGGGCTCGTTCACCAAGGCTCGTGCGAGGGCCACCCGCTGTTGCATGCCCCCTGAGAGCTGGCTCGGTCGGGCATCGGCGCGTTGGGCGAGCTGGACTTGATCCAGGACGCGGCGGACCCGGGACGCGACGTCGGCCTTCGCCACTTTCTGCATCTCCAAACCAAATGCCACGTTCTCGAACACTGTCATATGGGGAAAGAGGGCGTAAGACTGGAATACCGTGTTGACGGGGCGCTCGTTAGGTGGCATGAGCCCCATCTCGGCGCCATGAATGCGGATGCTCCCCTGTGTGGGGAACTCGAAGCCGGCGATCATGCGCAATGTGGTCGTCTTGCCACATCCGGATGGGCCAAGCAGTGAGAAGAACTCGCCGTCTTCGACGGTCAGGTCGATGGAGTCGACAGCCACGACCTCGTCGTCGAACTGTTTTCGGACTCCCACCAGCTCGACCGCCGCCTCAGCCATTCATCTTCCCTCGTACACAATCTCACCACTCACGATGGTGGCCACCACCCGCGTCTCCCGGAACGGCCCCTCGCGGAGAGGGTCCCGATCGAGGACCGCAAGATCGGCGAGCTTACCTACGGCTATCGAGCCGGTGTCCTCGTCTGCGTGGTTGATATAGGCGGAACCGGATGTGAACGCAGTGAGGGCGTCGATGGGTTCGAGGGCCTCGTCAGGGCCAAATGGCTCTTGATCGTCTGACCAGGTGCGGGTGACCGCGACGTGGATCTCCTCCATCACGTTTGCTGTTGAGACTCCCCAGTCACTTCCCATCGCAATCCGCGCTCCGTTGTCGAGGAGGGAGCGGAAGGGGTACTGCCACCCGAATCGTTCCTCTCCGATGAACGGACGGGTCAAATCGGTTTGATATTCGTCGTTGTTGGCCCACAATGGCTGGGCGTTGGCTACGACATCCAGCTCGGCGAACCTGGGAACGTCGTCGGGGTGCACCACTTGGATGTGGGCGATGTGGTGACGGTTGTCCGAGGGACCGTTGCGGTGACGCGCCACCTCGATTGCGTCGAGGGCGTTACGGACCGCACGGTCGCCGATGGCATGGAAATGGCACTGAAAGTTGTGGTCATCGAGAACCGCCACGATCTGATCCAAGTCCTCGGGATCGATGAAGTTGATCCCCTGATTCCCACTCGATTGGCCGTGCTCTTCGATATACGACTCGAGCATCGACGCCGTGAAGTTCTCCACGACGCCGTCGAGCATCAACTTCACTGCGGTGGGGCGGAACCTTTTTGCCTCCCGCTCCCGTCGCGCGACCAGCTCATGGACCTGCTCCAAACCACGCTTCCGATCCCACCACATGGCCCCAACCACGCGACCGACGAGCTCACCGTCACCGGCGACTCGCAGATAGGCCTCCTGGATCTGGTCGGTGACGATGGCGTCCTGCCACCCGGTGATCCCATGGCCCAACAGCTCCTGTTGACCTCGAAGCAGTCCCGCCGCGAAGTCGTCGACAGTGTCCTTGGGGGCATGACGCTCCACGAGCGGGATCGCCCCCTCGTGGAGAGTGCCCTGTGGGCTCCCGTCAGCTAGCCGCTCGATTCTCCCGTCAGAAGGGTCAGCTGTGTCACGGGTGATCCCGGCAATCTCCAATGCCTTGGAGTTTGCCCACGCACCGTGACCGTCGGTGTTGGTGATCAGGGCCGGTCTGTCTCCCACCACCCCATCGAGTGTCTCCTTGGACGGGCAGCCGTTGAGAAACCAGGATTGGGGCCAGCCTGCCCCGATGATCCACGGGAGATCAGGGTTCGCCGTGGCGTACGTGGCGATGGTCTCGATCGCCGAATCGGCGTCGGTGGCGTCGTCGAAATGGCATCGCAACTTGTCCAGACCGCTGGTGGCAGGATGGACGTGGGCGTCGATGAAACCGGGCGTGGCGAGGGCTCCATCGAGATCGATGACCCGGGTGTCGTGGCCCGCCATTTGTTCCGCCTCAGCACCCAAACCCACGATCCGGTCTGCGGCGACCGCGACCGCGGTCACGAAGAGGTTGGGAGGCTCTGCCGTGAAGATCCGCCCGCCGATGATGACCAGATCAGCTTTCATCGAGGGGAGTATGCCGGGCGCCGCAGAGGTCAGAGCCGGAGAACGTGACTTGCGTTCGGCTCATTGAAAACCTGGAGGAAGCCAAGACTCTCGTAGAGGGCAGATGCGTCTGCTTGGCTCGTCCGCAGCCTGATACGCCGGAACGTCGCTCGGCCCTCGGTGAGCAGGGCCGCAACCAGGGCGCGACCCACCCCTTGGCCTCGGGCTTCCCGTGCCACGTATAGGTGACGGATACGGCCCGTCGCCGGGTCGTCTATGTACGGGTCCCGGTTGAGCCCGCCGACGCCGACAAGCATGGAACCCAGCCGCGCTTGTAGTGCGATCTCACCCGGCCGATCGAAACGGTTGGAGCCGTCGTTCCAATCGTCGACCAGACGCTTCACCAGGTTGTGCCCGTCAGCCAGGCTTGCTTCGAGCAACCCCGAGATGTCATCGGGCAGCGATGAGATGGGACCCAGTGACAAATTGCCTGCGACCATGGTCCAATCGTATGTCAGGTACCAACCGCGTCGTCGTCGTGGGGAGCAGTGGGTCGGGAAAGACCACGGTGGCGCGTCATGTCGCCGCGATCATCGAAGCGCCTCATCTGGAAATGGACTCGGCGTTCCACAAACACGGCTGGGCCGACGACGCTCCGCCCGATTTCCTTTCAACCCTCGATGAGTTCACCCGAGCCGATCGATGGGTGGTCGACGGCAATTACACCAGCCACGGGGTCCGTGACGTGGTCTGGCCGAGAGCGGACACCTTCGTGTGGCTCGACCCACCGCGACGAACCGCGATGTCCCGGGTCGTACGTCGCACGCTGCGACGGGTCGTTACCCGCGAGGAACTTTGGGGAGGCATCAAAGAGCCGTTCACCAACCTCTACAGCCGTGATCCCTACAAGAACATCATGGTGTGGACCTGGACACGCCACGCCCACAGTCGGGAGAGATTCGAAACAGCGATGACCGACGGCTCATGGGATCACGCCACGGTCCATCGTCTGCGGTCTCCCTCCAAGGTTGGGGATTTCCTCGACTCGCTCACTGGTTGAGTGTGGCCCTCCAGCGGGACCAACTGCACGACCAGCAGGCGAAACCCCCGCCGCGCCCAATACACCCCTCCAACGGGACCGGCCTGCACGAACGAGCCCGGCACGATGAAGCTGCGGTGCGCCACACGACCCGTACCAGCATTAGCCTGCCCGACCATGGGATCTTTCTGGCACCCCTTTGCGGACATGACCAAGGTGCAGCACGCACCCTTCATCGTCGATCGCGGCGAAGGCATCTACGTCTACGACGAGGAAGGCAACAAGTACCTCGATGCTGCCGCATCGCTTTGGTACATGAGCATCGGCTATGGCCGCGATGAAGTCATAGACGCCATGACCGAACAGGCCAGACGGCTCCCCGCGTTCCACACCTTCATCGACTACGCCACCCGCCCCCCAATCGACCTGGCCGCACGCATCGCTTCGGTTTCGCCCGACCCCGACTCCAAGGTTTTCTTCGGGTCAGGCGGATCCGACGCGGTCGACACCGCCGCCAAGCTGACCCGTCGCTATTTCAACGCCATCGGTCAACCCGAGCGTACTGTCTTCATCGCAAGGGAGTGGGCCTATCACGGCATGCATCCCTACGGCACGACACTCGGTGGCATGGAGCCCAATCGTGTCGGCTATGGCGGCGATCTGGTTGCTGACATCGTGATCGTGCCCCATGACGACGCCGAAGCGGTCGAGAAGGCGATCGACCATGCCGGTGCAGAACGTGTCGCTGGAATCTTCGTCGAAGCGGTCATCGGCGCGGGTGGCATCAGACCGGTCCCGGCCGACTATCTGACCCATGTCCGGGAGACGATCCGACAAGCCGGAGGCCTCTATATCTCCGATGAGGTGATCACGGGTTTCGGGCGGGTCGGCGACTGGTTCGCTGCCAACAAGTACGGGCTGAGCCCGGACCTGATCACATTCGCCAAAGGCGTCACCTGCGGGTATGCCCCTCTTGGTGGGGTCATCGCCGCGCCCCATATCGCCGAGCCTTTCTTCACAACTCCCGGGCTCATCTTCCGACACGGGTACACCTACTCCGGTCATACCACGGCCTGTGTTGCCGGGCTCGTAGTGATGGACATCCTCGAACGGGAGGGTCTCATCCAGCGCGCCGCTGAACTCGAAGACGAGATCTACGACGCCCTCGTCCCGTTGGAGGAACTCGATGTGGTGGCCAGCGTGCGTCGTGGTGTGGGTGCGCTTGCCGCCGTCCAACTCGAGGTGGGAGACGACGAAACACTCCCCTACCGGGCGGCGACTGCGTGTCGGGAGGCAGGGGTGCTCACCCGCGCTGTCGGCGGAGGTGGCCTCCAGGTGTCGCCACCCCTCACCATGACACCCGACGAGGTCGCTGAGATGGGCTCTCTATTCGCAGCCGGGTTGCGCGGTCTGTGAAGCAGACCCCATTCTGGGTGGAGGACCACCCCAGACCCGAAGGCCTCACAACCGACCCCCCCTCCGAGACTGACTATCTGATAGTCGGCTCCGGGCTCACCGGGCTGTCCGCGGCCATGCGTCTCACCGAGGCGGGAAAGTCCGTGACGGTCATCGACTCGCGGGAGATAGCCGGCGGCGCCTCTGCGATCAACGGCGGCATGGTGTCACCCGACGTCAAGGCGGGTGTCAGCAACGTCTACAAGACGCATGGGGCGGAGATCGCCGGTGAGATGTGGGCATCGACGGTTCGATCGGTAGACCTGGTCCGCGAGTTGGCAACCCGATCCGGGATCGATGCGCTGGTGCACGACCATGGGATGGCGGC
>Ga0299913_10006143_pt1 | contig 10364 bp, 10 predicted proteins | sample RVTome_9_FD_201360 | JGI IMG/M metagenome (GOLD analysis project Ga0299913, IMG submission 201360) | Soil microbial communities from uranium-contaminated site in the Upper Colorado River Basin, Wyoming, United States - RVT155D38 (version 2) ... | reverse complement strand
AGTTGGTCACGCCCGCGCCGCTACTGGCAAGATCGCACCCCTATGGACATCGCTGTCTGCGTGAAGCAGATCCCCGATCCGGCGGAGCCTGGCGCGCTCGACGCCGATCACACGTTGAAGCGCGACGGGAAGCTCATCCTCGACGAGTCCGACTCGTACGGCGTCGAGATGGCGCTCCAACTGGTCGACAAGGCCGGTGGCGGCGAGGTCACCTTGGTCTCGATGGCGCCCAACAGCGAGGTGTCGGGTCTCCGCACCGCGCTGGCCATGGGCGCCGCGAAGGCCGTGCTCGTGAGCGACGAGGCGCTGAAGGGCGCCGGAGCGCTCGACACCGCCAAGGTGCTGGCCGCCGCCATCAAGCGAACGGAGTTCGATCTCGTTCTGGCAGCCACCGAGTCATCCGACGGCTACACGGGCACGGTGCCCGAGCAGATCGCCGAGGTGCTCGGCCTTCCCTCGGTCACGTTCGCCAAGCACATCGAGATCGACGGCACCACCGCGAAGGTGCAACGTCAGACCGAGGCGGGCTACGACGAGGTCGAGTGCCCGCTGCCGTGCGTCGTCTCCGTGACCGCCGGTGTCGTCGAGCCCCGCTACCCGAGCTTCAAGGGGATCATGGCGGCCAAGTCGAAGCCGGTCGACGAGGTGAAGGTCGCCGACCTCGGCATCGACCCCTCGATCGTCGGCTGGGCCGGCGCCGGACAAGAGATCGTCGCAGTCGACAAGGCCGAGGAACGCCAAGCCGGAACGATCATCGAAGACGACGGCGAGGGTTACCAGAAGATCGTTGAAGCCCTCGAGAACCTGAAGGTGATCTGACGATGGGAATCGGCAAGGTTTGGGTGTACGCCGAGAGCGACGGCGACAAGGTCAAGACGATCACGCTCGAGATGCTCGCCAAGGCGCGGGAGATCGGCGACACGGTCGAAGCGATCTACGGCGGCGAAGGCAGCGTGGTCGCCGAGACGCTCGGCAAGCACGGAGCGACGAAGGTGTACGCCACCGGCGATCTCGGCGACAAGGTGCCGGGCGCGCACGTCGGCGCGGCGATCGCCGATCTGATCAACGGCGGGAACTCGCCCGATCTCATCCTGTTCGGAACCACGTACGACGGCCGCGACGTGTCGGCCCGCCTGTCGGTGAAGCTCGACAAGCCGGTGCTCACCAACAACACGGAGATCGCCGTCGACGGCGACAGCGTGATCGCCAGCACGCCGATCTTTGGTGGCACGCAGATGGTGCGCACGAAGCTCACCGCGGGCACGCCGAACATCGTGCTCGTGCGGCCGAAGTCGTTCGCCGCAGAGGAGTCGGGTGGCGGCGCAGCGTCGGTCGAGGCCTTGGCGGTGCCTGATGTGGGCGCGACCGGCGCGGCGAAGGTCACCGATCGCCACGTCGAGGAGGCCACCGGCCCGAAGCTCGACGAAGCCGCCGTCGTGGTGTCCGGTGGCCGCGGGCTCGGCGAGGCCAGCAAGTACGAGATGGTCGAGACGCTGGCGAAGCTGCTCAAGGGCGCGCCCGGCGCGTCACGAGCGATCGTCGACGCCGGCTGGGTGCCGTACTCGCACCAGGTCGGCCAGACGGGCAAGGTCGTGAAGCCGAACGTCTACATCGCGCTCGGCATCTCCGGCGCCACGCAGCACATGGTCGGCATGAAGGGGTCGAAGAACATCATCGCCGTCAACAAGGACGCCGAGGCCCCGATCTTCTCGATCTCCGACCTCGGCATCATCGGCGACGTGCACAAGGTCGTCCCCAAACTCATCGAAGCCCTCCAAGCCAAGAGCTAACGTCCGGCGCTTCCCGCACATCGCTGGTTGAGCCACGGAAGCCCGTGGCTCAACCGTCACAATCGACGAGAGCTGGCGGCTTGTGATGGCTCACCCACGTAATCCGTGGGTCAGCCGTCACAATGCGACGTCGTATCGCGAGCGCCCGTCGCCCTACTTCCCCTTGTCAGTCACCGAACGGAAGGGGAACGCCATGCCCACCGCAGCGACGCTGCAGGAGATCCGCCGCGCAACTCGCCATCACGGCATCACGACATGCGCGGCGCTCGACCTGACCCAACGACAGAAAGACGAGTGCTGTCAGGACGGGAGCCTCGAGCGACGCCATGTTGGCGTCTACGCCGATCCCGCCTGTCCTCGATCGCGGCTGCAGGACCTCGCCGCCGCGGCCGCCGCCGCAGCCCCGGTCGGCGGAGCCGACCGTCGATCGGGAGCAACCTTGTGGGGGATCTGGGATGACCATCCTGCAGTTCCGGAGTTGGTCGTTCCCTATGGAAGGGTGCGCGCCATTCCGGGAGTGAGTGTTCGCCGTTCGCGGATCCTCGAGCCTTGGATGATCACCACGCGTGATCACATCCGTGTCCTCAAGCCGTTGTTCGTCGTTCTCGGTCTCGGCGTCGTCGCGAACGCGCAGGAGGTTGGCGACGTCATCATCCGCGGCCGACAGAAGAAGCTGTTCACGGTTGCCGATGTGCGAGCGACGATCGACCAGTACGCCCGGCCGGGGAGAACCGGGGTCTCGGTTGCGCGCGAGGCGGTCAAGTTGATCATGATCGGCGATCGGCCGGCGGACAGCGTGCTGGAGTTCCGCTTCCACATCGGCCCAGCTCGGCACGGACTGCCGCCGTATCGCTACCAGCACGAGGTGCGGATCGGCTCGAGGAAGAAGTACCGCATCGACTTCGCCTATCCAGAGGTAAAGCTCGCCGTCGAGGTGGATGGCGCCGAGAAGCGGTTGTCAGCCGAGTCGCTCGCGTATGACAACGCACGCGCAAACCAGCTCACTCTCGCGGGCTGGACGTTCATGCGGTTCATGTGGGCCGAGATCCAGAATGAGCCGGCGCGGGTCGCGGGCGAGATCCTCATGAAGCTCGGACAGCTCGGCTACGCCGCGGCCTGACGAGGGGATTGTGCTGGCTGAGCCACGGATTTCGTGGCTCAGCCAGCACGAAAGGAGGAGAGGGTGCGATTGTGCCGGCTCGGCCACGTGATTCGGTGGCTGAGCCAGCAATGTGCAGGAGAGGGTGTCAGATGATGCGGCGGCGGAGGCGGCGGTAGAGGGCCCAGGCGGCGCCCAAGGTGACGGCGCTGGCGAGGAACACGACGGCGAGGGTGCCTGTCGCGCCGACGATGCTCTCGAGGGCGTCGCCGAAGTTGCGGCGGGCGTCGCGCCACGCGTCGCCGAGGTCCTCGCTGTCGTCGACCGGAACCACCGGGGCGGTCGCGCCGGGCTCGAGCAGGGTGACGGTCAACGTTCCGTACGTCGTCTGGTCGGTGAGCAGCCGCTTCTGCCCTTCGAGCTGGTCGATCTGGATCTGCACCTGCGTGATGCGATCTTGGACGGCGAGGATGTCGGGGACGTTGTCCGCCTCGCCGAGCACCAGAAGCAGCTGGTCGCGGGTCGCGGTGAGCGCACCTAGCTGTGCATCGATGTCGGTGAACTGTGCGGTCACGTCCTGTCCGGACGTCGTGGTCGACCGGACCTCACCGAGACCCGAGGCGTCGCGGACCAACAGCTCGAAGGACGCGGCCGGTACGCGCACCGTGATCGTCGCGGACGACTGCCCACCTGACTGGTCGCCCGTCGTGGTCTGTGTGTTGGAAACGTAGCCACCGAGCCCCGTGGCGAGCGCGGTGACACGATTGACCGACTCGGTGACCGTGCCCTGCCCGACGCGAAGCTCGAGCGCGCCGTTCTTGATGATCTTGGCCGAGTCCGTGATCGGCGGGACCTGGGCATGCGGCGCACCCTGAGGGGCGACGGCGCCAGCTGCCGCCGCCGTACCTCCACCGCCCGCGGCGTCGAGTTGGGCCATGGCACGGAGCTCGTCGTCGGTGAGTTGGCTCTCGATCCTGCCGGCGTATTCGGGCGGCGCGACCGGCTCGGCCGTCTCGGTTTCGTCGCCATTGATCACGTTCTGTTCGAGGAACGGGAGTTGATCGCCCGGAACGACCGCGGCAACGAAACCGAGGACGACGACCGCAGCGGCCGCCGCCAACCAACGCCCGCGGCGATGGCGAACCGTCGAGGGCTCGCGCTCCGCTACGTGGAAGACGTCGCCGGGCAGTGGTGATGGCTCCGGAGCGTCCGCGGCCGCCGACTCGATGAGCTCGCGCAGATGGTCGTCGGTCAGCATCAGGCTTCCTCTTGGGCCAGTCGAAGGTCCTGCGACAACCGCGTTCGCGCGTCGTGGAGACGCGACTTCACCGTTCCCGGCCGGCGCGAGATGGCGGTGGCGATCTCGCGCTCGGAGAGCCCAACCCAGTACCGGAGCACGACCGGGATCCGGAGATGCTCCGGAAGATCGGCCAGGACGTCGGCCACGATCGACGCTTGCTCGTACGTATCGACCGGGTCGTCGACACCGATCGCATCGACCTCGCCGGCCGCTTCGTGCTCGCGCCGCGGGCGCTCGTGCCGCAGCGACGAGATCGCCGTGTTGACGACGACTCGATACAGCCACGGCCGGATCGCGTCACCACTCGGCAACGATCCTCGGAAGCGCCACACCCGCAGGAACGCTTCCTGAACGGCCTCCTCCGCCAAGTGCTTGTCGCGGAGCACGAGCCAGGCGGCGCGGTACGCCCGGTCGTGCTCGCCGACGAGTCGAGCGACGAGATCGTCCTCGTCCTTGGACCCCACCCTCACTACGACGCATCTGATGACCGATCGGTTCGCGACGCAAGCAAGAATCTCGGAATGCCGCGGAAGGTGCCGAAGCTCTGGAAGAACTGGGCCGGGAACCAGGTCTGCGCGCCGTTCGCGCAGCAGTGGCCGTCGACGGAGGCGGAGCTCGTCCACATCGTGAAGGAGGCGGCCGCCCACGACCGGCGGGTGAAGGTGGTCGGCGCCGGTCACTCCTTCACGGGGATCGCGTGCACCGACGGCCACCTCGTCGACCTGTCCGATTACGGCAGGGTCCTGTCCCACGACCCGTCGAACAACACCGTCACGGTGCAGGCGGGGATCAGGCTTGCCACGTTGTGCGACGAGCTCGACGCCCGCGGGCTCGCGCTCGAGAACATGGGCGACATCGCCTACCAGTCGATCGCGGGCGCGACCTCGACCGCGACGCACGGCACCGGCACGGCCTTCGGCAACCTCTCGAGCCGCATCGTCGGCCTGCGGCTCGTCACCGCCGACGGCAGCACGCTCGACTGTTCTGCGAGTGAGAACGTCGACGTGTTCGAGGTAGCCCGCGTTGGTCTCGGCGCCCTCGGCGTGCTGTCAACGGTCACGTTGAAGTGCGTGCCCGCCTTCCGGCTGCATGCGGTCGAGAAGGCGATGCCGGTCGACGAGGTGCTCGCCGATTTCGATGGCTTCATGAACTCTGCTGATCACGTCGAGTTCTACTGGGTGCCGCACACGCGCTGGGCGTTCACCAAGCGCAACCGGCGCACTGATGAACCGATCGCAGCGCGCGGCCGCCGCAAGGAGTTCGTCGACGACATCCTGGTGTCCAACGCAGCCTTCGCGGTGATGTGCCGGCTCGGCCGCCGCTGGCCGCGCGCCATACCGCGGCTCGCGAAGGCGCTGCCGTCAACCGCCAACGTCGAGTACACCGATCGCAGCGACAAGGTGTTCACCAGCCCGCGGCTCGTGCACTTCTACGAGATGGAGTACGCGATCCCGCGTGAGGCGATCCCCGAGGCACTGAACCGCGTGCGTGCGCTCGTGGATCACCTCAACGTGCCGATCAGCTTCCCCGTCGAGGTGCGCGTGGTCGCTCCCGACGACATCCCGCTCTCGACGGCCTACAGACGCGCGACGGGCTACATCGCGGTGCACGTGTACCAGCACACGCCGTACGACCAGTACTTCCAGGGCGTCGAGGCGATCATGAACAACTACGACGGCCGTCCCCATTGGGGGAAGATGCACTTCCAGACAGCGGCGTCGCTCGCGCCGCGCTATCCCCTCTGGGACGCGTTCCAGTCCGTGCGCGAGAAGCTCGACCCGGAGCGCCGCTTCACGAATCCGTACTTGGACCGCGTTCTCGGCTGACCACCTGATCCGCGGCGGACAGCGCCCACGCGCACCCCGCCTCCGGGTCTTCGACGGCGAGCCGGAGCGTCCAGCCGGTGTCGACGACGCCGGTGTCCCAGACGCACCACCGCAACTCGTCCGCCGCGCCGCCGATGTCGTCCTCGATGTCGACGCCGGCGAGCTCGGCCGCGCACTCCCAGGCGACGAAGCGGCCCCACGCCATTCCGCGCCGGCGGCCGGCGGCGCCTCCGCTCGCGCCCGCCCATGCCATCAGTGCCATGGCCTCCGCTGGACTCACGGGCGCCACGCGCGCATCGGTCACACCGAGTGCGGCGATCGCCCTCTGCGCGGAACCTTCAACGCCAACGGCATCCGCATGGCCGTTCGAGTCGGTGAGCCACGTCGCGACGAGAGCGCGCAGCGCGAGCACTTCGTCGGCATCCGCCGTCGACTCGAACGGTGCGACGGGGAGGTCGACACGCGTGAGCGCCGGCAGCACGGGCGCGGGGAAGTGCGCCTTGTCGGGCTCGTACGTCGCAAGCGGATACAGCGGTTCCCACACCTCCAACGCGAGCGGCAGTGGGAGCACGAGGGGGTCGACGCGAGCATCACCACACACGTCGTCGCCTCGGACAACGCGTTCGTGGGCGGTGATGGAGCGCAATGGGCCTTCCGGAATGTGCGGCGCGAGCTCTGCCCACGTGTGCGTCGATGCCGCCACTTCCGAGAGCGGGCCGAGCGCGAAGCGGCCGGCACCCTCGACGATCACCGTTCCCGCATGTTCGCCCGGTGCCTCCAGCGCGAGGCGATACTCGGCGTGCGCCGCCGCCGGCCAGTGCTGCTTGCCGCGCTCGTGCGCGGCGCGGGCCCGATCTCTCAGTGCGCGCAAACCGTCCCAGTCCCGTCCGGAGGCAAGGTTGTCGATCTCACGGATGAGCTCGTCGAGCTCCGGGTGGGAGACGTCAGACAAGGGGCCACGGGTAACTGCGACCGGTGCCGTCGATGGGGAAGCGGCGTTCGCTCAGAATGGCGCGACCGCGGGCCAGCAGCGCGTCACGCTCGAACGGATCGAGGATGTCGGCGAGCGCGTCCGGCAGACCCGACGAGACGAACCGGTCGACGTCGTCGAGCCAGGAACCGGGGATGTGCTCGCCGCCGAACTCCCAGATGACCGTGCGCAGCTTGAACTCGGAGTGAAAGCACAGCGCGTTGTCGATCGCGTAGATACGACCGTCCTCACCGAGCAGACAATGACCGCTCTTGCGATCGGTGTTGTTCGCCAGCAGGTCGAATACGCAGATTCGGCGCAGCTGGTCGTGCCACCGCTCGTCTTCGTCCTCGTAGAGCGTGAAGTAGTGCTGCTCGAAGTCGGCGGTGATGAACCGTTGTAGGGAGCCTTCGCCCAGTGGCCCGCCGTCGCGGTACACGGTGTCGGGCACGACGCCCCAGCCGAGCGCCTCGGACAGTTGGTAGGCCGCGAACTCGCGCTTGCCGAGACCCGGGGGAAAGTCCCAGAGCTGGCGCTCGCCGCGCACCGGCTTGTACACGGCCAGCGCGAGTTGGTCGCGAGCGCAGACCTCGGTGAGGAATGTCGCGTTCGAACTCCACGGCATCCGGCCCTTGACCGTGACATCGCCGTGTTGCAGGAGCTCGATCAGTTCAGTCGAGGGCACGCATGGCCTTCGGGGTCGAGCGGACCACCGCACAGCGGACACGGGGGCCGGCCGCCGGCGACCAGCTCACGGGCGCGCTCCACGAACCCGGCGACTTGCTCTCGCGTGACACGGAAGCGGGCGGTCGCCGGCTCGGCTGCGGCCTCGACCTGTTCGTCTGTGAGCAGCTCCTCGGCGACGAGCACCATGCGATCGTTGAGCTCGTCCCACGCGACCGCAAGCGTTCCCACCGTCCACTCGGGCACGATCGGCCCGACCAGCTCGAGGAGCGTTGGGATGCTCGCCTCGTCGACGGTGGGCAGATCCGCGAGCAGACCGCTGAGGTACTCGGCGAGCGCGCCGACTTGTTGTTTCTCCAACTTGAGCGTGACGACCAGACCGTCGCCTTGCGCCTGGAGGTAGAACACGCGGCGGCCGGGCTCGCCGACCGTGCCCGCGGTGAACACGACCGGAGTGTCGATCTCGAAGCTCGCGTGCGACTCCGACGTCATGAGGGCGCCAACGTCGAGAGGTCACGGCCGGTCGAGTTCACACACAACACGATCGGGCCATCGGGGGTGTACAGGATCGCAGTCACCGAGCACGGAGACACGATGATCCGCTGGAACAAGTCGAGGTGGGTTCCCATCGCGTGGGCGACGACCGCCTTGATTGGATCGGCGTGAGAAACGGCGACGACGGCCTTGCCGGGATGCGCGGCCACGAGCTTCGCGACGGTGTCAGTGATGCGCACCTGCATCTCCGTGAACGACTCGCCGCCCGGAAACCGGAAGCCGCTCGGATAGCGCTGCACCTGCTTCCACTGGGGAAGCTTGCTGAGCGTCTTGAGCGTGCGTCCGGTCCATTGGCCGAAGTCGCACTCGAGCAGGCCCTGGGAGGTGCGCACACGCTTGCGGAGTGCCTTGGCGATCGGCGCGGCGGTCTCGCTCGTGCGCTCGAGCGGCGACGAGTAGACCGCGGCGATCTTGTCGCCGAGCGGCGCGATGCGCTCGGCAACCGCAGCCGCTTGCTCGTGGCCCTTGTCCGCGAGGTGGAGCCCCTTGGCACGACCCGGCAACTTCGTGCCCGTCGTAGGCGTCTGGCCGTGGCGTACCAAGAGGACGAGCGTGGGCGCCGGAGCCTTTGACACGAAGCGCCAACCTACCGTGGAGCTGAGTGGACTCCCTACGGCGGATCGAGCGAGAGGTCGTCGACTGTCGCGCGTGCCCTCGCCTCGTCCAGTGGCGCGAACGGGTGGCGTCGGAGAAGGTCGCGCGGTTCCGCGAGTGGGACTACTGGGCCCGGCCGGTGCCGGGCTACGGCGATCCGAAGGCGCGCCTGCTGATCGTCGGCCTCGCGCCGGCGGCGCACGGAGGGAATCGCACCGGACGCGTCTTCACCGGCGACCGATCTGGTGACTTCCTGTTCGCGTCGCTGTTCCGAACCGGCTATGCCAGTCAGTCGATCAGTACCCATAGAGGTGATGGGCTCCGACTGATCGACTGCTTCATCACCGCCGCGGTGAAGTGTGCGCCGCCTCAGAACAAGCCGACGCCGAGCGAGCGCGACACGTGCGGGCCATACCTCGAGCGGGAGCTTGCGGCGCTCGCCGACGTACGCGTCATCGTGACGCTCGGCCAGTTCGGCTGGGATGCCATCACGTCGCACTACCGGCTCCGGCCCAAGCCGCGCTTCGGGCACGGCGCCGAAGTGGTGCTCCCCGATGACCGGACGTTGTTGGGGTCCTACCACGTGAGCCAGCAGAACACGTTCACCGGGGTGCTCACGCCGGTGATGCTCGACGCGGTGTTCAACCGGGCGCGAGACCTCGCCTAGGTTGGCCGAGTGGCGCGCCGCATCTCCGTTGTTCTTGCCGTGTGCGCGCTCCTGGGGGCCGGTTGCTCCGACAGCCGCCGCGACTACTCGGCCGACACCGAGGGCGCGTTCATGGAGGCCTGCACGGTCGATCAGGCGCAACCGGCGCCGGTGTGCAAGTGCACGTACGACGAGATCACCCGCCAGATCCCGTTCGATCGCTACGTCGAGCTCGACGAGGAACTGCAGGCCGACCCGAACGAGGTGCCGGACGACGTCATCCGCATCGTGGCCGACTGCGGCTCGCGTGTGACCAGCTCCAGCTCGACCAGCAGCAGCTCCAGCAGCTTCCGCTCGAGCAGCTCCAGCTCCAGCTCGAGCAGCTCGGGCTCGATCGGCCCGAACGTCTTCCCGAACTAAGCAGGGTTGCGCGGGAAGTCGACCGCGAAGCCGGGCCAGCGCTCACGGCTCTTCTTCGAAAGTTTGTGCATGAGCGCGATCGCGTCGGGGTCCTCGTCGCCGGGGCGGGCGACGATCGTGCCGTCTTCGATCATGCGGCTCATCACCTCGCGGCCGAGGTCGGTACGGACAACCGTCAGCGTCCAGTCGGCGTACTTGCCGATGCCCCCAGTCGAGATGTCCGCGTGCTCCGCGGCGAAGTCAGGGCACGTGTTGCAGCCCTCGCGCGTCCACGCGTGACATTCCTTGAGGTTGATCTCGTGGTAGCTGCCGTCGCGCATCCAGATCTGGAACACGCCCTTGATGTTCATCTTGACCATGTCCTGCTTGCGCAGGCCGTACTTGGTCTCGAACAGCTCCTCGAAGATGGCGTCGTCGAAGCTCTTCGAGCACAACAGCCCGATCGTGAAGATGAACGGCTTGCCGGTCTTGCCGACCTTC
>Ga0299913_10006142_pt1 | contig 10365 bp, 8 predicted proteins | sample RVTome_9_FD_201360 | JGI IMG/M metagenome (GOLD analysis project Ga0299913, IMG submission 201360) | Soil microbial communities from uranium-contaminated site in the Upper Colorado River Basin, Wyoming, United States - RVT155D38 (version 2) ... | reverse complement strand
CATCTGCGAGCGCTTCAGCATTCGGAAAGATGGACCCTGAAACAAGTTCAGGGTGACCACGGGGTTTCGTTCGATGGCGTGGAGGCTCCCGGCGCGCGCTTCGGCCCCCCGCCGCGCCGGCTCGCTGACGCGGCGCATGATCGTGGTCGCGGCGGTGTGGATCTCGATCCTGCTCGGCGTCGGCGGGTTCGCGCTCGACCGGGTGCTCACCACCGCGATCACTCGCAATTTCGACGGCCAGCTCGATTATGTGCTGACCGCCATCATCGCCTCGTCCGAGATCGGGCCCGACGGCGAGGTGCTGTTCAACCGCCCGCCCGCCGACCAGCACTTCCTCGAGCCCTATTCCGGCCTCTACTACCAGATCAGCGGCGAAGGCCACGACGCCTTCCCGTCGCGGTCGCTGTGGGACCGGCGGCTCGAGGTCGGGCCGGCGCACGACGACAACGACGTCCATTTCTACGACAGCGACGAATTTCCGATGGAGACGCTGCGGGTCGCGGAGCGCGACGTGCGGCTGCCCGGCTCGCCGGTGCGCTGGCGCTTCCAGGTGGCGCAGGGGCGCGAGGTGCTGGACGAGCAGATCGGGGTGCTGCGCCGGACGCTGGTGCGCTCGTTCGGCATCGTCGGCCTCGGCCTGGTCGTGCTGGCGGCGCTGCAGGCGATCTACGGGCTGTGGCCGCTGCGGCGGGTGCGCCGCGCGATCGCCGCGATCCGGTCGGGCAAGAAGGCGCGGGTCGAGGAAAGGCTGCCGCGCGAGATCGAGCCGCTGACCGAGGAGCTGAACGCCCTGCTCGAGCATAACGAGATCCAGGCCGAGGAGGCGCGGCGCCACGCCGGCAACCTCGCCCACGCGCTCAAGACGCCGCTCACCGTCGTCACCAACGCCGCCACCGCGCGCGCGTCCGACCTCGCCGACACCGTCATCCGCGAGGCGAGGACGATGCGGCGCCAGGTCGACCACCACCTCGCCCGCGCCCGCGCCATCGGCCGCCGCTCGTCGGCGCAGGCGCGCTCCGACCTGTGGCCGTCGCTGGAGGCGGTCGAGCGGGCGGTGACGCGCCTGCACGAAAACGTCACCGTCGACCTCGCCGGCGACCGCGCAGCCGCGGTACGGGTCGAGCGGCAGGATCTCGACGAGATGCTGGGCAATTTGATCGAGAATGCGGCCAAATATGGCCACGGCCGCGTCTTCGTGACCGTCAAGTCCGACCGGGACTGCGTCGAGATCGAGATCGAGGACGACGGGCCGGGCATCCCCGAGGCGGAGCGGGCCTCGATCTTCGACCGCGGCGCCCGGCTCGACACCGGCAAGCCCGGCACCGGGCTCGGCCTCGCCATCGCCCGCGACGTCGCCCAGATCTACCACGGCTCGGTCCACCTCGAGGAAAGCGAGGATCTGGGCGGGCTGCTGGCCCGCCTGCGGCTGCCGACCGCCGCCTGAAGCGCCGACGAAATTCGCAAGTGGATTCGCGCCCAAAACGTGCTAATCGACGGCAGAATCAATGTATTACTTGAAAGGCGAACGGGGGAATGGCGCGGCAGGATGGTTTCAGGCTGGCTCGGGACGAGAATGATCTCCCCGCGATCGCCTATCGGCTGTTCTCGGACCTGGCCGCCGAAGGGGACCTGTTCAAGCTGTTCGCAGCGGCCGCCGGGCCGGCCGACGCTCGCGCCGCCGTCGGCGGCGGCCTCGCCGACCTGTCCGCCTCGGCGCGGTCGCCGTTCGCCGATCCGGCGCCGGCGCCGGATCTGCGGATGAGCACTGCCCCGGCCGCGCTCGCCCAGACCGTCTCGGTGTTCCGGGGGCCGAATTCCGCGCTGACCCCGCTCGCCGACCAGGGCGCCGGCGGCGGCGGCGCGATGGCGTTCATGACGGCACCGCCGCCGGCGCGCGTCGGCGCCGCTCTCGGCGCCGCGCCGGGCCGCGCGGATGCGGGCCAACAGGTCGTGCTCTTCTCCGACAATCTCAGCGGCGGCCTCTACATCGACGCCGGCAAGCGCGAGATCCTGCCGGACATGCCGCCCGGGCTCGGCAGCGGCGACGGCGATGCGCTGGTCCTGGGCGGCGGGCTGACGGACGGCACCGTCCTCCCCGCGAGCTTGCCGGGGCTCGAATCGGTGATCCTGCAGCCCGGCGCGAGCTACGATTTCGCCTCCGGCGACGTCAACGTCGCCGCCGGCGGCACGCTGGTGATCACCGGGATGGGGCTGGGGCCGGGCGAATCGGTCTCGTTCGACGGCTCGGCGGAGACCGACGGCCGCTTCGTCTTCTTCGGCAGCGGCGGCGACGATAGCTTTGCCGGCGGTGCCGGCGACGACCGGATCGAGGGCATGGACGGCGCCGACCGGCTGGCGGGCGGCGCCGGCGCCGACAGCTTCGTCTACACCGCCGCCGGCCAGTCGAGCGGCGCCGGCTACGACACCCTGCTCGACTTCGACCCGTCCGAGGACCGGATCGACCTGCCCGGCGCCGTCGCCGGCTTCGGCGCGACGATCGAGGGCGGCGCCCTTTCCGCCGCCAGCTTCGACGACGATCTCGCCGCCGCGCTCGGCGCGGACGGGCTCGGCGCCGGCCGGGCGGTGCTGTTCGCGCCCGACGACGGCGACCTCGCGGGCACGATCTTCCTGATCGTCGACGGCAATGGCGAGGCGGGCTACCAGCCCGGCGAGGATTACGTGTTCGCGCTGCCGGCCGGCGACCTCGCCGATTTGTCGGGCAACACCGACATCTTCATCTGAGGCCCGGTTCGTCCGGCACCCGGCCGCGAGCCGCGCTCAGCGCGCGAGCCGCACCAGCATCTTGCCGATATTGGCGCCGCGGAACAGATCGATGAAGGCCTCCGGCATGCTCTCGATGCCGTCGCGAATCGTCTCGCGCGACTTCACCTGCCCGCCCGCCAACCAGCCGCCCATGTCGCGGTAGAAGTCGCCCATCTCCGGAAGATAGTCGGTGTAGATGAATCCCTTCAGCGTGATCCGCGCGGCGATGATGCGGGTGATGAAGCGGAAGGCGTGATTGGAGCCGGTATTGTAGTCCTCGATCATCCCGCAGATCGCGAAGCGGGCGTTCTGCCGCGCTGCCGCGAAGGCGGCGTCGAGATGGTCGCCGCCGACATTGTCGAAATAGACGTCGATGCCCCTGGGCGCCGCTTCGGCGAGCGATCGGACGATCGGCCCGGCCTTGTAGTCGAGCGCCGCGTCGGCGCCGAGCTCGCGCACCCAGCCGCATTTGTCGGCGCCGCCGGCGGAGCCGATCACCGTCATGCCCCTCGCCTTCGCGATCTGCACCACCGCCGAGCCGACCGCGCCGGCCGCCGCCGAGACGAACACGATGTCGCCTTCCTTCGCCTCCGCCACCCGCAGCAGCCCGAAATAGGCGGTGGCGCCGGTGAGGCCGAGATTGCCGAGCCACTGATGGTCCTCGACCTCCAGCGGCGGCAGCTTGTTGAACCGGTCGGCCGGCCCCGCCGCCGCCTCGCGCCAGCCGAGCATGTGGAAGACGGTCTCGCCCTCGTTGAAATGGGGCGAGCGCGACTCGACGACCGTGCCGACCGCGCCGCCCTCCATCGGCGCGTCGAGCTGGAACGGCGGCACGTAGCTCTTCACGTCGTTCATCCGCCCGCGCATGTAGGGGTCGACCGAGAGCCATTCGTTGGCGACCCGGACCCAGCCGTCCGGCAGGTCCGGCAGGTCGATCTCCCTGAGCGCGAAATTGTCGGCGGTCGGCAGCCCGGTGGGCCGGGACGTCAGATGCCATGCGCGGGTGGTTGCGGTCGTCATGAGGCCTCCTCCGTCATCCCGCTTTCGCCGGGATGGCGGGGAGAGTCAAAGCCTCGCGCTTCGGGCCGGCCGCTCAGTCGTCGTCGCGGCCGTAGGTGCCCGAGAAGCTGCGATTGAGGACATGGGGGCCGCCCTGCCGCTGGCCGGGCCGCTCGAACAGGGCCCGGCTGCGCTCCTCGTCGCGCCAGCGCTCCATCGCCTGGCCGGCGTCGATGTTGAGCCGCACCTTGTCGTCGACGCGGTCGATCCATCCGCAGGGGATGGCGTGATGATGGCCGCCCGCGTCCGGATCGCTCTTGGTCAGGATGAGATCGTCGCCGCTTGTGCCGTCGACGGTGCCGACATGCTTTCCGTCCGAGCCGACCACTTCCATATGCTCGCGCGCCTGCCCGAGCGCGCGCCGCTGCCCGGCGCGGCGCTCGCGCCAGGCGCCGAACTCCTCGTCGAACCGGGCCTGATGCTCGCGCCGAAAGTCGTCATAGTCGCGGTCGAGCCGGTCGAGCTCGCGCCGCCGCCATTCGGCATAATGCGGGTCGCCGCCGCCGTGGCGCTCGATCTCGGCATAGCGCCGAGCCGAGCTGCGCCAGCCGCCGCCGGGGGCGATTCCCATCGCCCCGCGATCGTCGCCGCCAAAGGCCGAGGACACCGGATGGACGCCGTGAGTGCCGGTGCTGCCGGCGTCGAGCCGGTCGAACCGAGGGCCGGCGAACCCGGCGTCGTAGCCGGGAGCGCTGAAGAAGCTATCGGGGTCCGTGCCCGGGCCGAAGCCGCCGCCTTCGATCGCCCGGGCCGGCCCGGGCCCGTAGCGCTTCATGCCGTAGTCCGGATCGTCGCGTTCGCCGCGCCAGCTGCGGTCGCCGAGCCGGTGCGGGCGCGGGGTCTGGTTGCCCCAGCCGCCGCCGAAGCTGTCGTCGCCGCGCCATTCGGGGCGCCGCCGGCGTTCGCCGGGCTCGTCGCGGTCGTCATAAGCCATGTCACTCTCCCTCATGCTCGGATGGCCGGAATTACGGGAGGGAAACGAAGCAGCGCCCGGCCCCGTTCCGGCGCGGGGGACGGGCCGTGGCGCGGCTTCGGCGAAAGCCGCGAACGGCTTTTTCGCATCGTCGCGCGCGGGTGGATTGCAAGCCGGCCCGCCCGTCGCTATCTGAGGCGCCCGCCGGAAGGCACGGGGCCGTAGCTCAGCTGGGAGAGCGCTGCAATCGCACTGCAGAGGTCAGGGGTTCGATTCCCCTCGGCTCCACCAATCCAGTCACCGGCAGCCGCCGTCGGCCCCGGGGACGTCCGCCTCAGGCTGTTTCGCGCGCCATGTCCGCACCCGTCCTCGCCTACGAGAATCTCGGCCTGATTCAGGGCGCCGGCTGGCTGTTCCGCGGCCTCGACCTTTATGTCGGCGCCCGAGACCGGCTGGCCTTGATCGGGCGCAACGGCGCCGGCAAGACGACATTGCTCAATTGCCTCGCCGACCGGATCGAAACCGACGAGGGCCGGCGCACGATCCGGCCCGGGATCAAGGTCGTGCTGCTCGAGCAGGATCCGCCGGTCGCCGATTTCGCGACCTTGCGCGACTTCGCCCTGTCCGGGCCCGACGCGCCGGCGGCGCACGCCGCCGCTGCGGTCGCGGACCAGCTCGGCCTCGACCTCGCCAGCCCCGCCGCCACCGCTTCGGGCGGCGAGCGCCGCCGCGCCGCCATCGCCCGCGCGCTCGCGCAAGGGCCGGACGTGCTGCTGCTCGACGAGCCGACCAACCATCTCGACCTCGCCGGCATCGAATGGCTGGAGGACTGGCTTGGGCGTTATGCCGGCGCATTCATCGCGATCAGCCACGACCGGACCTTCTTGAGGCGCCTCACCCGCCAGTCGCTGTGGCTCGAGCGCGGCATGCTGCGGCGCGCCGAGGTCGGCTATGGCGGCTTCGAGGCCTGGACCGAGAAGGTCTACGAGGAGGAGGCGAAGGCCGCCGACAAGCTCGACGCGAAGCTCAAGCTCGAGCTGCACTGGCTGCAGCGCGGCGTCACCGCCCGGCGCAAGCGCAACCAGGGCCGTCTCGCCCGGCTCCACGAGATGCGCGCGCGGCGGGCGGCGATGCTGGGACCCGCCGGCACGGCCCGGCTCGGCCTCGACGCCGACGAGGTTCGCACCAGGATGGTGATCGAGGCGGACGGAGTGACCAAGCGCTTCGGCGAGCGCGTCATCGTCCGCGACTTTTCGCTGCGCATCCAGCGCGGCGACCGGATCGGCGTGGTCGGCGCCAACGGCACCGGCAAGACGACCCTCCTGCGGCTGCTCACCGGCGAGCTCGAACCGGACGAGGGCACGGTCGCCCGCGCGAGGACGCTGCAGGGCGTGATGATCGACCAGCAGCGCCGGCTGCTCGACCCTGCCAAAAGTGTTCGCGACGTCCTCGCCGACGGTGGCGACTGGATCGAGGTGCGGGGGCACAAGAAGCACGTCCAGGGCTATCTGAAGGACTATCTGTTCGAGCCGGGGCTGGTCGACGCGAAGATCGGCTCGCTGTCGGGGGGCGAGCGATCCCGGCTGCTGCTGGCGCGCGAGTTCGCCCGCCGCTCCAACCTGCTGGTGCTCGACGAGCCGACCAACGACCTCGACATGGAGACGCTGGACCTGCTCCAGGAGGTGATCGCCGACTATGACGGCACCGTCCTCATCGTCAGCCACGACCGCGACTTCCTCGATCGCACCGTCACCATCACCCTCGGCCTCGACGGCTCCGGCCGGGTCGACATCGTCGCCGGCGGCTACGAGGATTGGGAGAGGAAGCGCCGGCCGCACCTGCACAGTCCGAAAGTGCCCCTCCCCGCCAAGACGCCGCCGGCCGCGCCGCGGGCGCGCGGCAAGCTCTCCTACCGGGATCAGCGCGATTACGATCGGCTGCCGCGGCGGATCGACGAGCTGGAGGCCGAGATCGCCCGCGACGAGGACATCCTCGCCGATCCCGACCTCTACGCGCGCGATCCCGACCGCTTCGCGCAGCTCACCGCCGCGGTCGCCAAGGCGCGCGCCGAGCGCAGTGCCGCCGAGCAGCGCTGGCTGGAACTGGCGGAGCTGGTCGAAACGCTGGCGACCTGACGCCCCGCCACGCTTCGAGCGCGGAGGAAGATCCGCGCCGAGCCATAGCGCCTTGCGCCGCCGCGACGAAGCGGCGAAGAGGCGGCTCCATGAGCATCGACCCCGCCGCGCTCCGCGCCGCCGCCAGGGTTTCCAGGGCCTGGCCGTACGAGGAGGCGCGCAAGCTGCTGAAGCGCTATCCCGACGGGCCGCCGTCGGGCGGGATCGTGCTCGAGACCGGCTATGGCCCTTCCGGCCTGCCGCATCTCGGCACCTTCCAGGAGGTGGCGCGCACGTCGATGGTCCGTCACGCGCTGGCGGAGATGGTCGACTGGCCGAGCCGGCTGATCGCCTTCTCCGACGACATGGACGGGATGCGCAAGGTGCCGCCGGGCGTGCCGCACCAGGACATGATGCACGAGCATCTCGACCAGCCGCTCTCCGGCGTGCCGGACCCGTTCGGCTGCGGCCACAAGAGCTATGCCGATCACAATAACGGACTTCTGCGCCAGTTCCTCGACCGGTTCGGCTTCGACTACGAGTTCCTCGCCAGCTCCGATTGCTACCGGTCGGGCCGCTTCGACGAGACGCTCCGAACGGTGCTGCGCAGGTTCGACGAGATCATGGGCGTGATGCTGCCGACGCTGCGCGAGGAGCGGCGCCGCACTTACTCGCCGGTGCTGCCGATCAGCCCGAAGACCGGCAAGGTGCTGCAGGTTCCGGTCGAGGTGCTCGACGCCGACGCCGGCCTGATCGCGTTCGAGGATGAGGGCGAAAGGATCGAGCAATCCATCCTTTCCGGCGGCGCCAAGCTGCAATGGAAGGTCGACTGGGCGATGCGCTGGGTCGCGCTCGGCGTCGACTATGAGATGTCGGGCAAGGACCTGATCGATTCGGTGACGCAAAGCTCGAAGATCGCCCGCATCCTCGGCGCGCGGCCGCCCGAGGGCTTCACCTTCGAGATGTTCCTCGACGAGAATGGCGAGAAGATTTCGAAGACCAAGGGCAACGGCGTCACCATCGACGAATGGCTGACCTATGCGCCCGAGGAGAGCCTGGCCTTCTACCTCTACCGCGACCCGAAGAAAGCGAAGCAGCTCGGCTTCTCGGTCATCCCGAGGGCGGTCGACGAATATTACCAGTTCCTCGCCGCCTATCCGGAGCAGGAGCTGGAGAAGAAGCTCGGCAACCCGGTCCACCACGTCCATGCCGGCGACGTCCCGCCGGCGCGGATGCCGGTCAGCTTCGGCCTGCTGCTCAATCTCGTCGCGGTCGCGTCGACCGACGACAAGGCGCTGCTGTGGGGCTTCGTCAAGCGCTACTGCCCCGAAGCCTCGCCGAAGAGCCACCCCGAGCTCGACCGGCTGCTCGATCACGCGCTCGCTTACTTCCGCGACTTCATCGCCGATTCGCTGCGCCACCGCCCGCCGAGCGAGATCGAGGCGGCGGCGCTTCGCGACCTCGACGAGCGGCTGTCCCGGCTCCAGGAGGATGCCGACGCCGAGACCATCCAGACCGAGGTCTACGAGGTCGGCAAGGCGCACCCGTTCGAGAGCCTTCGCGACTGGTTCAAGGCGCTCTACGAGATCCTGCTCGGCACCAGCCAGGGCCCGCGCATGGGCAGCTTCATCGCCCTCTACGGCATCGCCAACAGCCGCAAGCTGATCGCCGAGGCGCTCGCCTCAGCCTAGGTGGTCCTGGCGGCCGACGGCATAGGCTTCGCGGCCGGAATCGCGCCGCGGCTCGACCCGCTCGGGCGAGTCGGGGCCGACATGCCCGCACCTGTCGCAGCGCCGCAGCTCGGCCCTCATCCGCGACGCGGCCTCCGCCGCTCCATCGGCTGGGACGGCGTGACGCCGGCGGCGATGCGCTCGGCCTCGGCGCGGTCGAGGCCGGCGCGGACAAGGGCCTCGGTCAGCGCCGCGGCGGCCGGCACCTCGATGTCGGGCGCGATGCCGTCGCCCTCCCAGTCGTCGCCGGTATCGGGATCGAAGGTGCGGCCGACCGGGATGAAGGCGGCGAAATGGTCGCCGATCGGACGCACCCCGCCATAATGGCCGGCGCCGCCGGTGGTCTCGCCGATGATCGTGGCGCGGCCGGTGCGCTTGAGCGCCAGCGTCAGGTGCTCGGCGGCCGAGCCGGTGGCGCCGGAGGTGAGCAGGAAGACGGCGGCGTCGTGCAGGCGCGTCTCGGTCGGATGGGACTCGACATAATGCTCGCGCCGGACGACGTCCTCGCTCGCCGGGACGAGGCGAAGCCGAGCCTCGCCCAAGGGGTTGCCCTGGGCGCGGTCGACCGAGGCGCGGGTGTCCATCGTCACCAGCGTCGTCGACCGCGCGAACAGGTATGGGAACATGACGTCCATCTCGGCGAGGCCGCCGCCGCGATGGGTGCGCGCGTCGATGATGATCGCGCGGGCGTCGGCATGCTCGGTCATGAATCGCTGCACCGCCGCCACCGTGTCGGGATCGCCGGGGAACAGGTTGAAGCGGATATAGGCGATGCCCGGCGCCAGCGCGCGCGCCTCCTCGATCGGCTCGAACGGAAACGGGCGCGGCCGCGGCCCCTGGCCGGCGGCGGGGCCGGGTCGCTGGCCGGCGCCGGGCGGGCGCAGGCCGACGCGCAGATGGTTGTCGGGCGAGACGGCCTGCAGGTCGGCGGTCAGCCGCTCGGCGAACTCCCGGCCCGAGGTGAAGCCGTCATAGGCGCCGCTTGCCGCGTTGGCGCGCAGCATCGCGGCGTAGCGCTGGCCGACGTCGGCAAAGACGTAGCTGTCGGCGACCCGGTCGGCGAGGTCGGCGGCGGTGCGGCGCGCGTCCTCGCGGGTGATGGCGATGTCGGCCGGTGCCTGCGCGCCGGCCGGACCTTGCGCCGGCTGGGCGACGGCGCCGGCGGCGCCGGCGAGCAGCATCGCCGCGGCGACGGTGCGGATGCGAACCATGAACAACCTCCCCACGAACCTGAATTCCCTGTCTTTTCCGCACTACCGCCTGCGCCGCGCCTTGTGCGCGCGATTCGGATGGCTATCGTGCCAGAATTTGGCGCGGAAGCGAGACGCCAGACCATGCGCAAGCTCGATCGGTTCGACATCCAGCTGCTCAACCTGCTCCAGGCCGACAATCTGGCGACCGGCGAGGCGCTGGCGCGCGAGGTGGCGCTGTCGCCCTCGGCGATCGCGCGCAGGATCCGCGGCTATCGCGACGAGGGACTGATCGCCGCCAACGTCGCGCTGCTCGCCCCCGGCCTCTCCGCCGACCGGCTGCGCGCGATCGTCCAGGTGCAGGTCCACGAGCATGCCGAGGAGAAGGGCATCGCCGCGCTGCGCGCCCGGCTGGCGGAGGCGCGCGAGGTGCAGCTGCTGCTCAACATCGCCGGCGCGGTCGACCTGCTGGTGCTGGTGGTCACCCGCGACATGCGCGCGTTCAACGCCTTCGCCGATCGCAACTTCGCCGAGGATCCGGCGGTGCGCCGCTACGAGACCAGCTTCGTCAGGGCCGAGATCATGAACCGGCCGGC
>Ga0299913_10006141_pt1 | contig 10365 bp, 8 predicted proteins | sample RVTome_9_FD_201360 | JGI IMG/M metagenome (GOLD analysis project Ga0299913, IMG submission 201360) | Soil microbial communities from uranium-contaminated site in the Upper Colorado River Basin, Wyoming, United States - RVT155D38 (version 2) ... | reverse complement strand
GTGCCGGTCGGCCTCGACATGCGCCAGCCCGTGGTGCGTGTCGACCGCCGCCTCGCCAGCACCGGGGAAGTGCTTGAGCGTTGCCGCGATGCCTTCGGCCTGCAGGCCGCGAACCATCGCCGCGGCCATGCCCGCGACCGCGGCCGGTTCGTCGCCGAACGAGCGGATGCCCAGCGCCGGGTTGCTCGGATTGGTGGCCAGGTCGCACGCCGGGGCGTAGTTGACGTTCACGCCCAGCGCGCGCAGCTCGCGCGCCGTCGCGCGCGCCACGCGCTCGGCCAGCTCCGTGTCGCCCGTCGCACCAAGTGCCATGGGGCCGGCAAAGGGCGTCGTCTCCTCGCCCAGGGCGATCAGCTGGCCGCCTTCCTGGTCGGTCGCCACGAGCAGGGGCCGGGCGTCAGGCGCGGCCGCCGCCTGGAGTTCGCCCGTGAGTGCTCGTACCTGGGCGGCCGACTCCACGTTGTGGTGGCGAAACAGGGTCACGCCGGCAATCGGGCGCGACGAGATCATCCGCCCGGTCGTCTCGGGCATCTGCGTGCCCGAGAAAGCGAGCATCAGCCGCTCGGCGGCCATTACTTGACGGAGCCGGCCAGGATCCCTCTGACGAACGCGCGCTGGAGGAGCAGGAAGACTATCAGCGGCAGAAGCATCGTAAGGAACGCTCCGGCGGTCAGGATGTGCCACTGCTCGCCGCGGTTGCCGACGAGCACGTTGAGCGCCGTCGGCATGACCTGTTGCTCGGCTCCGACGCCCAGGAACACCAGGGCGATGAGCAGGTCATTCCAGACCCACAGGAACTGGAAGATGGCGAACGCGCCGAGCGCCGGCACCGACAGCGGCAGGACAATTCTGATGAACGTCTGGAAGTGCGTGGCGCCGTCGATGGCGGCCGATTCGAACAGGTCGCGTGGCAGCTGGCTGATGAAGTTGTAGAGCAGGAAGATGGCCAGTGGCAGGCCGAACGCCGTATGCGCCAGCCAGATGCCCAGGAACGTCCCGTATAGCCCCAGGTCGCCGTACAGGCGCAGGATGGGAATGAGCGACATCTGCAGCGGCACGATCAGCAGTCCGACGACGACGGCGAACAGAACGCCGCGCATGGGGAACCTGATCCAGGCGAAGGCATAGGCGGCAAAGGCAGCGATCGTGATCGGGATCGCCGTCGACGGAATGGTCACGATCAGGCTGTTCAGGAAGGCGTTGCCCATGCCCTCGGTGCCCAGCACGGTCTGGTAGTTCTGCAGTGTCCACTGTGCCTCGCGGAAAGGCGCGAACAGCGCCTCCCACCAGCCGGTCGTGGTGATGTCGCGCGGATTGCGAAAGGAAGTGACGAACAGGCCCACCGTGGGCAATGACCAGAGCACGCAGATGCCGATGACAGCCAGCCGCACCGGCGCGCGCTTGAGGATGTTCGGGCGCCACGCCTGGCGCACAGCACTGCGCTCGACCGACTGGGTAGGTGCGGTCATGCCCCCACTCCCTGGCGGCGCAGGTTGCGCACGTTGATGATCATCAGTGGCAGCACGGCGATGAACAGCACGCTGGCCAGCGCCGCGGCGCGGCCGTCGTTGAAGAACTGGAACATCTCCAGGAACATGCGGTTGGCAACCACGTCGGTGTCGAAGCGCCCGCCGGTCATTACATAGACGATGTCGAAGATCTTGAGAACCGCGATGGCGATGGTCGTCGCCACGGTGATGATCGAGCCCTTGATGATGGGCACGATGACGCCGAAGAAGATCTGCCGCTCACTCGCGCCGTCCAGCCGCGCGGCCTCGATGACCTCGACCGACACGCCCTTGATGGCGGCCGAGAGGACGACCATCGCGAAGCCCGTCCATATCCAGACGAAGATCATGATCAGCGCGAACGTGTTGATCGGCGCGGTCTGGATCCACGGCACCGGATCGAAGCCGACGCTCGTCCAGACCGCGTTGAGCAGGCCGTACTGCGCCTGGCCCTCCGGGCGCCACTGGTAGACGAAGCGCCAGATGACCGATGCGCCGACGAGCGAGATGGCCACCGGCAGGAAGATGAACGTCTTGGCCAGCGCCTCACGTCTGACGCGGTCGACCAGGCCGGCGATGAGCAGGCCCAGCCCGACGCTGCCGGCGGTGCCCACCACCAGCCAGATCAGGTTGTTCCGGAACAGGGCCAGGAATGGTCCGGTCGTCAGCTCACGGTAGTGGCGCAGAGGGTCGCCGCGCGTTCCGTCGGTGAAGCTGGCGACGAGCGTCGCGATGGTCGGGTAGATCAGGTACATCGTCAGCAGCAGTAGTGCCGGGACGATGAAGACCCACGGAATGATGCGCTCCTGGAGGCGCGGGCTGAACAGGCCGACTATTGCGCTCATGCCCGTGTAGAGCAGCCACACGCCGCCGACACCCACGATCAGCGCCACGAACGCCAGCAGGATCTTGGCCAGCAACAGATCGCCCTGGTTGCGGCGCAGCTGATCCGCACCGGCCTCGTTGCCAAGCAGATCGTAGATGTTGGCCAGGAGGTTCTGACCGGCCAGCGGGTCGGCCAGAACGCGCAGGCCGACGACGAGGACGACAAGGCCGATGATGCCGGCCAACGGCATCAGCCATCGGCTGAGCGTGGTCTCTCGCCCTTTCGCCGCGATGGCGTCAGACATTGCCCCTCTCCTCCTCCGGGGAATAGTAAAGGCGCGCCGCAAGCCCTGCGGCGCGCCCGTATGACTCGGTCAGGCCGCCCTTACGGGGCGGGCCAGCTCGCGTCGATTGCCTGGAGCACCGCGTCCAGGTTGGTGCCGTTGTTGTTGATGTAGTTGACGCCCTCCGTCCAGAACGTTCCTGCGCCCACCACGGGCGGCATGAGGTCTGAGGCGTCGAAGCCAAGGTACGTGGCGTTGTTGACGATCTGCGCAGCGACGTCGAGCTTGTACGCACCGGCGTACCACTCTTGCGGCGTGGACTGGTTGGCGGAAATCGCGCTCCCCGCCTCGATCCACCGCTGGAGGCCCTGCGGCGTCGAGAGGAACTGGGCGACAGCCTTCACCTCCGGGTCGGGCTCACCGCCTGCGGCCGGGGCCAGAACCATGAGGGTGTCTGCCGAGCCGAGCGCGGGCGTACCGAACTCGGGATCGATTGGCGGCAGGTAGAAGATGCCGATGTCCTCGCCGATGCCGTACACGGTCTCGGTGCCTGCACCGCCTGCCCGGACATCCGGGAAGAAGTCAGGTCCGTACCACGTCGGGATCTTGTGCATTACGCATTGCGGCGTGAAGCCATCCCAGTTGTCGTCCGGCGGGAAGGCAGGATCGAAGGGCTCGGTCTGCGGCGTCGCGACTATCGCCGTGCTGCCGCCCAGGACGTAGCCCTCCGTGAACATGATCTGGCCGACCATCTCGAATGCCCGGCGTACTTCAGGGGAATCGAACGGCAGCTCGCCCGCGATCCATTGGTTGTAGGCCTCTGGGGACGCGGTCCGGAGCATGACCTCCTCGACCCAGTCCGTGAACTGCCAGCCGGTCGCGGTGCCGGCTTCCATGCCCATGCACCACGGGAACGTGCCGGCGGCCTTGATCGTGTCCATCAGGGCGATGAACTCGTCCCAGGTGGTCGGGACCGCCAGGTTGTTGTCCTCGAAGTAGTGAATGGGGTACCAGACGGTCGACTTGACGTCGGCCTTGTAGGGGATGCCCCAGATGTTGCCGTTGGTGCTGACCAGGCCGACTGTTGCCTCGTGCTCGCTCGTCAGCTGGTCCACGTCCATGAACGTGGCCACGTCAACGAGGCGGCCATCGGCGCCGTAGGCCAGGACCGCAGTCGGCTGGGCGAGCATGGCCAGGTCGGGCGGCTGCCCGCCTTCGATGCGCGTCCGCAGAACCGTCTCGTGGCTCGAGCCGATGCTGTCCACCTGGATGACGATCCCGGTTGCAGTCATGAAGTCGGCGATCGCGGCCGCGAAGTTCGCGCCCTCGCCACCGATCCACTGCGTCTGGATGCTGACGGTGGTACCGGCATAGATCGGCGACGTCGTTCCGTCGGCGTTCGTGCGCGTCTCGGTCAACGCCGTATCAAGCTCGGCGTAGCCGGTCGGTACCGCCGGGACAGCGGGTCCGAGCGGCTCTGCCGATGGCTCCTCGGTGGGCTCTTCGCTCGGCCCATCGGTCGGTGCGTCCGTCGGCTCATCGGTCATCGGCGCGTCAGTGGGCGCGTCGGTCATCGGTGCGTCCGTCGGTGCGCCGGTCGGTGCGCCGGTTGGTGCCGTGGTCGGCCCTCCGGTCGGCGTCGCGACTGGCGTGCTCGTGCACGCCAGGGCGATCATGACGATGACGATCGTCATGATCCACCAATAGCGTTTCGTCATTCGGATCTCCTCCTCGATCGTGCCTGGCCGGCACGTGGCTCCACCCCTGTGCTCCGCGAGCCACCGCGGTGGCTCTTCAAGCGGTTGCCTTGACTCAGTGTCGACGACGTCGACAGTGGTGGTCTAACGGTAGCCCACCCCCTCTCGCTGTGCTTCGACGCGCCGGCGGGCGATTGCCGCCGCGCCCCGTGCTCCTGCTTCCATCTGCGGTGCGAGCACCTCGATGGTGGATTCGGCGAACGCCGCCTCGATCAGCGGCGATACCGCCCGCTCACGCCGGATCGCATCCAGCAACCGGCTGAGCAGGGCATCGCCGGCAGCGGCAACGCCGCCGCCCACGATCACGTGATTGACCCCCAGGGTGAGCACCAGGCCACGGATTGCGCGGGCGAGGCGCTCTGCAATGGTATTCGCCAGCTCAACCGCCACGGCGTCGCCGGCGGTCGCGGCCAGGAACACGTCGGCCGCGCTGGCGTCGGGCGGCAGGGTCGTCGACCTGCCCTCGGCCACTGCCTGGCGCGCCGCGCGTGCGATGGCCGGCCCGGCCGCGACGAGCTCGACGCAGCCCAGCAGGCCACATGCGCATTGGCCGCCGTTCGGATCGGCGACTATGTGGCCGACCTCGCCGGCCAGGCCGTTGGCGCCACGCAGCACGCGACCGTCGAGCACGATGCCCGCCGAGACGCCGGTGCCCACGCTCAAATAGGCCATGTCGTCGCCGGCGTTTGCATCGGAAGCGGTCGCGTGCAGCCAGGCAGCGGCGGCGCGCGCGTCGTGTTCGACGAAGCAGGGCAGCCCGACGGACTCCTCGACCAGTGAGCCGAGGGCGATATCGGAGCCGCCCAGGTTGACCGCCAGGCCAACGTTGCCGGTGCCTGGCTCGACATGCCCGGGCACGGCGATGCCGACCGCCGTAATGGGGCCAGCGCCATTGGCGGCGAACTGCTCGAGTGCCCGGCGGGCAATATCGCTCAGCTGCCCGGCCAGCCGATTGGGCTGCGTCGGCTCGACCTCGTGGTGGAGCATCGTGTCGTCCACGTCGGTCACCACGCAGGCCGTCTTGGTGCCTCCGACATCGATGCCAAGCGTCAGGGTCGAGGCAATCATCTGGTCAGGCTCAGTCCCAGCTCATGGGTCATCAGCAGAGCCGCGGATCCGATCAGCACGTCGTCGTCCTGTGCCCGCCCGAGTGTGATCTGCGTATCGCGCGCCAAGAGCGGTAGGGCGCGCCTCTGGGCCTCGTCGCGCACAGCGGCAAGCCAGCCCTCGCCCAGGCGCGTCGCCGGGCCAATGATCAGCACGTGGTTGACGTTGAGCGCGCCGATCAACGCCGCGATCCCGGCGCCGAGCATCGCACCGGCGTTGGCAACGACCTTGCAGACGTGCTCGTTACCGGCCTGGTACTGCGCCACGAGAGCGCTTTCGTCGATGATCTCCGCATCCAGGAGGCGTGCCGCGTCGACCATCGCAGGCATGCTGGCGACAGTCTCCAAGCAGCCGATTCGGCCGCACCGGCAGGCCACACTGCTGGACCCGAAGATGGCATGGCCGATCTCGCCGGCACCCGACCCGTCGCCCTGGAAGAGCCGGCCGTTGAGGATGACTCCGGCGCCGATGCCACGCCCCACGCGCACCACGACCAGGTTCGCCGGCCGGATGTCGAGCCCGAAGTTCAGCTCGGCAATTGCCGCCGCCTGGCTGTCGTTGGCGACGACGACCGGGACGCCGAAACGCTGTTCGACCAGCGCGCCCAGGCGCAGCTCGGTCCAGTCGAGATTGACCGCCCAACGCACCGTGCCGGTGCGCGAGTCGATCAGGCCCGGGGCGCCGATGCCGATGCCCAGCAGCGGGCTGACGCTGTTGCCGCTAAGGAGCCCGTCGACGAGCTCGAAGACGATCTGGATCGCAGCATCCCCGTTGCGGCCGTTGAGCGGCAGGCTGAGCGAATGCAGGATGTTGCCGCGCAGGTCGACGACGGCGCCCCTGAACTCCGATTCGCCCAGGTCAAGACCAATCAGCTGCCGGCCGGCAGCGCGGAAACGAAGCAGGATGGGTGCCTTGCCGCCGGTCGATGGGCCGCGCCCGATCTCCTCGATCAGGCCGTCGCGCAGCAGGCCGCCGACCAGGGCGGAGACGGAGGTTCGGGTCAGCCCGGTCAATCGGGCCAGGTCCGCCCGGCTGATCGCGCTGCGGTCGTAGATGGCACGCAAGAGCAGCTGCTGGTTGAAGGTCCGGGTCTGCTGGTGCGTGGCTTTCCGGGGAAGCGTGACCATCGACCTCGCGTGGCGGCCAAGCCCGCTGTCTGGCCGGCGGCGCCCTTTTTGGGACCGGCCACGCAGGAGACTCGCCAACTGACTTGACGCCCCATTTGTCGCACAAGTCGAGGTGCTTTGTCAACCCACTGTACAAAGTGGCGGCGCGCCTGAGTTCACAGCCAACGCTCAGCCGGCCGACAGCGCCGGCCAAGCACGCCGGCCGACGATCGGCCGGTAACCGAAACCAACCGGTAACCGAAACCAACTTGGAGGGCTCAGCCCATGAAACGCCTGATCTGGCTGCCGGTCGCCGGCTTCCTGCTCATCGCCGGTGCCGCAGTCGCGGTAGCCGCGCCTTCGCTCCTGACCGTCTCGCCGGCATCCACCGCGACCACCGACGGCGACGTCTCCACCGCGGCCCCCTTCCGCGCCGGCGGGCTGCTCGAAGAGGTTCTCGCCGATCTCGTCGGGCAGGACGTGATCAGCCAGGATCAGGCGGACGCGATCGTCGACGCTCTCGAGGCCAAGGCCGACGAGAAGCTCGCCGAGATGGAGGCGCGACGTGAGGAGATGCACCAGAACTGGGAGCTCATCCGGGGCTTCCTCGAGGACGGCGTCATCACCCAGGCCGAGATCGATCAGCTGCCCGCGGACAGCCCGCTGCGCGAAGTGTTCGACAGCATCGCCGACGACGGCCAGGTGACGGTCGACCAGTTGCGTGAGCTGCGGCCCGGCCTCGGACGCGGCCTCGGCCGAGGCGAAGGGCGCGGCTTCGGTCAGGGCTTCGGCCCCGGCTTTGCCCCCGGCCACGGGCCGGGCTTCTGGACGGACGCGCCCGACGACACAGACGCCGACTCCGACTCCGACTAACACCTCAACCCCCGTCCCCAACCGGAGGGCCTTCTCCCCAGGCCCTCCGGTTCCGCATGCCCCAGCCACCCCAAACCGACGAACGTGCACCGCGTGCACCACTCCGACTGAATCAATTTCCGTCTGTGCAGCGTATGAACATGGGCCACGGGACCGTGTCTGGGACCAGTCGATCCGTGCACGGGCTGCACCGATGGCCGTGCGCATCGGCGCCATCGCATACGCAGGGCGTGTCGGTTGTGCATGCCGTGAACAACCGCCCGCTAACTGACAGGCGAGTTGTCGGCAAGTGAGGCCACCTAGGCTGACCAACGTGGCAACCGTGGAGCGTCTGGTCGTGGAGGGCAGGCGGCGCGGCCTGCGTGCATCGCTCGACGTGGGCGACGAGTACCGCGAGGCGCGCATCCAGCTCGGGTTGAGTCAGGCGGAGATAGGCAGAGCGATCGGCATATCGCGGTCTCTCTACAGCCGCATCGAGGGCGGCCAGCTGCCGAGCCTGAGCGTGATTCGCGCCGTGATGATCGGACGCTTGCTGGGGCTTGATGTGGTCGTGCGCGCCTACCCGGGCGGTTCGCCGATTCGCGACCGGGCACACCGCGAGCGTCTCGATCTGGTCTTGGCGCTGGTTTCACGGCCACTCTCGTACAGACGCGAGGTGCCACTGCCCAAGCGCCTGGACGGCCTCCCAGAGCAAAGTGCATGGGACGCCATGATCAGTGGCTCCGGCCGGCGAACCGGGGTCGAGATAGAGATGCGCCTTCGCGACGCGCAGGCGATCGAGCGCCGGATTCGGCTGAAGATGCGCGACGATCCGGTCGACGGACTGCTCCTGCTGCTCGCTGACACGAGGACGAATCGGCAGGCGGTGAGCACCGGGGTCTCACTGCTGGACCTGCCCAGGCTGACCATCGGGACGATCACGAAGGCGCTGCGGGCGGGGCTGCATCCGCCGAGTGGGGTGGTGTTCGTCTAGGCCGCGATGGGCAGAGTCAGGGTGAACGTGGCGCCGCCGCCGGGCGTGGCCGAATGGGCGATCGAGCCACCGTGGGCGGCGGCGACGGACGCGGCGATGGACAGCCCGAGACCGGAGCCACCGCGGTCGCGCGAGCGGCCGGAATCGGCACGGTAGAAGCGATCGAAGATGCGCTCGACGTGCGCTGCGTCGATGCCCGGCCCGCGATCGGCCACTGTCACCGTGCAGCTGCCGTCGGCGGCGGCCAGTGTGACCGCGAGCGGGGTCTCGGGCGTCGTGTGCACGCGCACGTTGGTGAGCAGGTTGGCGAGGACCTGGCGCAGCCGGTCCTCGTCGCCCATGACCACGACGCCTGCGGCCACCGACGTGCTCAGTGGCCGCTCCGGCTCCAGCGCGCGCAGGTCGCGCAGCGCGTCGTTGACGACCTCGGTCAGTTCCACGCGCTCGTGGCGCAGCGGCCGGCCCTGGTCCAAACGCGCGAGCAGCAGCAGGTCCTCGACCAGGGCGGCCATCCGGCGGCTCTCACCGCCGATGCGCGCCATGGCCTGCTCCAGCTCGGCGCGGTCCTCCAGCCCGCCGGCGCGATACAGCTCAGCATAGCCGCGCAGCGCGGTCAAGGGCGTGCGCAGCTCGTGCGAAGCGTCGGCGACGAACTGGCGCAGGCGGCCCTCGCTGCGCTCCTTGTCGGCGAGCGCAGCCTGCTGGCTCATGAATGCCGACTGGATCTGGTCGAGCATCGTGTCAAAGGCGTGGCCCAGCCGGCCGACCTCCGAGCCGTCATGAGACACCCCGACGCGCTGCGAAAGGTCGCCTGCCGATATGCGTGCCGCCGTCCCGGTCATCTGCTCGAGCGGACGCAGGTCGCGCCGAATGATCAGCCAACCGAACGCCAGCATCAGCAGCAGGACCGCCAGGCCGACCAGGACCAGCGTGCGCACAAGCACGGCGATAGAGGCTTCGATGCCGCGCATCGGTGCCCCCAGCACGACCGCCAGGCCCTGGCCCGTCCGCAGGGCGAGGATGCGATACGAAAGCGACCCGTCGACCGCCGGCCGCTCGACGATGCGCCCCAGGGGCAGTCCGTCCTCTGCGGGCGGGGTCACTGCCGGCAGCGGATCGGCGGCGTAGCCCGACCCCCGCCCCGAGGGAAGCGATTCGATGAGGTCGCCCGACGCGTTGAATACGAGCAGCGCGAAGCGCCGGCCGGTGGGGTCGTTGCCCCCGCGTCGCGGGCCGGGCGCCGAGATGTCGGCCACGCGGGCCGTGCGCAGGTCGTTGTCGAGCTCGTCCAGCAGGCTGGCGCGGGTGATGCCGACGACCAGCCCGCCGGACACCAGCAGCGAAACCGCGAGCAGCGCGGCCAGCCCCAGCAACAGCCGCGCCCGGAGGGTCACGCGAGGGCCTTCAGTCCGATTCGGCGCGCAGCGTGTAGCCGAACCCGCGCACCGTCCGGATGAGCCTGTCGTGGCCGGCGTCGAGCTTGCGGCGCAGATAGCTGACGTATGTTTCGACCACGTTGTCGTCGCCGTTGAAGTCGTACTGCCAGACGTGGTCGAGGATCTGCTGCTTGGACAGCACGCGCTCGGAGTTGAGCAGCAGGTAGCGCAGCAACCGGAACTCGGTCGGCGACAAGCGCACCTCTTCGCCTGACCGCCAGACCTGGTGGCGATCCTCGTCCATCTCCAGGTCGCGATAGCGCAGCCGCTGCGTCTCACCGCCGGCCGTCGGCCGGGTGCGCCGCAGAAGTGCGCCGATGCGCAGCGTCAGCTCCTCGAGCGAGAAGGGCTTGGTCACGTAGTCGTCACCACCACGGATGAAGCCGGTCACCCGGTCGTCCTCGGCATCGCGCGCGGTCAGGAATATCACCGGCACGAAATCGCCATCGGCACGCAGCCGGCGGCAGACCTCGAAGCCGTCGATGTCGGGCAGCAT
>Ga0299913_10006139_pt1 | contig 10367 bp, 11 predicted proteins | sample RVTome_9_FD_201360 | JGI IMG/M metagenome (GOLD analysis project Ga0299913, IMG submission 201360) | Soil microbial communities from uranium-contaminated site in the Upper Colorado River Basin, Wyoming, United States - RVT155D38 (version 2) ... | reverse complement strand
GCCAGGTTGTGCCGGATCGCGGCATGGTCGACCTCGACCCACGCGCGATGCGCGCTCCTCGGCGCGGTCACCGGCGCCCGTCATCGCGCAGGTCGCGGATCGTCTCCGGCAGCAGCGCCGCGATGTCCCGGGCGATCACACCCGCGGTCCCGATGCGGTCGGCGGCGTGCAGGCCGGCGGCGCCATGGACCGCCACGCCGGCAGCGGCCGCCGCGAAGGGCGAAACACCCGCGGCCAGGAAGGCGCCGATCACGCCGGCCAGGACGTCGCCACTCCCCGCCGTGGCGAGCGCCGGCGTCGCGATCGCCGAGGCCAGCACCTCGCCCCCCGGATCCGCGACGACGGTGTGCGCGCCCTTGAGGACCACCACCTGGCTCCACCGGGCGGCCGCCGCGGAGGCCACCTCGGCGCGGGCGGCGTCGTCGTCACCCTCAGGTGTCGGCTGCCCGGTCAGGCGTGCGAACTCTCCGGGGTGGGGCGTGAGCACCAGGGACGCGCGGAGCGCCTGCCACCAGCGAGCGGCGCCCGCCAACGCATTCAGCCCGTCGGCGTCGACGACGGCCGGGACGCGCAGCGCGCCGATCAGCTGGCGCGCGCGACGCATCGTTGCCGGCTGGCTGCCCAGGCCCGGACCGATCACCGCCGCGTCGTAGCCGGCCGACTCCGTCGTGACGCGCCGCCAGCCGGCAGGGGCGATCAGTCCCGGAGCCTCCTCGTCCAGGGACATCCAGGTCGCCTCGGGGATCGCGCTCGCGAGGCGCGCCACGACCGACTCGGCCCCGGCCACCCGAACCAGCCCGGCCCCGGCCCGCATGGCTCCGAGGGCCGTCAGCAGGGCAGCTCCGGGATAGTCGATCGACCCCGCCACGACGAGCAGGCGACCGAAGTCCCCCTTGTGCGCGCGCTCGGGCCGATGCGGGAGGGTCTCGGCGACCCAGCGCTGCGTGATCGGACGGGCGGTCACTGCCATCGGGGGCTCACGCGTGCCGGCGATGCGCGACGGCCACGGCCACCGCCAGCCGCCGCTCGTGCGAGATGGAGACCGTCACCTCGTCGAGGTCGAGCGCCTCGGCACGTCGGGCGGCCCGCTCGTGCAGGTAGACCTGGGGCGCTCCGGCTCGGTTCGGCAGGATCTCGATCTCGCGCCAACCGACGCCCCGCACGCCGAGCCCGAGCACCTTGCTGATCGCCTCCTTGGCGGCCCAGCGGCCCGCGATCCGTTCCACCCTGCGGCCACAGTAGCGCTGCTCGCTCTCGGTCAGGACGCGGAGGCGGAACCGGTCCGGGAAGCGGCCCAGGACCGCCACGATGCGATCGATGTCAATGAGGTCGATGCCGATGTCGTGACGGCTCATGCGTGTGCGGGGAGCAGCGGGCCGCTACTCCACGGTGACCGACTTGGCGAGGTTGCGCGGCTGATCGACGTCCGTCCCGCGCGCCACGGCGATCTCGTAGGCGAGCAGCTGCAACGGAAGGACCGCGATCACCGGGCTGATCGCCTCGGGCGTCTCCGGGACGTAGACGACGTCGTGGGCGTACCGGTCGATGTGCTCGTCGCCCTCGGTGGCAATCGCGATCACCGGAGCCGACCGGGCGCGAGCCTCGGCCACGTTGCTCACGACCTTGTCGTAGATCGCTCCCTTGGTGGCGATCGCCAGCAGCGGCGTCTCGGTGTCGAGCAGCGCAATCGGCCCGTGCTTGAGCTCGCCGGCCGCGTAGCCCTCCGCGTGCACGTAGCTCAGCTCCTTCAGCTTGAGCGCTCCCTCCATGGCGATCGGGAATCCGACGCCTCGCCCGATGAAGATGAAGTCGCGGACGTTCGCGAAGCGCTGGGCCAGCTTCTTGATCTGCGGGGCCACCTTCAGCGTCTCGGCGGCAAGTCGCGGCAGAGTCCGCAGCGCCCGGCCGTAGGTCCGCAGCCGGCTGTCGCTTAGGGTTTCGCGGAAGCGGGCGAGCTGCAGCGCCAGCATCTGGAGGACGAGCACCTGCGTGACGAAGGCCTTCGTGCTGGCGACGGCGACCTCCGGACCGGCCTGCAGGTAGCAGACTGCCGCGGCCTCGCGCGTGATGGCGCTGCCCACGACGTTCGTGACCACGATGATCGTCGCGCCACGCTCGCTGGCCAACTTCAGCGGGGCCAGGGTGTCCGCCGTCTCGCCCGACTGGCTGACGCCGATGACCAGCGTGCGCTCGTCGATGGGGGGCGGGCTGTAGCGCATCTCCGACCCGACCTGCATCGTGGCCGGCAGCCCGACCCACTCCTGGAGCAGGTACGCCCCCACGTGGGCGGCGTAGCTCGCGGTGCCGCAGCCGACCACGTAGACGCGGTCGATGGTCGCCAGCTTGTCCTTGATCGCTTCGAGCTCCGGCAGCGACACGTGGCCCGACGGGTCGACGCGACCGCGGAGGCATTCCTGGATGGCGTGCGGCTGCTCGTAGATCTCCTTGAGCGTGAAGTGCGCGAAGCCGCCCTTCTCGGCGGCCTCGATGCTCCAGTGGATCTCCGTCGTCTCGCGCGTGACCTCGTCGCCGTCGAGCGACAGGATCCTCGTGCCGGTGGGCGTGACCTCGGCAATGTCGCCCTCGTGGAGGATCACGACGTTCTTCGTGTGCTCGAGGATCGCGGGGACGTCGCTGGCCAGGAACCCCTCACCGTCGCCGAGGCCCACGATGAGGGGCACGTTCATTCGCGCCCCGACGAGCTGGTCGGGGTGATCGGTGTGCATGACGCCGATGGCGTACGCACCGGTCACCTCGCGAAGTGCCATGCGCACGGCCTCGACCAGGTCGCCGTGGTACTTCGTCTCGATCAGGTGCGCGAGGACCTCGGTATCGGTCTCGGAGGTGAACGCATGTCCCTCGCCGACGAGGCGTGCCTTGATCTCGGCGTAGTTCTCGATGATGCCGTTGTGGATGAGCGCGAGCTTCCCGGAGCAGTCGACGTGCGGATGCGCATTCGTGTCGTTCGGCCGGCCGTGCGTGGCCCACCGGGTGTGCCCGATCCCTGGGTGACCTGCCGGCGCGTCCCCGTTCAGGTGGTCGGTGAGGTTGTTGAGCTTGCCGGCCTTCTTCTCGATGAACACCGAGCCGTCATCGGTGAGGACGGCGATGCCCGCGGAGTCGTATCCGCGGTACTCGAGACGGCGCAGCCCCTCGATCAGGATCGGGGCCGCGTCACGCGGCCCGACGTACCCGACGATGCCGCACATGGATCCTCCTCGCCGACCGTTCGGCGTTCAGTTCAGACGTGCCTCGGCGAGCGTCGCGAGCTCGCGAGCGATTCCTTCGATCTCCGCGGCATCGTCGCCCTCGACCATGATCCGGATCCTGGGCTCCGTGCCTGACGGGCGGACGAGCACTCGCCCGCGGTCCCCCATGCGAGTCGTGGCCCGCTCGATGGCGTCCACGAGCTCCTTGTCGTCCTGCCAGGCATCCCGGCGTCGGACGGCTGAGTTTATCATCACCTGCGGCAGCCTCGGGATCCGGCCGGCCAGCGCTGAGAGGGGCTCCCCCGCCTCGCGGATGGCGCGCACCAGCTCGATCGCGGTCAGCAGGCCGTCGCCGGTGGTGGCGCGGTCGCGGTAGATGATGTGACCGGACTGCTCCCCGCCGATGACGGCGTCCTCGCGCTCCATCGCCTCGAAGACGTGCCGATCGCCGACCGGTGTCCGGACCATCCTGCCTCCCGCCTGCGTGATGGCGCGCTCGAGCCCGCCGTTGCTCATGACGGTCGCGACGAGCAGGCTGTTGCGCAGGGTCCCGGCCGCGAGCCGCTGGATCGCGCAGATCCCCATGATCGCGTCCCCGTCGACGAGGTCCCCGCGCTCATCGACGGCGATGAGTCGATCTGCGTCCCCATCGAACGCGAACCCGACATCGAGCCCCGCCGCGGCGACGGTCTCGGCCAGGCGTTCGGGGTGCGTCGATCCACAGCCGTCGTTGATGTTCGTGCCATCCGGCGCGTCGAACAGGACCGTCACCTCCGCCCCGAGCCCGCGGAACAGTGCCGGCGCGAGCTCGGTGGCAGAGCCGTTGGCGCAGTCGATGGCCATTCGCAGCGACCCGAACGCGTCGCCGGCCGCATCGACCAGGTGCCGGCGATACGCCTCAATCGAGCCGCGGTCCGGGCGCAGGCGCCCGAGCTCGTCATTCGGGCGCTCCGGGATCGAGGTCGGGTCGGCAATGAGGGCCTCCAGCTCGGCCTCCGCCGCATCATCGGCCTTGCGGCCCTTCACCACGACCTTCAGCCCGTTGTCGCCGGCCGGATTGTGCGACGCGGAGACCATGACGCCGGCGGCGAACGCGTCGGCCGTGCTGGCGTGCACCAGGCACGGCGTCGTCACGACGGCGAGGTCGACGACGTCGGTGCCGGTGGCGGTGAGCCCGGCCGTCAGGGCGGCGCCGAGCATCTCTCCGGATCGGCGGGTGTCCCGGCCGAGGACGACCGTGCGTCCCGGGCCACCGAATCGATGGCCGACCGCGCGACCGAGCGCAAATCCCAGCGCAGCGGTGACCTCCGTCCCGACCTCACCCCGAATCCCGTCGGTTCCGAATCGCCCCATCTACGGCTCGGGCGTCGGTTCGGGCTCCGGCGTCGCCGGTGCCACGATCGTGATCGGAATGCCTCCGGGGCTGATGCCGATCAGCTCGACCCCCTCGGGCAGGCCGGCGATGACGGGGGTCAACGTGTACGACCCGGGCGCCAGGCCGGCGGCATCGACGATCGGGGTGAGATCGCCAGCGGTCAACGACGCGAGCGCCTCTCCGGGACCGCTGAGGGTGAGCGCCACCTGCTCGATGCCGGGGAGGCACGCGTTGGCGCCCGCGTTCTGACAGCTCACGCCGACGTTGAAGGTGCGGCTCGAGACGGACGGACCGATCGTGACCCCGACGGTCACGACGTCCTCGGCGTCGATGATCACGACGCCGTCCGGCAGGACGAGCTCCGCCTCGAACGCTTCGTCGGACGAGGCGTCGGCGATGCTCAGCGGCTCGGTGACGACCTCCGCGATGCCGGCGAGCACCGACGGCAAGCCGCGGAGCGTCACGAGCGTCGGATCGACGCTCAGCGCCTCGAGGGCGAAACCGGGCGCCGGCGTCCCGGTGATGTCCGGGCGCACCGGGACGGTCCGCGTCTCCTCCACCGCCTGGACGTCGATGCGGACGGAGATCGTCTGGGGGTCGACCTCGATGAGACCCACCCCGATCGGCTGGCCCTCGATATCCACTGGCACGACCGTCACCGGCCGGTCGAAGTCGATGCCGGAGGCGTCGAGCGTCACGAGCGCGACCACGCGGTCGACCTGCGCCACGATCGACGCCGGCCCGCGGACCTGGACCTCGTCCTCGCTCGCCTCGGGGCTGTCGACTTCCAGACCGTCGGGGACCGTGCCGACGTCCACCTCCACGGGGACCATCTGCTGGTCGCGCTGGTCGATCTCGATGCGCACGGTCGCGGGCTCGAAGGAGATCACCTCGATGTCCTCGTTGAGGGAGCGGACCTCGACGTCGAGGACCTGCGGTGCCGGCGCATCGTCCATGTCGTAGGTCGACAGGTCGACGCGCGCCACGAAGGCCGCCTCGGCCACGACGGTGCCGAGGAGCTCCTGCGCCGCCTGGTAGCGGACCTGCACGAAGCCGAGGTCAGCGTTGAGCACGTACGAATTCGCCGGTTGGTTCACCTGCTCGATGCGGACCTCGATGTCGTCCACGTCGAAGGCGCCGGAGAACACGATCCCGGTGTAGAGGACGGTCGCGAGCAGCAGGGCGGACAGCTTGAGATGCCAGTTGCGCAGCAGCAGGCCCATCCCTCAGCGCCTCGCCTGCTGATCCGTGGCGGGCACGACGCGCGCCTCCGGATCGAGCGGGGGCTCCGGGCCATCCTCCTCGGGACCGATGTGCCACCGCCCCTCGAGCGAGCGGCGCAGGAACGGCACGGCGCGACGCGGCGCCTGCGGGCGGATGAGGTTGAAGATCCGGCGACGCAGCTGGTTCTCGGTGAGGTTCCGCTCGATGCGGCCCCGAACGACGAGGCTGATCGAGCCGGTCTCCTCGCTGACGACGACGACGAGCGCATCGGTCTGCTCGCTGATGCCGATGGCCGCCCGGTGTCGCGTCCCATAGCGCTCGCTGTCGAGCACGTTCTGGCTGAGGGGCAGGAGCACGCCGGCCGAGGTGATCTTCTCGCCTGAGACGACGGCGGCCCCGTCATGGAGCGCGGTGCCACGGTAGAAGATCGTCACCAGCAGCTCGGCGCGCAAATCGGCGTGGATCGGTACGCCGGACTCCGCGGCGAGGTCCTGGAGCCCGGTCTCGCGCTCCAGCGCGATGAGCGCTCCGTGACGCGAGCCGGCCAGGATCCGGGCCGCGCGGCTGATCTCGCGGGCGACGCGCTCGGCGCTGGCGACCTCCGAGCTGACGAAGAAGCGGTTGACCGAGCCAATGCGGCCGATCTGCTCGAGGCCGCGCCGGAGCTCGGGCTGGAAGACGACGACCACGGCGAACAGGCCGGCAAGGGCCGCCGTCTCCATCAGGCTGCGAAGCAGGTCGAGGCCGAAGAGGACGGCGGCGAGGTACACGAGGTACAGGACCGAGAGGCCGATGACGATGCGCACCGCGCGCGTGCCGCGGATGAGGATGAACAGCCAGTAGATGACGATCGCCACCAGCAGGATGTCGATGATCGACGTCCAGGTGCCGCGAAGGTAGGTATCGAGAAATTCTCTGATCGCGTCGATCACGGCGTGTACTGCGATGCGTGCTGCGGCAAGGGAATTCGATGATACCAAGAGCCCCGGCCTGGGGGCCGGGGCTCATCGGTCATACGTTCGATTCGGTCGGGTCAGCGCTTGGTGTACTGCGGCGCCTTGCGGGCTCGCTTGAGGCCGTACTTCTTGCGCTCCTTGGCCCGCGGATCGCGGGTCAGCAGGCCGGCCTCACGGAGGGCGCGGCGCGCGTCGGGGTGGGCGGCCAGCAGGGCGCGGGCGATGCCGTGGCGAATGGCCCCGGCCTGGCCGGAGACACCACCACCGGAGACGAGCACGCTGGCCGAGTAGCGGCCCTCGGTCTCGGTCACCCTGAACGGGAGGAGGATGGCGCCCTCGGGCGATGCGCCGCCGAAGTACTCGGTGGCGGGCTTGCCGTTGACGATGATGCTCCCGTCGCCGGGCAGCAGACGGACCCGCGCGACGGCGGTCTTGCGCCTGCCGGTTCCGTAGACGTAGTTGGTGCTCACCGTTCTCTCTTTCCTACAGCTCGATGGTGGTGGGCTGCTGGGCCTGGTGCGGGTGCTCGGCACCCTTGTACACCTTCAGCTTCTTGAACATGGCTCGACCGAGCCGGTTCTGCGGCAGCATCCCCTTCACCGCGCGCTCGATGACGAGCTCGGGCTTGCGCTCGAGCAGGGTTCCCAGCTTCTCCTCGCGAAGGCCGCCGGGGTAGTTGGAGTGTCTGAAGTAGCTCTTCTGCTGGAGCTTGTCCCCGGTGACACGGATCTTGGCAGCGTTGAGCACCACGACATGGTCGCCGGTGTCGAGGTGCGGCGAGTAGATCGGCTTGTGCTTGCCCTCCAGCAGGGTGGCGATGCGGGTCGCCAACCGCCCGAGGGTCTGGTCGGTCGCGTCGACGACCCACCATGTCCGCTCGATCTCGCTCGCCTTGACGGCGTATGTCTTCACGTCTATGAGCTCTCCGGCTTGCCTTCGTTGTCTCCGGCGGCGCCACTCCGCGCCGCAGCGTTCTTGGTTCGATTGTCAGCTGATCCGTAGACGACCCGCTCGAGCGTGAGCCCGTGGGGCGGTGCCGCCTGCCCGTGGAGCGCTCGTCGAGGCTCCGCGAGGAGCCGATCGACCGCCTCCGGCGCCAGGCGTCCGAGCCCGACGGCCATGAGGATCGCCACGATGCTGCGCACCATGCGCCGCAGGAAGGCGTTCGCCGTGACGCGGACCTCGACGAGGTTCCCGCGACCGGTGACGCGCACCTCGGCGAGGTGTCGCACCGTCCGGCCATTCACGTCGGTGCCGAGCGCCGCGAAGTCGCGGTGCCCGACCATCCGCGCCGCCGCCGCGCGCATCGCGGCAACGTCCAGCCGGTCGTCGATCTCGAGCGTCCGATACCGCTCCAGCGGCCGTCGGGCTCCATTCATGAGGATCCGATAGCGGTACACGCGCCAGCGCGCGTCCCGCCGCGGATCGAAGCCTTGCGGCGCCGGCGAGAGCGCGCGTACGACCAGGTCCTGCGGGAGGACGGCGTTGAGCCGCTCTCGCAGCCGCGACAGGCCCTCCCCTGGGGGAAGGCGGAACGCCGCGACCTGGCCGGTGGCATGCACCCCGGCATCGGTTCGTCCGGCGAGGTGGACTCGCGTCCGCTCGCCGATCAGCCTGTTAAGCGCCTCCTCCAGCTCCCCTTGCACGGTCCGAGCGTTCGGCTGGACCTGGGAGCCGGCGAAGGCCGTCCCGTCGTATTCGATCACCGCCCTCACCGCTCGCTGCGCGCCGGCGGTCATCGATCCGCTTCGGTTCTGTTGTGCCCGCCCTTCAGACGAGCTCGATCTGGACCATCGGCGCCGCGTCTCCCGCGCGCTGGCCGATCTTGACGATTCTCGTGAAGCCCGACGGCCGATCCGCGTACTTCTCCGCGATCTCGCTCATCAGCTTGTCGACGATGAGCGGCTCGTGGGGCATCTTGCTCACGAGCTGCCGGCGTGCGTGCAGGTCGCCGCGCTTCGCCAGCGTGATCATGCCGTCCACCAGGCCGCGGACCTCCTTGGCCTTCGCCTCGGTGGTCTGCACCCGCTCGTAGCGGATGATCGACACCGCGAGGTTGCCGAGCATCGACATGCGATGCGCATGCTGGCGGCTGAGCTTGCGCCCGGCAACGCGATGCGGCATCGGTCTAGGCCTCCCGATCCAGCTCGGCCGCGGCGGCCTCGTCGAGCTCGGCCGAGGCCGGGAGATCCGACTCGTCGGTGCTCATCGAGGTGGCGTCCGGGCTGATGAAGCCGCGAAGCGCCAGGCGCTCCTTCAGCTCGTCGAGGCTCTTCTGTCCGAAGTTCCGCATCCGCAGGAACTCGTCGTCGGACAGCGAGAGGACCTGGCCGATCTTCGTGATGCTGTTGCGCTTCAGGCTGTTGTACGCCCGCATCGGCAGGTCCAGCTCCTCGATCGGCGCATCGAGCAGGTTGGCCGATGGCGCGGCCGGGGTCTCGTCGCCGGTGCCGGGGACCGACGGGCGGCCGATCTCGGCGAAGCGGCCGAACTCGCGGACGAGGATGTCGGCCGCCTGGCTCAGGGCCGCCTGCGCGGTCGTGGTGCCATCGGTCTCGATCTCGAGCGTCAGCTTGTCGTAGTTGGTCATCTGCCCGACGCGGGTCTTCTCGACCTGGTAGTTCACGCGTCGCACCGGGGAGAAGATCGCGTCCACCGGGATGACGCCGATCGGCATCTCCTCGGTGTGCTCGGCCGGCTGGTAGCCGACGCCGTTCTCGACCGTCAGGTCCATCTCGATCGACCCGGAATCCGAGTCGAGGGTCATGAGCACGAGGTCGGGGTTGACGATCTCCACGTCGGCCGACTCGCTGATGTCGGCCGCGGTCACCGGTCCGGCGCCGCGCTTGACGAGCTTGAGGGTCAGCGCGTGGCGGGCGAAGGAGCGGAGGCGAAGCTTCTTGATGTTCAGGACGATCTGGGTGACGTCCTCCTTGACGTTCTCGAGCGTGCTGAACTCGTGGAAGACGCCATGGATCTGGATGCTGGTGACGGCGGCCCCCTCCAGCGAGGAGAGCAGGACGCGACGCAGGGAGTTGCCCAGCGTGACGCCATACCCTTCCTGGAGCGGGGTCACCTCGAAGCGGGACAGGTTGCCCTCCGCGTGCACCTCGTCGATGCGCGGATCCGGCGCCTGAAGCTGCTGCTGCGGGGTCTCGAGTTCGATCATGGGTGGAAGGTGACTCCTAGCGCGAGTAGTACTCGACGACGAGCTGCTCGTTGAACTCGAGCGGCATCTGCTCGCGCGCCGGTTCGGCGAGCACCGTGCCCGACAGCTTGGCCGGGTCGACGCTCACCCATTCGGGGATCTGGGCCGACTTGATCGTCTCGCCCGCGGTCTTGAAGAACTCGCGGCCGCGGCGGCTGTCGCGGACCTCGATGCGATCGCCGACCTTGGTCCCGAAGCTCGGCACGTTGGTGGGACGATTGTTCACGGCGAAGTGGCCGTGCGTCACGAGCTGGCGCGCCTGCGCGCGGCTCGAGGCGAAGCCCATCCGGTAGACGACGTTGTCGAGGCGCATCTCGAGCATGCGGAGCAGGGCCTCGCCCGTCATCCCCTTGCTTGCCGATGCCTTCTCGAAGTAGTTGCGGAACTGGCGCTCC
>Ga0299913_10006138_pt1 | contig 10368 bp, 10 predicted proteins | sample RVTome_9_FD_201360 | JGI IMG/M metagenome (GOLD analysis project Ga0299913, IMG submission 201360) | Soil microbial communities from uranium-contaminated site in the Upper Colorado River Basin, Wyoming, United States - RVT155D38 (version 2) ... | reverse complement strand
TGCTGGTCAAAGGTGCTGGTCAAAGGTCCCAATCAAGGGTGTCGGTCGATTACGACATCTGCGCCAGGAACGTCTCCGGCACGATGCCGATCTGGGCCACCAGATGCAGCTCGTCCAGCACACCGCGATGTTCGATGAACTGACCGTCCTGAATCCGCCCGAAGTCGGCGCAGAGAAAGCGCACCGGCCGGCCGGTGGCGGCCGTGCCGAGGTAGTCGCCCGAATGGGTGGCCTCGAATCGCACGAGCGTGGCCACCCGGTCGCCTTCCGCGGTCATCTCCAGCACGTTCCACTTGAGATCGGGAAACGCCTGCAGGGTCACCCGGTAGGCGAACGCGATACCCTCTTTCGGATAGTCGGACAGCCGGGAGTGATGGACGACGTCCCGGTGGAAGAACGACATGATCTCGTCCAGGTCATGCCGGTTGCAGGCCTCGAAGAACCTCCGGACCACGTCCTTGGAGCGCTCGGCCTGCAGAGTGCGATCCTCCACGGTGGTCATGCCCGACCTCCCAAACGGTCTCGCCCGCTCCTGTTTCGGTCCAGTCTGGTCGGCGGCGTCTTATCTCGACTTCTCCGACCTTGCGATCCACTCGTGCGCTCAGTACAGGTCGTCTATCCCGTAGCCGTGCTCCTGGTGGTGCTGGCAGTACAACGCGTCACCCACCCGCACCTTGGCGCACCGGCGCATCTTCGGCGGAATGAGCGTCTGGCACTGGTTTGGACCCTGCGAGTGCAGCTTCTGGATTATCGCCAGCACATCCGTCTGCTCCGCCCTGGCGAGCGGCGCGAACCGATCCGATCCCGGGTACATCCGCAGCATGGTGTCGTCGCCGATCACCTGCTCGGCAAGGTACTCGAAATCGGCGGTGACGCCCTGCCTGGCGCGCACCTCGCTGATGTCGCCACCCAGACCGGGGAAGTTGGAGTTGATGAGCTGCTCTTCCCACTGGTTCTCGAATGGACTCGTGCTCTCACAGGAGGCGACGGCGCCGTTGATCACATCGATGCTGTGGATCAGCGCGACCGCGTACTGCTTTCCGGACTGGCCGAGCATGCTGTTCGTGAAGCTCCTCACCAGCGTGCCGCGCGCAGTGGTGCGGACCACGACCGTGTGGTCGGTGGCCACGATGATCTTGTTTGCCTCGGTCGTCGCATCGGGCGTGACCTGGAACCAGCCCCTGAGCCCGCGCGCGTGTGCCTCCGGGTCGATGGGCCACCGGCCGAAGTAGGTCTTGTTCATGTACGGGTTGTGGTGGATACGCAGGATGCCGTCGAAGTCGCGACGGTTCTGGTATTCCAGGTACTGGTAGATGACCATGACGTTGGCGGCGATCCGCTCCTTTTCCTCGGAGTCGATCCCCAGGTCGCTCTTGGCCTGATCGAGGGCTTCCCGGCTCATCGCGCCGAAGAACTGCATCGCCGAGAGGCGGCCGTACTCGTATACGTTGTTTTCGTCCGGCGTACTCGGCACACCCGTCAGCGGCTTGAAAAGCCTGGTCTGTGACACCTCCAGCTCGCGGAGCTTGGTGTCCATGTCCTCCAGCGCTCGTGGCGATTTACGCGGTCTCGGTGCCATGACTCCATCCCTGCCGGTTGCTCACGTCGCTTCTCGGTTATGCGGCGCCAGATGTAAGGCGCGGACGAGAAGCGGCTGATGAAGGTGATTGCTGTTCTGGCGCCCGTAACAGCCTGCGCACGAGGTGACCAGACCGAGGATGGCGGAGCCCCGGCCCGGCGCCCCGCGCCGCCACGCTGGCGGGCTCGCAGAGCGGCAACGGAACCAGGCCGGCGGCGCCCTGGCGACAACGCTTGGCCGTCAAGTCCATCGCGCCTCCCAACCTGTTCCTTGCCGACAGTAAGGATCACGTTCCGACCCTGGCTTCTCACACATTGCCGAAGGGCGTGATCCGGGGGGACTGGGCAAGCTGCGAGAAGCCCCGCCGATGATCCCTTTTGTAGCGTCGGAACAGCGACTCTGCTGGGCGGAACGGAGTTGAGGCAATAGAGGCAACCTGGAGAGGAGAGTCCAGATGGCTACCGACTTGGAGACCCGCAACAAGGCTATCGTTCAGCGATGGATTGACGAGGTCTTCAACGAAGGACAGGTCTCGAGCGTCGACGAACTGAAAGTCTCCAGCTATCTCGACTGGACTCCGCTCCCGGCTCCGTACCAGAACGTGGAGCTCCCGGTCAGCGGGATCAAGGATGCGCTGCCCGAGTGGCTGGACGGGCTCCCCGACTTCCAGTTCACGGCGGACCAGCTGCTGGCCGACGGCGACTTCGTCGTGTGTCTCGGGCACTGGCAGGCGCACCACCGTGGCGCGTACAAGGGCCACGAGCCGACCGACCGGCGGGTCGGCGGCACCCGGATCGACATCTTCCGGGTGGCCGGCGACAAGATGGTCGAGCACTGGGGTTGTGGCAACGAGCTGGCCTTCCTGCAGCTCGTCGGCGCGCTCGACACGGGTGAGGCGACCGCGGCGAGTCGCGACGAGGACGTCGCCCGCCGGTTCATCGAGTCCGTGCTGCACAAGCGGGACCTCTCGGCGGTGGCCGAGCTGGTCGACGCCCACGCCGTCGACCACTCCGGCCTTGCCGTGTCCATGCTCGGCCTGCTCACCGCCTTCCCCGACCTGGACGTCACCGTCACCGACGTCGAGGTCGACGGCGCCGACGTGGTCGTCACCTCCCTGGTGACCGGCACCCACGACGGGCCGTTCATGGGGCTGGCGCCCACCGGGAGGAGGGTCAGCGGAACGCGGGTCGACCGGTTCCGGCTGGCCAAGGGCAAGATCGTCGAGTCCTGGCGGGAGTCCGACGACTCGACCCTGCTGCAGCAGCTGGCCGCTTGACCCGATCCGCCGCCGGCCGGCCACGACAACCGCTCGAAAGGGGCCACAGGCCATGTCCTCGGACGACAACAAGCAGCTCGCTCGGAGCTTCCTGAACGACGTGCTGAACGGCCGCGACTTCGCGGCGGCACCGACCTTCTTCACCGACGACACGACCGATCACTTCGCCGGCTCGATGTCGACGTACCTGGCGTTGGCCGCGTTCCCCGACTTCCACCTGAACATCGAGCACATGGTCGCCGATGGGGACTTCGTCACGGTGCTGGCCACCTTCACCGGTACCCACCGCGCGGAGTTCAGCGGGCTGCCGCCGACCGGCAAGGGGATCACCGGCAGGGCGGCGTTCGCGTTCCGCATGTCCGACGGCCGCATCGCCACGACGTGGGCAGAGATCGAGCCGTGGGGGCTGCTGCAGCAGCTCGGCGCACCGGCCCTAACCTGAAACGCCGATGGCCACGGCGGAGGCCGGGACGACCTGGGCGGGCTCGAATCTTGACGGCGAGCCCGCCCTCGGCGCCGGCGGCCCAGCACCCGAGCCAGTGCCGGAGCCGGTGCTGGCGACCGGCGAGATCCAGGGCAACGTGCTGCCTGGCTTCGCGACGCGCTTCCAGGCGTTCCTGTTCGTGGAGCTGCTGGATCCCGGCGGGGCCCGCGACTGGCTGCGGTCGCTGCCCGTCACCACGCTGCGCGACGTGCTGACCCTCGGGCCGCCGGTCGGCACGTCGCCGACACCGGCGTGGACCAACGTCGCGCTGTCCCACCGCGGCCTGCTCAAGATCACGCGGGACGCCGACCGCATGATGGACATGCCGTTCAAGCAGGGCCTCGCCCGGCGCTCCGCGCTGCTCGGCGACCCGCCGTCGGAGGCCGCGGACGGCAACTGCCGCAACTGGGTCGTCGGGGCCCCCGGCCAGCCCGGCCTGGACGCCGTGCTGATCGTGGGCAGCGACGAGCGGCGCTGCCTGGACGCCGCCGTGGACGCGTTGCGGCGCGGCCTGCCGCCGGGGGTCGAGATCGTCATGGTGCAGCCTGGCGAGGACCGCCAGGCGCCGTTCGTCAAGCACGAGCCGTTCGGCTTCCGCGACGACATCTCCCAGCCGGGCGTGCGCGGGCGCCTCTCCCAGGCGCACGACGGCTTCCTGACCCCGCGGATGAACCCGGCAGACCCGCACCAGGGCAGGCCGGGGCAGAACCTGATCTGGCCAGGCGAGTTCGTCTTCGGCTACCCGGGGCAGGACCCGCTCGACAAGCACCGGCCGGGCCCGGTCACGGGCGGCGGACCGCCGTGGACCCGCGACGGCTCGCTGCTGGTCGTCCGCCGGCTGCGGCAGGACGTCGACGGGTTCCACCGCTTCCTGCGCGGCGCGGCCGAGGAACTGTCCAGTCGGCACCCGGCCCTCGCCGGCCTCACCCCGGAGCAGCTCGGCGCCAAGCTCATGGGCCGCTGGCCAAGCGGTGCCCCGCTGGCCAAGGCGCCGGACGCCGACCGCCCCGGCCTCGGCGAGGACCCGCACGCCAACAACGACTTCGCCTTCGCGGCGCCGACCCCAGGCGCCTCCACCGCCGGCGCCTCTTCCGCGCGCGCCTCCACCGCGGGCGGCTCTGCCGGTGACCCGCTCGGGCTGTTCTGCCCGCGGGCCGCCCACATTCGCAGGGCTTACCCGCGCGGCGCCGCGACCGCCGGCCTCACCGCGGCGAACATCGAGACCCACCGGATGATCCGCCGCAGCATCGCCTTCGGGGCGGGCGCAGGGGACGGCCCCGCAGCCGAGCGCGGCATCGTCTTCCTCGCGTACCAGACCTCGATCGAGCGCCAGTTCGAGTTCGTCACCAGGGCCTGGCTGAACAACCCGCACCTGCACGACACCGACGACGGCCACGACCCGATCGCCGGCCAACCGTTCGGCGCGCACGGGAACCGGGCGAGGACGTTCACCATTCCGGTCAGGACGCAGGACGGTGCGGTGGAGCGGGTGCCGCTGGCCATTCCGTTCGAATGGGTGGTGCCCACCGGTGGTGGATACTTCTTCGCGCCGTCGGCCGGCATGCTCCAAGGCCTGGCCTGACGAGCCGCACCGGAAGGAGAGCCGCACAAGTGCCCACGGACAACGAGGACGTCACCCGGCAGATCGAAGAGCTGCCGTCACCCCAGAAGGAGATCTTCCAGAGCCTGCGGGAGCTGATCGGGACGAGGTTCCCGCAGCTCAACGAGCGGTACGCGTGGAGCAGGCCGGTGTACTCCGTCGAGGGCGGCGGCGACGTCGGCTACATCGTGGCCACCAAGAAGGACGTCAACCTCGGTTTCGACTACGGCTCCAAGCTGCCGGACCCCAGGGGCCTGCTGGTCGGCACCGGGGTCAACAAGCGCCATGTCAAGATCAGGAGCCTGGACGACCTCGACCTCGACTACTACGCGAGCCTGCTGACCGAAGCCGTCGAGCTCGCCAGGAAGAAGTAGCAACGGCCCCGGGAGCATCACGCTCGCCGGGGCCGCCGTCACGAATCCGTCAGCTGGTGAAGACCTCCTTCGCGAGGTAGCCACCCATGTTGAACCGGAGGCTGGTCAGGTACGCGACCGGCTCGCCTTCCAGGTCGTTGATGTCGTGCAGGGGCAGCATCCGGTAGATCTGGCCCTTGCCGGGAGCACCCGCCGGCGGGATCGAGCGCACGTCGTCGATCGTCAGCAGGATGGGCTCCTTGTTGACGAGCCGCAGCCCCAGCTTCGGCATCTCGAAGATGGCGCCGACGGACATCCGGCACGCCTTGGCCGACGGGCCCTCGCCCGCGTACGGGTCGAACGGCGTGCGGATCATCCCGGTGGACAGGCAGTCCGGGTTCAGCGAGACCGTGATCGTGCCGAGTTCCTCGCAGTGCCCGGTCATCTTCATCTCGATCAGGTTCGTGTAGACCTCGGCCTGGGACCACCCGTCGGAGGTGGGGTTCGAGCGGACGACGCGCACCCAGCCTTCGAACGGCACGGTGTACTCGCCGACGCCGGGCACCGCGAAGGTGTCGACCGAGGTGATGCCGAGGTTGTCGATGCCCGGCTCAGGCGGGGTCCACGGCACGACCGGGGTGCCCTCGTAGAGGTTCGGCACGCCGTCTGTGCTGACCGGGCGACCGTAGACCACGGACGGCTTGGTCGGAGCTGACATTTGTCATCCTTTCCCGCAGGTTCAGGGCAGCTGGGTGGTGTAGTCGCAGCAGGTCAGGCCCGGCTGGTCGGCGATGCCGTCCTGGTCGGAGTCGATCTCGCCGTCGACCGTGGAGTACACGTCGCGCGAGTTGAGGTCGATGACGCCGTCGCCGTCCCAGTCGTTCAGCTTGCCCTTGAACGTGCCGAGGATGAACGCGTTGGTCATCGGGCCGGCCTCGGGGTGGTGCAGCGTGGACAGCACGCCGTTGCCCGGGACCAGGATCTCTTCGAGCGACCGGCCCGCGATGCGGGACAGGTTCACGTGGCCCCAGCCCTGGAACCGGCCGCGCACGTAGCGGATGGCCGCCTCCTGGTGGACCTGGAACTTCGGCTCCAGGTGCCAGGTGCCGTACCTGGCGAAGCCGATGTTGGCCTGCGTGACGCCCTGGCTCGGGTCGTCCGCCCGGCCGGACTTGAAGAACGTGCGGGGCACCAGCGACTCGAAGAAGAAGTTGCCGCGGTCCCGGCGGGTGCGGTCGGTGAAGCCACGGAACAGGTAGTTGTCGCAGTGCGGCGAGCCGTCCCTGTGCAGGCCGGAGATCGTCTTGGCGATCACCAGCTGGCGCTCGCGGGTCGCCACGTTCGGGCAGGCGTGCGCCTGGCCGTAGATGCGGGCCAGGCCCTGCGGGGCGAGCGAGATCTTGCCCCAGTGCGTGTTGGACTCGTCCAGCCGCACGTACAGATCACAGTGGATGAGCAGGTAGATCGTCTCGTCGAAGGTCCGGCCCGGTGTGAACTTGCCGGCCCGGCCGTCGAACGCCGGGTCGCCGGTCTGCAGCTCGCTGATGAACAGCCGGGCCCACTCGGCGATCTCCGGGTCGGCGTCGGCGAGGAACGTCTGCAGGGCGGAGACGGCCTCCGGCCCGCCCAGCTTCTCGATCGCCCACAGCGCGTCCCAGCGCAGCTCGCGGTTCGCGTCGGCGCGCACGGCCTGCACGAGCAGGTCGATCGCGTCCGAGTGGTCGCGGTCGGCGTACTCGTAGAGCGCCTGCTCGCGCATCGCGGCGTCGGGGTGGTTCAAGGCCTCGTAGCGCAGCTCGTCGTTGCTCCGGTTGTCCAGGCGGATGGCCACCCGGTCCAGTGCATAGCCGAAGTCGCTGGCCCACGCAGCCGGGTCGCCCGCCACGAAGCGCGGATCCACGCTCGACAGCGTGGTCCGGTACGCGAAGTTCAGGGCGTCCCTCTGCTCGGTGCCTAGGTCCTCCAGCAGTGCTGGCTCCGGCACCGCGTCCGCCCAGGAACCGGGGTCGCGTTCGGCCAGCGAGCCGGGAGACTTGTTGCACAGGTCGATAGCCATCGCGGCATCCTTCCCGTCACTTGGATCGGTATCGATATTTTATGTGACCTTACCGCCGTCGTACTTCTCACAGGTTGTCAGCTGCTGACCCTGGTCAATCACTATCGTTTATGGAAGGATCTCTGCTGGACGCGGGAGGCCCTCGATGGTTGCTGTCACGCCTTACGACGACGCCACACCGGGACGCGACGCACTCGCCACGCGCGGCCCGCTCCTCGCCGACCCGGGCCTCGTTCCCGGCCGGCCGCGGTGGCCGGCGCTCACCGCGCGGGCGTCCACCTGGGCCGGCGCCTTCGCCGGCTACGGCGTGGCTGGGGTGGTCACCGCGCTCGGGCACCGGACCGCCGGCCGCACCGGGTCCCGCGCCGTGAGCCGGCAGCTGGCCAGGATGTGCGTGCGCCTCGGCCCCACGTTCGTCAAGGGCGGACAGCTGCTCAGCACCCGCAAGGACCTGCTGCCCCCGCACTGGTGCGAGGCGCTCGGCCGGCTGCACGACCGGGTCGACCCGATGACCACCGCGCAGGCCCGCACGACGCTCGCCGCGGCGTACCCGACCGCGGCCGACTGGCCGTTCGCCGAGTTCGACTGGACGCCGACCGCCAGCGGCAGCATCGCCTGCGTGTACCGCGCCCGGCTGCGCGACGGCCGCGAGGTGGCCGTGAAGGTCCGGCGGCCGAGGATCCGCCGCCGGATGCTGGCCGACTTCGCGCTGCTCGGGATGGGCGCGCGGGTGATGCAGCGGATGCCGGGCATGCGCAAGGTGCCGGCCGGGCGGATGGTCGACCAGCTCGGGTTCGCCGTGCTGCGCCAGCTCGACCTCGGCGCCGAGTCGGCGGCGCTGGCCGAGCTGCGCGCGAACCTCGGCGGGTTCGGGTACTTCCGGATCCCCGAGCCGATCGCCGAGGCGAGCGCGGACGGCGTGCTCGTCATGGAGTTCGTCGACGGTCTCGGCCGGTTCGCGCCCGGCGAGATGAACAACGAGCAGCGCCGCGAGGTGATCAGGCGGGTGCTGCACGGCACGTACCGGATGCTGTTCATCGACGGCCTGGTGCACTGCGACATGCACCCAGGCAACCTGTACCTGACCCGCGGCGGCGAGGTCGTGCTGCTGGATGCGGGTTTCGTCGTGCCGCTGAGCCCGAAGGTCAAGCGGCTGTTCGCCGAGTTCTTCCTGAACCTGACCATGGGCCGCGGCGGCGAGTGCGCGGAGAACGTGCTGGCCAGCGCGGAGCACGTGCCGGACGACGCGGACATCGACGCGTTCCGCGCTGGCATCGTCGAGCTGGTCGCCTACAGCACCCGCAAGACCGCGGGCGAGTTCCGGCTCGCGCCGTTCGCCACCCGGCTGTTCGACCTGCAGCGCAGGTCCGGCATCGCGGCCGCGCCGGAGTTCGTCTTCCCGCTGGTGTCCCTGCTGGTGCTGGAAGGCATGATCAACGAGTTCGACGTCCGGATCGACTTCCAGGCCGAGGCCGTGCCGACGCTGCTCACGGCGCTGCGCCGCTAGAACGGCACCACCATGTCGTTGTCCACGCGGGGTGTCACCGCGCTCGCGGCCGTCGCGGAGCCGGTCGCCAGCCCGGTGGGGTTCGTCCGCAGGAGATGGCACCTGATCGGCCCGGAGCGGCACCCGGTGGCCGCCGAGCTGCTCGCCCGGTCGGCCGGCATGCGGGCCGCGTGCGCCACCTGGCCGCCGCACCCCGCCGGGACGGCGGTGCTGGTCGGCAGCGCCTTCCACTGGCGAGACAACGCGATGCTGCTGGACGGCATTGCGGCCGCTCGCCGGGACGGTGGCCGGCTGGTGCTGCTGCACCTCGGCGGCGGCGGGGGGAGCCTGCTGCGGGTGGCCGCCAAGGAGCACCCGTCGTTGGAGACGCTGGCCATCGAGCTGCCGCCGGACCCACCGCCGCGCGCCGTGCGGGTCGCCGTAGCGCTGGCCAACCACGCCGGCGAGTACGGCGGCGAGCTCAGGGTCGACGCGGCCGGCCGGGTCAGCCGCGCCGCGTGGAAGGCGGTCGAGCTTCCCCAGCCGACCGCACCGCCGCGGGCATCGGCACCGGAGTCGGTGCTGGTCACCGGCGGGCTCGGCGGGCTGGGCATCCGGGTGGCCGGGGTGCTGGCCGCCAGCTGCGGGCTGCACCCCGTGCTGGTCGACGCCGCCTCGCCGGCCGAGCTGCCGGCCGACGCCGCCGCGCACCTGACCCGCCTGCTCGGCGGTGCGGCGGGAGCCACCGTAGTGACCGCGGACCTCACCGACCCGCAGCGCCTGGCCACGGCGCTGGGCACGACGGGCGCTCCCCCGGTGCGCGCGGTCGTGCACTGCGCCGGGCTGCTGCACGGCCGGCAGCTGGACGGCTTCACCTCACATGACCTGTCGCTGGCGCAGCTGGCCAAGGTGGACGGGCTGCGGAACGTGCTGGCCGCCGTCGACCCGCTCCGGCTGCGGCACCTGATCACCTTCGGCTCGATCACGGCGGAGATCCCGCACCGCAGCATGGCGAGCTACGCGCTGGCCAACGAGCTGCTGCGGCGGGAGACGCTGCGGGCCGCGCCCGGCCTTCCGCGGTGCGCCACGGTCGCCGGGCAGTGGTCCCTGTGGAGCGGGGCGGGGATGGCCCATCGGGCGGGTGCGGTCGGCCAGGCGCGCCGCATGGGCATGACGCCCGTGTCGCTTCGCGCCGGGATGTCCGCGCTGCTGCGGCTGCTGTGCTGGCCGAGTGGGCCGGAGCGGGCCACGGCGCTGATCTTGCGGGGCGAGGACCTACGGTGACGACGGCGTGGACAGCCCGATCAGCCGCATGCAGCGCCGGACCGCCTCCGGGTCGCCCTCGATCGTGAGCTCGGAGCCCACCATCGCGTCGAACGGCGAGCTGATCCCGGCCCCGATCCGCATGAAGGTCGACGCGTCCGCGCACACCCGCAGTACCGGATCGTCGGCAGGTCCCCTACGGGCCAGCGTCCTGCCGCCGTTCACCGCGACGTGGAACACCTCGTCGTCCACCCGGAACTCGTAGCTCTCC
>Ga0299913_10006137_pt1 | contig 10368 bp, 14 predicted proteins | sample RVTome_9_FD_201360 | JGI IMG/M metagenome (GOLD analysis project Ga0299913, IMG submission 201360) | Soil microbial communities from uranium-contaminated site in the Upper Colorado River Basin, Wyoming, United States - RVT155D38 (version 2) ... | reverse complement strand
TTGATGGACAGGAAGCGGCCGAGCGCCGGGTTGGGCCAGCGCCAGTTGCGCTCATCGAACGGGTCCAGGCTGACCGGCAGGTCCGGGTGGTCGGGGTACAGCCGCCGCAGCTCCTCCAGCTCCTCGGTGGTGCGCGGCAGCGAGCGGATGAACACCAGCGTGTGCGGCGCGCGGGACGGCTCCTGGAGGATGCGCCACATCTCCTGGTGCTTGGCCGCCGCGAAGCCGGACGGGTCGTTGCCCGCGGTGGTCGAGCCGAACAGCAGCGACCACGGCCGCTTGCCCTGGGCCGTGCGCAGGGTCTCCCACATGTCCCCGGACGCCTGGGTAAGCACCTCATCGATGATCGCGCCGTAGGCGTTGTGGCCCAGCTCGCCCTCCGCGTCGGCGGGGATGACCTCGTAGTAGCTGTTGGTCCGGGCGTCCATCAGCCGCCGGTTGTGGGCGTTGTAGGTCAGCCGCCTGCGCAGCGCCGGGGACAGCTCGTACATGCGCTTGGCGACCTCGCCCACCTTGCCCGCCTGCTTGGTGTCCTTGGCCGCGCCGTAGACCTCCGCGGAGGCCTCGCCGTCCCCGACTAGCAGCAGCAGCACGATCGCGGCGTCCAGCTCGGACTTGCCGTTGCCGCGCGCCACCTCGGTCCAGGCGATGGTGTAACGGCGGACGTACATGCCGTCCCACTCATCGGTCCAGCGCACCACCCCGAACAGCGGCTCGATGATCTCCTCGCGCTGCCAGTCCTCCAGCAGGAACGGCTTGCGCTCCCAGACGGACTTGGTGTGGACGCAGACCTCCTGGATGAAGGCCACGGCGCGCTCGGCCCGGGGCACGCAGAAGTGCTCGCCGCGGCCCTCGCAGACGAGGCCGTCGAACGGGTAGCCGCAGAGCGGTGGGCGGGCCATCGCTCCCTATGGTGCCCGGTGGATCAGACCAGGCGCAGCAGCACGATCACCAGGATGACGATGACCAGGACGGTGATGACGGTGGCAAGCAACGGTTGACCCCTCATCTCAGGCCTCCTCTATGACAGCAGGCGCTCGACCCCACGGGCGGACGCCAGCTCCTGCTCGACCTGGATGCCGGTCCGGGCGGACGGCGTCAGGCCGAACTCTTGGGCGTAGGCGCGCACGGTCTGCGCCGTGTCGCGGCAGACCTGCATCGCGGGGTTCTTGACCAGCGCGTCCTTGCGCCCGCGGATCAGCACGTTGGACTTGGCGACGAACTCACTGGCCTCGCGGTACTGCACGATGGCGTCACAGAGGATGGCGAAGGCGTCGACGTCCCAGGCGGTCAGGACCTTGCGCTCGATCAGCGGCGGGGCCAGCCGCCGCCACACGGCCTTGGCCTTGGCCGACAGCCAGCTCGGGCACTTGACCTCGGCCGCCTGCGGCACCGGCTCCTTGTCGTTGAGGCGGCTGGGCCGGGTCTCGCCCCGCAGCCGCCGCACGTTGCTCGGCAGCGGCGCGCGCCCCGGTCTGCTCCCAGCCATGCTCAGGCCCTCCGATGTTTCACGTGTAACGCTCCAGGTCGGCCCGGATCGCCGCGTCATCGTTCCCGCAGTATGGCCCCTGGTAGTCCAGGTCGACAAGGAAGGTCGGACGGCCGCAGAAGAAGCACGGCCGCGGCACGTCCGCCAGGATCAGCGCGTAGGGGTTCTCCGCCGTGCGGTCGCGGACCGGGATGCCCTTGCGCGCCAGGCGCTCAGTCAGCGTGCCGGGCATAGCGCTCCTCGATCATCTGGCGCAGGTAGCAGGCCAGGTCCAGCGCCTCCTCGTAGGCGTCCCAGAGCGCGTCCCGGCCGTTGTGCGCCTGGAGCGCCGTGCCGTAGCGGCTGATGCCGACCTCCCGGCGCAGCTCGATGTCGCGGATGACCAGCGTCTGGATGTCCGTCGAGGCGTTGCGCACCGGCAGCGGCTGGTCGTGCTCGTCGCGGGGACGGCTCATCGCAGCGCGATCCAGCCCGCGAAGTTCAGCGAGCGCCAGAAGCACTCGGCCGTGCGGAAGCCAGCGGCGGTCAGCATGTGCTCGTTCCAGGCCGCGGTGACCGGCACCAGGACGCCCTCCAGGCTGAGGCGCTTGCGCTGGATCTGCTCCTCGGTGTAGCCCTGCTCGCGCTTGGTGTCGTAGTAGGCGTCCACCAGGAGCTGGTCGGTCTCGGCGGTTCCGCCCAGGACCTTCTCCACGAAGATGAAGGCCCCGCCGTCGGCCAGGCTGGCCCGGATCTGGTCGACCAGGCGCATGCGGTACTCGATCGGCGTGAACATCACCACGAGCACGGCCATGACCACGCTGACGTCCGCGGCGTAGCCGCCGAAGGTCGGCAGGCCGGAGCGCAGGTCGTGCTCCAGGATCGTGACGTTGCCGTAGCCGTCGAAGCGGTCCCGCGCGGCGGCGATCATCGGCGTGCTGATCTCGACGCCGACGAAGCGCGTGTCGGCGTGCTGGCTCGGGCGCAGCCGCGCCAGCGCCTCCCCGCGGGACGTGCCCAGGTCCAGGACCGTGGTCTGGGGGCGCAGGAAGCGGCGCGCCAGGTCCGTGGTCAGCTCGCGCATGCGCTCGTACTCGGGGATGGAGCGCGCGAGCATGTCGTCGAAGACGTCGGTGACGTCCGCGCCGAACTCCCAGCGCCCGGCGGGCGTGATCTCGTCCTTGGTGTCAGCCATGGATGGCCTCCAGGGCGGCGATGGCGGTGCGGTAGCCCTCCTCCGCGAGGTTGCGGACGTAGGGGCCGAAGCGGCGACGGATCGCCCACGACGGCTCGCCCCCAGCCTTGACCCACGCACGCAGCAGGTTGTGGGTCGCGTCGTGCGACGTCGGGCACAGCAGCACGAGGTTGGTCGGCTCGTCCGGCCCGCCCATGCCGAGCGGCCAGACGTGGTGGCGGTGGAAGACGATGACGACCGGCGTATGGGACGCGACGCAGGCGCAGTACGCCGTCGGGTCGGTGAAGATGTTGACCGTCCGCGGGGTCTCGACGCCGAGCTGCCAGCCCGCGAACAGCTCGCGCGCCGCCTCCCCGAACTGGGGGTGGGCGTCCCACACCTCGGCCATGGTCTCGGGCGCGGTCATCGCGCCGCCGTGGGGTGCGTGGCGTGGACCGCCAGGTGCTCCGCCATGCAGGCGCGGCATAGCCAGGCCAGCATGCGCTGACGGCGGTGGACCCAGCCCTGCGTGCCGCAGACCGTGCACGCGCCCCGGACCGTCTCGACGTCCCCCAGGACGGTGTCCATCACTGCGCTCCTCCGTATCGACTGCGGTACTCCGCACGGTAGAACTTCAGGGGGTCGGCCACCGCGGAGGCGCACGCGGCCTTGAGCCCGGCGGCGTCCTGGAAGGCCAGCTTGGCGCGGCGCAGGATCGCCCCCGGCAGGCGCTCGGCCACGGCGCGCTCCAGGACGGCCTTGGGCCGACGGCCGTCGCGCACGGCCTCGACCGGCAGGCTCAGCGCGAGCTGCACCAGCGCGTCGTCCAGGAAGGGCATGCGCGGCTCGACGCCCCGGGCCAGGAACACCTTGTTGACGCGGGCGAAGTTCTTGCGGTACTGGCCCAGGAACAGCTTGCGGCGGTGCCCATACCAGCCGTCCGCCTTGATGCCGTGGTAGCTGAAGCCGTAGCTGCCCCACAGCTCGTCGGAGCCCTCGCCGGAGTACACGACCTTGACGCCGTCCGCGCGCAGCGCGTCGGCCAGCGCCAGGCAGGCCCAGCCGATCTCGACCTGGGCCTTGTGCGGCATCTCGATCTGGGCCACGGTCGCGGCCAGGCCGTCCGCCGTCGGCTCCGGGACCTCGACCTCGACCAGCTCCACGCCCAGGTGCTCGGCCACGACGCGCGCGGCGCGCAGGTCCGGGCTGCGGCGGTCATAGACGGCGGTGTAGGCGCACACCTCCGGCAGGCGCTCGACCAGCATGGCCAGCGTGGCTGCGGAGTCCAGGCCGCCGGACAGCAGACAGGCCACCGGGACGTCGGAGACAGTACGGCGCGCGACGGCGGCGTCCAGCGTCTTGGCCACGGCGTCCGCGGCGGTGGGCAGGTCAGTCAACCACGGGCCGGGCTCGATGCGAGACCAGTGACCGTGCTCCGGCGTCACGCCGCGCAGCGTGACCAGCTCCCCGGGGCCGAGCTGGCGCGTGGCCGACGGCGTGACGCCCATGGCGACCAGGGCCTTGACCTCGGAGGCGAACACGAAGCGGCCGTCGAGCTGGCCGACGTGGACCGGGACCTCGCCGTAGCGGTCCGTCGCCAGGCGCAGGTCGCCGTCGGCCTCGTCGTACCAGGCGATGACCCACATGCCGTCCAGGCGCGTGAGCGCGTGGCTGCCCCAGGCGTCCAGGGCGGCGGCGAAGACCTCCGTGTCCCCGGTGGTGTGGAACGCCAGGCCGCGCTCCTCACGCAGCTCGCGGCGGACCTCCTCGGCGTTCCACAGCTCGCCGTTGTAGACCACGGTGGTCGTGCCGTAGGTCAGCGGCTGGTGGCTGCGCTCGTGCAGGTCCCGGATCGCCAGGCGCGTGTGCGCCAGCGTAATCCGGCCCCAGGTCCGCGTGGCCGCGTAGTCCGGACCGCGGTGGGCCAGGGCGACGCAGGCTACCCGGCCAGCCGTGCCGTCGATCTGGCCTCCGGCAATGCCGCACATCAGCGGTAGTACTGCCAGGGCGTGTCGCCCGCCAGGCGCAGCGGGTGGCGCGGCGCGCCGCTGCGGGTGCGGCCCAGGGCGTAGGTGCGGTCCCGCGGTAGGCGCTGGGTGACCGTGTGGGCTCGGCCCGTGGCCACGCGCTCGGCCCACGCGCCCCAGGCCGCGACCACCGTGGTCGCGCCGCGGACCACGCGGTCGATGTGAGCGTCGTTGTCCGGCCCCACCGGGTCCTCGGTGGCCAGCAGCTCGGTCGGGTCGACGGCGCGGTAGGCGAACAGGTTGACGACCTCCAGACGGCCGTAGGTCGTGACGTTGGTGGTGCGGCGCGAGAAGGCCTGGATGCGGCGCAGCGTGGCATCGTCCCAGGACCCGTCGGCGGTCGACGGGTTGAGCATGACCCAGGCGATGGCCGGACCCGGCCCCCAGACGCGGCTTAGGCTGTAGCGGTAGCGGCCGTCGTCACTGAATACGGCCAGCCCCTCGACCTCAGCTCGCGAGCGCGTCATCGTCGGCATGGGTGGCTCCCTTGGGTTGCAGGATCTCGTCGCGGATCGTACGCGCGACCGCGTACATCATCGGCGGCGGGACGGCGCGCCCCAGGCGCTCCCACTGCTGCTGGTAGGTCCCGCGCAGCGCGAAGTCGTCGGGGAAGCCGCAGATGCGGCGTAGCTCCCCGATGGTGAACTTGCGCGTCGCGTCGGCCACCACACTGGCCGCGCCGAGCACGCCGCCGGTCTGGGTCACTGTGGGGCTGGGCTTGTCCGGGTTGGCGCGTGCCAGGTTGAGGTACTTGTCGCTGCCCTGGCCCGGCGCGAGCTTGGCGGCCTCCCTCCCGATGGCGTAGCGCTCGATGTTGACCTCCTCCAGCTCCTCGGCCGTCGGCTCCGGCCCGGCGACCTTGTGGTGGACGTGCGCCGCGCCGCCCGCCAGCGTGATGGTCAGCGTCGGCTCGGTGTCGGGGTCCAGGACCCGGTTGTGCCAACCGCTGTTGTCATAGCGGTAGCCGGTGATCCACGGCAGGGCGTCGCGCACGGAGTAGCGGTAGGGCAGCGGCTCGGGGAAGGCCGGGTCGACGTCCAGGTCGGCGCGCACGCCCTGGAAGATCAGGCGCTGACGGCTCTGCGGCACGCCCAGCCACTGCGCGTCCAGGAGCTGGGCCTTGACGCGGTAGCCGCGGCGGCGCAGGTCGCGCAGGATCTCCTTGAAGTACCCCTTGGCCCGGCCGCGCACCAGGCCGGCCACGTTCTCCGCCACGAACACGCGCGGCTGGACCTCCTCCACGATGCGGGCGAACTCGAAGAACAGGTCGTCGGTGCGCTGCTCGGTCTCGGAGTACTTGTAGACCTCGCCCCAGTGCTTGTCGCGCTTGCCCGCCGAGGAGAAGGACGCGCACGGCGGGGAGCCCTCCAGGACGTCGACCTCCCCGCGCTCCAGGCCGACGGCCGCCAGGATCTCCTCGCCAGTCACGGTGCGGATGTCGCGGTCGTCCACGGTGACGCCGGGGTGGTTGAGGCGGTAGACGTCCCGCGCCGCGGCCACGAACTCACTCGCCCACAGCACGTCATAGCCCGCCATCTCGAAGCCCAGGCAGGAGCCGCCGCAGCCGGAGAAGGTGGACACCACGCGCAGGCCGGTGGTCCCCTTGCGGGCGGCGATCTCGGCCATGCTCGGGACGCGATACGGCGGCTTGTCGGGCGGGGCGGGCAGCGCGCTCACGTAGGCTCCGATGTCCTCCGGCGGTGGCGGGCACTCGTGCAGTTCGTACCGCGTCTGGCGTGGGTCGCTCTGGATGACGGTGTTCATCGGGCCGTCCAGGTCGACCGGGACGCGCTCGAACTGCGAGCCGGTCCGCCCGGTGATCCGTGCCATGACCACCTTCCTCATCGACTGGCCACCGCCGCCGCCGGTGATCGTCGGGGACGGCTCGTCGGTCACGTCCTGCCAGGTGTGGGTGCCCAGGCCGGGCAGGTCGATGTCGCCATCATGGCGGAAGCCCTGGTCGCGCTGCATCAGCAGCCGCCACGCCTCACGCTCGGCACACACGGCGCACGCCACCAGGCCGTCGTCGGCCTCGACCCAGTAGTGGCTCCGGCAGCAGCCCGCGATGCCGTAGGCCATGACCGTCGGCGCGGGGTGCGCGTCCACGTCCAGCTCGTAGCCCTCGCGCAGGCGCGCGGAGCGGCTGGCGTGGTTGAGCTGACGGAACCACAGCGTCACGCAGGAACGTCACTCTCGAAGCGCCCGGCGGCGATCCGGGCCAGCCCCAGGCAGGCGCGCGTCAGGCGCTCCAGGTGCGGCTTGGCCTCGGCCAGGGACGTGATGGCCGGGATCGCCGCCAGGTCGGCCTCCAGCACGGCGATGCCCTGCTCGATGCGGTCCTGGATGCGCTCGCGGTTGATGTTCGCCAGGGCGTGCTCGAAGACCTCGCGGTCGTACTCCACGCCGCCGGTCACGGTCACGGTGGCGGCGTCGTCGGTGACGACGCGGTGCTCCTTGGGCATCGGCCCTCCTTCAGCTCGGCTTGCCCGACCACTCGTAGCCGCAGCGCGGGCAGGTGTAGTCGGTCTCCACGTCGTCGTCGTACTCCGTGAAGCCGTCCGGCGCACGCCCGGGCTCCAGCAGCTCCAGGATGTCGTCCTCGCTGTAGCTCGCCGCGGCCAGCAGCTCGGCCTCGCCGGAGACCTCCCGCAGCATCCGGATCAGGGCCTGCTGGTCGTAGCGCCCGAGGTCGGCCGTGTGGTTGTCCGCCAGCGCGAAGGCCTTGGCCTCGGTCTCGGTACCCTCGAAGACCACGCCCGCGATCTCTGTCCAGCCGCGGATGTCGCGCGCCGCGCGGAGCTGGGTGTTGCCCGCGATGACGAAGCGGCGGCCGTCCGGGCTGTCCCACAGCACGATCGGCTTCTCCTGGCCGAACTCCTCATAGCTGCGCGCCACCGCCTCGGTGTCGCCCAGGCGCGGGTTGCCGGGCAGTTCGTCGATGCCGTCGACCGGCACGGCCAGGTCCTCCAGCGCCGGGTGGATCTGATCGGCGTACTTGTTCTTGGTCCGGCTCACCCGCGCACCTCACGCATCATGGCCTCGATCTCGCGGCCGTAGGTCGGGCTCGGTGCCCAGCGCCCGCCCAGCTCGTGCCACTCGCCTACGCGCGGCTCCGGCACGACGGTGAAGCGCGGGTCGACCAGGTCGGTGACCGGCGTCCGGCCGACGTAGGCGAGCAGGTGCTGGACGTGTGCGCGCGCGCCGATGATCCAGGTGGCGAAGGTGGCGTGGGCGAACTGGCTGTCAGGGCCGCCGGGGACCTCCTCCGGGCGTTCGACCTTCAAGCCGCAGGTGTTGCACATCCAGGCCTTGACCGCGCCGCCGTAGCGGCCGAAGGCGGTCTCCTTGGCGCTCTGGCAGATGACGCCGATCGGGTCGACGCCCTCGCGCACGGCCTCCTCCCACAGGCGTAGCGCCGTCCAGCGCACGAAGGTCGTGGTGGGCTTCTTGTCGGCCAGCCAGCGGCCGACCTCCATCTGCGTGGCGGACGGCGGGGCGATGATCTTCATGGCTGGACTCCCAGGGTCCGGGCGACGCTGTCCATGGTGGGGTAGACGGCCTCGACGCGCCGCCACTGGTGCCCGTGGTTGACGTCGGTGACGTAGGGGTGCTTCTCGTGGCGCACCCGGCTGAGCGTGCTCGACGCCAGGGCGTAGCCGGAGCGCGGCGGGACGCGCGTGCGCGTCAGCGCCAGCTCCGGGCGCTCCCAGCGGGTCTCGTCGTTGATCTCGACCAGCACCTGCTTGCTGCGCCTGAGCACGGCGTCGAGCTGGCGGAGGGCGTCGGGGTCCAGGCCCATGGTTGGCTCCCTTCATTCGCGGAGCGTCAGCGTACCGAAGGGACGTGGCCGGAGCTGCCAACCTCAACTTTATGGCGGAACCTAGTAGACATCCGGCGCGCCGCAGGGTAGAGTAGGTTCTACCGCACCGGAGACGGGGCGGGACGCAAGGGAGGCACGCCGCACGGTACCGCCACCGCCGCCGCATCGCGCGGGTCGGGGAGCGGAGCGGACCGTCGAGGAGACCATCGCCGCACACGCGGGAACCACCGCCCCCACGGGGGCGACCACCGCAGCGGGGGACCTCCCGGCCTCTGGCCCCGAGCGGAGCACCACCGGAGGAGCACCGCCAAGCACGACGCCGCCCTCCCAGCGCGGGAGTACCTGTAGCTGGCCTGGTCGGTGGCAAGGAACGCGCGGCGCTCCTCCGCGCAAGGCATCGGGGCCGCCGCCCCCAGCGCGGGTTGTACCTGTAGCTGACCCGCGGCGGCCCCGTCGCACTACCGCGCTCCGGCCGGGGGCGCGGCCACCCCCGAAGGGAGCCAGCCATGGAAGCCATCACCGCCAACGATCCGCTGACGCCGCTGCTCACGCGGCGCATGACCACCGCCACCGTGCGCACCATGATGCAGCGCCGCGCCGAGTTCTCCTGTGACCTCGAAGCGGCGCTGACCGGCGTCGCGATGAGCCCGGACGCCCGAGCCCGCCTGGACGGCGCGCTGGACCGGGTGTGGCCGACCAGCACGCAGGTCTACGGGGCGCGGGTCCCGGAGGTGATCATCGGCAGCGGCTTCCACGCGGCGGTGTACGCGGCGGGCCGCGTGCGGGCTGGTCTCCCCAAGCCGCTGGTCCTGGAGCGCGGGCCGCGAGCAGGGGGCGTCTTCGCCCAGCCCGGCGGCCCGGCCTTCTACCTCAACTCGCGCAACCGACCGGGCGGGCTCGGCCTCGCTGGCGACCAGGGGATCAACCCCAACTACCTACCCGGCGCACCCATCCAGACGGCGAACCTGTCGGTGGGCGACTACCAGACCAACGACGACATGGCGTTCATCATCCGCCTGACCCTAGCCCGGTACGCCGACGTCGTGACCGACTATGAGGTGGTCAGCGTCCAGGGCAGCGGCACGTACCGCCTCGACGCGGCGGACGGCTCGTACGTGCGGGCGCGGCGGGTGATCGACGCCCGCGGCGTCGGAGACCCCAAGGGTGGCGAGGACGCCAACGGCCGCAACGTCGTCACGTTCCCCCAGTTCATGCAGCGCATGGCGGGTGTCTGGCCGCTGCGCGGCGTGCGCCGGGCGGCGGTCATCGGCGGCGGGGACGCTGCGCGCTGCGCGATCGAGGCGCTGCTCGGCCTCGGCCCCCAGCCGCCCATGACTATCCCCATGCTCGATAGCGTCGAGCGCGTCGACGCCTACGGCCAGCTCCCGACCACGTGCGAGCGCTGGGCCGAGGCCGAGCGCGGGCGCTACGCCCCGATCGGGCGCTTCCTGCGCGCCGACCGCTACGGCACGCGCCGCCTGAATGTCACCCGTACGCGGTCGGCGCGGGCGGTCGCGCTGGCCGACACGGCCCTCGTGCGGGGCCGCGCGTATGACCTCGTGGTCATCGCCACGGGCAGCCGCGACGACGGCCTGACGGGCCTGCCCATCGACGACTTTCAGCCGTACTCCTTCGGTGGCGTGCCGCTGGCGCAGCGTCAGGGCAACGTCTGGCGCGTCGGGCCGTGCGCCAATCTGCCGTTCACGGGCGAGGAGGAGAACGGCGGCGTGGCCGACATCGAGAACAACCGCGTGTCGATGTTCCGCCTGGCCAGCAAGACCGCGACGCTCGCCGCGACGCTGCCGAGCCCCCGAGGACTCTGAGCCATCAAATGGGAGGCCGGGACCGCCCCGGCCTCCCCCCCAAGGGAAAGGCAACA
>Ga0299913_10006136_pt1 | contig 10369 bp, 6 predicted proteins | sample RVTome_9_FD_201360 | JGI IMG/M metagenome (GOLD analysis project Ga0299913, IMG submission 201360) | Soil microbial communities from uranium-contaminated site in the Upper Colorado River Basin, Wyoming, United States - RVT155D38 (version 2) ... | reverse complement strand
CGAGCCGGTCGCGCCAGGCGGCCGGCAACGGCTCCCGGGCACCGGCGTTCCACCGGTCGACGTGCTCGGGCAGCCAGACCGGGAGGCCCAGCCACTCCTGCAGGGCGGCGAACTCGCGCTGTGGGTCAGCGAAGAACGCATCCGCGTCCATCACGTAGACGCGATCCTTGCCCAGCGCGTCCATCAGCGCGGCCACTTGGCCGGCGTACTCGCCGCGAGCCAGATAGGCATGGTGCCGGTGCTCGAAGCTCCGGTAGTGCTCGTCGGCCGCCAACCGGTCGACCTCCCCCGAGATCCGCCGCTCCTCCGCGGCGATCGCCTCGATGAACGAGGCGGACTCGAATCCGCGGTTCAGCTCGTGCCCGTGCGCGGAGATGGCCCGGTCGACGGGGTCGCGCAGCATGACCACCACCCGGGCGTCCGGCAGCTCGGCGGCGATCCGTCCCGGCGCCAGCGGGTGGCACATGTAGTAGCCACTGCACTCGAAGCTCGCCAACGGCCCGGGACCGGACGCCCGCCACCGGGCCAACGCCCGGATCGGGAAGTGCGCCCGATACCACCGCCGGCCGCGATGGTGGTGGTCGTCGAAGTAGCCGGTGCCCTTCACCAGCGTCGGTCGCACCAGGTTCGGATGCTCCGAGAGCAGCCGGAACAGCGTGGTCGTGCCACTGCGCTGGGCACCCGCGATCAGGAAGCTGGGCTCCATCCGGAGGTCCGCGGTCACGATCCCCCAGCCGCTGGCCACCCCGCGGAAGAGCCTCACGACCGGGCCGGGCAGGCGTCGACGTACCGAGCTCGTCAGGCGACGCGGCCCGGTCACCCCGCCCCCGCTCGGCGGACGGCGGACGAGTGCGGCGAACAGCACGTCGAGGTGCAGCCGACGACGCAGCCGCCAGAGCAGCACGACGTACGTCGCTGCGGCCAGCACGAGCAGCGCGGCGCCCACCGACAGGCGGTCGCGTGCGGTCACGGTCCACACGATCGAGGGCAGTCCGAAACAGGTCAGCGCGAGCAAGGCCGCCAGGAGCGGCTCCCTGCCCCCGAGCGGTACCGCGAGGTCGACCCGCACCTGTCGCACGGCCAGTCCGCAGCGGACCGTGACGGCGCAGGCCCAGGCGACGGCGGCACCGACCAGCCCGATCACCGGCAGCAGGGTGAGGCACAGCGCAATGTCGATCACCAGCGCCGAGACCGCGTTCATCATGCTCACGGCGCTGCGACCGGACATCAGCAGCAGCGTGTCGACCGGACCCGTCGCCACGGCGAACAGCATCGCGACGGCCATCACACTCACGACCAGCCAGGTGTCCTGCTGACGGTAGGTGTCTCCGAAGATCGCGAGGTAGGCGGCGGGCGCGGCGCCCACGACGACATAGATCGGCCACACGGCGATCACGTTCCACGCCGTGACGGTGCGATGCACGTCGTGCAGCAGCGACCGGTCGTCGCGCATCAGGATCGCCGTGAACCGCGGCTGCATCACCTGCTGGAGCGCCGCCGTCACGACCTGGCCGAGCGCGACGAATCGAGTGGCTGCGGTGTACAGCGCCGCCGCCGACGGCGAGACCACCGCGGCCACGATCACGATGTCGGCCTTCTGGATGGCGATCTGGGCGACCCGCGCGACCCCGCGGAAGGCCGTGAAGGACCACAGGTCCCGCACCACCGTGGTCTCGCTTCGCGCCGTGCTCTGGTGGCGCACCGGAAGACGTCGGCCCAGGAAGAGCACGGCGAGGGGCACCGCCAGGGCCGCCGAGACGACGTAGGCCCCCGACCAGAGAAGCGCCAGGAGTGGCAGGGACCCGTCGGTGGCGACCACGACGACCGCGGCCACCATCTGCAGTCCCGACCGGATGATGCGGTCGACGACGACCGTCGTCCGGATCCTCCCGAAGGCCCGGATCACGGACAGGGCGAGGTCGGCGGACACGGCGAAGGGAAGCGCCAGACAGAGCGTGACGAGCAACCGCTCACCGGCGGGGCCCAGTCCGAGAGCACCGCCCCACGAGTCGGCGAAGGCGCCCGCGACCCCCGCCAGCACCAACGCGACCCCGAGGGCGGGGAGGCATCCGGCGGTGACCGCCTGGCGTACGGCGTCGGGGCGGCCCTGGGCTTCGTAGCGCATCAGGAACCGGGCGAAGCCGGCCTCCGTCCCGAGCGTCGAGACCGCGACCAGGACCAGGAACACCGCGCTCACCGAGAAGAAGAGCCCCGCCTGCTGCGGGGCGAAGCCGCGCGCCACCACGACGACCACACCGAACCCGGCACCGGCCGAGACCACGGCCCCGACCAGGCCCAGCGCCCCACCGCGCGCCACTCTGCCCAGCTGTCGGTGGAACACCTCGTCGCTCATGGGAACCTCACCGGCCGGAGCCGAGGAGGACCAGCGCGGCGCGGTCGCTCGAGGCAGCGTGGTCGAGCGCGGACAGCGCCGCCGTGACGTCGCCCACCGTCGCCTGCCCGACAACGACCTCGACGAGCACGATGTCGGCCAGCTGTGCGAGGGCCTGGGCCCGCGACGTGGACGAGTCGGGACTCGCGAGCAGGACCACGTCGGCGCGCTTGCCGAGGTCGTCGACCAGCAGGCCCATCTCGGGTGCGACCACGAGGTCTTCGAGCGCTTCCGGATCCGTCCCGGGGCTCAGCACGGTCAGGTGTCTGGTCCGCGACTGCAGCACCTGGTCGGCGTCGGCCTCCCCGCGCAACAGATCCACCAGCCCGGGCTCCGGGTCCTCGGCGATCGGGGCCCCGCCGGCTTCGACGAGGACCACCTCCAGGTTCGCCCGCGCCAGGCTGCCCGCCAGCGGAGCGGGCGTCGCCGCCTCCCCCTTCAGCGCGGCCACCGCGATGACCAGCGGTCGACGCGCGTTCCGGGCCAGGACCCCGGCCCTGAGCCGGCCGAGCTGATCCTCCTCGGGCATCGGCGACAGAACGGCGAGCACCGGGGGGCCGCCGTCCGGGAGGTCGTCGGGTCCGCGGATCCACCCCGCCAGCCGGACCCGGCTCACGCCCCACGCCACGCCGGCTCCGAGACCCACCACGAGCCCGAGCAGTCCGAATAGGGCACGCGGCGCCAGCGGACCGGTCCCGCCGAGCGTTGCCGGGGTGACCACCTGACCGGGGTCGACCGGGGCGGCGTCGATGCCGGCTGCCTGGGACCGCAGCTGTCCCAGATGAGCGGTCACCTCGATGATCTGCTGCTCGAGCAGCAGGGCCTCGGACGAGGAACTCTTCGCCTGGTCCAGCGCGCGGACGTGGTCGTCCAGCTGGTCCGACTGCCGCTGGATCTGCTCCTTGACGGAAGCCCCCCGGTCGAAGACGGCCGTCTCGGTACGCGACTGGCGATAGTCCAGAAACACCTCGGCGAACGCCTGCGCCCGCTCCAGCGCGTCCTCGACGCTCCGGTCCGCGACCGTGATCTCGAGCAGCTGGGTGTTGGGCGGCACAACGGCCGAGACGTTGACGAGCTCCGCTGCCGGTGACTCACCGCCGCGCCGGTCCCCGACCAGGCGACCGACCTCGTCCGAGACGACGAGCTGGGCCTCGGTCTCGAGGTTCACCAGGTCCGCACCCGCGGTCCCTTCCGGGCTGAACGGGTTGCCTTCGGTCGGGTTCAGCAGGATGACCGCCGTCGCCTCGTGGGTCCGCTCCTGGCGCTCCCCCCACGCCACCCCCGCCGTGGCGCCGAGGACGCCGAGCGCGAGGGCCAGCGCCGCCACCCGCGGTCCGGCGGCGCGCGGCAACCAGCGGACTCGTCGAAACCACGATCGCACCGGCTGACTCCCTTCACATCGAAGAAGTCGCCATCGTGGGCCAGCCGAGGGACGAAGCGGTCCGGCCGGGGGACAAGAACCCCAACATTGGGGATGGCCGGCGAATCCCAACGGCGAGACCGTGATCGGGCGCGGTGGCTCTGCCATCCGCGCGACTCACCAGTCGCACCAGCGCCGGTTCGGATACTCACCCGTGAGGTTCCCCCGACCGGGACCGGGGCGGTGACTGCGTCGCGGCTGGTGAGTTCCCGGTCTAGACCACTACCCAATTTGTGGTATGACCTTGCCGACAACACGACATGTTCCCGGAATTCGTTCTAAGTTCGCGAAATGCTGGGGGACAGCCTAGCGGGGGTGCGTTTCGGCAAAGGGTCTGGGGACCTGGCAAGTTCATTCGGGAAGTCGACGCGCATTGCCCGCTCTACTTTGAGTTTCCGTCCCGGCGGCCCGTTCAGTCGGGGCCGGCGATGGCTCTGGCTGCTACTCCTGAGCACGCTGATCCTGTTGCCCCACCTGCTCGGCTTCGCCCTGGTGGCATCGGGGGACTGGCCGGTCGGGTTCTCGGTCGCCATGCTGCGGCTGACCGCCACGGTGCTCGCCCTGGCCTGCGGGGGCCTGCTGTGCATCCACTGGTGGATCTCGGCCAACCCGGCGACGGCCTGGCTGGGAGCGGCCGTCCTGTCCCTGGCCATCACCCAGGTCCCGTCCGCGCTGCTGGAGCTCGACACCGCGACCGCGGTCGCGATCGTTACACCGCAGACCGTCCTCGACACCCTGCTGGCGGTGCCGTTCATCGCCCTGTTGGCGGGCGGGCTGGGCAGGCACACGTTCGGCCATCGGATCATCCCAATTCTGCTCGGCGTCCTCACGGGCATCGCCTTGGGCGCGACCCGGATCGCCTACACCGTCTTCGACCTCGAGACGCGGCTCCGGCTGTCCGAAGTCCCCACTGTGACCGCCGGGGTCGCTGCGGCGCTCCTCGGTGGGGTCACGATCGCCATCCTGATGCGCCTGAACGGACTGCCGCGGTGGGCACGCAACGAATGCATCCTGGCGGCGATCGCCGTCACCGCCGGAAGGGTGGTTCGGCTGGGCACGGCGGACGAGGCGGGCCTGTGGAGCATCGTGGGCAGTGCCTTGCTGGTGGTCGGGTTCGTGATTCTGGCGAGCACCTCCGCCGAGCTGTTTCGCACCGCCCTGCGCGAGAGCGAGAGGCAGATCGAGGTGCTTTCCGAGCGGGCCGCGGAGGCCGAGCGGACGGTGCGCGACGACCAGGAGACGCTGCACGAGCTGCGCGGCGCGATCGCCGGGATCGGCTCGGCCTCACGGATCCTCACCGGGATGAGCACCGCGCTCGAACCGGCCCAGCGGACCCGGCTCGCCGACCTGATGTCGGTCGAGATGGATCGGCTGGAGCGGCTGCTGACCGGAGGGAGCTCCGGGCCGGAAGTGGTGGAGCTCGACCCGTTGATCGCCAGCCTGGTGTCCGCCTACCGCTATGTCGGCCTGCCGATCCACTCCTTCGCTTCCGGCGCCAGCGCCTGGACCGTGGCCAGCGATCTCACCGACGTGCTGCACGTGTTGCTCGACAACGCCGCTCAGCACGCGCCCGGCTCGACCACGATGATCTGGGTCCGGCCGCGGCAGAACCGGGTGACCCTGCACGTGGGTGACAACGGCCCCGGCATCCCGCCCCGGCTGCGCCGTCACGTGTTCGACCGCGGCGTGCGCGACGACGGTTCACCCGGACAGGGCCTGGGCCTCTACATCGCGCGCCGGGTGCTCGCCCAGCACGGCGGAGAGCTCGAGCTCGCTCCCGACCAGCGGCAGGGAGCGACGTTCGTCGTCAGCCTGCCGATGCCGGAGTCAGCATGAGCACCGCGCCGCGGGGTGGCGCCCGCGTCGCCCTGGTCGAGGACCACGTCCTGTTCGCCGAGTCTCTCGCGATCGCGCTGAGCGTGGAGGGTCACGACGTACGCCGGATCGCCCTGCCCGAGTCATCCCGGACGGTGTCGACGCTGCTACCGGCGATCCTTCGCGTCCGACCCCGCATCGTGCTTCTCGACCTGGATCTGGGCCACCACGGCAACGGTTCTGGGCTCATCGAACCGTTGTGCCGGGCCGGCATCGCGGTCGTGGTCGTCACCGGCAATCCCGACCGGGTGGAGTGGGGCGAGTGCATGCGGTACGGCGCTCGCAAGGTGATGGCCAAGAGCACGCACCTCAACGAGATCCTCGCGACGGTGCGCCGGATCAACAACGGGCTCGCGGTGATCACCGCGGACGAGCGCGCCGAGCTGTTGCAGCTGTGGCACACCCAACGCGCCATCTCGCACGAGCTGCGGCACCGGCTCGGTCAGCTGACCCACCGCGAGCAGGAGGTGCTCGGCCACCTCATGCACGGTCACCAGGTGCGAGACATCGCGGCCATCGGCGTCGTCTCGGAGGCAACGGTGCGTACCCAGGTGAAGTCGATCCTGGCCAAGCTCGAGGTCGGATCCCAGCTGGCGGCCGTCGGGCTCGCGCATCGAGCCGGCTGGCGTCCACCTCAGCGGGAACTGCCCACCAGAATGACCGAATTGGGGTATGCACACCCCGCTGCCCGCGACCTACCTTGAGGCCTCACCGCCTCGGGGCGGATCGACCGAGGAGGCCAAGTGCGAGTATTGCTGGTCGGTTCCTCGGGTGGGCACCTCACCCATCTGATGGCGCTCCGACCGTGGTGGGAGTTGCACGAGCGCACCTGGGTCACGTTCCAGACGCTCGACGCGACCAGCAAGCTGGCCGACGAGGAGGTCGTCTGGGCCTACCACCCGACCACCCGCAACCTGAAGAACCTGCTGCGCAACACCCGACTGGCCTGGCAGACCCTGCGCCGGGTTCGTCCCGACGTCGTGATCAGCACCGGCGCGGGGGTGGCGGTCCCGTTCTTCTGGTTGCACCGCTGCTTCCGCGGGACAACGGTCTACCTGGAGGTCTTCGACCGGGTGGACAGCCGCACCCTGACCGGGCGGCTCTGCCGGCCGGTCAGTGACCTCTTCCTGGTCCAGTGGCCCGAGCAGCAGCGGCTGTACCGGGCCTCCACACTCGTAGGGCAGGTGTGGTGATGTCCACACCTGCCCGACCACTCGTCGCCGTCCTGCTGGGCACCGACAGTCACCGGTTCGATCGGCTCCTGGGATGGGTCCGAGAGCTGGCCTGGGACCCCCGCATCGAATGGTTCGCGCAGCACGGGTCGACGCCCCTCCCGGCCGAGCTGCGGGGGACACCGTTCCTGGGAGTCGCCGACATGGAGAACCTCCTGGGCCGCGCCCAGGCGGTGGTGACCCACGGCGGACCGGGCCTGATCATGGAGAGCCGGAGCCACGGTCATCTGCCCGTGGTCGTCCCGCGAGACCCCGCCCAGGACGAGCACGTGGACGCGCACCAGCAGCGGTTCGTCGCCCGCCTCGCCGCTGCCGGACTCTGCAGCGTGGTGGACAGCCCGGGTGCGCTGGGGGGCGCCGTCGAACGGGCGATCGTGACGGGCAGGTCGGAGACCGGGCGCCCGACCTCGGCCCTCGCGATCCAGGTCGCCGGGCTCGTGGATGCCCTGGTCGACGAGGGACGCGGCAGCGCACGACGAAGGCGCCACTCATGGTCACGCTGACCGGCGAGGCCGCGCAACCCGGGTTCCTACCGGCGCGCCGGGGCGCCCAGCAGGTGCTCCCGGACCTGCCGCTGATCGTCATAGGAGACGTCCTCGCCGGCCTGGCCGGGGCCCTGGCGGTCTCGGAGACGATCGCTCTCTCCTCCCCCGTGGCGTTCTTCCTCGTGCCGTCCCTGTGGCTGTTGTGCGTCGGGTTGTTCCACGGCTACGAGCGTCCGCTCCTGCGTCCGTGGGCCGAGGAGATGCACCGGGTCGTCGAAGCCGGGTTGGCACTCACCATCGGCGTGGTCGGCATCGCAGCGGTGTGGTCGCTCGAGCCGGAGCCGATCACCCTGCTGGGTCTGTTCCTCGTCACGGTCAGCGTCTCGGTCGTTCCCCGCGCCGCGATCCGGGTCTGGCAGCTGCGGGCGGCGGAGCGCGGCCGAAGTCGCCAGCAATGCGTCGTGGTGACCGGGCCGCGTCCCGACGTCGAGCGACTGGTCGCCGAGCTGCACAGGTCCCGCAAGCACGGGCTGCACATCGTCACCTCGGAGATCGGCCATCTCAGCGACGCGGTCCTGGAGCACCGGGCGGCGGCGGTGATCGCCGTGCCGTGCGCCGAGCTCGGCCCGAGCCAGCTGAGGCGGATCGGGTGGGAGCTCGAGCGGACGGGCACCGAGCTCTTCGTGGCGCCGGGTCTTCTCGACGTGCTCCCGTCGCGGGCCGCCGTCGCCTCGCCGGGCACGGTGGCCCTGGTGCACGTGCGTGCCCCCCAGCTGTCGGGGGTGCGGAAGATCATCAAGGACGCGTGTGAGCGCAGCGCCGCGCTGCTTGCCCTGGTGCTTCTGGCGCCGGTCCTCGCTCTGGTCGTGGTGGCCATCCGACTGGACTCTCCCGGACCCGCGGTGTTCCGGCAGGTCAGGCTCGGCCGGCACGGCCGTCCGTTCACGATGCTCAAGCTGCGCACGATGCGGGACGACGCCGAGCTGTTGCGGCAGGGAATGCAGGAGCTGAACGAGTCCGACGCGGTCCTGTTCAAGGTACGAGAAGATCCTCGGGTCACCCGGGTCGGCAAGGTGCTGCGCCGCTACTCGATCGACGAGGTGCCCCAGCTGGTCAACGTCGTCCGTGGCCAGATGGCGCTGGTCGGCCCCCGGCCGCCCCTGCCCGCCGAGACCCTGCTCTATGAGCAGGACGTCCATCGCCGCTTCGCCGTGAAGCCCGGTGTCACCGGTCTGTGGCAGGTGTCGGGGCGGTCGGACCTGGCCTGGGAGGACGCCGTACGGCTCGATCTGCACTACGTCGACAACTGGTCGCTGGCCCTCGACGTACGGATCCTGGCGCGCACGGCTCGCGCCGTGCTGCGGCACGCCGGCGCCTACTGAGCTCGGCCGCCCGGCCCTGGGGTACCTAATTTTCGGTATAGCCGTTCGTGCTACAGACAGAACCCAAGAACTGGTCTACGTTCGGCAGATGCTGGGGGGGGACACCCGGCGGTTGCAGCTAGCGAGTTCAGCTGGTCCTGGGGGACCTCACGGGGGGGACTGGTCGGCAACGACCGCCATTTCAGAGACCGCGCGGCTTGACGCGCCGGAGACCGCGCGCCGTCGCGCCGACCGTAGCCATTGGCGCGGCCGAAGATGGTGGTGGACGGTCCCGATCAGCCTGGTGTTGCTGCTGCCACACGCCCTCGGCCTGACCGTGTCGGCAGACGGGTGGTCGACGGGCAACGCGGTGGCCATCCTCTGGCTCAGTGCCACAGTGATGGCCCTCGCCTGCGGCGGTGCGTTCAGCTGCCACTGGTGGATCTCGCAGAACCGGGCTTCCGCCTGGATCGCCACGATCCTGATCGCGCTCTCGATCCAACAGCTGCCGCCGCTCCTGCTCGAGCTCGACTCCTCGACCGCGGCCGCTCTCCGCACCACGAACCCGGAGCTCGACAGCGCACTGGCCCTGCCGTGCGTCCTGTTACTCGGCCTGTCCAACAGGTCCTTCCTGTTCCGGCATCGGGTCAGCCCCATCGTGGTGGGCATCGCCCTCGGCCTCTTCCTCGGCAGCGTGCGCTTCTCCTACACGGCACTGGACCTCCAGACCGTCGCAGCGATTCCCGAGATGTCGGCAACGGCCGGCCGTGTGGTCGCCCTGCTCATGGGCGCGGCCGCGATCCTGGCGGTGATGCGGGTGACGGCGCTGCCGGTCTGGGCCCGCCAGGAGATGGTGGTCGCAGCGGCGGCGGTCAGCGTGGGTTGGATCGACCGGCTGGGCCGAGTGGGGCCACCCGACCCAGGCGACATCGTGGCCGGCAGCGTCCATCTGGCGGGCTACGTGGTCCTCGGGATCACCGCGACCGAGCTGTTCCTGATCGCCCTCCGTGACAACGATCGGCGGCTCGCGTTGCTCGCCACGCGAGCGGAGTCCGCGGAGGAGGCCCTCCGACACGAGGAGGAGCGGCTGCACGAGATGCGCGGGACCTTCGCCGGCATCGGCTCTGCGTCGCGGATCCTGACCGGACTCGGTGACGAGCTGTCGTCCGCGCACCAGCGCCGGCTGACCGAGCTCCTCGCCACGGAGATCGACCGCCTCGACGCGATGCTCGGCGGGGCGCATGGGGAGCCGCCGGCAGTGGTCGAGCTCGATCCGGTGATCCGCAGCACGGTGTGCACCTACCGCTACCTGGGTCTCCGGGTCCGCTCGGAGCCTTCGGATGCCTCGGCGTGGACTCGTCCGGCTGACCTCACCGAGGTCCTCCACATCCTGCTTTCCAATGTTGCCCGGCACGCTCCCGGGGCCGAGACGAGGGTGATCACCCAGGTGCGAGACGACCGGACCGAGATCCGCGTCATCGACGACGGTCCGGGAATCGCGCCCGCCCTACGCGACCATGTGTTCGAGCGGGGCTTCGGTGACGGCAGAGGCCAGGGTCTGGGTCTCTACGTCGCCCGGCAGATCCTTGCCCAGCACGGCGGCA
>Ga0299913_10006135_pt1 | contig 10370 bp, 5 predicted proteins | sample RVTome_9_FD_201360 | JGI IMG/M metagenome (GOLD analysis project Ga0299913, IMG submission 201360) | Soil microbial communities from uranium-contaminated site in the Upper Colorado River Basin, Wyoming, United States - RVT155D38 (version 2) ... | reverse complement strand
ATTCGCGGCAGCCCGTCTCCGTGGCGCGGCCCTCGTGCTCGCCGGTCCCGATCGCGCGGGCTCGCGCCGGCGTCTCGCCTCTCTCGCGCGGCAGTGCGGCGCCGTGTGCCCGGTGCTCCTGATGGACCCGGTATTCGGCGTGGATCGCGCGAATCTGTTCGCCGCCGCGACGTTCTTCGTTCACCCATCACGCTGGGAGGGACTCTCGCTCTCGGTGCTCGCGGCGGCCGCGGCGGCCAAGCCGTGCCTCCTGACCCGCCAGGCCGACCCGCTCGGTGCGCTCGAGCGCGCCGGTGCGGCCGTCATCGTCGGCGCATCGGTGCGCGAAGTGGCCGATGGCCTGCGACAGATGAACGCGCTCGAGGCCAAGGAGCTCGACGCGATGGGCGCACGCGCGCGTCAGGTCGCCGAGGCTCAGTTCACCTGGGAGTCCATCGCCGCCCGACTCGTCGACGGTTATCGCGGCGCGCTCGCGGCCAGCTCCCACGCGGACGCGCGGAGGATCCAGCCGAGTGTGCCCCGTGCGCTCGCATAGACGATTCATGTTTCGCGTCGCGTGTCTGAGATCGGGGGGCCGATGAAGATCCTGCTGTCAGCGCTGGCGTGCGAGCCGGCCAAAGGATCCGAGCTCGAGGTCGGGTTCCGTGCGATGCTGGCTGCCGCGTCCCGCCATGAGGTCTGGGTCCTGACGAACAGCGCCTCGATTCCGGCGATCCGCCGGGCGATACAGGGGCTGCCCTGCGCGGAGCGCATTCACCTCGAAGGGATCTACTTCGAAGTTGACGACGAGCTCTACCCGCAGCTGACCGCGCCGGGCTTCCATCTGCACTACGACCGCTGGCAGCGCAAGGCGGCCGCGCGTGCGATTGAGCTGGATCGGCGCATCGATTTCGACGTCATTCACCACGTCACGCTCGCCGCGCACTGGACACGGGCCGGCGTCGCGGCGGTCAAGAAGCCGCTCGTGTGGGGGCCCGTTGGCGGAGGCGTCGAGGCTCCACTGGCCTTCATAGGTGAGCTCGGGTGGCGTGGGGTCCTGGAGGAAGTCGGCCGCGTGATTGCGCGTCGTCTGCTCGCCAGGATCGGACCCGCGCGTCAGCTTCAGCGCCGCGCCATCGTCACGTTCGCGCAGAACGAGGCGACCGTCGGGCGCGTCAACACGCGCGGCCGCCTGTCGGTGCTGTCGAATGCCACGGTCGTGGATCTGGCGCCACTCGGGGTCTCCGGCGGCCGCACACAGGACGTCCTCCTCGTCGGACGGCTCCTGCACTGGAAGGCCCCGATACTCGCGCTTCGCGCGTTCAGGTACGTCCAGACGCCGGGTGCCAGACTCGTGTTCTGCGGCGAAGGTGTCGAGCGGCGGCGGCTCGAGCGCGCCGCGCGGCGGTGGGGCATTGTTGATCGGGTGCAGTTTGCCGGCTGGATGGCGCGAGACGCGATGCTGTCGCGGCTCGGCACCGCCGGAGCCCTGGTCCACCCGGCCCTCCATGAGGAGGCCGGGCTGTGCGTCGCGGAAGCGCTCGCACTTGGCACCCCAGTCGTCTGTCTGGATCACGGCGGCCCACCAGAACTCCTTCGCCAATGGCCGGACACGCCGTCGGCCGCCGTCCCCCCAGGCGATCCTGTCTCAACGGCACGGGCCCTGGCCGCCGCGTTGGATCGTTTTCTCGCCGACCCGCCACCCATCCGAGCGCATCCGCGGCGCGCCCTGACGTCTTTCGAAGACGAACTGCTCGCAGCGTACGACACCGCGCTTGCCGCGGGCCACGTCCCCGACGACGCGCGCTCCATGGTCTGGGGCTTCCCGGCGGGCAAGCCGCAGGTGTTCGGCGACTCGCTGGCGGCGCTCTCGGAGGGAGTACTGGTCTACGGCTTCGGACGCCGGATCCCGCACCTGGTGCAGCGAGGCATTGCAATCCAGGTGCGCGTACCAGGACTGCGGCGGCTGGTCGTCGATCACAGCCCCCGCATCGACCCCGTGTGCGGATGGACAGTGTGGCAGGCGATCGTGCAGCGTGTGCGCGAGCATCACCCGCAAGCCTCGGGCGAATGGCTGCACTTCCGATCGCAGTGGCCCAAGCAGCGGTCCAGCCTGCTCGGGCTCGGTGCGAGTGGAGCGCCCGAGTTCTTCCTTACCGTCGAACCGGCGCGGAACACGCCGCTGGAGGCGCCGTTTCCGGTGCCATCGTTTCGAGTGCCCGCCTGCACGGCCTCTTTTCGCGTCGACGACTGGCTGGTGCGCGAGCACGAGCCGCTGCCTCGCTTCCATCGCCCGACGCGCTGGGACCCCACACGCATCCGCACCGTCGCCGCTGATGCGTCGCGCGCGCTCGCGGCGCGCATGCCGCGGCGACCGGACGCGCCGCCTCACTGGCGGCCCATTCATGGCGATCTCGTGCCGTGGAATCTTCGCGAGGACGATCAGGGCCGATTGTGGCTGCTTGATTGGGAGGATGCCGGGTGGGGACCTCCTTTGGCTGACTTCGTGCGGTTCATCGTGGCGTATTACTCTCTCGGGTGGAGCCGTCCCGGTCGCATCGCCGCTCGTGTGACGCGAGCGCTGGAAGGGGAGTCGGAGGACACGGTTCGGGAAGTTGCCGAGTTCTGGCTGCGGCATCGCAACTTCAGTCCGCTCGCCGACACGCGGAACTGGCGCCGACAGAAGGTTCGTGACGCCTCACGGTCGGCGCGCGAACTCGCGGCATTCCGCGTGCTGGCGTCGAGGAGCGGCGTGGAACTCCCTGACGGTTCGACTATCCGCGGCGCCAGCGCCTACGAGCCCACATCGAAGCCCTGATTCACTGCACGAACCTTGTACATGGCCAGGCGTTCTTACACAACCATTCTGCTCGAAAGTTCCAGCGGTGCGCGCCCGCGCATGTAATTCTTACCACCTGCGGCGTCGCTGAACGCGACATCCTTGCGCACGATCGCGGCATTTCTTCACATCATGGCCGGGCACCGCTCTTGCTCGCGCTAGAGTGACTCCCTCTCATCGTTTCGGCGGTCGCCTCGAATGTTCTTCGAAGCGCCTGCTTCCGATAACGCGTCTTGATGCGCACGCGTTGTGTCCGCTCCGGCGGCGTGATGCCGCATGAGCAGCGGCTGTACGAGAAGCGGTCCGGAGTGGTCCGGACCATGTCCACAGGTAATCCGTCACTCGCCCAGGCGAGGAACATCGGCGCAGGGCCCGGCATTCGAGGATTGCGGGCCGAACGGCGCCCGGGGACCATGATGATTCAACGTTCGATTCGATCTGCCGCCCTCATTCCGATCGTTCTGGTGTGCGGCGTGCTCGTGCCGCAGCGCGCGGTCGCGCGGGCCGCGCAGGCCGTGCTCGCCGTCAGTCCGACATCCATCTCGGTCCAGGCCTCCCAAGGTACGAACGCCGCGTCGAAGAGCGTGCAGGTCTCGAACGCCGGCAAGGGGGCGCTCAAGTGGTCGGTCGTGCAGTCGTCGTCAAGTTGGCTTCGGGTTTCTCCAACCAGTGGCACGAACACCGGGACGCTGACACTGGCCTTCTCGACGTCCGCGTTGGCAGCGGGTCAGTATCAGACCTCCTTCCAGGTTCAAAGCAATGCGGGATCGAAGACGGTCACGGTGCAGTTGAGCGTCGCTTCGACGGTAGCCAAACTGACGGCGTCCTGTCCTGCGAACATGACCGTCGCGTCTCCTGACGGCGCGCCGGTCGTCGTGACGTACAAGGTCACGACATCGGGAGGCGTCGCGCCCGTGACAGTAACCGGCAATCCGCCGTCTGGCGCTCTCTTCCCGGTTGGGACGACCAGCGTGCAGGTTACTGCAAAGTCGAGTGACAATCAGACTGCCACTTGTGGATTCTCCGTCACCGTCACCTACTCGACGACAGCACTACCGACCACCCGCGGCCCAAGTCCGACCATCACCTGCCCCAGCGGGGCCGTTCAGGTCTGGCCAGGAGACAGTATCCAGAATCAGGTGAACGCCTATGCGGGCACCACGACGTTCTGCATCCGCGCGGGGGTACATTATCTCACCGCCGCGGTGACCCCCAAGACCGGGAATATCTTCGTCGGCGAGTACGGAGCCGTTCTCGACGGATCCAGGTGGTCGACGACCGATACGAATCAGGGGGCGTTCCGCGCCCACAATCAGGACATCGATGATGTGAAGATCCGCAATCTGGTGATCCGCAACATGCCGCAGCGCGGGATCCACGCCTTCCACTGGGCATCAGATCGCTGGACCATCGAGTACAACGAGATCACCGGGAACCATACGGGCGTCGCCGTTCCGAACGGCTCGCTGATCCGCCAGAACTACATTCATCACAACTCTCGCGGCGGCTACCTCGGCTATCGATCGGCGAACACGACGTTCGAAGGGAACGAGTTCGCGTACAACGGCGGCGAACAAAAGGTGCTCGGCACGACCGGTATCACGTTCCGCAACAACTTCGTCCACCACAACGTCGCAGACGGAATCTGGTACGACGGCGAGAATACGAGCGCCCTCATCGAAGGGAATCGCGTCGAGGATAACGCCAGGGAAGGAATCTTCTACGAGATCAGCTCGAAAGCGATCATTCGCAACAACATCCTGCGAAGAAACAACTTCTCCGGTATCTTCATCTCCACCTCGAAGGAGGTCCAGGTTTACGGGAATACACTCGAAGACAACTACCGGGGAATTCAGTACTTTTTGAACTGCAACGCCGTCGGTGGCGGGACGATCGGCTTCGATCTGGCGAACAACGACACCCACGACAACACCGTTAAGATCGGGACTCGTTCCGGCTCGCTCGGGAACATGCTCAGTTATCTGTCGGGCTGCACGAGCAGTCAGGTGGCGGCCTATGTCGGCGGGGCGAAAAACCTCGTGTTTCGGCGCAACAAGTACATCGTGCCGTCGGCAACCACTCGTTACTGGATGTGGGGATTGAGCAACTTCAAGTACTTCAACGAATGGCAGTCCCTCGGCCAAGACATGGACGGTACGCTGTCTCAGTAGTCGCGGCACTCCGCTGTCGTGGTGGCGCTCGTCGAAGCAGTCCGAGGAGACGACGCGCCCCACGACGAGCGAAGTGTGGTAGCGCCGAGGCGCGACCGACGGGCCGCTCCCGCATCGTCTCCGGTGAGGGACACGTCACGTCTACACGCCGGTGGCCCGTTCGGCTCTTCGGAGCACGACTAGGTCCTGCCGTCGATCAATCACCCCCTCGACGATATTGATCACGTCGAAACCGGCGCGGCTCCAGGCCCTCCGCACATAGGCTGGCGACATGGCCGTGTTTCCGTACGAGCCGTCGACACCCGCGTATTTCTGGCCGACCAGTGGCTCCCCTTCGTGGGTCTTGTGCCAGCCCAGGTCGTCGTACTCTCTGTAACGGACCCCTTCACGCTCAAGCGCCGCGACGGCCTCGTCCGGGTGCTCCCTCCACACCTTGGTGGCCATTCGTCGCCGGACGGCCGTCGGACCCTCGGTCGTGAGCATTGCGTAGCCTCCAGCCTTGACCACGCGTGCGAGCTCGCGCAGCCACGGCAGGTGTTGATCAGGGGCGAGGTGGGAGAACACCGATACGGAATAGACCAGATCGAACTGGTCAGTCTCGTAGTCGAGCGGAGGGACGAAGCCATTGACGGATCCGAAAACGCGTGGATATGCCCGACGAACGAACGCGACATTCTCGGGATGTACGTCGCAGGCAAAGTACGTCGGCGCCGGGTAGTCGTGCGTGAAGTGCAGCAGCTGTCTTCCAACACCGCAACCGAAGTCGAGCACGTTGATGCCGCTGCGGAGATCGATCCCCTGAGACTGAGCAAGAACGGCGATGGGTAGGTAGGACCGGAGTCCGCCCGCGTAGTACTGCCAGAGCGATTTCGGGCCGGTCCTCCGCATTAGCCCGTACGGAGGCACGGGAAAGCCGACGAGTCGCGACTTCTCCAGAATCCTTTGGGAACCGGTGATGAGCGCCTTGGCGATGGCCGCAGCAGCCAGTCGGGACCGAGATTCGGACACGGTCTCGTCCATGTGTGGAAGAGTGCCTGAGTAGGGCGCCGGCTACCTTTACTGATCAGCGAATGCCCGAGCAACACATACCACACATCTCATCGGCCGTCACGCTCGCCGAAAGCCGCGGCGTTGCTGGTGCGCACGATACTCCGGCCACGGAAGAGGACGAGGACGCTGACACCGACGAGGCGCGTGAGCGATGATCCACGCGGCTCTGAGCGACGCCCTGACGGCGGGGCGCCAGCCCACACCGGCCTGTCAGGCCATCGGGCCGTCTGCGCCGACCATCCTTCGTCGGAAGCGGCATCCGGACGTCGTCGACCAGCGGTGTGGGCCTCGCCACCCCGGCGATGCCGTGCGCGTGCGAGGACGTCCAGTGGCCAGGCGGTCGCAGCCCAACTCATCCTTATCGCCATACGCTTGATTCAGGCTCTCCCGCGAGCTAGGATCGCGTGCTTCGGGCCCTAGTCTGCGACCAATGCCCTCCCCCACCAGCAGGGCGAGCGGGCCCGCCGCAGGAGTCTCCCGCGAAGGCCCTGACACGGACGCTGCACTGCGAAAGAACGGCAATGCTCACACTCACTTCCCGCCACCTTCGCTCCCTGCTCTTCTGTTTCATCGTGTGCTCGCCATCGATGGCATCGGCGCAGCCATTCAGCGTGAACCCCACATCGCTGACACTGAGCGCCACAGCGGGAACGAACGTCGCCTCGCGCACTGTGCAGGTGACGACGACGAACAAGAATCTCAGGTGGACGGTCGTCCCTCCCGCCGTTAACTGGCTGACCGTGTCTCCGGCGAATGGGAAAGGGGCGGCCACTCTGACGCTGACGTTCGCGACAGCCGCGCTGGCCGCCGGCAGTTATACGACCTCGTTCACAGTGCAGCCCCGGAACGGGACTCCCGTGCAGGTCACCGTGGCCGTCAGCATCACGAGCCCCACGCCGAGTGTGCTGAGTGTGACGTGTCCCGCGAACAAGACGGTCTCTTCATCCACTGGGTTCCCGGTCGTCGTCCACTACACCGCCACGACATCGGGTGGCGTGCCCCCGATCACCGTCACGGGCAACCCCCCGTCGGGCAGCGGCTTTCCGGTGGGCACGACGAACGTCATGGTGACGGCGCAATCGAGCGACGGCCAGACGGCGAGCTGCAGTTTCACCGTGACGGTCACCTACACCCCGCCCGATCCGCCTACGAGCACCTACGGTCCTCAGAACGTCGCCTGTCCTCCGATCGCCCTCGAGATCTTCCCCGGCGATGCCATCCAGGCCGTCGTCGACTCGAATCCCTCAGGCACGACGTACTGCCTGAAGGCCGGCGTTCACTCGATTACGGCCGCAATCACGCCCAAGACCGGCGACGTGTTCGTCGGTGAGTATGGAGCGGTTCTGGACGGAACGGGCTGGACGACGACGGATACGATCCAGGGCGCGTTCCGTGCGCATGACCAGGACATCGACTTCGTGACGGTTCGTAACCTAGTCATCCGCAACATGCCGCAGCGAGGTATTTATGCGTTCGGAGCGGCAGGCAACTGGACGATTCAGGACAACGAAATCGGCCCGGCCAGGATCGGCGTCACGGTTTCGAGCGGCTCGGTTGTCAGGAACAATTTCATCCACGGCAACTCTGCTGGCGGATATCTCGTCTGGAAGGCCTCCGACATTCTCTTCGAGGACAATCAGATCGCCTACAACGGACACGGGCAGAAGATTGTCGGAACCTCGAACGTGACCTTTCGCCGCAACTGGTCACATCACAACAATGATGGGATCTGGTACGACACGGACAACACCGGTGCGCTGATAGAGGACAATCTCGTCGAGGACAATTGGCGTGAGGGAATCTTCTACGAGATAAGCACCAGCGCAATCATCCGCAACAATGTCATCCGTCGGAGCAATGACACCGGGATCTTGATTTCAACGTCCAAGAACGTTGAAGCATACGGGAATACTCTCGAAGACAACTTTCGGGGAGTGCAGTTCTATCTCAACTGCAATGCCGTGGGGGGAGGCACGATCCAGTACGACCTGGCGAACAACAGCGTCCACGACAATAGCATCAAGGTCGGGACGCGGAGCGGTTCATGGGCGAACACGCTGAACTCCTTGAGTTCGTGCACTGCAGCACAGGTCGCTCCGTACGCGAATGGGTCGAAGAACCTGATCTACGACAGAAACACCTACACCGTTCCATCCCTGACGGGCCAGTATTGGATGTGGGGCTATGTCAACTTCAAAAACTGGTCCGAGTGGCAGGCCATTCCCCAGGATGTGACGAGCACGCTGGAGCAGCCGTGATCCAAAACCGGGCAATCGCTACCAGCTGGAAGGTGAAAGCGAGGCGCACGTATGTCGCGGGGGGCAGGTGAGGTTGGTGACCCGACACGATGTGGGGGAGCATCGTTGATCCAGCGCGGTTCGTTCGACGGTTCGGCAACAAATCTGTGATGTCATTTCCACATTTGTCTGCCGCCCTTCGGCCGATGCGTCTGGTTACTTGAACTTGGTGAAGAAGCGACACGTGGAACCGAATGTGCTAGGGAGTCCGGCGGGGGGCCTTCACTGAACTGTGGTCCTCGACATCCCTGGAGAAATTCCATGCAGTCTCTCTCGCCTGTCAGGCCCGCTGGAACTGGTCGCCGCCGTCATCTGCGAGGATCACTCACTGGCCTTCGGGCTGCACTGATGGGCGCCGCGTCGGCCGTGTGGCTCGCGTCGGGACTCGCCATCGATGTGGCCGGAAGTGTCCCGTCGCCACCCACGGACGTTCGCGTGCTCAGAGCCTGGAACGAGCGCGGGCCTCAGAGCAGCATCTCGTGCCCGGCTGGCGCCGTCGATATCGCACCGGGAACGAACATCCAAAACGTCGTCAACGGGTACGGCGGCAACACGGCGTTCTGTCTGAAGGCGGGGGTCCACTACCTGACCGGTGCCATCACGCCGAAGACCGGCAACGCGTTCGTGGGTGAATACGGCGCCGTTCTGGACGGGACGAACTGGTCGACGACGGACCCGAACACCGGCGCGTTCAGGGCACACAACCAGGACATCGACAATGTGACGATCAGGAACCTGGTGATCCGCAACATGCCGCAGCGAGGCATTCACGCGTTCTACAACTACTCGGATGGCTGGACGATCGAGAACAACGAGATCGCGTCGAACCGGACGGGGCTTAACGTTCCTGGCGCGTCGATGGTGCGGAACAACCACATCCACCACAACGGCGCCGGCGGCTACCTGATGTACAAGGGCTCCAGCACGACATTCGAGAACAACGAGATCGCGTATAACGGAACCGAACAGAAAGTCGTGGGAACGATGAACGTCACGTTTCGCGGCAACTTCGTGCATCACAATGCCGCAGACGGCATCTGGTACGACGCCGACAACACGGGTGCTCTTATCGAAGGAAACACCGTCGAGGACAATGCCCGCGTCGGCATCTTCTACGAGATCAGCGGGCAGGCCGTAATCCGTCACAACGTCGTGCGGCGGAGTGGCGACAACGGCATCTTTATCTCCACGTCCAAGCATGTGGAAATTCACAACAACACGTTAGAGGACAACTTCAGGGGTATTCAGTACTTCGTCAATTGCGATGCCGTCGGCGGCGGTATCATCGGGTGGGATCTGGCGAACAACAGCGCTCACAACAACATCGTCGTGGTGGGTACACGCAGCGGCTCTCTGGGCAACATGTTGAGTCATCTCGGAAGCTGCACATCCACGCAGGTGCAGCCGTACGTGAACGGATCGAAGAATCTGGTGTTCGACGGCAACAACTACGTCGTTCCATCGGTCACCACTCGCTACTGGATGTGGGGCCTCAGTAACTTCAAGTCATTCGACGAATGGCGGGGGTTGGGCCAAGATACCGCAGGTGTCGTCTCGCAGTAGCATTGCGTGGTGCCGGGCGCGGTGCGGAAATGTTGGCGGCGCCGGAATTGCGCAGGATAGCCGACGAGTCGTGCTATCCCGGTCTGGCCGCGTTCGCAGCTGATGTAGCGCGGCGGGCCCCGATGGCTTCGGCGTAAATCCGACACAGGACCGGATAGTTGGACTCGACAGAGTAGCGTCGTTCGTACTCGGTCCTGGCTTCCCTTCGCATGCGCGCGACCTCGATCGGATGCTCGAACACCCACTCCACCTGCTTCGCGAGATCGTCAGGGTCGTCCGGGGTGAAATGCATGCCTGTTCGCTGGTGCTGGACGAGCTCGGCGAGAGCGCCGAGTCGCGTGGCCACGACGGGAGTACCCTTCGCGAACGCCTCGGCCACGACCAGCCCGAAGGTTTCGTACCAGAGCGATGGCACGACTACACAGGTCGCTCTTCCAATCAGCTCGTTGACCTGCTCGGGCTCCCTGTAGC
>Ga0299913_10006134_pt1 | contig 10370 bp, 9 predicted proteins | sample RVTome_9_FD_201360 | JGI IMG/M metagenome (GOLD analysis project Ga0299913, IMG submission 201360) | Soil microbial communities from uranium-contaminated site in the Upper Colorado River Basin, Wyoming, United States - RVT155D38 (version 2) ... | reverse complement strand
GTTTTGTCACCGACTTCTGCAAGGAGGAGGGCTTTTACACAGTATTTGTGCCAACGGGTCCAAACCCAACCACCGGATTTATCTTCCATTTGCCGGAAGCGCTGGTTGAGATAGTGGGAATTCCTCCCGAAAAGGCCATGCGCTCGATTATTGGTTGTGGCGTGGGTTCAGCAGATATCATCAATCAGGCCCAAGCCGCCGGTTTCCTGGCTCACCCATCCTCTTAGGAGTTTTGTAAGCATCACTGTTTAGGGTGGTTAACGACCGAACCGGAAGTAGAGCCCATATCGATGCCTGTGCGAGGGTCCATACCAGCCATAGTATCCATAAGGGGGGCCGTACCAACCATAACCCAACCGGTAATGGAAACGGGAGGGATAGCGGTAACGGAAACGAGGATAAGGGCCATAGTGAAAGCCAAGCGAGTAACCGCCATAGAAGCGAGGGTAAGAACGGTAGTGAAAGCGGGAAGCGTAACCGTGATAGGGACGGCGGTAATGGTAACGGGGAGAGTAGCTAGGATAGCTCCGGCGGTAGTCCTGATACCACACATAATGCTGCTTGGCCTCGACTAGGGGAAGCATGGACCGTTGCTGGTCCTTCAATCCTTCACCTGCGCCAATCAGGGACCCGGCTATGGTGATCTCCTGGCCCTCGGCATAGATTTCAGGATCGAAAGGGACACTGGCCCGCGCTATAAAGCGATTCCCGGTAGCACTATCAGGCTGAGGCTGGCCATGGCTGTCCAGCTGGTGCTCCTGTACTTCGATCCGAATCCCCCGATCCTCATTTTCCACGGCGACGATGGTTCCACCCCAGCGCACCGGGGTACCGGTATAGGCCCTGATATTATCGCGTGCTTGAGCTAATTGCAGATCGCTGGGCGGGGCCTGGCGTATCGCTGATGGGAGGGTGTGCTCCGGTGGAGGGGCAGTGGACAGTCGGGGAACAGGGATCGGTGAAATAGTGGCGCAGCCCGTAACGAGGAATCCAAGGACCACTATCATACTCTTGAAGGGTTTCACGGATTCGCCTCCTAAGAGAATATCCTGCCGCTAGCACTTTCCAATTCCGACTGTGAAATAGCGCCTAAGGTTCCCCCAAAGGTGCCGCAGGCCGAACAGCCATCCATGGGCACCGCCCAGGTGTTCTCCGGCGTCTTAAAGAAGGCAAAGACGCCGCTAAAACGCTCCTGGTTCACAGGTCGCCTTAATCTTCCTCGTCCAATTGCCCCTGACGGCGGAGCTCCCGCTTGATCGCCAGCTCACGCTTTACATGATCCAGCGTAAATAGTTTGTAATAGGCAAACAGGTTCCAAATGAAGGCGATCAGAAAACCGCCGGCAAAGATGGCAATGATCAACGGATCTGGATCGTTGGTAATCAACGGCAGCGGATCAGCTGTAAAAGGGACTTGATCGGGCATAGGGTCTAGTGAATCTTTGATGGGATCAGTTTAGGGGTGGAGACAATGGTGACAATGATGACAATTGTAGCGCATCGAGTGGCAAGAGGATATCGAACGATCCGGCCATCCCCAAGGACACGAGAAGACAGCCCCGGCATGCTTGGCATATCTAGACATAACGATAATTATACTGTAGCCGGACACTTAACTTCTGCAACCCTTTGTAACTTCGGAGGGCGCACCTTCCCCCCCTCCCCCAACTAAGATTCCTCCGGGAGAGGTCCCCTGCGCGCCAATTTGATGGGGGCGTGCCGCTGCGCCTCCTGTTTGCCCCTCTTACTTACCGTTTGGGCCAGCCTCGGTCGACGGCATCAGCACGACCGCCATCACCGCCAAACCGGCGATAAGATAGATAAGGCCCATCGGTACCCACATAATCAGGCCGGCAAGCTGCTGGTCTTCGAGCGGCGTCAATCCCCATTCATTAAGCCGGGTCGCAAACAGCGGATACCAGGGCCGCGGCGAGAAGGTGAGCAAGGCGCCGAGCAAGCCGGTGTGCATCAGCGTAAACAAGGCCATCAGTACCGGGCTGGCGAAGCTCTCCTCGTTATGGCGCGGACGAACTACCCCATCGATCAGCGTCCTCCAGAACAATAGGCTAATCCCGAGCAATAGGCCCAACGTGAGCAGATGAATAGTGGCATTGGTCAGCGCCGCCTGATAGATACCGGGAACGTGCAAAAGCCAGATCGCCAGCGCATAGAGGAGACAGGCCGTTGCAGGCATCGTCAGCCACTGCCAGACCGCCCTTGCCCATCGAGGCTCCCTCCCCTCCTCCGGTCCCGGTCGCCAATACGCCGTAACACCTTGGCGGAGCACCGCTAAGGGCGATCCGAGCGCGATCAGTGCAGGGGCGATCGCAACCAGGATAATATGCTGGAGCATATGCGCCGTTGCCGTTGTTGCCGCCATTCGGCATAGTGGCGACACCAGGGCGACCACCAGCAACAGCCATCCCGCCATCACACACAGGGGCCCAACAAGACTCGTCTCAGCCGCCGCGCCGGGGCGCCGCAGGCTGGCGGCTAAACCCCAGCCGTACAGCCCCATAAAGACGGCGAGCGGCAGGATCACTTGAGGCGCCAGACTCCAGGACTGCCATAGCTGGTCCGGCTGGACCGGCGGCCGGGAAGCGAGGCAAAGATACAGAAGGGGATTGAGATCGCGTGGCATCGCCGTCGCTATAAAGGTCATTACGCCTATTAAGACTAGCGCAAAGACCATACTCAAGGTCATCACTGAAGCCCAGGAGAGAGACCCGCGAAGGTGTGACGACCTTGTCTTATCTCCTGGCCATTGCTGTTGCTTAAGGCGCCGATGATCTGTACCGCTGAAACGGATCATGGACCTACCCTCCCCATTTGCTTAAGGTTAAGATAGCACAATGTATAACATACTTATTTTGGTATTAACCCACCCGAAAAATTTGTTGGGTAAATTTTTCGGAGCAACTTCGTCCTGGCCTCTGTAGGGTGGGCTCTGCCCACCATTTCAGGGCCATTAGGGTTAAGAAGGTGGGCGCAGCCCACCCTACAAACCCCCTCTAAATCTCCCCCTTCGTAAGGGGGAGACTTTACAGTATCTACAAAAAACTACCCAAGAAAATTTATAGCAGGAAAAATGGCGTAAGTCGTTAGAATACCTATTTCCCAACAGCAAACATAATCCAGCGTGACCAATACCACTCCCGCATCCTCCGCTTTAATCAGATCCTTTTCCAGCCCACGCTACTGGCCCACCTGGTTCGGTATTGGGATAATGCGCTGTGCGGTCTACCTGCCCTATCGCCTGCAGTTACAGCTAGGCAGGCTTATCGGTCGTCTAATGAGCATCTTGATTCCCTATCGCCGGGAGGTCGCGCAACAAAATTTAAGACTCTGCTTTCCCCAGCTTGATAAAGCTCAGCAGGAACGATTGCTGCGCCGGCATTTTGAATCCGTGGGCATGGGACTGATGGAGACCGCTATGTGCTGGTGGATGCCGGAAGAGCGGCTGGCTCCTTTGGCTCATCTCGAGGGATTGGGGTATCTAGAGAATGCCCTTAAGCAAGGCAGGGGGGTTCTGTTACTGAGCGCCCATTTTACCTCCTTGGAACTCGGCTGCCGCTTGCTGGCCCTGTATCAGCCTTTGCATATTACCTATCGTGAGGCACGCAACCCCTTGTTCAATACCATTATGAAGCGCGCCCGCAGCCGCCATGCACAAGCCGTCATTCACCGCCACGATGTCCGCCGGATGCTTAAGGCCCTGAAGGGGAATGCGGTGGTTTGGTATGCACCTGATCAAGACAACGGCAGACAAAATGCGGTATTTGCACCGTTCTTTGGCATCCCTGCAGCAACTATAATCGCTACTTCCCGCCTGGCCAAGATCAGCGGGGCACCGGTACTGCCGTTTTTTACCCGGCGCCGGAGCGATGGTCATGGTTATATTGTCAATATTCTACCGCCCATTCAGGATTTTCCATCCGCCGACGCCACAGCGGACGTACACCGCATCAATGCCCTGATCGAGGCAGAGGTAGGCAAGGCCCCGGAACAGTATCTATGGATACATCGGCGCTTTAAGACCCGCCCCGACGGGGAACCCGACCTCTATAGGCAAAAGCCAAGCCGCCTGAGACGGCAAAAGAAGGCCTTGACCCGCTAATAGCGAAATTTCCTGACTATGTTTGGCCTTATCGACACCCGCCATATCCCCCTGGCGGCCGCCGCACTTAGCCTGTTAACCGCCGTCTGGCTGATCTATACCGACGGGATCATCAATAGGGACGGTATTCTCTATCTTCAGGCAGCTGAATTTATAGCTCGGGGAAACTGGCAGGAGGCACTCGCCACCTATCCCTGGCCATTCTATCCCTGGCTGATAGCCGTAGTTGGCTTGCTGACTGGACTCGAACTCGAGGCCGCCGCCTACGTTCTCAATGCCTTGATTCAGGCACTGATTGTCTATGCCTTCGTAAGGCTGGTTGGCGAGGTGGGCGGCGACCGCGCCACGCTAATAGCCGCGACATTGCTTATATTGATCAGCCCGGAATTCAACGAAAGCCGTGCCCAGGTGATCCGTGACTTTGGCTATTGGGCCTTCTTTCTTTTATCCTTACTTTTTTTTATACGCTATGCGAAGCGATCGACCTGGCTTAATACCGTCGGCTGGGGTGCATTTATGGCGGTTGCCTTCTTGTTTCGCATCGAAGGGGCGCTCTTTCTCTTTGCCCTGCCTTGGGCATTGTTGTTATTGAAAGAATATCCCTGGCCTGTACGTTTGCAGCGCTTTGCTTATGCCTATCTTGTTGGCCTGCTTATAGTGCTGCTTCTATTCCCTATTATCCTCTTTTATTATGGAGAGAGGGATGTACAAACGCAGCTGCTTATACCGGTCTATCAGCTTATCGACTTCTGGGCACAATTGGGCAGCAGTATACAGGCCAAGGCGGCGATCCTCAGTGAGGAGGTTCTCAACCAATACTCTTCAGGGTATGCCCTACCCACTGTGATCGGACTTTTAATCTTTATCTTTATAAGCACAGTCGTTACGGCACTGCATCCCGTCTATGCTCTGTTTGCGGGTTATGCCTTCCTGACAGGTGCCTTTCGACTGCGGGGGCACCCCGGGCGGATAATAGTTAGCTGGGCGGCCTTATTAGCAGTCTTGATAATAGTGGGATTTCTTGTTCCACGGTTCTTTCTGCTCAGCCGCTATGTCATGCCCTTGACATTACTGCTGATGATCCCAGCGAGCTTTGGATTGGCGGCGCTCTATCAGCAACGTCGGACCCTGGCGACGCAGGCCGGCTACCGAAAATGGATTTTTCCAGGGATGGTGGCAGCCCTGCTGTATGTTGCGATCGACGGCCTGTACTCTACCGGAGCCTCCAAGACTTATCTGCGCGAGGCAGGCCTCTGGCTCAAACGCCATACGCCGGTGCAAAGCCAAGTCTATTCCAATAGCCCTATACTCGCTTATTATGCCGGGAAAGGGTTTGAATCGATCCGGTCACCCTGGGAATGGGAGCAGTCGGTCCGGCACTCGGATCAGGAGAATATCTATATCGCCATTAACTTAAAGAGAAATGAACCAGACTCGGAGAAGGTCCTGGGGATTTTTTTCGGCAAGACACCAATCGCGGAATTTGCGAACAACAAAGGTGATAGGGCCGTTATTTTTCAGTATTGAGGGCTAGGTGTTTTTAGGTACCATCAGACAATGATCTACATTCAGGAGTCCAATAAGGCCTACTTCGCAACTGAACAGGGCTTCGATGACTACTTCGCCATCGAAGGTGAGGTACGCAGACGCTTTAAGAACCGTCGCACCATCCGATTCGAACGGGCCGGACGGGGCTTTTTTATTAAATGCCATCAGGGGGTGGGCTGGCGTGAGATCATCAAGAACCTGGTACAGTTGCGCCGTCCGGTACTCGGTGCCCACCAAGAATGGCAGGCCATTCAACGCCTGCAGGCGCTGGGCGTGGCCACGATGAACGCGGTTGGCTATGGTGTGCAGGGCTGGAATCCGGCCCGCCAGTACTCTTTTCTGATCACTGAAGACCTAGGTCCGAACGTAAGCCTGGAGGATCTGACCCGAGACTGGCGAGCCAGGCCGCCAGACCCCCGCCTAAAGCGGGCGCTGATTAGCCGCCTGGCGGCGATCGCCAGGCGCTTGCATGAGAACGGCGTCAATCATCGCGATTTTTATATCTGTCATTTTCTGTTGGATACCTCGCTCGGCCTCCAGTCTTATCACCCCGATCACCTGCGCATCAACGTAATCGACCTGCACCGGGCCCAATTGCGCAAACGCACCCCCGAGCGCTGGATCGTCAAAGATATCGGCAGCCTGTATTTTTCGGCCATGGACATAGGCTTGACCCAGCGTGACCTCTGGCGTTTTATGACGGTCTACCGCGACCGGCCGCTACGCACTATCCTGCGCGATGAAGCACGGTTCTGGCGCAAGGTCCAAAGGCGCGCCATTAGGCTTTATCGTGCCACCTGGAACACCGCTCCCCCGCTTTGAAGATCACCCATTGCTCCCGCTTAAAGCGATTTCCGGAAAAGAAGCTCCCTTCTTATTCCCCCTCCCGGTAGTCCTACAATGTGGGTGGCAGCTTGCTACAGCAGTCTATGCATTACCTCGGAGGTTAGCACTCAGGTTGCAGCACTACCCCCCCTCCCCTGGCGGGAGGGGGTTAGGGGGAGGGGGAACGCAAGCGTCTCCAGCATCGCTTTCACCCCCTCCCTCACCCTCCCCCCTCAAGGGGGAGGGGATAATCTTTATCGGAAATCGCCTAAAAGCCATAATCAGGAGGTTGACGTGTTGGCTATCGCTAAGGTAACCACGGTATTGATCCTAATGCCCGATAAGCACCTTGGAAACCTCCTGGTTTCTCTTGCCGCCATCGAGGCCATCAAGCAATTTTTTGCCGGTAAACGGGTATTTCTGGTCATCGACAGTACCTACCGTGATCTTATCGAGTCCACCGTCGGCCTTGAAAACGTCCTGTTTTATCCACGAAGACAGCTTACTACCGGTTCACCCCGACAGCGCTTTCAGCTGTTTGCCCAGTTTGTCTGGCGGCTGCGCCGGCTAGCGGCGGACTTGGCCCTGGACCTGGAGGGCGGCAATGTGCCATCGCTATTAGCCTATCTATCCGGTGCCCGCTGGCGGGTCGGCCCTGCCTCGACCAGGCGCTCCTTTCTCTTGAATCATAAGGTCGAACTGTCGCCAGGAAGACACCGTATCTATGCCTACCTCGATATCGTCTCGGCCCTGGGGATACCGAGCGTGCCGAAGCGGCGTCCGCTACGCGCTACTCCCACTAACCGTGATACGGTAGCGGCCTTATTGACAGCCGAGGGAATTGCGCTCGAACGACCGCTGGTCTGCCTTCATCCAGGGGCCGGCAAGGACTATAAGCAGTGGTCTTCCCCAGGTTTTGCCGAAGTAGCGGACTGGTTGTCCGCCCAGGGCTGCCAGGTGATCTTGATCGGCGCCCGCGGTGATCGGAACAAGCTCGATGAAATTCGTTCTTTATTGACAGGCCATTATCATGACTTCAGCGAGCGCCTGTCGCTGGGGGAGTTGATCGCCCTGTTTGAACTCAGCAGCCTGATGATCGGCAATGACAGCGGACCGATGCACTTGGCGGCGGTCACCGGTACTCCGGTAATCGCCCTGTTCGGGCCTACCGATGAAATGCTCTGGGGTCCGCTTTCCGAGCGGGCCGTTATCGTGCGTGGGAGCGAGGCCTGCGATCCCGGCTGTCGCCGGGGACACTGCCAACAGAACTTCCGCTGTATGCGCTCGCTGACACCGGAGCAGGTAATCGCCGCGGCGCACGCGGTACTTCTATGATCACTGGCCAGGTGATAACCGTGCGCGAGCGCCGGTTCTTCGGCGCCCTGGAGGCGAATTCGCCTATTGAGCATGCCTTAGGCCATGGTCTGACGCCGGAGCAGCTCTTTCAATTTCAAGATCGCCTGATCAAGGTCGATAACGGCATTCGCACCGCCTTGCTGCGCCTGCCTCAAGGCCTTACGGACGGTCAGGAGTGGGTCTTATTCGCCAAGGAATATGCCCCTCGCCGACCCCTGCATTTTCTACGGGTCTGGCTACACCGAGAGCGCGCCCCTCGGGTTTGGCATATAGCCAGATACCTGATGGCCGCGGGGGTTCCGGTGGCGCGACCATTGGCCTATTTTATCCAGAAGACCACCTTGGACGGCCGCAAAGGCTACTATTTCTCCGAAGCGCTGCTAGGCTGTCGCGATCTGCGTACGATCGCCGGCGAGCCGTCGAGGTTTCAAGAACTGATGGCCCGTGGAGATCTAATAGAGGACTTAGCCACCGGCATTGCGGCCTTCCATAAGACGGGGGCAAGCCATGGCGATATGAAGTGGGGCAATATTATGATCGATGAGGCCAGAGGGAGATTCTGGTTTATCGATCTGGATGCGGCCAGACACCGCCGTTTCCATGGGCGCTACGCCATGGCCAGGGATGTCGCACGCTTCGTACTCAATTCCATGGAGGCCGGTCTGCCCAAGGACAAGATCGAGCAGTTTATCGCCAGCTATGCGCTTCGGCGTAACCTGCCCCTGGCCAGGGTCTCGGCGGACATGGCACCTATCCTGAGAAGGCTCCAGAAAAGGCATCAGAAAAAACTCGCCACCCATCACCATTGATGCCTTCCTGCTATGGTCTTCATAAGTAGGACTGATGCGATGTCCCTGCACAGTCAATCTTGATGTGTCAATATTCCTGTAAACAATTGATCCATTTTTACTGACAACGCTTCAGCGCTGTAAGCACTGTTAACCCGGGCAATGCCTTTTTCACCCATTTCCTTTCTAAGCTGGGCATCTTGTAAGCGATCAATTGCGTTGATCCAATCAGTGACATTGGAAGCTAAAAACCCCGTCTTATTATGAAGAATAATCTCTGAGTTAGCGCCACAGTTAGATGAGATTACTGGTATTCCACAGGCCATATACTGAATGACCTTCAGGCCACATTTACCGCGTGTCCATGGATCATCAGTCATCGGAGCTATGCCGATATCAGCGCTCATCAATTCACTGATTTCTTTTTCTTTGGACCAGGGAATGCATCGCGTGCTTAAGTTCTCAAATGTTAATTCAAAGTCACTGATTATTTTGAGCTCAATATTATCGAAATTAGAACCTATTGCTTCTAAGAAATCCCTATGTTGTTCCAGATATTTTTTAGTAGAGCAACTGCCAATCCAGACCAGGGTAACGTTGCCAGAAGTGTCTCTTTTGGTGGAACTGAGGTGTTTATAGTTTTGAAATACAATACTGGTAGGAATAATTTCGGTGTGGGAGCAGGCTGAATGGTTTGCCAAATATCTATTGCCCGCAAAGGCCAGAACCGATGCTTTTGTAGTTCTGATAAAGCGCTGGTGACGACGATTGGACCGTGAGCCATCATCATTCAGGAAAATAGCGTCATCGTAATCAAAAACAAGATTTGGGTTAGATCGGGTAATTAAAGATAGGTTTAAACTGTCGAACAGTTTTCGCTGAATTACCACAATGTCATATTGGCTGCATTTCCGGAGCAGTGATAGGCGCTCTCTAATGCTATTATGGTTGGCTGCATGATAACTACAGGACCAGCCAAGATCTTCTAAAAACTCTATATATTGGAATATACGATAGCGTGTGGATGCAGCTTGTGCATGTTTGGAAATAAAGAGAATTGAACCCTTCATGCCTTCTTTTGGCCTATTGCGATAACCTGCTTACTGAAATCGACCCCAATAAGCCGGAACAGAGGCAGGAATAAATAGCGTTTCATCAGTTTTTTCAGCACTGCGTCATGATACAACCGATAGATCTTAACGAGGTCAAAATCAGCAAGCTGAAGGATGCCACCCAATTCATCGTAGCACCAGGGCGTGATGTGGGTAGCATCTCTTAGGTATTGAGGCGGGTTGAATGTATTCGGCGTGGTTACAAAGATCATCCCCCCTGGTTTTAGATGCTGATGAGCAGTTGTTAATATTTTTAATGCAAGCTCTGGCCTAAGGTGTTCAATGACCTCAAACATGCAGACAGCATCATATTTACCTTCAATGTCTTCTAATCGATAGAAATCATGATAGTTGGATTGGTCAATATCAAAGCTTTTATAGTTTAGGTGTGGATAATGCCTTTTTAGCCTATCAAAAAAATTGCGTTTTCCTGCTCCCAGTTCCAGCAAAGAATCCAAAGCGCCGCTCATTTCCATAACAACTTGATGAGGACGCTTTCTGATAGGCACATTCCATATGGTTGGATATTTTCTTTGTGTTCTTCTTCGAAACTCATATAGCCTGCTCCAAGCGACAGCAGGGAGATCTTGGCAGAACGAAGGTGAATCATTCATTTTGGTGTGCC
>Ga0299913_10006133_pt1 | contig 10370 bp, 3 predicted proteins | sample RVTome_9_FD_201360 | JGI IMG/M metagenome (GOLD analysis project Ga0299913, IMG submission 201360) | Soil microbial communities from uranium-contaminated site in the Upper Colorado River Basin, Wyoming, United States - RVT155D38 (version 2) ... | reverse complement strand
CTGACGGAAAAGCTCGACTACCTGCAGGATCTGGGGATAACCGCCATCTGGCTGCTGCCCTTCTATCCGTCGCCTCTCAGAGACGATGGCTACGATATAGCTGACTACAATGCCGTGAACCCTTCCTACGGGACGCTCCAGGACTTCAAGGTCTTCCTGCGCGAGGCCCACAAGCGCGACCTCAAAGTCATTACCGAGCTGGTCCTCAATCACACGTCGGATCAGCATCCCTGGTTTCAGCGGGCGCGGCGGGCCAAGCCGGGCAGCCGGGCGCGAGATTTCTACGTCTGGAGCGATACGACCGATCGATACAACGAGGCTCGAATCATCTTCAAGGATTTCGAGCGCTCCAACTGGACCTGGGATGACGAGGCAGGAGCCTACTACTGGCACCGGTTCTACACCCACCAGCCGGATCTCAATTTCGATAGTCCCGAGGTCCACAAGGCAACCACCGCCGCGCTCGATTTCTGGCTGCGGCTGGGAGTGGACGGGCTCCGCCTCGACGCTGTTCCATACCTCTACGAACGGGAAGGGACCAACTGTGAGAACCTTGCGGAGACCCACACCTTCCTGAAGGATCTGCGCCGGCACGTGGACTCGAAGTTCCGCAACCGCATGCTGCTCGCGGAGGCGAACCAGTGGCCCGAGGACGCAGTGGCCTATTTCGGGAAGGGCGACGAGTGCCACATGGCATTCCACTTTCCGGTGATGCCCCGGCTTTTCATGGCGGTCCAGATGGAGGATCGCTTTCCGGTGATCGACATCCTGCAGCAGACGCCGCCCATTCCGGATGGCTGCCAGTGGGCGATTTTTCTCAGGAACCATGACGAGCTTACGCTCGAGATGGTGACCGACGAAGATCGGGACTACATGTATCGCGTCTATGCCAGTGACCCCCAGGCGCGCATCAACCTCGGCATTCGCCGGCGGCTGGCCCCCCTGATGGGGAACAACCGGCCGCGGGTCGAACTGATGAACGCGTTGCTCTTCTCGCTCCCGGGCACACCCACGGTCTATTACGGCGATGAGATCGGGATGGGAGACAACATCTACCTAGGAGACCGCAACGGCGTCCGAACCCCGATGCAGTGGAGCCCGGACCGCAATGCCGGCTTCTCAGTCGCCAACCCGCAGAAGCTCTACTTTCCGGTCATAATCGATCCGGAGTACCACTACGAAGCGCTGAACGTGGAGGGGCAGCAGAACAACCTTCACTCGCTGCTGTGGTGGATGAAGCACCTGATCGGCCTCCGTAAGCAGTACCGAGCCTTCAGCCGGGGCTCGTTGCGTTTCCTGTTTCCCGAGAATCCGCGGGTCCTCGCGTTCATCCGCGAGTACGCGGATGAGCGAATCCTGGTGGTGGCCAATCTGTCACGCTTTGCCCAGGCGGTAGAGCTCGACCTGGCGGAATTCCGCGGCAGCAGGCCGGTCGAGATGTTCGGCCGCACCGCATTTCCGCCCATCGATACGGTGCCGTATCTCATCACCCTGAGCCCCCACGCGTTCTACTGGTTCCTTCTCCAGCCCGAGGCGGCGGTCAGCCGCCGGGGCGAGGCCGAGCACTGGGCACCTAGCGCCGAGCTGGAGGGTGATTGGCAGGAGCTGATCCTGGGTGAGAGCCGCGAGCAGCTGGAGGAGGTTCTTCCGGCATACTTGCGGACGCGGCGCTGGTTCCGGGGCAAGGCGCGGGAGGTCTCCTCCGTGGGGGTGGTCCAGGCGCTGCCCGTGGCAGTCGGCGCGCGCGAGGTGCTCGTTACGCTGGTGGAGGTCCGCTATCTCGACCGGGATTCGGAGATCTACGTGATGGCCATCGGCTTTGCCGAGACCGAGCGGGCCCGCTCCATGACCGCCTCGGACCCGGATTCGATCCTGCTTTCGATCCGTAATCGCGGCGTGCTCTACGAGGCCGCGACCGACGAAGCCTTCGTGAATGTCCTGATCGACGGCGTGGGACGCCGCCGCCGCTGGCGAGGAAAGGGCGGCGATCTGGTCGGATCACGTACCCGCTCGTTCGGAGAGCTGAGGGGCACAGACGGTCCGCTGCGGGCGACGGCGCTCCGCGGAGAGCAGACCAATACATCCGTCAATCTGGGAGACCGGCTGCTGCTGAAGCTGTTCCGGAAGCTGGAGCCCGGTGTCAATCCCGACCTGGAGATCGGGCGCCACCTCACCGAGCGCACCTCCTTTCGTCAGGTTCCGCTTCTGGCCGGCGGACTCGAGTTCCGCGGCCGGCAGGGGGAGCCGATGACGGTGGCGGTGATCCACCAGTTCGTCCCCAGCGAGGGCGACGCTTGGGGCTACACGGTTAACGCGCTGAGCCAGTACTTCGAGCGCGCGCTAGTCCCCCGCGCGCAGCCGGGCGAGGCGGAGCTCGGGTCCGGATCTTTGTTCGACCGCGCGCATGCGGATCTGCCCTCTCTGATCGAGGAGAGCGCGGGGGCTTATCTGGACAACGCCCGGCTCCTCGGACAGCGCACGGCGGAACTGCACCTGGCGCTGGCCGAAGACAATGAGAACCCTGCGCTCTCGCCCGAGCCGTTCACCGCGCTTTACCGCCGCTCGCTGTATCAGTCACTGCGCTCACTGGCGCGAACCACCTTCGACCTCCTACGCCGGCGGCAGACCAGTCTTCCGGAGGATGCGCGGGAGCAGGCGCGGGCGGTGCTCGGGTCCGAGGAGCAGCTGCTGCGGCAGGTGCGCGCCGTGCTGGACCGCAAGGTTCGAATCTCCCGCATCCGGATCCACGGCGACTACCACCTGGGTCAGGTGCTCTTTACCGGAAAGGATTTTGTCATCGTCGACTTCGAGGGCGAGCCGAGCCGGAGCCTCAGCGAGCGGCGGTTCAAGCGCGCGGCTCTCCGGGATGTAGCCGGCATGATCCGGTCATTCGAGTACGCGGCGGAGTATGCCATCCGCAGGGGACCAGGCCGACCCGAGGATGTCCCGATCCTGCGGCCCTGGGCCCGGGCGTGGCACCGGTGGGCATCGGCGCTGTTTCTCCGCGGTTATTTGAATACCGCGAGCGACGCGCCGTTTCTGCCGCGCAGCCGCGAGGATGCCTCCGCGCTGCTCGACTTTTATCTGCTGGACAAGGCAGTCTACGAACTGCGCTACGAGCTGAACAGCCGGCCCGACTGGGTAGGCATCCCGCTCGCCGGGATCCTGGACCGGTTGGAGTCGGAGTCCGCGTCGCGGGTAATGGCAGCGGCCAAGTGAAGAGCACTCCGATGCCCCCGGCGGTGCGCCCGGACCCCACCGAGCTGGGCCGCCTGCTGGCCGGTCGGCACGTAGATCCTCATGCAATCCTAGGTGCTCATCCTGCGGGCGGCGGTATGGTAGTCCGCGCCCTTCATCCCGATGCGCTCGCGGTGGAGTGCCTGGTGAATGGTGGCGGTGTCGTTCCCATGCAGTCGCTGGGCCCCGGTTTCTTCGCCGCCTACCTCCCCGGCACCTCGTTCCCCCTCCGGTACCGCTACCGGTACCACTTTCATGGTGGCGCCACATGGGAGGAGGACGACCCCTATCGCTTTCTCCCCACTCTGGGCGATATCGATGTCTACCTGATCTCCGAGGGCACTCATCGCGCACTCTGGCGGCAGTTCGGCGCGCACCCGCGCCGGATGGATGGAGTGGATGGGGTGGGCTTTGCCGTCTGGGCCCCCAGCGCTCTCGGCGTGAGTGTGGTGGGCGACTTCTGCCGCTGGGATGAGCGCCGGTTGCCGATGCGGCGGCTCGGTGCCTCGGGAGTCTTCGAGCTGTTCGTGCCGGGCGTCTCGCCCGGCGCGCTCTATCAGTACCGGATAACCGCGCCCGGCGGCGAGATCCGCAAGAAGGCCGACCCGTTCGCCCAGGCCATGGAGCCCCCGCCGGGTACCGCGTCCCGGGTGGTCACCTCGTCATATCAGTGGGGGGACGAGAAATGGATGTCACATCGCGGCGCGCGCGACCCGCTGCGGGAATCGATGGCGGTATACGAGGTCCATCTCGGCTCCTGGGGCAGGGTGGTGGAAGAGGGAAACCGCCCGCTCACCTACCGCGAGATCGCTCCCCGGCTGGTCGAGCATGCCCAGCGCCTCGGCTTCACTCACCTCGAGTTCATGCCGCTGGCAGAGCACCCCTTCACCGGCTCGTGGGGTTACCAGGTGAGCGCTTACTTCGCGCCCACCGCGCGGTATGGTACCCCGGACGATCTCCGCTATCTGATCGATTACTGCCATCGGGCGGGCCTGGGCATCATCCTGGATTGGGTGCCGGCCCACTTCCCCAAGGATGATTTTGGCCTTCGCCGCTTCGACGGCACCGCGCTATATGAGCATGAGGATCCCCGGCGGGGAGAGCACCCCGAATGGGGAACGCTCATCTTCAACTACGGGCGCCGGGAAGTGCGGAACTTTCTAGTGGCGAACGCGCTGTATTGGCTGGAGGAGTTCCACGTGGATGGCCTCAGAGTAGACGCCGTGGCCTCGATGCTATACCTCGACTACAGCCGCAAGGCAGGGGAGTGGATTCCGAACCGCCTGGGCGGCAGCGAGGACCTCGAGGCCATCGACTTCATCCAGATGCTCAACCGCACTATTGCCGAGGAGCAGGCGGGCTGCTTTACCATCGCCGAGGAGTCCACTGCCTGGCCCAAGGTGACTGCGCCGGTCTCAGAGGGCGGGCTTGGATTCGCGTTGAAGTGGAACATGGGATGGATGCACGACACTCTTCGCTATTTCGCACTCGATCCGGTCTACCGCTCCTCCCATCACGAGCTCCTCACCTTTGGCATGATCTACGAGTACAGCGAGCACTTCGTCCTGCCGCTATCGCACGATGAGGTGGTCCACGGCAAGGGCACACTCCTCTCGAGGATGTCAGGCGATGAGTGGCAGCAGTTCGCCAGCCTGCGCGCCCTCTACACCTATCAGTACACCCGGCCGGGCAAGCCGCTCTTGTTCATGGGCTCCGAGCTGGGCTCCCGGCGGGAGTGGAACCACGACACGAGCCTCGACTGGCATCTGTCTGAGCAGCCGCTGAATGCCGGATTGCTCCGCTTCCTGGCCGATCTCGGCGCCCTGTACCGGGCCCGCCCCGAGCTGTGGCGCGCCGACAGCGACCCGGCCGGATTTGCCTGGCTCGATCCGGACGATCGCCAGCACTCCATCCTTTCCTATCTTCGGCGTGACGGCGAGCGGCATCTGCTGGTGCTGCTGAACCTCACTCCCGTTCCCCGAGAGGGATACCGGGCTGGTGCTCCCGCGTTGGGAGCATACGATGTGATTCTCTCCAGCGACGACCTGCGATATGGCGGCAGCGGCCACGCCCCCGCCCGATTTTCATCGGAGCCCGTGCCCTGGCAGGGACAGTCCCGATCGGTGGTTCTCACCCTCCCCCCGCTTGGTGCGCTGGTCCTGGCCCCAGCCTCCTGATGACCGCACCCCACCTGAGTGGACTGTCCTATCCCCGTGCCAGCGGCCCTGGACCGAGGCCCGCCGGCTTCAAGCGCCGACTTCCCCTCCCCTCACCCCTTGCGCGCAGCCTTCGGGGCTCTGCCCAGTTCCGCTGGCCACCTCCCCGTGGGAGGGCAGGTCGCACAGCACTGGTAGAGACCGCCACTACGGAGCCGTATCATGCTAGCGCCACTCTAGGGACGCTCCACTAGGATGACGCAGCGGCTCCAGCGTGGCGCAACGATTCGGCCCGACGGATCAGTCCTGTTTTCTGTCTGGGCACCCCGGGCCCAGCGTGTTGCAGTACGGCTCAGGCGCGGCCAAAAGGTCGAGAGCTTCAGTCTGGAGCCAGGAGCTGGTTCCATCCACCAGGCAGCGGTGTCCGGCGTCGAACCGGGGGCCGATTACCAGTACCTGCTCGACGAGGAGCGGGAGCGTCCCGACCCGGTGAGCCGCTTCCGGCCAGCGGGCGTCCATGGCCCCACCCGAATAACGGACCCCGCCGCATACAACTGGTCGGACCAAGGCTGGCGGGGGCTCCCGGTCTCGCAGCTCGCCATCTATGAGCTGCACATCGGCACGTTCACTCCGGAAGGCACATTCGAGTCGGCCATCACCCGTTTTCCCTACCTGCGAGAGCTCGGTATTACAGCCATCGAGGTCATGCCGGTGGCGGAGTTTCCCGGGGGCCGTAACTGGGGCTACGACGGGGTCTCACTCTACGCGCCGCAGAGCAGCTATGGCGGGCCCCATGGATTCAAGCGGCTGGTGGACGCCGCCCATGCCGAAGGACTCGCCGTCATTCTCGACGTGGTCTATAACCACCTCGGCCCCGAGGGGAACTATCTAGGAGACTTCGGGCCCTACTTCTCCGATCGGCACCAGACCCTATGGGGGGAAGGATGGAACCTGGACGGCCCCGACAGCGATGAGGTGCGGCGATACCTGGTGGACAATGCCCGGTACTGGATCGGCGAGTTTCACCTCGACGGGCTCCGGCTCGACGCCGCCGACAAGATCGTGGATCTCAGCGCCCTCCATTTCCTGGAGGAAGTCGTCACCGCGGTGCATAGCCAAGCCGGAGAGCTGGGACGGCCCATCAGCATGATCGCAGAGAGCGATGCCAACGATCCCCGCTTTGTCCGGCCGCCCCGGCTCGGCGGCTACGGGTTCGATGCCCAGTGGTCCGACGACTTCCATCATGCGGTACATGCCAGTCTTACCGGAGAGCGGCAAGGCTACTTCCAGGATTTTGGTGGAATCGGAGCGGTGGCGAAGGCTCTATCAGACCGCTTCGTCAATGACGGCCGGTATTCTCCATACCGGCGGCGGCGCTATGGCCGGCCGGCGGTAGATTTCCCCAGCGATCGTTTCGTGGTCTGCGTCCAGAACCATGATCAGGTCGGTAACCGCGCCACCGGTGAACGACTGACCGCCCTGGTTACTCCGGAGGCGCTGAGACTGGCCGCGGCTCTACTTCTGCTCTCGCCGTACGTGCCGCTGCTCTTCATGGGAGAAGAGTACGGAGAGACCAATCCCTTTCTCTACTTCGTGAGCCACGGAGACCCTGCGCTTGTCCAATCAGTCCGCCAGGGACGGCGGAAGGAATTCGCGGCCTTCGGCTGGGTCGACGACATCCCCGATCCGCAGTCGGAGGACACGTTCAAGCGGTCACGACTGGATTGGTCCCGCCCGTCTCAACCTCGACACGCCCGCCTGCGTTCCCTCTATGCCGATCTGCTGCGACTTCGAGGTACCGATCCGGCGCTCCGTCCCGGCGCGGCCGCAGTGAAGGTCAAGCGTGACCAGGCGGCGGGATGGCTGTCGATCCATCTGAGTGCCGGTACCTCGGGGCTGGCGGCACTGTTCAACTTTGCGCGCGAGGAAGCGAGCCTCCTGCTGGACGAAGCGCCCGGCTTCCGCCTCGTTCTTTCCACCGATGACACACGCTATGGCGGGCTCGACCGGGTGACTACCCGAGGAGACACGGCAGTACTCCCGCCGACGAGTGCCGCCCTGTACCGGAAGTCGCTACGGTGAGCCGGGTCTGGCCCGGTGTACCCACACCCCTGGGCGCTACCTGGGATGGAGAAGGAACCAACTTCGCGATCTTCTCGGAGCACGCCACCCGGGTAGAGCTGTGCCTCTACCACCATCCCGATGATGTCCTAGAGGCGAACCACGTCGAGCTGCGCGAGCGTACCGACCAGATCTGGCATGCTTACCTCCCCGACGTTCGACCCGGCCAATACTACGGCTATCGGGTACATGGGCCCTACGCTCCTGCCGAGGGGCACCGCTTCAATCCGGCCAAGCTCCTAGTGGATCCGTACGCCAAGGCCATCAGCGGGACCATCAAGTGGAGCGATGCACTCTCCGGGTACCCGGTCCGCAGCTCTAGCCCCGATCGCGATCTCATCGCCGATTCGCAAAACAGCGCCGGTGGTATGCCCAAGTGCATCGTGGTGGAGTCGGCGTTTACCTGGGGCGACGACAAGCCACCGCGGACGCCGTGGAACCGGACGGTCATCTACGAGTGTCACGTCAAAGGGATGACCATGCTCCACCCGGACGTGCCCGAGCCGCTCCGCGGGACCTATCTTGGGCTGGCCACCGATCCGATCATAGATCATCTGAAGAGCCTCGGAGTCACGGCGGTGGAGCTCCTGCCGGTGCACCACTTCGTGACCGAGCGGCGCCTGGTCGAGCAAGGTCTTACGAACTATTGGGGTTACAGCTCCATCGGCTACTTAGCGCCGGACGTGCGCTATGCCACCAGTGGCAATGGCCAGCAGGTGACCGAGTTCAAGTCCATGGTGAAGCGGCTGCACCGTGCCGGGCTGGAGGTCATCCTCGATGTGGTCTACAATCACACCGCCGAGGGAAACCACCTCGGACCAACCCTCTGCTTCCGCGGCACGGACAACGCGGCATACTACCGGCTGGAGCCGGAGAACCCGCGGCTGTACGTGGACTATACCGGCTGCGGCAACACTGTAGATATCCGCCACTCACGGGCCCTGCAGCTGGTGATGGACAGTCTCCGTTACTGGCTGACGGAGATGCATGTGGACGGCTTTCGTTTCGACCTCGCGCCGGTTCTCGCCCGGGGCGAGATAGCGGTAAACCCCTTCGCCGAGTTCTTCCATGTGGTCCGGCAGGACCCCATAGTTTCCCGCGCCAAGCTCATCGCCGAACCGTGGGACCTCGGCCCCGGCGGCTATCAGGTCGGGCAGTTCCCGATCGGGTGGGGTGAGTGGAACGCGAAGTATCGTGATACTCTCCGCCAGTTCTGGCGGGGCAATCCGGGACAGGTGCCCGACCTCGCTTCACGACTGGCGGGGAGCAGCGACCTCTATGAGCACAGCCAGCGGAGCCCGCTCTCCAGCGTGAATTTCATCACCTGTCACGATGGTTTCACCCTGCACGACCTGGTGAGTTACGAGTCCAAGCACAACGAGGCGAACGGCGAGGAGAACCATGACGGGAGCGACAATAATCTGAGCCGAAATTGGGGGGTCGAGGGCCCCACCGAGTCGGCGCATATCGTCAGAATCCGCGAGCGCATCAAACGAAACTTTCTCGCCTCGCTGGCGTTTTCCCAGGGCGTTCCCATGCTCTCCCACGGAGACGAGATGGGGCGAACCCAGCTGGGCAACAACAACGCCTACTGCCAGGATGGGCCGCTTACATGGGTGAACTGGCATCTCGAGCCGCTGCAGAAACAGCTGCTCGCGTTCACCCGGGAGGTATTCGCCATCCGCGCAGCGAACCCGGTGCTCCGGCGGCGGAATTTTTTCACCCATGAGGTCCGCGAACCCGATAAGGTCAAAGACCTCACCTGGCTCTCGCCCGATGGCAGCGAGATGACAGAGGAAGACTGGAACAAGAGCTCGAGCCACGTCATCGGCATGCTCATCCGGGGCGAGGCTACCGACGAAGCAGACGAGCAGGGCCGGCGTCTGGTCGGTGAGGCGATTCTCCTCCTGGTGAACGGCGGCGGCCGTTCCCAGAGCTTCGAGCTGCCGGTGGTCGATGGGCAGGGAAGCTGGAGTGAAATTCTCGATACTGCCCATCCTGCGCCAAAACCGGTCCAATCCGGACCCGTCACACTGACTCCGCACTCGCTGCTGCTGCTGCGTTTCGACAGCCCACGCTGAGCCGATGGCGGAAATCCTGGCCACGTACCGGCTCCAGCTTCACGCCGGGTTTCCGCTGGCCCGAGCCCGGGAACTGATTCCCTACCTCCAGCGGCTCGGCATTACCCACCTCCACTGCTCTCCTCTCCTTCAGGCCCGTCGCGGCAGCGCCCACGGCTACGACGTCACCGATCCCACTCGACTCAATCCCGAACTGGGCAGTGAAGAGGAGCTGGCCACGCTGGTCGAGGAGCTCCACGCTCGAGGTATGGGGATCGTCCTCGATATCGTGCCCAACCACATGGCCGCGTCCTGCGAAACCCCCGCATGGGAAGACGTGCTCACCCATGGTCCGGCATCGCGGTACGCCCGCTGGTTCGACGTCGAATGGCGGGCGCCGGAGCGGGAGCTTCGATTCAAAGTCCTCCTGCCGGTGCTCGGCGATCAGCGGGCGCGGGTCCTCCAACGTAGCGAGATCCGGGTAGTGCTCGAGGATGGTACGCTGCGAGTTCGATACTACGACCACAGCTTTCCACTCGACCCTGGAACGATCGCTGGAATACTTGACCGGGCAGTCATCGAGTGTGAGCAGACGCCGGACATGGAAGCCGCACCGCGTGGCGCTCTTCGTGAGATCAGTGCGCGGCTCCGGCGGCTGCCCCGGCGTACCGCCCGGCGTGCCGCCGCAATAGGGAAACGCCGGCAGGTCGCTGCGGAGTCGTTGGGTCAGCTTCGCGAGCTCTGCCTCGCGTCGCCTGCGGCGTCTGGCGCCATCGAGCGCTCGGCCGCGGCCCTG
>Ga0299913_10006132_pt1 | contig 10370 bp, 7 predicted proteins | sample RVTome_9_FD_201360 | JGI IMG/M metagenome (GOLD analysis project Ga0299913, IMG submission 201360) | Soil microbial communities from uranium-contaminated site in the Upper Colorado River Basin, Wyoming, United States - RVT155D38 (version 2) ... | reverse complement strand
CTGGTCGCATTCTGAGGCGATGTGCGTGGGTGGATTTTCGCTGCCGAGGACATCACCTGCCGATGGCTGGCGACGGCTGCTTCTATCTCGCCTAGCTCGAGACGCACCCCTCGCAATTTGATCTGGTCGTCACGACGGCCGAGGTACTCCATCACGCCGTCTGCTCGGAGCCGAGCCCGGTCGCCCGTTCGATAGAGGACGCTTTCGCCCAAGCCAGGGTTGGGTATGAACCGCTCTTCGGTACCGGCGGTGTTGTTGACGTAGCCACGGGCGATGCCGGCGCCGCCTATCCATACCTCTCCGGGGACACCGATCGGGTTGGGCAAATCACCGGGTCCCAGGACGTATGCCCTCGCGTTCGCTATCGGGCGGCCAATCGGAACAGTGAGGCTGGTGTCGTTCGTCGGGTCGAACGTGTGGACGATGCATCCAACGGTCCCTTCGGTAGGCCCGTACTCGTTGTGGACTTCGATGACTCCGAATAGCTCCGAAATTTTTCGGACTGTGGATGTGTGGAGCTGTTCCCCGCCCAATATCAGCTGATTGATCCGGGATTCTGAGAGATCCATGTCACCCAGGACGGCAAGATGCGACGGAGTCAGCTTGACGATGTCGACCAGGTCGTCCTCGAGGACCTGTTTCAGTGCCAGGTCGACACTGTGTTGGCCGCTGTCGGGATAGACGACGACCGTTCCGCCCGACACGAGGGGGACGAAGATCGAGGTGACGGTCAGATCGAACGTCAAAGGCGAGAAGAGAGGAAAGGAGAGTCCACTTCCTCTGTCATAGAAGTCGCTGGCCCACTGGACGTAGTTGGCCAGCGAGCGATGCTCGATGGCCACCCCTTTTGGTCGTCCAGTCGATCCGGATGTATAGAGGATGTATGCGAGATCTCCCGGATCGGTCTTCGCTTCCGTGTGACCGTCCGAGACACTGCTGACCGTCTCGTAGTCGACGGTGGGGACACTTAGATCGAGTTCGGTACCCGTGATCACCAAGGAGCAGTCCGCGTCCTCGACCACCAGCCTGATGCGTTGGTCGGGCCATCCCGGGTCGATCGGGACATATGCGGAGCCGGCACGCATCACTCCGAGCATCGCTATCGCAGCCTCCGCTGAGCGACTCATGCATATGCCGATGACACTTCGCTCGGGAAGACGGGACGCTATCCCTCTCGTCAAGCGGTCGAGATCTCGAAATGTCCAGGTCTCCTCCCCGGCGACGATGGCCGGACGATCAGGCGATCGCTCCATCTGTGCCTCGATGAGGTCGACGACTGTCGGTGTCACCGCTGTGCTCGACGTGTCGTTGAAGGTGCCGATAGAAGCTCGCTCCTCGTCGGTCAGGAGATCGATGTCTGCAATGGGCCGATCGAAGTCGTCGAGCATGGCATCGAGCATGCCCAGGAAATGGTCGGCCACAAGATGTCCTCGTCCGCCGAGGACTTTCCGGTTGCAATCGAACAGCAACTCGATGTCGCCATCCGCATCGAAGTCGGTCACATGGAGCCGGAGGTGATGTTCCGGCTCCACATGGCCCGAGTGCACCCAGGTCGCCTCGACCTTGGCTCCATCGAACGATTCGAAGTTGGCGGTGATGTAGTTCAGCACCGTGTTCACGGAGCGGTTGACAGCCGCGCTGCCGGCCCCAGGTCTCGAGACGCGCAGGAAATGGTCCGTGGCCGACACGACTTTGGCGAACAGAGACTCGAAGGTGTCGCTGCTCGATATCTCGACCGATAATCCGTTGATCTCCGTGAAGAGGCCAACCGTTCTCCGAAATGCCTCCGTCACCCTGTTATGGGCCGGGGCGCCGACTCGAACCGATTCCTCGCCCGTGACGCGGTAGAGAAATGCAGTGAGAGCAGTGAGGAACACTCGGAACATGGACAGATCGTGGGTGAGGGCGCGGATGCCCGGCCGTTGCGCCAGTGCGCGGATGCTCTCCGATCGCGACTCACCCAGGGCGATCGACGTGCGGTCGTTCACCGTGCCTGGGTCATCGGGAGCTGTTCCGTAGAGGGGGGATGGCTGCTCGGTGACCATGGAGGTCTCAGGTCGGTCGGGCTGAGTGCCGGCCTCATGAGAGATGTAGTCGGCGAATGGCGGGAGACCTCTGCTCGATGGGGACTCTTCGTCGGAGCCCCCGATGTAGAGAGCTTCCATTCTCCGGAAGAGCAGAGAGAAAGAGAGCGCGTCGGTGACCATGTGATGTTGGCTCAGGTACCAGCCGGTGCGTCCGTCTCCGAGTTTGGCGAGCGCCGATTCGAACGTCCGGCTGGTCGTGTCGAGTGGTCGTCTGGTGGCCTCCATGGACCATTGCCTAAAGGCGTCAATCGGACTCGGCTCTGCGGTGAAGTCGAGGACCGGCAGGTGGTAAGGGACGTGAGAGACGACCACTTGGTCCACGCTCTCCCCACTTTGTCTCACCACGGTTCTCAGAGAGTCGCATTCATCGATCAGGGTCCGGAAGCACTCGGCAAACCGCCGTTCGTCGATGTCTGCCCCGATGACGAACATGAACGCCTGGTTGTACATAGGCGTTGACGGGTACATCTGCTCGGCTGCCCAGAGGAGCTCCTGTGCTCGCGTCAGCCTGGTGCCTCCTTTTCGAGTAGACACACCGGCCGTCATGGGTTGGTCACCACTGGGTGTCCTCGGTCATCGAGCTCGACGGACAAGATCGGGCTGGTCTCGTAGAGCGGATCGCCGTTGTTGTGTATCGAGGTGACCAGCACCACGTCGAGTGTCTCGATGGGCTCTTGAAAGTCGAACTGTGGGTCGGGGCTGCTGGTCCAGAAGTAATCAGGCGGTGACAATGACTCCCATGCGCCCTGTGGCCCGTTGTTCGCATGCTCCATGAACCGGAGCATGAAGTCTCGGCCCGAGGCCAGCCGGAACGCCTCGACAACGCCTTCGAGCGCACGAACATCCTCGAAGCCGTCGACCGCTTGGAGAGCTCGGTACTCGTCCGGCGAGACGACATATCCGTACCCTCCGCTCGCCGGCTCGGTAGGCCCGAGCTTGGCCCTGATGAAGCTGAGGTCTTGGACGAACGGAGCGAAAGCTGATATCGGGACCTGATAGACGACCCCGCTCTCCCCTCTGGCTTCCATCCTGTATCCATAGGAGACCGGTGAGTCGTACCAGGTCAGGTGATGGGGGTGAAAGAAGAAGCTGCCTCCCGCCACGACCACGAATAGCGCGATGGCAGCCCTCACCGGCGTTGCGTTCTGGACAACCCACTCTCGCAGCTCCGGCTTCAGCAGGATGATCAAGACACCGATCTCCAGGATGAGCCAGCCGAGAAACCAGAAGCCGGTGACTGCAAACAGGGCCATGTGGAACAGGATCGGCCCGATCAACCACACTCGCATCAGCTTGGGATGGGCCACAGCGACCACGGAACCGAGTTCGACCAGCAGTGTCCCGGCTGGAGCAGCCCAACCCATGCTGCGGACCACATTCGACGCACTCCTCGCCCAAGCTCCGTCCCCATGCCCCAGGAACCCGGCGGTGTAAGAGCTGAGGGGGAGGTTGGAGAGCTCGGTGATCGTCATCCAGTCGGTCGTCAGTTTGGTCCTCCCCGGCACGAAGTAGTGAGTGGCCATGGCGGCGCCGATGACCAGGAGGACCGGTGCCGTCTCGCGCCGGCCGATGAGTACGAACAGGAGATGCGCCGCAGCGATGGCCAGGAGGGCGAACACGAGGAGGTCGTCCATGTTGCGCGCAGACGTCGACCCGAATGGCTCGATGAATTGAGCGGTGATGATCCTGCTCTGCACGACGAATAGCGTCAGGAAAATCGGCCGATAGAAGCTCGCCACCGCCAGACCAAAGAGCAGCAGGCGGTCGATCAGATGGAGTTCGCCCAACAGATAATTGAACTCATAGAGCACACCTACCCAGGTGAGAAAAGCCAACAGGGCCACGGCGAGCGATCTGAGGACCCTGCCGTTTTCCAGGGTCGACCAATTTCCGAAGAGCCTCTGGGGCCACCTCGCTCCAATGGCTGCCAGGGCCGCTGCGCCGGCCGCCCACATCCAGGGATTGGACCTGATGGCCCCGCCGACGAGGATCGGGCTTTCGAGAAATGTCTCGTCGATTCTCGCTTGCGCTCGCGTAGCCCTGTCGAGCACCGCGAAAGTCGCGAACAGCGCCAGGATGTGAAGGATGTCGCCGGCACTGTCACGACGGGACAGCCATGGTCGTGTGTCGAGCCTGCGTTGCAAGGGCCTCGAGCCCGCGAGCAGGCCTTCGATTGTCACGATTCGGACCCGTCGACCATTCGCCGCTCCACGTATCCGGCCATGGTGGCGATAGTCCTGAAGTTCTCGACGGTCACGTGTTGGGGTGGGATCTCTATGCCCCAGGTGCGCTCGATGTAGCCCACGAGGCGCGTCGCACCAAGTGAGTCGATCGTGCCATCGAGCAACAACTCTCGCTCGTCATCGAGAGCAGCCGTCTCATCCATCAACAGTTCGTGTGAGATGAACTCTCGGAGAGCCTGTCGAGGATCTCGCTCGCTCATGACCTCTCCCCGCTCGTCGACAGGGCCGTGGTCGCCTCGGCGATTCTCCGGCGATCGACCTTGCCGGTCGGGGTGCGAGGGAAGTCCTCCAGCACCGTGAGGACCGTCGGCACTGCGTACCCCGGCAATTTCTCGGCGAGATACGTGCGAAGGCTGGATGGAGTTGCTGCCGATGCGCGAGCCAGCGTCACTGCGGCGCGGATCTCGGTCGTGCCATCCTGTGTAGGCACGCCGTAGACGGCTGCCTCGACCACATCGGTGTGGGTGATCAACACTGCTTCCACCTCGTCCAGTTCCACCCGATATCCCCTGGACTTGATCTGACGATCCTTCCGGCCGTGGAAGTGGAGCACACCGTCTCGATCCTGATGGACCAGATCACCCGTCCGATGGAACACCTCCGGAAGCCCGTCGAAGCGGTCGCGGAAGTAGAAGGCGCGCTCATTGAGATCCGGGCGTCCCCAGTACCCCCGCATCGAGGTTGCAGACCGTATAGCCAGCTCTCCGACTTTGGTTTGCGGGACCGGCCTGTCCTCTTCATCGAGCACGAGAGCTTCCACGTTGTCATAAGGCAGGCCGATGGGGAGGGCGTCACCATGCACGGGTGGCGGACCGGGAACTTCATAGTGTGTGACGCCATTCACCTCGGTCGGTCCATAGACGTTGAAGAACCGAGTCTCGGGCAGCATTCTCATCAGGCTGTGCAGATGCTTCAGTGGCATCGGTTCGCCTCCGAACAAGATCCTCTTGAGAGAGCTGAAGTCACCTCGGTCCAGAACGCCGGGTGTCGACAACTGGACGAGAGCAAGTGGCACGGTGTAGAACAGCGTGATCTGGCTCTGCTCGAGCACTGACGCGAGACTCGCCGAGAGCTTCATGTGCTCTTCCGGGATCATAACGACGGTGGCGCGTCCCTTCGCACCGCCAAAGAAGTCGAGTGTCGAGAGGTCGAAGTGAATGGGTGCGTAATTGCTCAAGACGTCGTCATCACCGATCGAGTATTCGGATGCGGTCACATTGGCCCAGGAGAGAGCGCTCCTGTGGGTGTGCATGATCCCCTTGGGAACCCCTGTGGATCCTGATGTGTAGAGGACGTAGCACAGATCTTGTTCCAGGACTCGACGACGCGGCGCCTCCCCCCGAGATTCGATCTCAGTCCACCCCATGGCTGGATAGGAGATATCGGCGTCAGTCAGCCCGATGACCGTGTCGAGCTTCACGCACAGTCTCTCGAGACTTGCGATAGTGGCCCGTTGCCGATTTTCTGCAATCACATGCTGGATTCCGCAGTCTTGGATCACGTAAGCGAGACGTGACGCAGGCGAAGTCGGGTCGAGTGGCACGTAGGCACCCCCTGCCGCCATGATCCCGTACATCGCCACGCCTGTCTCCACCGATTTGTTGGCGAAGACCCCCACCCGGTCGCCTCGCTCGACACCGCGCTCGATCAAGGCATGGGCGAGTGCATTGGATCGCTGCTCGAGCTCGCCGTAGGTCAGCCTGGAGCCACGACAGACGAGTGCAAGCTGGTCTGGGTCATGATCGGCCGCGTCGGCGACCAACTGCTGTAGCAAATACACCATTCTCGTGCCCATCAAGTGCCCAGCAGTCGCGCGATCAGCTGTCGTTGGATGTCGGAGGTACCTCCATAGATGACGCCGCCCACCGCATCTCGGAGCTCACGCTCTATCCCGGCCTCGGTCAAGTAGCCGATACCACCGTGAATCCGGACCGAGTCGAGGCTCGAGGCCAGAAACGACTCCGCGATGTGGAGTTTGGTTAGAGCGGACTCGAGCTGTGCAGAGCGGCCAGTCGACTTGAGCCAGGCTGACTGATAGAGGAGGAGTTTGGCCGCTTCCAGCCGGAGTCTCATGTCCGCCAAGCGGTTGGCGACCGATTGGAACTGGCTGATTGGCTGGCCGAATTGTCTGCGTTTCTTCGAGTATTCGACCGATTGATCTAGCTGTCGCTCCATTGCACCGACATGACTTGCGAGGATGAAACTCCTCTCCCATTCGAATGAGTCGCTCGAGATGCTCATCCCGGCTCCGGCCGGGCCCAGCATCGAGGACTCCGGGATCCAGCAATCAGAGAAGGTCAGCTCACCTGTCGGGTTCGTCCGCAAGCCCATCTTGGGCTGCGGTTTCACGGTCACTCCTTCGGTCTCGATGTCGATCAGGAAGGCGGAAATACCCCATCGACCTGCCTCTGGGTCTGTCTTAGCAAACGCCAAAACGACATCGCAGACCGGGGCCATTCCTATGAGGGTCTTGACCCCGTTGATCAGATATCCGCCGGAGTGCTGTTCGGCGGATGTAGACATCGAGTAGGAGTCCGAGCCCGACTCTGGCTCGGTGATGGCATGAGCTCCCAGCGCTTCCCCTGATGCCAATCGTGGCAGAAATTGATGCTTCTGTTCCTCGCTTCCGAACTGGATTATCGGCTGTTGCACGGTCCAGATTTGACCGTTGACCGCCAGGGTGAGCCCGTTGTCACGGCATCCATAGCCGAGGCCCTCCAGCATCAGGACGAGGGGCAGAAGATCGAGTCCGTCGCCGCCGTACCGGGCCGGCACATGGGCGCGCAGGACTCCGTGTTCGGCGAGTAGCGACCAGCCACGTCTGTCGAAGTGTCCCGCCCCGTCCCGCTCGACTATGTCGTTGTTGAGCCGTTCCGCTGCGAATCGCGCCGTCTCGCTCCGAAGCCGGAGCTGGTCTTCTGTCCACGAGAACTCCACGCGATCAAGTCTCCCCATTCGCCCGGGACTGAGTTCTCGACCCGCGCAGTGGCGGGAAGGTCTGTTTGCCCCCTTGCATCAAGTCACTCTCTCCCGCTCAGCCCTGGACGGACACTACCCCAAAACACGTTATATCGGCCTAACCCAGGTCATCCTGCAGCCTCCTCACCGTCCTCCCAATTCGGAGCCGACTCGTTGCTGGGTTGCAGTCTGATCCCAGCGCGGATCCTGGGCTCAGCCAACAGCTAGGTCGACTCAACGGTTAGGTTGTTGACAGCGAGCAGGAGCAGACTCGTGGTGGTGGGAATGACGGAGATTTTGAGCGCTCGTCGGGTTGCCCGATGGGCTCTTGTGATCGTTGGGGTTGGGGCCTTTCTTCTCATGGTGGGTCACAGAGCCACGGCTCATAGCGGGGAAGAGAGCTATGTGTGGCTCCAGATATTCGATGAGACGATCGAGGGCAGAGTCGAGTTTCCGGTTTCCGATCTGAACGAGGTTCTCGACCTGGGTATCCCGGAGGAGCCCTCGGAGGCCGCGGCCGTCGTCGAGTCCAATCTCGCTCTCATCACTGGGTACGTCGACGCTCACTTCGACCTGGGCTTCGGGGCAGAAGGCTGGCCCCTCGCCTTCGAAGACTTCGAGATACTGGGCGAGGGAACAGGCTTGTATGTGGTCATACCCTTCGTCGTGGAGGGCCGATTCGACCCCATGCCCCGAGAGTTTGCTGTTTTCTACGACGGGATCATCGAGCACAATCCTGACCGGAGCGCCCTGCTCCTAATCGAGACCGATTGGAGATCTGGGACGTTCAACAACGACGCCGATCATCTGCTGGTCTTCGACTCCGGGAACACGGAACAGCAGGTTGTTCTAGGAGACACCTCCTGGATCGGTGTCCTATCACCTGTCGTCGGGCTGGGTGTCGAACACATCCAGATAGGGTCCGATCACATTCTCTTCATTATCGCGTTGCTGCTTCCGGCCGTTCTGGTCTTTTCCCCAGGTCTTGGTTGGAAACCGGCCGAGAGTTTCGGCTCCAGCCTGTGGCGCGTTGTCAAGATCGCAACCAGTTTCACCATCGCTCATACCGTGACTCTGACGTTGGGTGGCCTGGGGATCATTGCGATCTCCTCAGACATCGTGGAGCCAGTGATAGCGATTTCCATCGCCCTGGCCGCTCTCCACAACTTGCGCCCGCTCTTGTTCAACCGCGAGTGGGTCATAGCTTTCGTCTTCGGGCTCTTCCATGGTTTCGGGTTCGCGGGCCTATTGGCGGACCTCGGTCTCGATCGGAGCAACAGGTTGGTGTCCCTCCTCGGTTTCAACCTCGGTATCGAGCTCGGGCAGGTCGCCATCATCCTGCTCCTGTTCCCAGCCCTCTTCGTTCTCAGGCGCACTCGTGTGTATCTGCCGTTGACAAAGATCGGTTCTATCGCACTGATCGCTGTCGCGATCGGTTGGTTTGTCGATCGAGTTTTCGGACTCGACGTCGGCGTCGACCGGGTCGTCGATCCCTTCCTGATGTGGCCGAGGCCACTTTGGATAGCGGGTCTCACGACAATCGTCGCCGTCGTCTACTTCTACATCGAGAGGAACCGGGATCGGCTGGTGCCGCTCGATCCGGAGCCAGGCGAGACAGACCAAGAGCCCGTGGATGTCGGCGTCGCCCGATCCTGACCCTGGATCTGGGAGTGGACATCGCAGCGATAGATGGCCGACTCATCGAAGGGCTTCACGTCAATCGATGGAGGGAGACGCTTGAAGAGCTGTTGGGCGACGAGTGGCTCGATGCGGGTGTCCGAGTCCACCTGGAGCGCATTGGTTCCCGCTTCGAGGCCTTTGTCGAGAGGGCTGAGATGGTCAGATTGGAGATCGTCGTTGCTCTTGGCGCAGGGGGGGTCGAATCCCATCCCGAAGGAGCGATCGGGCCGGACTCCACCGCCACCCTCCGCATTGCGAAAGGAGATCGTTCGACCGCCCGACGAGTTCTCGAGGATCGTGGGTTCATCGACATGTACCGGCTGGGCCGCGGCGCACAGAAGGCTCTGGAGCTCGGAAACATGCGAATGTCGATGGTCTCTCTAGGAGGGCCTCTGTCGCGGGTGAACCTGTGTTGGGGCACCAGAGGTGAATCGGGTGTGGGGATCAAGTGGGTTACGCCTTCGCTTGCCGATGTGCGCTTTGTTGAACTTCCGGAGAGTTTCTGGTGGGCGTATTGGATTGTGAGGCCAATCAACGTTGTTCGGAGGAAAGTGTTGAGGGTGCCAGAGGACTCTCAACACTCTCCCTTCCTGGCTACGCCCGTCTCACTGATACGGCGGCTCCTGGAACTCGCGAGTCCCGGTCGAGACGAGTTGCTGGTCGATCTCGGTTGCGGGGATGGGCGAGTTGTGATCGAGGCCTCACGCCGATACGGATGCGAGGCCGTCGGAATCGAAGCTGACAGTGACCTCGCCAGTCTTGCCCGCCGTCGTGTAGAGGCCGAAGGTTTGAACGGACGAGTGGTGATCGAACACGGAGATTTGACCGGCTACGACACTTCGCAAGCGCGAGTGGTTTTCGCCTTCCTACCTGCGGGGCATCTGACTCGATTGTTGCCTTCGCTGCTTGGACGGCTCCCGCAAGGGGCGCGGGTTGTCGTCCATGAGCAGACGCCCGTGTCCTTTGCGATCAAGCCGACCGAGCGAGAGCTCATCGTCCATGAGTCTGGGCTCACCATCGGCTACATCTGGAGGGTCTAGGGTCCGGTGGCCTGAGCGCCGCTGTGGTCAGGCCACCCACTCGACGCGCGCGACGGCCGACCAGCTTTCAATGCAGGCGTGTCGGCATGCAGCAGCGTCTAGCCAGGCTCCTGCTCGCAGCCAACGGCATGTATACGTCCCTGCCTCTTCACCCCGTCGGCGATACTCGGAGAGTGAGCGTTGTGGCTCACCCCTCCGACAGCCCTTTGGCCTTCGTCTGTCGGTAGCCGAGATCTCAGTTGGTCTGGGTGTCCGCTGTCAGGTCTTTCAGCAGCTCGTGGCATCGATTGGCCCTACGTTCGTCGGCCTCTTGGCATTCCTTGATGAACTCTTCCACTTCCGGATGTTCCGCCTGGCGGGCA
>Ga0299913_10006131_pt1 | contig 10373 bp, 10 predicted proteins | sample RVTome_9_FD_201360 | JGI IMG/M metagenome (GOLD analysis project Ga0299913, IMG submission 201360) | Soil microbial communities from uranium-contaminated site in the Upper Colorado River Basin, Wyoming, United States - RVT155D38 (version 2) ... | reverse complement strand
ACGTCACTCGATGGCGTGGCACCAGTCGGTGGGCAAAAGTAGTCTATCGTACATTTGGCCTGGAAGCATTCGGGCTCTGGCAAGCCCAGTCTGCCGGCGGCCGACGACGTCCTCGATGCCAGCCACGGCTCCATTCCGCCGCAGTCTCGTGTGTGCCACGTGCAGAAGAGCACAGACGAGCGGCGACAATCACTGAAGCGGCGCGCCTCAGAGCTGAGCTCCCTCCGAGCTACCGTGACGACGGTGCTTGTGACAGCACCCGTGGATGGAGACGCGGCGTAGAACCCCGCTCCCACAGATCGACACCTTTAGGTCGTCAGCACGACCTTGCCGATGTTCTGGCGGCTCTGGATGAACCGGTGCGCGTCGGCCGCGCGCTCGAGCGGGAACGTACGGGCGACCACCGGCGTCAATCGGCCGCCGGCAACGTCGCGCATCAACTGTTCCACCATGGGCACGAGACGGTCGCGCTCGTCCCACAGGTGCCCCACGTGCAGGCCGAAGACGCCGCGATTCCGGTTGATGAGAGACATGGGATTGAACCGCGGCGTCGCCATCCACGCCCGGACGGCGCTGAAGAGGCTCCGCCGCTCGCCTGGCGCCGCGGCGGACAGGCCGAAGATGACGAGACGTCCGAGCGGCGCCAGCATCCGATAGCTCGAGATGAAGCTCCGCCCGCCGATGGGGTCGAGGATGACGTCGGCGCCGCGCCCGTCTGTAATCTCGCGTACCGCCTCGGCCACATCGGCCGTCCGGTAATCGATCGTGTGGTCGACGCCGAAACTGCGGAGCGCCGTGTGCTTGTGGGGGGAGGCGGTGCCGATCACCACGGTCCGCCTCAGACGCGCCAGCTGAATGGCCGCGACACCGACGCTTCCGCCCGCGTTGTGGATGAGGACCGTCTCGCCCGCTGCGAGCGAGGCCATCCTGTAGAGCGCCAGCGCGGCAGTCAGATAGCTGACCGGCACGGCCGCCGCCTCGGCGTCGCTGAGCCGGTCGGGCACATGGAAGACCCGCGACACGGGGGCGATGACCACGTCGGCGTAGCCGCCGAATCGCGTGAGCGCCATGACCCGATCGCCGTTCCGGACCCCGGTCACCGACCGGCCGATGCCGTCGACCAGCCCGGCGACCTCATAGCCCACGACGAGGGGCGGTCGATCGGCGTCGGGATACAACCCGAGACGCGCCAGGATGTCCGCGAAGTTCACGCCGGCGGCCCGTACGCGGATGCGCACCTCGCCGTCGCCGGGCTCGGGATCTGGCGATTCCCGCATCTGAAAGACGTCCGGCGGACCGTACCGGGCGATGACTGCCTGCCGCATGGGAGCCGGAGCGTACCACACGCGGCATGGAGGGCGGCGGGCTCGCGGGCTCAGGATGACGCGAGCATCGCCAGCAGTGCCTTCTGCGTGTGGAGGCGGTTCTCCGACTGGTCGAACACCACCGACGCCTCGGAGTCGATCACCTCGCCGGTGACCTCTTCGCCGCGATGCGCGGGGAGGCAGTGCATGAACAGCGCTCCGCTGGCCGCATGCGCCATCAGGGCCGCGTTCACCTGATAGGGCGCGAACACGGTGCGGCGCGCGTCCGCCTCGGCCTCCTGGCCCATGGACGTCCACACGTCCGTGTACACGGCATCGGCCCCCTGCACCGCCGCCACGGGGTCGTGCAGCGTGTCGAGCCTGCCGCCCGAGCGTGCCGCCTGCTCGATGCCGCGCCGCACGTCGGCCGTGAAGCCGTACCTCGGCGGGGAGGCCACGCGCACGGTCGCGCCGAGCATGATGACCGCCTGGGCGAGGGACCGCGCGACGTTGTTGCCGTCTCCGACGTACGCGATGGTGCGTCCCTGGAGGGACCCCCACCGCTCGTACATCGTCAGGCTGTCGGCGAGGGCCTGACACGGATGCTCCTCGTCGGTGAGCGCATTGACGACGCGGAGCCGCGGCGCGGCGGCGGCGAACGCCTCGATGCGCGCATGCGCGAACGTGCGGATGACGGCGGCGAAGATCCAGCGCTCGAGGTTCCGCGCGACATCGGCGATCGGCTCCCGTCCGCCGAGCGCCACTTCGGGCGGTGGCTCGATGACGTGCCCTCCCAGTTCCCGTACGGCAATCTCGAAGGTCGCGCGCGTGCGCAGGGACGGCTTGTCGAACAGCAGCGCCACATGGCGCCCATCCAGCGGCCGAACGTGGCGAATCCCGGCCAGGCGGGCACGCTTCATCTCGAGCGCCAGCCGCAGGCACTCCTGGAGCTCGGCGGCGCCGAAATCGAGCACCGAGAGGAAACGGATCGGAGTCATCAGACCGAGTTTGCGTGTCGCGCTGCTGTGCATGTGCGTGGCCATCCAGTGGTTGGTCGATGTTCCAACGCGGCCCGCGTCAGGTGCGGTAGTCCGCGTTGATTCGGACGTACTCGGCCGTCAGGTCGCAGGACCACATGCGCGCCTCGCCAGACCCGCCGGTCCCCAGGTCCACCTCCAGCTCGACGTCGGAGCGCCGCAGGTACTCGGCGGCGTCGGGTGCACGCTCGTCGTGCGGCGCCCCGTCGGCAAAGAGCTCGACGGGGCCGATACGCACCTTCGCGCGGTCGAGCACCAGCGTCCGCGTGGCCCGTCCCGCCACAGCCACGAGCCGTCCCCAGTTGGGATCGGCGCCGTGCACCGCGGTCTTGACGAGCGGCGAGTTCGCGATGGCGCGGGCGGTCATCCTCGCGTCCTCCACCGTCCGCGCGCCGATCACACGGATGGTGAACACCTTGGTGGCCCCTTCGCCACCGCGGACGACGGCGATGGCGAGCGGCTCGCACACCTGCTTCAGCGCGCCGACGAGCAGCGGCATGTCGTCTTCAGCCAGCAGGACGCCGCTGGCGCCGTTCGCCAGCGCGAACACGCAGTCGTTGGTCGAACACTCGCCGTCTACCGTGATCGCGTTGAAGGTGTCGTCCACGGCGGCCTTCAGCGCGCGCTGCAGAAGCGCCGGAGCGACCTGCGCGTCGGTCGTCACGAAGCCGAGCATCGTCGCCATCAACGGCTCGATCATCCCCGAGCCCTTGGCCATGCCGCCGACCCGGAACGTGCCAGTGGCGGTGACGATCTCCGCCGCCGCCTCCTTTGGAAATGGATCCGTCGTCATGATCGCGCGCGCGGCATCCGCGCCACCGTCCGGCGCGAGCGCAGCCGCTGCGAGCTCGATACCCCGCCGCACCTTCGCCATCGGGAGCGTCACACCGATGACCCCGGTGGAGGCGACCAGGACGTCGTGGGGCGCGCAGCCCACGGCCGCCGCGGTCAGCCGCGTCATGTCGCGGGCGTGCGCCAGGCCGTCCGCCCCGGTGCACGCGTTCGCGCACCCGCTGTTGACGACCACGGCCGACGCGCGGCCCTCGCGCGCGAGATGCTCCTTCGACACCAGGATCGGCGCGGCCTGCGCGACGTTGGTCGTGAACACGGCCGCAGCCGACGCGGGCGTCTCACTGACGAGGAGGGCGATATCCGGCCCGCCGTTCGCCTTGATGCCGCAGGCGACCCCCGCGGCCCGGTACCCCGCGGCCGCCGTGACGCCGCCGGTCAGCGTAGCGGTGTCCAGCGCGGTCATGCGACCACCACCTCCTCACGATCCGCCCTCTCATCGGCCGCGGGCGTGAGCTGAAGGCGCTCGATGTTGGGCCGGCGGGGGGCGATTCCACGCGCGCGTCCGGCGGCCGATCGATCCGGCAGCGCGCCGGGACGCGGCTGCAGCATCAGCCTGACTGCGTACTGGCCGCACCGTCTGAAGAGCGCGCAGCCGGTGCAGTCGTGCCCGATTTTCTCGGGCACCCAGACGTGCGGCACGATCGTGAACCCCAGCCGGACGAAGTGCGCGGGGGCGTGCGTGAACGCGCAGAGACTGGCGTAGCCGGCCGCGGTGGCTGCATGCGCGAGGTGCCCCACCAGCTGCGAGCCGATACTCTGCCCGCGAAGCGACTCGTCCACCACGAGCGAGCGCACCTCGGCGACCGTCGGGCTCAGCTTGGCCAGCTCCGCGCACCCCGCCACGCGCCCTGCATGCTCGGCAACCACGAACTTCGGCACGTGTGCGCGAATCTCCTCGACCTGGCGCGGCAGCAGGTGGCCCACTTCGAGGTTCGCGGTGACGAGCTCGTGAATCGCCGGCACGTCGGCCGGCGTCGCGGGACGCAGCGTCACGTTCATGATCCTCCCCCCGTCGCGGCGCCGAGCGCCGCATCGAGCAGGCTCGCCATCTGCTCCACCTCCGCCGCGTCGACGATGTAGGGCGGCAGCAGGCGGATGACGGTATCCGCCGTGCGGTTGATCAGCAGCCCTCGCTCGAGCGCGGCGTCCACCACCGGTGCCGCGGGGCGATCGAGCTCCAGGCCCCAGATCACGCCAGCGCCACGGACGTCCACGACCGCGGCGTGACGCGCGGCGACCCGGCGGAGTGCCTGCTCGAGGATCCTGCCAATCGCGGCGACGTGATCGAGCAGCCCGTCGCGCAGTTCGTCCAGAACGACCAGCGCCGCGCGGCAGGCAAGGAGATTCCCGCCGTACGTGCTGCCGTGATCGCCGTAGGCGGCGGTCGCCGCCACGCGCTCGGAGAAGAGCGCCGCCCCGACCGGGACCCCTCCGCCGAGTGCCTTGCCGAGCGCCATCAGGTCTGGCGAGAGGCCGAGCGTCGATGAATAGAACGGCACCCCCGTGCGTCCCAGCCCGCACTGTACTTCGTCGGCGATGAGGAGCGCTCCCGAATCCCGGCAGGCCGAGGTGATGGCGGCCGCCATGTCCGGCCGGAGCGGCCTCACGCCTCCTTCTCCCTGCAGCGGCTCGGCGACGATCGCTGCGGTGCGTTCGGAGACGGCTGCGCGGAGCGCTGCAGGGTCCGAGTGGGATACCCAGGTGATGCCGTCGAGCAGCGGGCCGAATGGAACGCGGTAGTGATCGTCCCACGTCAACGACAACGCCCCGATGGTGCGGCCGTGGAAGCCCCGCTCGAGGGCCACGATCTCCGTGCGCGGCGTGCCCTGCGTGAACCAGTAGCGGCGCGCGAACTTGAGGCACGCCTCCATGGCTTCGGTGCCGCTGTTGCAGAAGAACGCGCGCGCCATCCCCGACAGCGCCGTCAGCCTCGACGCCACCTCGCCCTGCAGCGGGTGGTAGTACAGGTTCGACGTGTGCAGGAGCTGCCGTGCCTGCGAGCCGATCGCGTCTGCGAGACGTGGATGCGCGTGCCCGAGCGATGCCACGCCGATCCCGGAAATGAAATCGAGATAGGCGCGGCCGGTGGTGTCGTACAGACGGCAGCGCTCCCCGCGCTCGAAGACCACCGGCGCCCGGCGGTAGGTCTGAAGGACATGGGCGCCTTCGAGCGCCATGATCTCGCGTGCGCTTGCCGCAGTCGTCGTCGTCATCACGATTTCTCCGCTCCACTCCTCATCATCCGCGTACCCGGCGCTTCTGCGTAATCCCGGACCCCGCGGCCCGCCACGATCATCACCTCGCCGACGCCGCCCGCGAGCGCGCGCCCGCACGCCGCGAGCTTCGCCACCATGCCGGAGTGGGCCGTGCCCGAGGCGGTCAGCGCCTCCACCTCCGCTCCCGACAGCTCCTGGATCGTGACGCCGCCGGCGTCGAGCACACCGGGCGTCGAGCCCGCGATGATCAGGCGGCGTGCACCGAGCGCTGCGGCGAGGTGCGCCGCGAACGTGTCGGCGTTCACATTCAGCAGGTCGCCGGCGCGGCCGACGCCGATGCTGGCGACGACCGGCACGTAGCCCAGGCTCAGGAGGTCGTGGAGCAGGGTGACGTCGCCCGCCGTCGGTTCACCAACGAGACCCAGGTCCACGTGTGCGCCGGCAACGGTGGACAAGGGCGCGGCGCGCTCCGCCAAGCCGAGACGTGCGTCCGCGCCGGTCAGGCCGACGGCCCGGCGTCCGGCGGTGCCGATCGCCGCCACGAGCGCCGTGTTGCTACGTCCGGCAAGGACCGCCACGACGGTGTCGAGCGTCCCCGCGTCCGTAACCCGGAGCCCGTCCGCGAAACGCGGCGTCATCCCGCGCGCCCGAAGCTCGGCGTCGATGGCGCGGCCGCCGCCGTGCACGACCACGAGGGGCCCCTGGGCGGCCAGACGTGCGATGGCCGCCGCAGCGCTGGCCAGCGCCGCATCATCCTCCAGCAGTTCCCCTCCGAGCTTCAGCACGGTCATGGCTAGTTCAGCGCCGTGCCCTCCGGCAGGCCGAAGGCCACGTTGAAGTTCTGGATTGCCTGACCGGCGGCGCCCTTCACCAGGTTGTCGATGCATGCGACCATCACGAGCTGGCGCCCGTCGGGCGAGACCCGCCATCCGATATCGCAGAAGTTCGTGTAGGCAACATGCTTGATCTCGGGAAGATCCGCCCCCCTCACGCGGACGAACGCCGCGCTCTCGTACGCCTTCTCCAGCGTGCGGTGCACGTCATCTGACGTCGCGCCGGGCCGCAGACGCGCGTAGATGGTCTCGAGGATCCCTCGATCGAGCGGCACGAGGTGCGGGACGAACGTCACCGGTGTGCCGACCTCCTGCTCGATCTCGACCGCATGCCGGTGGGCGAACACACCGTAGGCGGCCATGCTGCCGTGCACTTCAGAGAAATGCGTGCGCTCGGTCGGCGTCCGACCCGCGCCCGAGACGCCGGACTTCGCATCGATGACGATCCCGGGTTCGAGCAGGCCCGCGGCGACCAGCGGCTGGAGCGACAGGATCGCGGCGGTCGGGTAGCATCCGGCGCACGCGACGAACTGCGCGGACTGGAGTTCGGATCGATACCGTTCGGTGAGCCCATAGGTCACCGGCTGCTGCGGATCCGGCGAATGCGGATACCACTGCTCGCGGAGCGCCTTGTCACGCAGGCGGAACGCCCCGGACAGATCGAACACGCGTACGCCTCGCCCGACCAGTTCCGGCGCGACCTCGGCCGACAAGGTATCCGGAACGGCCAGGAACACGGCGTCGAGCGCGACGAGGCGGTCCAGGTCGAGTGCGACAACGGGGGCATCGTAGATGTGCTTGAGTGCAGCCAGATATCGCGGTTGCGATCCCGCCGACCCCATGGCCGCGTCGAGGCGGACGGCAGGGTGCCGGCTCAGCCGACGGACGAGCTCAGTACCGGAGTATCCTGTTGCCCCGACGACGCCGACCCTGACAGCCGTATAACTATTCATCAGAACCCATATGTATACACGACGCGCGCCAGCGTGGTCAATGGGGAAGTCCGCGCGGCTCAACGTGTCTGCTGCAAGAGTTTGCCCCGTCACGGTCCATCATGGATCCGTTTGCCGTAACGCCTGCATATGGTGTATAAAAATTAGCTACTACCAATTCTACACGGCAGCATGAAGCTCCATCGCCAGGCGATCATCCGTGAGCTCGTCGAGACGGAGCCGATCACGAGCCAGGAGCAACTCCGCGAGCGGCTCAGGGCGCGTGGCGTCGTGGCGACTCAGGCGACGCTCTCGCGGGACATCCGCGACCTCGGGCTCGTCAAACGGCCGGCCGACGGCGCGTACCGGCCGCCGGGCATCCTGGCTGCCGCCGACCCGGGAGTGGCACGGAACGGGCTGGCACGGGCCGTAGCAGAGTTCCTGCGGCGGCAGGAGGTCGTTGGCAACATGATCGTGCTCCGGACGGACCCGGGACAGGCCCAGACACTGGCGGTTGCCATCGACCGCGCTCAGCCCTCGAGCATCGTCGGCACCATTGCCGGCGACGACACCATCCTCGTCATCTGCCGCTCGGCCGAGGGGGCGCAGGCCATGGCCGACGAGCTCCTCGCCTTCAGAGGCCAGGCATGAGGCGCATCCTGCTCGCGTACTCGGGCGGCCTCGACACCACGATCGCGATCCGGTGGCTGGCCGAGCGGCACGCGGCCGAGGTGATCGCGGTGACCGTGGATCTCGGGCAGGGCCGCGAGCTCGCAGCGATCCACGATCGCGCGCTCGCGGCGGGGGCCGTTCGCGCGCATGTGGTCGATGCGCGCGACGAGTTCGTCCGCGACTACATCCTGCCGGCGCTCCAGGCGGGCGCCGTGTACGAAGATCGCTACCCGCTCGCGACCGCGCTCGCTCGTCCGCTGATGGCGAAGCGCCTGGTCGACATCGCGCGTATGGAGACGGCCGACGCGATCGCGCACGGCTGCACCGGCGTCCACAACGATCAGGTACGGCTGGAGACGTCGATTCGCGCACTCGCCCCGGCACTGACGATCCTCGCGCCCGCGCAGACATGGGGCCTCTCGGCCGAGCAGAAGATGGAGTTCGCGCGGGAGCACGGCATTCGAGTGCCCGAGACGGATGCGACGTCGTACAGCATCGACACCAACTTATGGGGCCGCGCCATTGCGTCGGGTGGGCTCGAGGACGCCTGGGTGGAGGCGCCCGAACACATCTACACGCTGACGCGCTCCCCGCAGGCATGCCCAAATGAAGCGGCGTATGTCGAGCTCGAGTTCGAGTCCGGCGTTCCCGTCCGCGCCAATGGCGTCGAAATGCCGCTGCTGGAGCTCATCGAGAGTCTCGAGATCATCGCGGGCGCTCACGGCGTGGGCCGCATCGATGTCGTCGAGAACCGGCTCGCCGGCATCAAGGCGCGCGAGGTGTACGAGGCGCCGGCCGCGGTCGTGCTGCACACCGCGCACAAGGAGCTCGAGAAGCTGGTGATCCCGAGGGAGCTGGAGCGCGTGAAGCACGATCTGAGCAGAATCTACGCCGACCTCGTGTACGGCGGGCTATGGTTCTCCCATACCCGGCAGACCATCGACGCATTCGTCGCCGCCATCCAGCCTCGCGTCAGCGGATCGGTGAGGCTCAAGCTGTTCAAGGGCGATTGCCGCATCGTCGGACGCAAGTCGCCGTTCTGGAGCGAGCGGTCCGCTTTCGAGCGGCCCGCCTCCCATCCGCAGGTCGTCTGAATGGCACACCTCTGGTCCGGCAGGTTCGAGGGGCGCCCCGACGCGGCCCTCTTCGAGTTCGGCGCGTCGTTCCGCTTCGATCGTCGGCTGTTCGACGACGATGTGACGGGCAGCGAGGCGTGGGCAGAGGCGCTTGCCGCGGCGGGTGTGCTGCCTCCGGAGCAGGCGGACGCCATCGCGCGTGCACTCGACGAGATCCGCCAGCGTGGCCGGGATCCGGCCTTCTTCACGGCCGAGACGGCGCGGGAGGACGAGGACGTCCACTCGTTCGTCGAACGCGAGCTGGTGCAGCGGGTGGGCGATGCGGGCCGGAGGCTGCACACGGGGCGTTCGCGAAACGAGCAGGTGGCGCTCGATCTTCGTCTGTACCTGCGGCGCCGCGTGCCGCTCCTCCAGCAGCGGGTGGTCTCGCTGATTTGCGTGCTCGCGGACGCGGCCGCGGCAGCCGGTGCCGCCGTGATGCCGTCCTACACCCACCTCCGGCGGGCGCAGCCGATCCTCGTCGCGCATTTCTTCCTCGCGCACGCCGCCGCGTTCAGGCGCGACTGTGCCCGGTTCGAATCCGTCCTCCACGAGATCGACGAGCTGCCGCTCGGTTCCGGCGCAGTGGCCGGGACGAGTTATGCGGTGGATGTGCACGCGCTCGCCCGCCGGCTCGGCTTCTCACGCGTGGTGGCCAACAGCGTGGATGCGACGGGGAACCGGGACTTCGTCTCCTCGTTCCTGCATGCCGCCGCGCTGGCAATGGTCCACGCGAGCCGCATTGCCGAGGATTTCATTCTGTTCACGTCGGAAGAGTTCGGCTTCTTCGAGCTGGCGGACCGTGCCGCGACCGGCAGCAGCCTGATGCCCCAGAAGAAGAACCCCGATCCGCTCGAGCTGGTGCGCGGCAAGGCCGGGCGCGTCATCGGGCGGCACGCCGGCTGGCTAGCGACGATGAAGGGACTGCCGGTCGGGTACAGCAAGGACCTGCAGGAAGACAAGGAAGCCGTGTTCGAGACGGAAGACACGGTTGCGGGATCGCTCGACGCCGTCGCGGCGGTAATCGGAAGCCTCACGCTGAACGAGCGCGCGACCATGGCCGCCGCATCAGGGCTGCTGCTGGCCACCGACGTCGCGGATTACCTGGTGGGCAAAGGCGTGCCGTTCCGCGAGGCGCACGAGTTCGTCGGCGGGATGGTTCGGCGGTTGGTCGGTGAAGGACGATCGTTCGAGTCACTCACCGTGGAGGAGTGGCGCCGGTACTCGCACCTGTTCCAGCCGGACGTGCGTGACGCTGTCACCGCCTCCGCGTCCGTGCGCCGTAAGCGCACGCCGCAGTCCACGCATCCGGATGCGGTGAGCGCGGCGCTGGCCGAACTCCGCGCGTGGCTGGCGGAAGTAAACAAGGCAAAAAATAAAGGGTAAAAAGGTAAAAGGCAGAAATCCCCGGC
>Ga0299913_10006130_pt1 | contig 10373 bp, 6 predicted proteins | sample RVTome_9_FD_201360 | JGI IMG/M metagenome (GOLD analysis project Ga0299913, IMG submission 201360) | Soil microbial communities from uranium-contaminated site in the Upper Colorado River Basin, Wyoming, United States - RVT155D38 (version 2) ... | reverse complement strand
GCCGCTGGAATCAGCCCGAAGACCTCGTCGGGGCCGTGTTGTTTCTATCGAGCCACCTGTCCGACATGGTCGTCGGCCACGTCCTGATGGTCGACGGCGGCTGGACGATTCAATGAGGAGAGATCCGATGAAGCTCCGGCAGCTGCTCGTACTCGGCGTCGCTTCCATCTGGCTGGTTCCCGCCACTGCGCGCGAGTGGCCGCAGCCGGCGCGCGCCACGAAGATCGTGTTCGTTGCCGGGCCCAAGGATCACGGCCGGCCCGGCCGCCACGAGTACGAGAAGAATCTTTCCGTGCTGAAGTCCTGCCTCGAGCAGGCATCGAACGTAAAGGGTATCGCCGTGGAGCTGCGCTCCGGTCAGGTTCCGGATGCCCGCGAGCTTGCTGACGCGGCCGCCATCGTCGTCGAGAGCAGCGGCGACCGAACGCCCAAAGAGACCCACGCCATCTTTCCGCAGGCCGCCACCACCGACGGGAAGAGCTACGACGCGGCGACGATGGAGCGGCTCGAGCGATTCGATGCCTTGATGAAGAAGGGGACCGGGCTGGTCGGCATTCACTACTCGACATGGGTGAACAACGAGACCGGACGCAGGTTCTGGCTCGACTGGCTCGGCGGGGTCGCCCACTACGGGCAGGACGACTCGAAGGTGCGGGTCACCGACTGGTCGGTGACGCCGGCGACGCCGGATCATCCTGTGCTGCGGGGGATCAAGCCCTGGACCTACCGTGAGGAGTACTACCTCGACGAGCTGATGCCGCCGGACCCGCGCCGCACGCCCCTGCTGAGCGTCACGCCGTCTGACGGCGGCCCCGGAGGTGTCGTCGCGTGGGCGGTCGAGCGCCAAGGGGGTGGCCGCGGAGTGGTGACGACCGGCTCCGACTTCCACGACAACATGTTCAACGAACAGCACCGGCGCTTCCTCGCCAATGCGGTGCTCTGGGCGGCCAGGGTCGAGGTGCCGCGCGACGGCGTTGTCTGCCAGGTGACCCGCGAGCCGACCGGCGCACCTTGATCGCAGCGCGGCCGCAGGCCGGCATTTCTCACCGGCCTGCCAGGCCGGAGCGCACGCTACTCTTCCCGCAACGCGGCCATCGGGTCGATGCGCGACGCGCGCCACGCGGGCATCCAGCTCGCCATCAGCGCCACGGCGGCGAGGAGGGCCGTCACTGCGGCAAACGTGGCCGGGTCGCCGGGACCGACGCCGTAGAGGAGGTTCGACATCAGCCGCGTCAGTCCGGCTGCGCCGGCGAGGCCGACGAGCATGCCGAGTGCCACGCGTTTGAGCGACTGGACGAGCACCATGCGGCGCACCTGCTCGCGCGGCGCGCCGAGCGCCAGCCGCAGACCGATCTCCCGCCTTCGTCTGGCCACCGCGTAACTCATCACGCCGTAGACGCCGGCCGCGGCGAGCATCAGGGCGATGCCGGCAAACACCGAAAGCAGCGTCAACTGGAAGCGCGGGCGAGCCAGCGCACGGCCCACTGCCTCCTCCATGGTCGTGACATCCGACACCGACGCCCCTCTCTCGAGCGACACGACGGCGGCCCGCGCCGGCGCGGCCAGCGCGCGCATGTCGCCGCCCCCGCCACGAACGACGAATGTCAGATAGGTGTGACGGGACGCTGAACCGGTCAGGTAGTCGGTTGTCTGAAGGTACGGAAGATACACCTCGCTGCCGCCACCCCCTTCCCAGGTGTCGCTCACGGCGTTGGGAGCGATGCCGGTGATCGTCAGCCAGCGAGCGTCTGGATCGGCCGCAGACTGGCCCACGACGATGCGCTTGCCGAGCGGATCCTCTCCGGGCCAGTGCCGGCGTGCCAGGTTCTCGCTGATGACGACCGCGCCTGGACTGCCCGCAGTGTCCCGCCAGGTGAAGTCGCGTCCCCGTGCCAGTGGCATGCCCATCGTCGTGAAGTAGCCTGGAAGGACGACCCGGTAGACCGCCGACAGCCCCTCGCCTGGACGCGCCGGCGGCCGTCCCGCGACCGCGAAGCTCCGGGTCCAGAGGTCACCCGTGACCGGCAGATGGTTGATCGCCGAGACCGATGCGACGTCCGGCAGGGCGGCCAGCCGGTCTGCGAGCGCAATGAAGAACGGCGCGCGGCGGGAAGGCTCGGCGTGCGGCGTGCCATGAACGGATACCGACAGCGCGAGCAGCCCGCGGGGGTCGAACCCCGGGTCGATGGTCTGGAGGGAGGCCATGCTCCGCACCATCAGGCCGGCGCCGGCGAGAAGCACCAGTGACAGCGCGATCTCCGAGGCCATCAGCAGGTCGCGCAGCCTGGACTGGCGGCGGTCGGCGCTCCCGCCTCGTCCCGCCTTCAAGTCCTCGCCGGGTGCCGGCTGCACCGACTGGAGCGCCGGCACCAGGCCGAACGCGAGCCCCGCGGCCAGCGACACGGCGGTCGTGAAGACCAGCACCGTCGGATCGAGCCTGATGTCGGCGATACGCGGCAGATCGGGAGGTGCCAGAGCGACGAGCGCCCGCACGCCCAGGGCCGCGAGCCCGACGCCACCGGCGGCGCCGAGCCCGGCGAGCAGCAGGCTCTCGACGAGGAACTGCCTGACGATCTGCAGGCGCGTCGCCCCGAGCGCGAGCCGGACGGCGACCTCGCGCCGCCGCGTCGCCGCGCGTGCCAGCAGCATGTGCGCGACATTCGCACAGGCGATCAGGAGCACGAACCCGACCCCTCCCATCAGCACGACGACCGCCAGGCGCGTGTCGCCGACGACGCGTTCCTTCAGCGGCACCACGACGACGTTGCGGTTGGTTCCCGGGAATTCCGCCTCGAGCCGTGATGTCACCGCGTCGATGTCGGCCTGCGCCTGTGTCAGGGCCACGCCCGGCGCCAGCCGCGCGAACACGCGCAGGCTGTTACCGCCGCGGCTGGCCGTAACGCCCGCGCGCGGCAACGGTGCCCACAGCTCTGCGCCAACCGCCCAGAACGGCGCAAAGACGAAGGATGGCGGCATGACGCCGACGATGGTGTAGGGTTCGCCGTCCAGCTGAATGGACTGGCCGACCGCGGCCGGGGCACCGCCGAACTGCCGCTGCCACAGGCCGTGCGAGATCACGACTTCACGTTCGTCGGCGGCGGCTGACGTCCCGGAATCGAGCAGCCGGCCGAGCAATGGCGGCACCCGCAGCATCGGCAGCATGTCGGGCGACACGCGCAGCCCGAGCAGCCGCTCGGCGCCGTCGGCGAGCCCGATGTTCACCCGCCAGTATTCCGCGGCACCCATCGAGGAGAACGCGCGACTCTGGCGGCGCCAGTCGTCGAAGTTGGCCAACGACACCGGATGCCGTCCGCCGTGCATGACGACGACCAGCCGGCCGGCCTCGCCGTACTGCAGCGGACGCAGGAGTATCGCCTGCGTGGCGCTGAACATCGTGGTGTTCGCGCCGATCGCCACTGCGAGGATGAGCACGATGCCCGCACACACCGCGGGCGTCCGCCGGATCGCGCGGGCGCCGTAGCGCACATCGCGCCAGAAGTGTTCGAGCGAGCGGGCGCTCCTCGCGTCGCGGTGCGCTTCCCTGATCTGGTCGAGACCGCCGAACGATCGTCGTGCGGCGAGGCGCGCCTCCTCGGCCGACAGGCCGGCGGCGCGCGCGTCCCGTTCGGCGAGCTCGAGGTGGGCCGCCATCTCGTCGTCGAGCTCGCGGTCGAGACGATCGCGGCGAACGAGTGCCAGCAGCCGTTGCAGGGCGGCCCTCACGACCTGGCTCCGAGAAAGCGCGCCACGAGCGCCGTCGACTGCTCCCAGTTGGCAATCTCCACGCGCAGCTGCCGGGCGCCGGCCCTGGTGAGCTCGTAGATCTTCACCTTGCGGTTGGTTTCGGAGACGCCCCACGCGGCCCGGACCCATCCCTGCTGCTCCAGGCGGATGAGCGCAGGATAGATCGCCCCCTGGCTGAGCCGCATGGTGCCGCCGGCGGCCTGCTCGATGCGCCGCGCGATGTTGTAGCCGTGGAGCGGCCCCATCGTGTCGAGCGTGCGGAGGATGAAGAGGTCCAGCGCGCCGTACGGGAGGTCGGACTTCTGTTTAGACATGTCTATTCTAGACATGTCTATGGTGTACCAATGGAGCTGCGGCGTCAAGCGCGAGCCACGCCGGGCTCATCAGCGGATCAGCACCGTGTCGGGATGCTGGGCAACCCACCCGAACCAGAACGCCCGGTGGGTCGGCACGGCCGGCAGGCGCTCGCCAGAGTCGCTGACGAGCTCCTTCGGCGTCACCGTCCATCGCCGGCCCGCGCGGTCGCGCACGTCGCCCGCAGAATCGCCGCGCCCTGCCGCCGTGAACTCGTGGGGGCCCCGTTCGAAGACCCGGTTGCCCCCGCTCCGCGACGTGACGACGACCAGTGCGCGGCCGCCAGCCTCGAAGTTCAGGACCGGTTCCCTGCGGAGACGGTCGACCGCCAGGGCAACGGGGACCGATCCCGGCCCGAGGATGCCGGGCCGGAGGACGACGACTTCTGCCTTGTTCTTCAGGCGAGAGTCCGTGACCGGCACCTCGAACATGAGACGGTCGGTACGAAAGTACTCGCGATACGCCGCCCCTTCCGCGTAGTTGCGCTCGAAACCGGTGTCGATCGACAGCACGGTGGTTGCGGGATGGTCACGCTTCCACTCGCCCCAGGTGGTCGTGACCACTGAATGGAACGGCAGTCGGAGCCCGGTGCCGACGAGTGGACCCACGACCGGTACGCCATCGATGGCAGACCAGAGCGAAGACGTCTCCTCGTCGAACATCAGCTTGTTCGAGCGGTACAGGAGCCCGCTCGTGCCGAACGTGAACCGCCGTCCGCCGGCCCGGCTCTCGTACGGGATCACAGTGCCGCACAGCGTGCAGTAGACCACCGTCAGATCGACTCCTCCGAGACGATCGTTCGCCATTTCGTGCCAGGCGAGAATGCGCTTCGGGTAGGCGCGCGCCTCGCCGTTGACCTCCACACCAAAGACGACGTGGTTGTCGCGCAGCCACGTGGCGCGACCTGCGGGGATGTGCCCGGGCATCCGGAGCGGAGGGATCCCGTTGACCCTGACGCCGCCCCAGTCGATCTCGTCGAGCCTGATGCTCGCGCGCGTCCCGCTGCGGAAGAACCGCCGAAACGCCGGGTCGACGCGGCCGTACAGCTCCGCCTTGAATTCGGAATACTGTGAGTGCGGCGAGGCGGGCAGCGACCACATCCACCGCCTCCAGGCGCGGAGATCATCGCCGAAGCGCTGTCCGGTCTGCCTGGCCAGAAACGACGTCAACCGCCGCCGGATCTCCGCGCCGGGAGCTCGACGAGGCGCGGACAGGAACTCCAGGCCGCTTCCGAGCCGCGCGGCGGCGCGCTCGTCGTCGCCCGGCAAGACGGTGGACGAGGAAGAACGATCCGGCCCCTGGAGCCGGTTGGGTGAGGGCAGGAATCTCGCCAGGTCGACGATCATCGCGGCATAGCCCGCCTGCCAGCGCGCGGCAATCCCGGCGAGCGCCGCCTCGGCCCGAGGAGCGTCGGGGCCGGCCGCGGCGAAGAATGCCTGCCAGGCCGGCTCCTCTCCCTGCTGGACGTGCGCCTGCAACCACACCTTCCCTGCGGCGCCCGCGAGCACCAGCACGACGGCGAGGCGGATCCGGGCTCCCTTCTGGTTCAGCCGCTCTTTTCCATTTCCCATCCACCATTTTCCATTTCAGCGCCGGCATTTTCAGCGGCCTGTCAGCGTGTCCACGTCCGTTATCTCACGAAGCCCTGGGCCGAGGCCAGTTGCAATCCGGTATCCCGTCGGCTATTGTTGTCAGTAAGTGATGTCAGTAGATGAGAGGAGTGCGTGAGCAAGCCGACCGATCTCGTGCAGGGCACGCTGGACCTGCTCATCCTGAAGGTGGTCGCCCTCGAGCCGATGCACGGATGGGCGGTCGCGCAACGCATCCGGCAGATGTCCAGCGACGTGCTGCTGGTCGGTCAGAGCGCGCTGTACCCCGCCCTGCACAAGCTCGAGCGGCAGGGCTGGATCAAGTCGGAGTGGAAGAAGTCGGAGACCAACCGCCGCGCCAGGTATTACTCGCTCACCCGCGCCGGGCGCAAAGCGCTCGCCGAAGAAGGCGCCAACTGGGAGCGCTTGTCGGCGGCCATTTCCAAGATCGTGCGGGCGGTCTAGCGACTTTCGCGACGGCAACTCCCAGGCTCCAACCTTCAGCTCTCGAACTCGTCCTTGGTAATTGGCAGTTGGCAGTTGGTGTTGGCAGTTGGTGATTGGTAGTTCGCAGTTAGCAGCGGTCGGGCCTTGAAGGGAGGTACGAGATGTTTCGCTGGCTTGCAGGGCTTCGCGTTGCACTTCGGTCGGTCATCCGCCGCAGCCGCCTGGAGCAGGAGCTCGACGAAGAGTTCCAGTACCACCTGGCACGCCAGATCGACGACGGACTGAAGGCCGGTCTCTCGCCCGAGGAGGCGCGATACGCCGCGCTGCGAGCCATGGGGCCGGTCGGCAGGAGCATGGAGGAGTGCCGCGACCTGCGCACCGCGAACTTTGTCAGCGACTGTCTCGCCGACCTCCGGTATGCGGGACGCGCCCTGCGCCGGAGTCCGGGCTTCACGGCGCTGGCCATCGGCGTCATGGCTCTCGGCATCGGCGCGAATACGGCTGTTTTCAGTGTGGTCAACGGCGTGCTCCTGGAGCCGCTGCCCTATCCCGGCGCCGACCGAATCGTGACCCTCTCCACGGCCGAGTTGACCTCGGGCGGGCTCAATCCGCTGGTCACGATCGCCAACTTCCGGGACTGGCGCAGCCAGAGCTCTTCGTTCGAAGCAATGGCCACCTACCGCGGAGGGGAATATCCGGTAGCGCCGGGCACGATGGCCGAGTATGCACGGGTTGCTGTCGTGGATGCGGAGTTCTTTCGCGTCTTTGCCGTCGAGCCGATCATCGGGCGCACGTTCACGCCGGAGGAAACGGCCCCGGGCCCCGGGGGAGCAGCGCTGATCAGCCATGGCTACTGGCAAACGCGCTTTGCGGGGGACGCCGGCGTGCTGGCCCGGACGGTCCGGGTCGGCGACGAACGGTTTTCCATCGTTGGCGTGCTGCCGCCGGGCTTCGTGTTTCCGCGCGAGACCGACCTCTGGTTTCCCCAGACGACCCGCGCCAGCAGCCGCACGAGTCACAATCTGTTTGCTGTCGGACGGCTCGAGCCGGACGTTTCACTCGATCAGGCGCAGACGGAACTGACCGCGATCGCCGCCAGACTCGAGCAGCAGTACCCGGAGAGCAACAAGGGACGTGGCGTTGACGCCATGCGCCTGCAGGAGGCGCTGGTGGGCGACGTTCGTGGCATGCTCTACCTCCTCTGGGGGGTCGTCGGTGTGGTGCTCCTGATCGCCTGCGCCAACACCGCCACGCTGCTCCTTGGCAAGGCAACGGCCCGGAGCCGTGAGATTGCCGTCCGCACGGCGCTCGGCGCCAGCCGCCGCCGGATCGTTCGCCAGCTGATCACGGAGAGTCTGCTGCTGGCGCTCCTCGCCGGCGCGGCCGGCTTGCTTGTCGCTGTCTGGGGCGCGCGCCTGCTCGTGGCGCTGGCTCCGGCCGACGTGGTCCGGCTCGCCGGAACCGGCATCGACGGCGGGGTGCTGGCGTTCACGCTCGGCGTTTCGCTCGCAAGCAGCATGTTGTTCGGCCTGGTGCCGGCCGTCCAGGCGTCGAAGGTCGACTTGATCGACGCGGTCAAGCAGGGCGGCACCCGGTCCCTCACGGGCGGGCGGATGGTCAGGATGCGTGGCGTGCTGGTCGTATCCGAGATCGCGCTGGCCGTCGTGCTCCTGACCGGCGCCGGGCTGCTGATCAAGAGCCTGGTGGCGCTGCACAATGTCGAGCTGGGCTTTCAGCCCCAGAACGTACTGGTCGCGAAAGCGACGGGGGTTCGCTCGCTGCGCGAGAACACCGCGTTCTTCAGGGATCTCCTTTCGCGGATCCCGGCCCTGCCAGGGGTCGTCGCCGTCGGCGCGACGTCGCTCCCGCCCGGAGACCTGACCAACAGCGGCGACGGCGCCTATTTCATCGACTGGAAGCCGGGGCGCCGGGACCGCGCGACTGAGCCGCATGCGCTGTACTCCGTCGTCGCGCCGGGCACGTTTGCCGCTCTGGGCATTCCCCTGAAGGCCGGCCGCGATTTCAGCGAGAGCGATGTCGCAGGCAGGCCGATGGTGGCCATCGTCAACGACGCTCTCGCTCGAAGGTCGCTTGCCGGCGGGAATCCGGTCGGCAGGACGATCTTCTGCAACTTCGATCGGCCGAACGACGCAATGACGATCGTCGGCCTCGTGGGTGACGTCCGCCAGCGCAATCCGGCGATCGCACCGACCCCGGAATGCTACATGCCGTACACGCAGCACGCCTACAACGGCAACACGCTCAACGTCGTCGTTCGAACCGGGGGCGATCCAACGGCGCTCGCCGCAAGCGTGCGGCGGGTGGCGGCCGAGGTCTCCCCGGACGTGCCGGTCTCGTTCACGACGATGGAAGCGACCATTTCGAAGCGAGTGGAAGACCCGACGTTCCGCGCTTTGCTGTTCGCGATCTTTGCCGGCCTCGCCGTCTGTCTTGCCGTGGCGGGCGTCTATGGCGTGACGGCGTACGCCGTGGAGCAGCGATCGAAGGAGATCGGGCTGCGGATGGCGCTCGGCGCCAGCAGGGGATCCGTGCTGCGGCTCATTCTGGGCCAGGGGCTGGCTCTCGCCGCCGTCGGCCTGGCCCTGGGCCTGGCCTTGGCGGTCGGTGCCACACGGCTGCTTGGCAACATGCTCTTCCAGGTTCAGCCGGTCGACCCTGCGGTGTACGTGGCGGTGACCGCCCTGCTGGGGGTGGTGACGCTCGGTGCCGCCTATTTTCCGGCCCGGCGCGCCGCAAGCCTGGATCCGGTAGCCGTGCTCAACACGGACTGACGAGGCCGCGGCACTCGTTGCGTCGCGCCGGCGTCGGCCGCGCGCAGTCCCACTCCACCGACCAGGCACACATTTGGCGCGCCAGCGCTGACCGAAGGAGCCGGACTCACGGGTGAATGACGGTGGACGTGGCCGACGCGCGACAGTTGTTCGTGTTGTTGCTCTCACCCACCTTACCCGGATCGTCGGCGCACGCCAGGATCACGTAGGTGCCCGGAGCCGCAGAGACCGGAACGGTCACCACCCTCGAGCCGGTCGAAGCGGCATTCGGTGGCAGGGCGGGCACCGACCGTGACCCCGTCAACGGGATATCGGCGGCATCCTTCACTCCATCGACCGACAGATAGTACCGCGTCGCTGAAGACGTCGCGGGGCCCTCGCCCTTGTTCATCACCGTATCGGTGATGGTAAACCTGCCGCCCGGCACGGCGCCGGTCGGCGGGTTGCTCACGCTCGTCGTCACCAGGTCCGGCCATGCGACTTTCAATGTCGCCGGCGAGGGCACACAGTTGTTCGTCTCGTTCGTTTCCCGCACCCTGAGGAGATCGTCCGCGCAGGCGACCACGTAATAGGTGCCAACCGGGGTCGTCAGGGGCGTGGTGATCGTCCTGCTCCCCGTTGAGGTGGCGCCTGCTGCCAGGCCTGGCACTTTGCGCGCCCCGGTCAGCCGCAGATCGCCGGCATCCTTCGTCACGTTCGCCGACAGGTAATAGCGTGTCGTCGAAGCGGCTGCGCTCACCGTGGCGCTCGAGTTTCGCACGGTGTCGGTTATCGTGAACCCCGCACCCGGGCCGACAGCCGTCGTCGGGGTGCTGACGGCCGTGTCGACGAGGTCCGGCAGCACAACCGACACGGTTGTTGCCGCCGCGGCGCAATTGTTGTCCTCCAGGATCTCCTGCACGATCTTCGTGTCGTCCGCGCATGCCAGCAGCCTGTAGGTGCCGACCGGCATGTTCGCCGGAACGGTCACGCCGGCGGTCCCGGTCGATTCGATCCCGGCCGGTAACGCAGGCACCAGCCGGCTGCCGCCCAGCCGCCTGTCCGTCCCGCCTCGCACAGCGTCGAGTGACAGGTAGAACCGGGTTGCGGAGTTCCCCGCGTCGAGGCTGCCAGCATTCCGTACGGTGTCAGTCACGCTGATTACGGTGCCCGGGCTGACGAGCGCGGGCGGGTTGCTGACGGCGACTTCGATCAGATCGCGGCCGGACGGCGCGAACGAAGGGGTCGCCGAGGCCTCGTTGGAGTGCGGGCTCTCGCCGGCGGCATTCGCGGCCGAGACGACGTAGTAGTAGCGCGTGCCGTTGGTGAGCCCCGTGTCCCTGAAGTTCGTCGCCGTCGCGCCGGTCACGACCAGTGTGTAAGGTCCGCCGCTGACCTTGGCCCGCTTCACGCTGTAGGTGGCTGCGCCGCTCGATGGGGACCAGGACAGCCTGACCGCAGCGTCCTC
>Ga0299913_10006129_pt1 | contig 10373 bp, 12 predicted proteins | sample RVTome_9_FD_201360 | JGI IMG/M metagenome (GOLD analysis project Ga0299913, IMG submission 201360) | Soil microbial communities from uranium-contaminated site in the Upper Colorado River Basin, Wyoming, United States - RVT155D38 (version 2) ... | reverse complement strand
GATGCTCGGCGGGCGGAGGGGGCGTGGAAGAACCCAGCGGGCAGCTGCCTATGAGTCTAGCCAGCGCCGTTCCCGACGCTGGCATCCGGCGTCTCGGCAGGCTCGAGCGTCACGCAGGCGGCCTGGCGCTCAGATCGCCCCGGCCTCCGCCGGGTCGCCCTGCTCGCCCTCGTCCTCCCACTCGGCGAGGGCGCCGAGCGAGGCGGACTTGATCACCTTGAGCCCGAGCAGCGCGCACTTCATTCGCGTCGCCGAGATGTCGATGCCCAGCAGGTCGAGGACGAACCCCTTCTCCAGCCGCAACAGCTCCTCGCGCGTCTTGCCCTGAAGCTCCTCGGTGAGCATCGAGGTCGCCGCGGTCGAGATCGCGCAGCCCTTGCCCTCGAAGCCCACCTCGGCCACCCGGTCCTCGTCGTCGAGCCTGATGAATACGTGCTGCTCGTCGCCGCAGAAGGGGTTCGTGTCCTCGAACTCGAGGTCGAACTCCTCCAGACGCCCGAAGTTCCGGGGGCGCTTGTAGTGCTCGAGGATGTTCTCGCGGTAGAGCTCGTCCACACGGTCAACGGTACAAGGGGCCGCCTCCTGCCCTCGCGGGACGCCAGGCGGCTAGCGCCGGCGCTTGAAGACGGAGACAGCGTCCTCGATCTGCGAGACGGCCAGAAGCCAGCGGCCGTTCGCCGTGATCTGTAACGAGCCGCCTCCGTTGAGGGTGTCGGCCTCGCGGTCGCAGTCGCCGCCGGGAGCGGGCGCGTCGTCGTCGGCGATGCACCCGCGGTCGGTGAGGCGGCCGTTGTCCCGGTCGCGGCGCAGGGTGACGATCGCGTCATCCAGGCTCGATTGTGCATAGAGGAAACGGTCGTCGGGCGAGATCACCAGCGCCGAGACCACCTCGAGCCCGTCGGCCGTGCGCGGGCATCCGGCCGGTGGTCCGTTGTCGGCGTCGGCGACGCACTGGACCGGACGGAGCACGCCCGCCCGGCGGCGCAGGCGCAGGAGCGCGATCGAGTGCTCGAAGCCGGAGCCGGCGCCCGCGTATAGGAAGCGGCGCTCGGAATCGAGCGCCAGTTGGCCGGGCCCGTCGAGGCCCTGCATCTCGAGCGTGCAGCCACCGGTGCCGGTGTTCTCGTCGGCCACGCACTCGCGGGGCTTGAGCCGCCCGTTGTCGCGGGTGCGCCCCATCCTGCCCACGGTGTCGTCCAGCGCCCCGGCGTAGTACAGGGAACGCGACCCGCGCCCGAGCGCGACCTCCGCGACCCCGTTCAATCCGCCGGCGGCGCGCCCGCAGCCGCTCGAATCGGGCCCCACCGACCGCTCGCCGTCCTCGACGCAGTCGAACGCGCGGAGCTTGCCGGTCTGCTGATTGCGCTTGAGGATCGCGATCGCATCGTCGGTGCCCGCGGCGACATAGGCGAACTTCCCGTCGGGGCTGATGACGATGTGGTTCGCGCCCAGCATCCCCGGCGCCTCCCGGCCGCAGACGTCGAACCCGCCGTCGTCGTCCTCGATACACCCGCGCGAGCGCAGGGAGCCAGTGTCGCCGTCGCGCTCGAGGACGGTGACGGTGGACCCGTTGCCGCCGGTCGCGTACACGAACTTCTCATCGGGGCTCACCGTGAGGGAGGCTACGGTCAGCAGCCCGGGCGCCTGGCGCGGGCAGGGATCGGCGCCGCCGACGTTGTCCACGCAGTGCCGGTTGACGGGGCGTAACCGGCCCTCCGCCTGGTTCACCTTCAGGTGGGTCACCGCGTCGCTGAAGACCGAGGCAACGTACGCGGACGCGCCGTCCGGGCTGAGCACGACCGCGTTGGCGCCGTTGAGCGCCTTGCCCGAGCGCCCGCAGTCCTCGGGGCCGAAGGTGTCATCAACGCAGCGCTCGAAACGGAGATCCCCAGGGGCCGCCGCCGCGGCGGCGGCGAGCGCCAGGACGAGCGCGCAGGCGATCAGGAGCGGGACCCTGCCCCTGCCACCCCCTGACGCCGGTTCTGCGACCGCTCCCACGGAATCCACCCTAGACGATCGCGCCGGCAGTGAACCGAGGGTCTCAGCCGACCTCGAACACCTGCCGGGCGTTCTCGAGCCCTGTGACCAGCCGGTCGATCTCCTCGCGCGTCGTGTAGACGCCGAAGCTGGCGCGGGCGGTGGCGGTGATCCCGAAGCGGTCCATCAAGGGCTGGGCGCAGTGGTGGCCGGCGCGGACGGCGACGCCGTGGCGGTCGAGGATCTCGGAGACGTCGTGGGCGTGGACGCCCTCCAGCTCGAAGCTCACCGGGCCGACGCGATCGACGGAGCGGGGGGGACCGAACACGCGCACGCCGGGTACCTCCGCCACCCGCTTCAGCGCGTAGTCGGCGATTTCGCGCTCGTGCGCCAGCGCCGCGTCCATCCCGAGGGCGTCGAGCCAGCGAAGGGCGGCGGCCATCCCGATCGCCTGCGTGATCGCGGGGGTGCCGGCCTCGAAGCGCGCGGGCACGTTCGCGTAGGTCGTACCGGCCTTGGTGACCTTGCGGATCATCGACCCGCCGCCGAGGAAGGGCGGCGTGGCGTCCAGCAGCTCGAGCCGGCCCCAGAGCGCCCCGATGCCCGTTGGGCCGTAGGCCTTGTGGCCGGTGAGGGCGTAGAAGTCCACACCCAGCTCGGCGACGTCGAGCGGCAGCTTCGGCGCCGCCTGGGCGCCGTCGGCGAGCACCAGCGCGCCGGCCTCGTGGGCGAGGTCGGAGATCTCGGCGAGTGGATTCGTGGTGCCGAGCACGTTCGAGACATGGGTTACGCAGACGAGCTTCGGCCCGCGCTCGAGCAGCGCAGCGAAGGCGTCCATGTCCAGCAGCCCGTCGTCGGTCACCGGCGCCCACTCGATCTCCGCCCCGGTGCGCTCGGCGAGCTGCTGCCAGGGAACGATGTTCGAGTGGTGCTCCATCTCGGTGAGCACGATCCGGTCGCCGGCCGCGACGTTCGCGTCGCCCCAGGCGCGGGCGACGAGGTTGATCGCCTCGGTGGCGTTGCGGACGAACACGATCTCGCGCCGGTCGGCGGCGCCGACGTGGTCGGCGACCGTGGCGCGCGCTCCCTCGTACGCGGCGGTGGCCTCGGCCGAGAGCGTGTGCGAGCCGCGGTGGACGTTCGAGTGGTGCGAGCGCTCGTAGCGGTCCACCGCCTGGATCGACGCCAGAACCCGCTGGGCGGACGCGCCCGAATCGAGGTAGGCGAGGGGCTTGCCGTTGACCTCGCGCTCGAGCGCCGGGAAGCCCGCGCGGACCTTCTCGATCGGGAATGCGGCGGTCTCGGAGGCGACGCTCATGATCAGACCGCCGCCTCGACCTCCTCGCGGATCCAGCCGTAGCCCCTCTGCTCGAGCAGCTCGACCAGCTCGGGGCCACCCTCCTTGACGATCCGCCCGTCGTACATGACGTGAACGGCGTCGGGCTTGACCAGGTGCAGGATCCGCTGGTAGTGGGTGATGATGAGCACGCCCATCTCGGGCCCGGCGAAGCGGTTGACGCCCTCGGCCACCACACGCAGAGCATCGATGTCGAGGCCCGAGTCGGTCTCGTCGAGCACCGCCATCCGCGGCAGCAGCATCGCGAGCTGGAGGATCTCCATCCGCTTCTTCTCGCCTCCGGAGAAGCCGTCGTTCAGGTAGCGCGACGAGAACTCCTTCGGAATGCTGGCCAGCTCCATCGCCTCCTCGGTGGCGGCGCGGAAGTCCTTGAGCTTGATCTCGGGTTCGCCGCGCGCCTCGCGGTGGGCGTTCATCGCCATCCGCAGGTACTTGGCGACCGTCACCCCGGGAATCGCGACCGGGTACTGGAAGGCCATGAACAGGCCCATCCGGGAGCGCTCCTCAGGAGCCGCCTCGGTCACGTCGGAGCCCCGGAACTCGATCGTCCCCTCGGTCACCTCGAAGGCCGGATGACCCATGATCGCGTTCGCCAGCGTCGACTTCCCCGAGCCGTTCGGCCCCATCAGAGCGTGAATCTGGCCCTTCGACACCTCGAGGTCGAGGCCCTTGAGGATCTCCTTGTCGTCGGCGGAGACGTGGAGGTTGGTGATCTTGAGGTCAGGCATGAAGCTCCGTTGTCGGTTGGGGACTCTTGTCTTGGGCCTTGGATTCGCCGGGGCCTAGGCGGCCGTGCTCGCGACCTCGGGCGAGGACGCGTGCTGGTCGGCGAACTCGACCAGTTCGGCCAGCGACGTTCCGGTGAGCGCCTTCGAGATCCCGCCCTGGACCCGAGTCCAGAGCAGCTTGGTAGCGCAATGCTCACCGTCGGTCTCGTGCGAGCAGAGCACGCGGCCCTCGCGGTCGAGCTGGAAGCACTCCATGGGCGTGATCGGCCCCTCGAGCGCCTGGACAACGTCGAGCATCTCGATCTCTGCGGCCGGCCGCGCGAGCAGGTAGCCGCCGCGCGCCCCTCTGACCGAACTGACCAGGCCCGCCTCACGCAGCTTCGCCACCAGGTGCTCCAGGTAGCTCAGGGGCAGGCTCTCGGACTCGGCGACGGTCGCCAGTGCCACCGGCGTTGCCTCGTCCGCCGGCCCGTCGCCGGCGCGCCGCCCAAGCTCCACCATCAGGCGGACCCCGTACTCGGCTTTGGTCGAGAACAGCATTGACGAAAATCCTAGCTTACGGGTAGGGTTTGCATCGAGGACGACCTGCCGTGAACCGACGACTTCACACGAGCGCATGGGCACGCTGGCGCTGATCGCCCTCGGGGTGCTGCTGGTGCTCTCGATCGTCGCCCTGTCTCGGGCCTCTGCTCGCTACGGAGGCCGTCGAGGCCGCTACGACTCGATGGCCGAGCGCGAGGCTGCGTTGCGGGCCCAGGCGGAGATCGAGGAGCACGACATCGACGAGATGATCGCCGCCCGCGACGCGCTGCGCCGGCGTTCCGGCAAGCCTCCGATCGGCGACGAGCTGGCCGAGGAGATCCGCCGCCCGCCGGGCGACACCGAGTGAGTGGCGCCTGCGTCCCGCCATCCGGGACCGGTGCGCCAGCTAGGGCTCGATCAGGCCCTTGCGGATCGCGTAGCGCACAAGCTCCACGCGGTCGCGCATGCCGAGCTTTCGCATCGCGTTCGAGCGGTGGTTCTCGACCGTCTTCTCCGAGAGGTGAAGGATCCCCGCGATCTCCTTGTTGGTGTGCGCCTCGGCTACCAGCTTCACGACCTCCTGCTCGCGCGGGGTCAGCTCGTCCTCGCGGCCGGCCGTTTGACCGAGGACGTCCTTGATCAAAGCCCGCTGAGCCTCGGGGGTGAGGAAGGGTTCGCCGCGCTCTACCGCGCGCACCGCCTCGAGCAGGTCGGAGTCGGCCTGCGCCTTCAGGACGTAGCCCGAGGCGCCCGCCTTGAGCGCCTCGAACAGATAGCGCTCGTCGTCGTACATCGAGAGGATCAGGACCGAGACGTCCGGCGCCTGCTCGCGGATCTCGCGCGTTGCCTGGAGGCCGGTGAGCTTGGGCATCTTGACGTCGAGAATCGCCAGGTCGGGTCGGTCACGGATCGCCATGTCGCGTGCCTCGGCGCCGTCGGAGGCCTCGCCGATCACCTCCATGTCGTCCTGGCGTTCGAGCAGCATGCGCAGGCCCGAGCGGACGATCCCGTGGTCGTCGGCGATCAGGATTCGCATCACGTCCCCTCGTGTCTCAGGGCCGGGGCCGGCCAGCATCGTTGCCATCAGCATCACTTATCGGCACGGACAGCCGAACACTTGTGCCGCTTTGAGGGCGTGACTCCACGGTCAGGTCGCCGCCGACGAGCAGCGCCCGCTCGCGCATGCCGCCGATGCCCAGCCCTCGAGTGGCCTGCTCGAAGGTGAAGCCCTCACCATCGTCTCCCACCGTCAGCTCGAGTCCCTCGGCGTCGCGGGCGATACGGACGCGAATCGTGTCCGCCTGCGAGTGCTGGGCCGCGTTCGACAGCGCCTCCTGGGCGACGCGGTAGGCGACCAACTGGACGTCCATCGGCACATCGGTCAGATCTCCGCTCCCCTCGAAGCCGGTCTCGATCCTGCTCTTTCGCCCCAGCTCGTCCACCAGGGCGGAAAGCGCGGCCTTGAGCCCCAGATCATCGAGCGCCGCGGGGCGCAGAGCGCGGGCGAGCGTCAGCAGCTCCTGCATCGCCTTGTTCGCGAGTGCCTTCGTCTCGGCCAGGTCGCGCGTCAGCTCGGGTGTCGCCCGATGGCGCACCGCCTCCAGGCGCAACAAGAGGCCCGTGAGCGACTGGTTCACCTCGTCGTGGAGGTCACGGGCGATGCGGGTGCGCTCCTCCTCCTGCGCCTGAAGGGCGATGCCGGCCGCGCGCCGGCGTTCCGTCTCGAGCCGCTCGAGCATCCGGCGAAACGCGCTCTGAAGGCGCTGCACCTCCTCCGGGCCGCCGGCCTCCTCCGAGCTGCCGAGGTTTGCCCCGGGGCGACTGAGGTCCGCGCGCTCCATCTCGTCCACCAGCCGCTCGAGCGGCCGGAAGCGACGCTGAAGCATCATCACGTTGACGAGGATGGTGAGGGCGACGGCGAGGCCGAGCACGATGCCCGCCTGCGGGTCGTCGCCGAGGTTCAGACCGGGGTTGGCCGCGAGCGCCGAGGCGATCACCGCGGCGATGATCACCAGCAGGTTGGCGACGAGCACCTGCGTGAGGAGGTTTCGCCTTCGCATCAGCGCCAAGTATCGACCCTGGCGCGGCTGGGGCTGGGGTGCAGGCGGAGGACGGGATGGGGGAAAGACCCATGCCCAATCAGGGACAGACCCCATGCGTTTGCGAATCGACTTCGTCAAGATGTCCAGTTCACCGCTATCTCAGGAGGAGCCCCGCGATGACCACGACCAGTCGATCCAACTTCCAGGCAGGCATGAGGACCCTCCTGCTCCTGTCCACGCTGACCGGGCTCCTGGTCGTTATCGGCTTCCTGATCGGGGGCTCGAGCACCGCGCTGCTGTTCCTGGCGATGGCGGGCGTCATGAACTTCGCCGCGTACTTCTTCAGCGACAAGATCGCGCTGCGGATGAGCGGCGCGAAGCCGATCTCCGAGGAGGAGGCCCCGCAGCTGTACCAGATGGTGCGCGAGCTGACGACCCGCGCCGGGCTGCCGATGCCCAGCCTCCATCTGATCCCCAGCGAGCAGCCGAACGCGTTCGCGACCGGGCGCAACCCGCAGCGCTCGGCCGTCGCCGTCACCGCGGGGATCACCAAGCTGCTCTCGCCGGACGAGCTGCGCGGCGTCGTCGCCCACGAGCTTGCACACATCCGTAACCGCGACATCCTGACCCAGTCCGTCGCGGCGACCGTGGCCGGCGCGATCACCTACCTCGCCTACATGCTGCTGTGGTTCGGCGGCGACAACAACTCGCCGCTCGGCTTCATCGCCTCGCTCGCGATGGTGCTCCTGGCGCCGATCGCCGCCTCGCTGATCCAGCTCGCGATCTCGCGCCAGCGCGAGTACTCGGCGGACGCGACGGGCGCGCAGATCTGCGGCAACCCCGAGTCGCTCGCCTCGGCGCTCCTGCGCCTCGAGGAGGGCGCGAAGGCGATCCCGATGCAGGTCAATCAGGCGACCGAGCCGCTCTACATCGTCAAGCCCTTCTCGGGCGGCGGCATCGCCAGCCTGTTCTCCACGCACCCGCCGATCGAGGAGCGGGTCCGCCGCCTGCGCCAGATGCGTCCCGCGCTGGGCTGAGCTCCTCGACCGGCTGCCGGAAGCACGCGCCCGTCGGGGCGCGTCTCCGCCTGCGCTACACTTCCTGAAGTAACTACCCTAATTCCTATCGGGATTCAGGGATTCCGAGCTTCCGGAGGAAGGCCGTGGCCACCACCGCAGAGCCGATCGAGCAGATCAAGAGCCGCATCGACCTGATCTCCCGCGACGCCGCACGGGAGGAGATCGAGCGCGGGGACGCGCTCCTGATCGACGTTCGCGAGCCCCATGAGTGGGACGAGGCGCACCTCGCCGAGGCCGAGCACGTGCCGCAGGGCGAGCTGCTCGAGCGGATCGACGAGCTGGCCCCGGACACCTCAAGGCGGCTGATCCTCTACTGCCGCACCGACAACCGCTCCTCGCGCGCCGCCGACGCGCTTCAGTCCCTCGGCTACGAGAACGTGGCCGTGATCGAGCGCGGGATCGTCGGCTGGATCGAGGACGAGCTGCCGGTGGTCGCCAAGTACGCGCTGACCCCCGACCAGCGGATGCGCTATTCGCGGCACACCCTGCTTCCCGAGGTCGGCGTCGAGGGCCAGGTGAAGCTTCTGAACTCGAAGGTGCTGCTCCTGGGCGCCGGCGGCCTGGGCGCTCCGTCCGCGCTGTACCTGGCCGCGGCGGGTGTCGGCACCCTCGGCATCGTCGATGACGACGTGGTCGATGAGTCGAACCTCCAGCGCCAGGTGATCCACTCGACGAAGACGGTGGGACAGCCGAAGACCGCCTCGGCCAAGGCCGCGATCGGCGCCCTCAACCCCGACGTCGAGGTGGTCGAGCACAACCTGCGGCTCGATGCCTCGAACATCCTCGAGCTGATCGAGCCCTACGACATCATCGTCGACGGCGCCGACAACTTCCCCACGCGCTACCTCTTGAACGATGCCTCGGTGCGGCTGCGCAAGCCGGTCGTCTCGGCCTCGATCCTCGGGTTCGAGGGGCAGATCTCGACCTTCGTCCCCTTCGACGGCCCCTGCTACCGCTGCCTGTTCCCGACGCCGCCTCCGCCCGAGCTGGCGCCGAGCTGCGGCGCCAACGGCGTCCTCGGCGTGATGGCCGGGGTCATGGGCCTGCTGCAGGCGAACGAGGTGATCAAGCTCGCCGCCGGCATCGGCGAGCCGCTCAAGGGCCGCCTGCTCCTATACGACTCGCTCGGCACCCGCTTCACCGAGCTGAAGGTGACGCGCGACCCCGAGTGCCCGATCTGCGGGCCCGAGGGCGAGAACATCGCCCCCGACGAGATCGGCAAGTTCCCCGACTACGAGCAGTTCTGCGGGGCGCCGGCGCGCGAGCCCACGCCCAGCGCCGCGTAGGCGCCCGCCAGCTACGTTGATCCCATGCCGACCGTGAAGATTCCCCCGGTGCTGCGCTCGAAGACCGGCGGCGAGGCCGAGGTGGCCGCTGGCGGCGAGACCGTGGGCGACGTGCTCGCGGCGCTGGCCGAGGTGCACCCCGAGACGCGCGAGCAGCTCTTCGGCGACGATGACGAGTTGAACCGCTACGTGAACGTCTACCTGAACGACGAGGACGTCCGCGTACTCGACGGCCTCGCGACCCCCGCGCGGGACTCGGACACGGTCGTGATCCTGCCGGCGATGGCCGGCGGCTCGTAGGCCGGCACACTTCCGCCACCAGCTCGGCGCAGAATCGCCACATCCCGCGCGCCCCGCGCGCGCCCGCGCGTGGCACGCTCCGGCGATGCCGCTTCCACCCGACGAAACGCATGAGGAGCCTGCGCTTCGTCGGGATGGACGACCTCGGGCGGGCGGGGACCGCGACCACGCGGCGGCGGAGCTGGCGCTCACGCGCTTCGCGCGCGAGCACGACGACATCGTGACGACGGACCACCTGCGGCGCTTCGGGCTCGGTCGCGGTGCGATCCGCCACCGGATCTCGATCGGAAGGCTCCACCGCCGTCACCGGGGCGTCTATGCCTGGGGGAGCGGGAGGGTGTCGGCGAGGGGTCGAAGGCGGGCTGCGCTTCTGGCCTGCGGAAGCGGGGCGCGGCTAAGCCACATGAGTGGCATCGCACAGTGGGGCCTGTTGGAGGACCACCGGCTCATCGTTGACGTGACGGTTCCAGGTGGAGGACGGGATCGGACCGGGATCCGGGCCCACGATGCACGCGACCTGCTCCCGGAGGACCTCGCAGTTCGCGACGGGCTGCCCGTGACGTCAGTGGCGCGATGCCTCGCCGATCTCGCTGGGCAGTACCCCGGGCGCCTGGAAGAGGCAGTCAGAGAGGCCAAGCGACGGGGATGGCTCGACGTCGCGGCGGTCGGGGCTCAGTGCGGTCGCGGGAGGCCGGGCACCGCCTTCCTGCGCGAGATCCTTCGACGTGACCTGACGCCCGAGGTCGCAGCGCGCTCCGAGCTTGAGCTTCGCTTCGTGCGCCTGTGCCGAAGCCACGGGATCCCCCTGCCCGAGGTGAACGTCTGGGTGGAGGGCTTCCTCGTCGACGCCTTCTGGAGGGAGGAGCGGGTCGTCGTCGAGCTGGACGGCTACGCCTTCCACGACACCCCGCGCGACCAACGTCGGGACGCCGCCAGGAACCGTGCCCTGGCCCTTGCCGGGATCGCCGTGCTGCGCTACGGCTGGGTGGACGTGACCGCCGAGGCAGCCACCACCGCCTCCTCCGTCATCGCCCTCCTGCGACAACGTTCCATCCGACGAAACGCATGAGGAGCGTGCGTTT
>Ga0299913_10006128_pt1 | contig 10374 bp, 8 predicted proteins | sample RVTome_9_FD_201360 | JGI IMG/M metagenome (GOLD analysis project Ga0299913, IMG submission 201360) | Soil microbial communities from uranium-contaminated site in the Upper Colorado River Basin, Wyoming, United States - RVT155D38 (version 2) ... | reverse complement strand
GGATCGCCATCGCAGCGCCGAGCAGACACACGGTCGACAAGCGCGCTCCGCAGCGCATGGTCTCAGGCTAGCAGGGCCGGAGAAGGTCCCGGAATGCGGCAACGCGGAGGGCCGGACCTCCGCGTCGCCGGCTCCAGGCGGGGCTACTCGATGTCGAAGCCCATCAGCTCGACGGGGACCGACTCGGGGATCTGGAAGGACGGGATGACCCAGTTGCCTGCCGGATTCTGCGGCAGCGCGGTCAGGGAGCAGCTGTCGAACTCGGTCGGGCTCTGCACGAAGTGCAGGATGTTCCCGCCGGTCGTGTCGACCTCCACTGCTCCGACCGACACCGCACCGGCGAAGCATTCGACGTTGATGGGGCCGCCCCAGTCGCCGATCTCGAAGCCGAACTCGGTCGCCAGGCCGTTGAAGACGATCGTGAAGTCGTCGACCTCGTCGAAGGCCCCGGCGGGCGCATCGATCAGGACCAGGCCTCCACTGCCGTCGGTCGCCGCCGCCAGGGCCCGTCCGCCGGCCGTCTGGAAGTTGTAGACGCCGATCGGGTTGTTGCGCGGCGTATTGGTGATGTCCAGCAAGGCCGCCGGCGGCGCGAAGGCTGCCTGGATCTCGGCGACGGTCGTGGGGCCGGCCGGCATGGCGTCGAAGTCGTAGATGACCATCGGCACCGTCGCCGCGGGAATCTCGATCAGGGCTCCCTCCTGCAGGTTCGTGAAACCGCCCCCCTCGTCCTGGGCGACGGCCGCTCCGGCGGCGAAGACGATGCACGCCGTGCCGACCCACAGGATCCTCATTGCACGCGTCCGTGAAGACATCGCTGCTCCCTCCTCGTGTCGTTGTGCGCCTGAACTGCGTCCCTTGGGCCGCGGAAGCCCGCCGCCCCCTGGTCCAGCCTGACTCCCGACCCTAGGGCCGGACGGTGCCTCTGTCAATCGAAGAGTCCACACTGCGGGGCGAGGGCCGTCTTGACCGGAGGCCGGTCCGCGGATATCCTCCCCGCCCTCCGGAGACCCGTCGGGGCGTAGCTCAGCCTGGTAGAGCGCACGGTTCGGGTCCGTGAGGCCGGAGGTTCAAATCCTCTCGCCCCGACCATCGTCGTCTCGGAGGGCTCACCCGCGGCAAGGCCTGCGGCCGCCCGCGGCGTCGGTCGCCACGGTACAATCACCGCGCCGATGGCGATCCGCACGATCAACGAGCTCTTCCTGACTGCCGCGGCGCTGGAGCGGCCCGACTGCCTGCTGGCGAAGATCGGAGGCTCCTACCGACCGATCTCGTCGGCCGAGCTGGTGACCGACGTGCGGCGGCTGGCGAGCGCCCTGGTCGGCCTCGGCGTCGAGCCCGGAGACCGGATCGCGCTGATGGCCGAGAACGGACCGCACTGGCCGACGGTCGACTTCGCCACCCTCGCCCTGGGCGGCGTCCTGGTGCCCGTCTACCCCACCCTGACCGGCGATCAGGCCGCCTACGTCATCGCCGACTGCGGCGCGGAGGTCGTCGTCGTCCAGGGCCGGGAGCGTCTCGAGGCCCTCCAGGCGGAGCGCGAGACGCTCCCCGGAGTCCGGCATTGGGTCCTGATCGACGGCGCCGGGGAGGCCGGTGACGGGTCGACCACCCTCCACGCGCTGTTGCGCTCCGCGGAGATGATGGATGCCGCCGACTTCGAGCGCCGCGCCCGCGCCGTAGGACCCTAGGACCTCGCGACCTTCATCTACACGAGCGGCACGACGGGCAAGCCCAAGGGCGTGATGCTCACCCACGGCAACATCGCCAGCAACGTGGAGGCCAGCCTCGAGCGGCTCGACATCCGCGGCGGTCGCACCGCTCTCTCCTTCCTTCCGCTGTCGCACTCTTTCGAACGCACAGTCGACTATCTCTACTTCTACCGCGGCTTGACGATCGCCTACGCCGAGTCGGTGCAGACGGTGGCCAAGAACATCGCGGAAGTCCGACCCCACATGTTCGTCTCGGTCCCGCGCATCTACGAGAAGATCCTGGCCAAGCTGCGGGAGACGGTGGCCACCGCCCCCGTCCTGCGGCGCAAGATCTTCCATTGGGCCGAGGCCGTGGGGCGAGCGTGCCTCGAGTACCGCTTGCGGCGGAAGAGGCCCCCCGGCCTGCTCGGCCTGCGTCTGGCCCTGGCCGATCGCCTGGTGTTCCGCAGGATCCGCGCCGTCCTCGGCGGCCGCTTCGACTACGCGGTCTCGGGCGGCGCTCCCCTGCCGCGCGACGTGGCCGAGTTCTTCTGGGCCGCCGGAGTCGAGATCTACGAAGGCTACGGGCTCTCGGAGACTTCCCCAGTGCTCACCGTCAACCCGCGCGGCGCCGCGAGGTTGGGGACCGTCGGTCCGCCGATCCCCGGCGTCGAGATCGAGATCGCCGCCGACGGCGAGATCCTCGCGCGCGGTCCCAACATCATGCGGGGCTATCACAACCTGCCGCAGGAGACCGCAGAGGCGATCGACGATCGGGGTTGGTTCCACACCGGGGACATCGGTCAGCTCGACGAGGCCGGCTACCTGATGATCACCGACCGCAAGAAGGAGATCCTGGTCAACGCCTACGGCAAGAACGTGGCCCCCGCTCCGATCGAGGGCGCGCTCAAGAGCAGCCGGTTCATCGAGCAGGCGGTCGTCATCGGCGATCGGCGCAAGTTCCTCTCCGCCCTTCTGGTCCCGGACTTCGAGCATCTCGCCGTCGAGGCGCGCAAGATGGGACTGTCGACGGACGATCGGGCGGTCCTGCTGGACCAGCCACGGGTCCGCGATCTCTACGAACGAGAGGTCGCGGCGGTCAACGAGGGTCTGGCGCGCTACGAGCAGATCCGCAAGTTCGACCTGCTTCCCGCGGAATTCACGATCGAGGGCGGCGAGATCACGCCCACGATGAAGATCAAGCGACGGGTGGTTGCCGAGAAGTACGGCGCGGCCATCGACGCCCTCTACCGCGAGGAGTCGGCGGATGAGTGAGGTGTTCCGTTTCGAGCTGCTCGGCGACGGGCTGGCGACCCTGACGTTCGACCACCCGGGCCGCCCGGTCAACGTCTTCACCCGCGAGGCGCTCGACGAGCTGGGGGAGCGGATCGACGACCTGAGTCGAAGGAGTGATCTCCCCTGCCTGGTGCTCCTCTCGGCCAAGAGCGGGAACTTCATCGCGGGCGCCGACGTCGAGGAGATCGCCGGCGTCTCCGACCCCGTCGAGGCTGAGGCCGCCTCGCGCCTGGGCCAGCGCCTGTTCGCGGCCTGGGAGGCCCTCCCGTTCCCCACCATCGCGGCCATCCAGGGTTCGTGCTTCGGCGGCGGCACCGAGCTCGCCCTGGCCAGCGATCACATCGTGGTGAGCGACGGCGACGCCGTGCGAATCGCCCTTCCGGAGGTCAGGCTCGGCATCCTCCCTGGCTGGGGTGGATGCACGCGGCTCCCCCGGCGCGTCGGCCTGCAGACCGCGCTCGACATGATCCTCGGCGGCGGTACGGTCTCTCCGCGGAAGGCACTGCGCATCGGGCTGGCCGACGCCCTGATGCCCGACGCCGCCTTCGGCCATCTCGTCCGCGAATACGCGGCTCGGGTGGCCGACGGCAACCAGCCCTCTCACCGAGACTCGACCAGCCTCAAGGAGCTCCTGCTGGAGAGGAACCCGGTCGGCCGCAGGGTGGTTTTCGACCAGGCCCGCAAGCAGGTCCTGAGGAAGACGAGCGGCAACTACCCGGCTCCCTTGCGGGCCCTGGAGGTCGTCCGCGTGGGCTTGGAGCAGGGGCCCCGGGCCGGCTTCGACGCCGAGGCCAGGGCGGTGGCGGAGCTGGCCGTCGGCAAGGTCAGCAAGAACCTCCTGCACGTCTTCCGGCTGACCGAGCAGGTCAAGAAGCGCACGCCCGAGGCCACATCGGCCGGCGTGGCCTCCGTCGCGGTCGTCGGCGCCGGCACCATGGGAGGCGGAATCTCGCAGCTGGTGGCCTATGAAGCCGGCGTACCGGTCCGCATGAAGGACCTCGACGCCGGCGCCCTGGGCCAGGGCATGGCGCACGCGTCGCGGCTCTTCGAGCAGCTCGTCGACAAGCGCCGGCTGACGCGCCCGCGGGCGCTGGAGACGATGGCCTTGCTGCGGCCGACCCTCGACTATTCCGGGTTCGCCCGCTGCGACCTCGTGGTCGAGGCGATCGTCGAGCGGCTCGAGGTCAAGCAGCGGGTCTTCGCCGAGCTGGCGGCCACCGTCGGCGAGGACACGATCCTGGCGTCGAACACCTCGTCCCTCTCCATCGACGCGATCGCCGGGGAGATCCATCGGCCGGATCGGGTCGTCGGGATGCACTTCTTCAACCCGGTCCACAAGATGCCGCTGGTCGAAGTGGTCCGTGGTCGGCGCACGGGAGCCGAGACGGTGCGCAGGGTGGCGGCCTTCAGTCGGCGTCTCGGCAAGACGCCGATCGTGGTCGACGACGCCCCGGGCTTCCTCGTCAACCGGCTCCTGATGTTCTCCCTCGGCGAGGCCCTGGCGCTCCTCGAGGACGGCGTCCCCATCGAGACGCTCGACAGCACGATGAAGGGCTGGGGGATGCCGATGGGCCCCATCGAGCTCACCGACGAGGTGGGTCTCGACGTAGCGGTGCACGTCGCCGGCGTAGTGGCAGGCGCCTTCCCCGACCGGCTGCGGATCCCCGATTGGCTGGGGCGAATGGTCGACGACGGGCGGCTGGGGACCAAGGCCGGCCGCGGCTTCTACCGCTACGACGGGCGCCGCCGGCAGCAGGCGGACCCCGCGGTGTACCCGCTGCTCGGTCTCAGCCCCCGGCCGGACGCCGGCTCGGAGGACATCGTCGACAGGATCTCCCTGCCGATGGTCAACGAGGCGGCCCGTTGCCTGGCCGAGGGAGTCGTCGGCAGCGCCGCGGACGTCGACCTCGGCATGATCCTGGGAGCCGGCTTTCCCCCCTTTCGGGGTGGCCTCTGTCGCTGGGCGGACGCCAGCGGTCTCGACGAGGTGATCGCCAGGCTGAAGCGGCTCGCCACCGGCGTCGGGCCCCGCTTCGCCCCGGGCGCCGCGCTGGAGGAGACCGCCGCCGCAGGCGGGTTCTACGCGGCCTTTCCGACCGCCGATTGAGGCCTGGCCCGGATCTTGCGCCATAGGTGTGCGAACGAAAGGAGAATCGCTCTCATGCACTGCACCCCCTTTGCTCGCACAACGGCCCGCACGGCCCCGGCGCTTCTTGCCGCCTGTCTCCTGGCGTGGACACCCGCGGTCGCACAGGAGGCCGAATTCAAGGGCGAGATCCGGGTCACGGAGGTGCTGCTCGACGTCGTCGTCACCGACGCGGACGGCAACGTCATCCTTGGCCTCGGCCCCGACGACTTCGTCATCGAGGACGGCAGCCAGGAGGTCGAGCTCACCGACGTGACCTTCTACAGCAATCGGAGGTTCCTCGAGTCGGCCAACCTCGCCGAGCGCCTCGGGGTCTCCCCGGACGAGGTCCCGGTCGACCGCTACTTCCTTCTCTTCTTCGACGACCCGCGGCAGGTCTATCCCGACCTCTCGAACCAACTGCTCGACTCCCTGCGCTGGGCTCGGCGCTGGGTGCATCAGGAGCTGCTCCCCAACGACTACGTGGCCGTGCTCTCCTACGACGTGAAGCTCAAGCTCCATCAGGACTTCACCACCGACAACGAGGCGGTCCTCCGCGCCTTGGACGGCGTCGCGCGCGGCAAGGATCCGGGCGGCAACTGGCCATCCCGCGCCGCGCTCTCCGAGGGGCCGTCGCTGCGCCAGAACCTCCTCCAGGGCGAGGAGCTCTCGAAGGCCACGCGCAAGATCTACGGCGCCCTCGAGGCGGTCGCGGACGCGGCCGGCTACGTCATCGGCCGCAAGAACCTGCTGCTCTTCTCGGTGGGCTTCGGCGATTCCGGCGAGTTTGGTCTCAACCCGGCGGCGGTCAGCAACCTCGAGTCGACCGGCTTCGGTACCTACCAGGCGGACGAGCGGTACTACCCGCACATGATGCAGGAGCTCAACGACAACAACGTCGCCGTCTACGCGGTCTCGTATCTCGAGAACCTGGCCGACGAGACCTTCGACCAGGGCCTGCTGAACAACGGCCTCTCCCTCGTGGCCAACGACACCGGCGGCGAGTACTACGCCAACTTCGTGAACTTCCGCTTCCCGCTCCGCGAGGTGGTCGACGACAACAACGGCTACTACCTGCTCGCCTACAAGGCCAGCGTGCCCGAAGAGGACGCCTACCGGGAGGTCGAGGTCCGCACCAAGAACCCGAGCTTCGTCGTGCGCGCCCGCAAGGGCTATCTGACCGGCGGCTGAGCCGTGCCCGCAGGGAGGGTCCTCACGCCCGCCCCGACCGGGGCGGGCCGTTCTCGTCCGAACCAGCGGGCTACTCGTCGGGCTCGACGGCCAGCAGGACGACCGTGATGTTGTCGAGGCCGCCGCGAGCGTTGCACTGGTCGACCAGGTCGCGGCAGATCGCCTCGAGCGAGCCCCCCTCCGCCAGCCTGGCGCCGATGTCGTCGTCGGCGAGCATGGTCGTCAGCCCGTCGGTGCAGATCAGGTAGCGATCGCCCGGGCGCAGGGAGATGGTCTTGGCGTCCACTTCGACGCCACCCTCGCCGGACAGCGCACGGGTGACCACGCTCTTGAGCGGGTGGGAGCGCGCCTGGTCCTCCGACAAGTAGCCGGCGGCGACCTGTTCGTCGACCCACGAGTGGTCGCGCGTCAGGCGCTCGAGGCGCTCGTCACGCCACCGGTACGCGCGGCTGTCTCCGACATGCACGACGACGGCGCTCTCCTCCATGGCCAGCAGGCCGACCAGGGTCGTGCCCATGCCGGAGAGCGACGAGTCCTCGTCCATCGCGGATCGCAGGCTGCCCTGGGCGGTCCCCACTGCCTCCCGCAAGCTGGCCGTGGCAGACTCCACGTCGGTGGGACGTCCGTCCGGGCCGTGGGCGTGGAAGTACCGCTCCACGGCCTCGACGACGAGGCGCGAGGCCACGTCGCCGTTGCCGTGCCCACCCATGCCGTCCGCGACCAGATAGAGGCCCCGTTCGGGATCGATCGAGAAGGTGTCCTCGTTGCGGGCCCGCTGGCGACCCACGTCGGAGAGACCCCACGCATGGAGGAAGGGGCTCACTGCGATCTCGTGAAGAAGCTGGTACGGCCGGCCTTCAGGGCCGCCAACGCCTCTTCGACTTCCTGCTCGTCACCGCCCCACTCTCTCGCCTTCTTCAAGTAGGCCTCCGCCTGCTCCGTGAGTCCGCTGTCGGCGAAGAGCTTGCCGGCGGTTTTCCAGTAGTCGGCATCCATCGGCTGCAGCTCACAAGCCCTCAGGATCGCCGCCCTCGCCCGTGGAAGGGCGCGACGGTCTCGGCCGAGCGTAAGGGCAAGATGGTACCAAGCCCGTGGGTCCTCCGCATCATGTTTCGTCGCCAGGTCGAAGTTCTCCGCCGCCCGTCGATGGTCGCCTTCGCGAAACGCCTGAGTTCCCCTCTGCAGATAGGTCTTGGCGAGCTGCCCCTGATCCGCCGGCTTCCGCCCCCCTCCGACCGTCCGCTCGCTATCGTATCGGCGCCTGCGATCGGGATCGACGAGCACGTTGAAGGCCTCGGTCAGATGCTGGAAGGCCAGCTCCGCCGCCGCCTTCTCTTCGCCCCGCACCCGGTCCGGGTGCCGCTCCCTTGCCAGCTCGAGGAAGCGTGCCCTGACCTGCTTCGTCGTCGCGTTGCGCGGCACGCCCAGGATGACGTAGTAATCCTCTTCCATAACGGCAGTGGCAGGGGGTGAGTCGCCTCAGCGCGACTTGATTGTATACAACTGCTCGGCACGGCTTCGTACGGCCTCGGCCAGGTTGCGGTCCCTGGCGACCTCCTTGAGGTTTCGCAACCGCAGCCTCGCCAGGAGGCGGATCGATACGCCGACGGGGGTCTTGGGATTGCGCACCAGCGCCTCCACGACCTGGACCCGGCGCATCCAGGTCCGGTCCCTCGCGATCGCCTGGAGCACGTCGTCGATCACCGTCCGGCTCCTGGCGACCTGCTCGATCTCGTCGTCGGTGAGGCGGTTGAACCGCATGACGGCCTCGGCCACGACCGGGTGTTGATCGCGGATCAGGATCATCCGCAGGGAACGGGGAGCGCTCTTGCACAGGGCCACTCGCTCGGCGACCGGCAAGAGACGGATGTGGGCCGTCTGGGTCCGGGCGATCTCCGACTGCTTGGCTTCTTGACTGGCGCGCTCGGCCGCTTCGAACGCTCTCCGAATCTCCTGGACGCGAGCGGTCTCGGTACCCTCGACGACCCCGACCTCGTCGACCCCGCCTGTCCGCTCGGCGGTCGCCGACGCGACCGACTCACCGACGAGGTGACGGCGGTACTCCGCGATGCGCCGCATCGAGAACCTGGAGAGCCGGCTGTTGCGCTCGAGCGCCTCGAGGATGGTGGGGAGCGCCACGATCGCGTCCTGTCGCAACAGCAGACGTTCCTGGAGATCGGGGGGCAGCCGCTGCGCCACGGTGGCCAGGACATCCGGAGGGGTTCGGCGTTGATCGACGACCGCTGCGAGCACCAAAGGATGATCGGCGTGACGCGCGAAGTGGCCCAGCACCTCCTCGGTGGGCGCGCCTTCGGCGAGGAACGACGCCACCACCTTGGGGTCGGCCTCGTCCAGCGCGCCGAGCGCCAGCGACGCGATCTCCGCGTTTTCGTCTTCCGCCAGGGCGACCTGGACGGGCAGGAGGTCCTCCAGGGCGAGAGGAACGAGGCCCTCGGCGGCGAGGCGCCTCAGCTCCGCGGACTCACCCGAGAGAATCTCCTCGAGCAGGGTCGCGGTCGCATCGGTCACCGATCCTCCTCCGTGCCGGGTCCACCGGCCGACTCCGTGGTGGGAGGGCCGGGCTCCACGGCGGGCTCGGGCGCATGCAGCAGGATGGTCTCTCCGGGCGCCCGCCCTACTAGCTCGAAGGGCTCGCCATCCACCTCCATGCGAACCACCTCCGGGGCGTCGAGCGTGAGCTCCACGCTCTCGCGGGCCGTGAGGGTCAGTGATTCGCCTTGCACCCGGAGCTCGCTCAGCGCCCGCGCTCCGTCGACGACGGCCTCCACCCAGCAGTGACCGTCGAAGTCGAGCGTTACGGTCAAGGCGACTTCGCCCGCCCCTTCGCGGCCCGGAGTCGCCGGTTCCACGCCGGGAGGCTCGGCCGGAAGGGGCCGAGCCATCGCCGGCGGCCGTCCCGCCGCATCCTCCCCCGAGTCGCCGGCACTGCGCTCCGCGTAGTACGCCAGCGCCGCGACGGCGGCAAGGAGGGCGAGGAGGCCGACCGCCAGAAGCGCCCCCGTCAGCCATTCCCTGCGACGCCGGCGTCCCTGGCGGGCGCCGGTGCCCGAGTCCTCCGGCCGCTGCCCACTCTGCGCCGCGAGGTAGGAGTTGACGACCTCGTCGCCATCCAACCCGACGTAGCGGGCATACTGCCGCAGGAACCCCTTGGCGAAGACGCTCCCGGGTAGAATGTCGAACCGGTCCTCCTCGAGGGCCTCCAGGTAACGGATGCTGATCTTGGTTTCGTCGGAGATATCGCGAAGGCTGACCTGACGCAGCTCACGCTCGCGGCGCAGCCAGTTGCCGAACGAGACGGCGTCCCCCTCGCCCGACGGATTCCAGGGGGGCTGGCGATGGGGTGATCCCGGTGCCGGCGTCATCGCTGTTCCAGTAGGCCGCTGGGATCGGCCTCGTCACGAGGAGGTACGGTCCCTCTCCAAGACCGCACGGCTCCGGGGAATCCGAGAGATGGCGATCACCAAAGACATCCGAAAGTATATCGAAGCGGGCGCCTTCGAAGACCTCGAGGAGGCCTGGCTGGCCAAGCTCGCCGACGACCCCCGAGACAGCGCCTTCTTCGTCGGCACTGCACGCCAGCTCAAGGGCTCGGGAGAGGAGGCCCGCGCGGCGGCACTGCTCGAGCTGGCCGCCGAGGAGCTGGCGAGCCAGGGCCTCTGGCGCCAGAGGCTCGAGGTCCTGCGTGGCGCGGGAGAGCTCCTCCATCCGCCCGCGCAGCTCCACGCGGCGATCCTGGAAACTCTCGAGCAGGTCCACTCCGGACACACGGCGCTGCAGGGGCTGATCGAGATCGTCGGCCTGCGCCGAGCCCCGGACGACATCCCGAAGACCTGGGAGAAGGTCGAGCGCGCCGAGGCGCTGCTCGCCTTCGACCTCGACACGATCGTCTGGATGAAGGACAAGGGCGCAGGACGCATCACAGAGGTCAACCTGGAGCTCGAGAGCTTCAGGGTCGACTTCGAGAGGCACGTGGGGCTGCGAGTCGGCTTCAAGGCGGCGCCCAAGCTGCTCGAGGCGCTTCCCAGGGAGCACGTTCTGCGCCGCAAGCTG
>Ga0299913_10006127_pt1 | contig 10374 bp, 10 predicted proteins | sample RVTome_9_FD_201360 | JGI IMG/M metagenome (GOLD analysis project Ga0299913, IMG submission 201360) | Soil microbial communities from uranium-contaminated site in the Upper Colorado River Basin, Wyoming, United States - RVT155D38 (version 2) ... | reverse complement strand
ATCCCTCGCTCGGTGATGCGCCCGAAGATCGCGTCGAAGTCCTGCTCGCCGACGAGGAAGCAGTAGTGCTGGGGTGCGACCTCGCCATCGGCGTCGAGGTAGTCCAGCGTCACCTCGTTGGCCAGCTGGACGGTGGCGAATGGTCCCCACGTGGATGCGGCCGGGAGGCCGAACAGATCGGTCAGGAAGCGAGCCCCCGCGTGCTTGTCGCGGGAGTACACGATGGTGTGATTGAGCTCGATCGACATCGTCGCCCTCCGTGTGGGCCGCCGAGATGACGGCTGACCGCTCACAGTACACGCCGGTTCAGCGTGTCCTGCTGCGCCCTGCCCCTCGCGACCGAGACCCGAGACGATCAGGGACTCCGGGCGTAGTCAGGCTCAGCCGCTGAGATCGAGACGCAGGATTCGTTCGCCCTGCGGGTCGAACGTCCCGGTCGGGACGAAGCCGAGCCGCTCGTAGAAGCCATCGGGAGCACCTTCGCCGACGACGTGGCTGGTGAGCAGCTCTGTCGCGCCCTCGGCCGTGATCAACCGGACGACCTCCTCCACGATCGCTCGACCGATGCCTCTGCCCTGGTGGCGCTCGTCGACCATGAGCTTCCAGAGGAACCAGGGACCGATGATGTCCGGCGGCTGCGGCGTCACGTCCCAGCTGAGCATGACAAACCCGACGGGCTCGCCTTCCAGGTACACGGCGCGATACCACGGGCTACCCTCTGGCTGCTCGGCGGCTTCCAGAATGGAGTCGGCGACCGAGGGCACGAACCGGCCTTCAGCCGGTCCGGCGTGAAGGGCTACGACCGCGTCGCGGTTCGCATCGGTGATCTCCCGAAAGTGGACGCCTACCATCGATCTCTCCTTCCGTGGACAACCATTGTCAACCTACCGAGCAACGGCCTCTTGGGTTACGGGGTGAGCGCCTCGCAGAGACCGCTGACGTCACCGTGGAGCTGCGGGTGCGGCCCGGCCTCGAAGATCGGCGGGAACAGGACCTCGCCCGTGTCGGGGTCCAGGGACCACACGAGTCGGCCGCGATCCATGAGAGCGACGCCCGTGCCGGGTCCGGCGTTCTGGAAGACGAGCCCGACCTCGACGGCGGTGCTTGCCTCGAAGTCGATGAACTGGTTGAGGCTCGAGCGGACGGTGAGGGTGATTCCGTTCGCGGAGATCGATCCAGTCGACCGGGCATGGACGTGCACGCGGCTCGGCTCGCCCAACTCGTCGAAGTAGAGGCGGAATGTCGCCATGCCCGACGTCTCGGCACGAATCGGGAACCCGCACATCGAGCTCTCCGGCTCGAGGGCGTCCACGCTGCCGCCGATCGGAAACGAGCCGTGGACGGGTGGTGACGCCGGGGATGCGGCGAGGCTGGCCATCGGGACGCCGATGGACAGGAGGGTGGCGGTCAGGGCAGCGCCGGTGACGCGCGTGAAGCGGGAAAGCATGGCATGGCCTCCGTGCGGTGATGGGCCGTCGGCCGGACCTGGGTCCGATGCCGATCCCTTGCTACGCTACGGAGCGTCGAAGCTCGCACCAGCGTGCTACCACCGTGAGTCGTGCGGAAAACCCGGGGCCTGCAGTGCCGCTCAAGCGCTGGGCTCGTGGCGCGACAGCCGTCGCAGTGGCCGTCGCCACCGCACTTCTGGGCTGGGTCGCAGTGGTAGCAGGCCTCGAACGGGCTGATGCGAGCGCCTGGCTCATTGGACTTGACGTCACCGTCGGCGGGGCGTTCATCGCGGCCTCGCTGGCGGCGGCCGGTCGCTGGCCGATGCGCGCGCTCGTCGCCGTCGTCGGCGCGGTGTGGCTGCTCGGTTCGATCATTCCTGCCGCCGCTGTGGCACACCAGGGCGCACTGGTTCTCACCCTCGTCGCGTTCCCGGCGGGCCGTCCCCGCGCAGCGGATGGATGGGTTGCCGTGGCGGTGGCGGTGCCGGTGACGCTGGGCCTGGTGCCCCAGCCGCTGGTGGCACTGCTCTTCGCCGGCGTGGCGATCCGCTCGGTCCTGCGACGCCCGTTGGCGTGGGCCTATCCAGCTGGCGCGGCCGGTGGTGTGGCCCTGGCGCTGTCTCTCGCCTGGCTCGCACGCTCAGTCGACCCGACGGGCTTCGACCCGGCGGCGGCCGTGGTCGGGTACGACCTCGTGCTGCTGCTCGTGGCCATGGGATTCCCGTTTGCCATGCGCCTGGTGGACGACCGGAGCAATCTGCGTCAGCGCCTGCTCCGACCGGACGCGCTGCGCGGCCTCGACGGCCTGGGCAGCATCCTGGCCGATGCCCTGCACGATCCCGCCATCCAGGTGTGCCGATGGGATGCAGCCCTGAAGCGATTCGTCGACGGTGAGGGCGAGCCGGTTTCGCCGGACCGGGCTCTCCGGTTGATCACCATCAGGGATGGTTCAGCCATCGTCGGTGCCGTCGCCCACCGATCGCGCGCGCTCGATGACGAGCGGACCGCGTCGGCCGTCGCCGACGCCCTGCGTCCGGCACTGGTGAAACTCGAGGGCCAGCACGAGCTGGCGTTCCAGCTCGCGGAGCTGGAGGCGGCACGGGCGCGCCTGTTGGTCACGGTCGACCGCGAACGCGCCGCGGTGGCGGCCCGGCTGCGGGACGCCGTGATCTCTTCGGTCGGCGAGGCGGCAGCGTCACTCCGTGAGCTGCGTGCCGAGCCCTCGAACGGCGAGGTCGCCAATGCGTTGACCATCGCGCTCAACGAGCTCGACGGAACGAACGACGAGCTGATGCAGCTCGTGGACGGCCTGGGGCCCGCGGGGCTTGGGGACGGAGGCCTGGTGAGTGCCCTCCGGGCCCTGGCCGCGCGCAGTCCGTCCGAGGTGGAGGTCGATGCCGGACCGGACGCAGTCGGCGACGCGACCGCCGAGGCCGCGCTCTACTATGTCTGCCTGGAGGCGATGTCGAATGCGGCCAAGCATTCATGGGCTCGGACGCTTCGGATCGCGATCCGACGGCAGGCCGGCTTTCTAGAGGCCGTCGTTTCGGACGACGGTGTCGGTGGCGCAGATCCGGAGGGCGCCGGCTTCGGCGGCTTGGCCGACCGGCTCGGTGCTCTCGGGGGGCGGCTCCGAGTGGAGAGTCCACCCGGAGCCGGGACGACGGTGACCGGCGCCGTGCCGATCAGTCGATCTTCTGCCACTCCGTCAACGTGAGGTGGTACGGGGCCGTCTCTCCGGCATCGGTGAAGGTGAGCCGGTCACCCTCGAGTGACCACCGCGCACGGTAGGTCTCTGCGCTGTAGCAGTGCCCCGGCTCGGCCGTGGCCGGAAGCTGGCACCCGGTCAGGTGCGCCATGAGCTCCTCATCGTGGTCGAAGTAGACGACTTCGTCGCGGCCGAGGAGATCACCGGCCTCGAGCGCACCCTCGTACGTGTTGTTGCCGCAGTCCCTGCCCGGGGTTTCGACGGCGCGGCACGTCAGCACGTAGGTGCCGTCCTCGATGGTGAGCGTCCACGTGCCGGTCCAGCCTGGTCCGTTGTCCACGCCGGCCGCCGTGACGTCGACGAGCCGGATCTCGGTCCGGTACTGGCCGGCAGGCAGCGACGAGACCTCGCTCGGCACCTCGGCGAGAGGGTCGTCGGCGGGGTCCCCGAGGCAGTCCTCCGGCACCGGAGGCACATAGGCGTCCGGATGGTCAGCGGCGATGGCGAGCACATCGGCCATGAGCGCCTGATCGACGTCCGAGGCGGCCAACGCGTCGATCACCGGCTGGACGGCGTCCCGCATCGCGGCGAGGTCCTCCTCGGCCGCGAGCGCGAAGCGGACGCCCGTTTCGCACGCCGCCTCCACGGCTGAGGACTCATCGTATGCGGCTGCCGACGAGGCCGCCGACGCCGCTGCGAGGGCGCGGTCCACCCAGACGCGCTGCTCGTCGCTGAGCGAATCGAGCCGCTGCTGCGACAGGGCCAGCACGTGCACCTTCGGCCACAGCACGACGTTGGCCGTCGCGTACGGTAGCTCCGTCGAGTAGTTGCCAGCGTAGACTTCGATCCCGGACTCGATGCCATCCAGCCGCCCCCCGGCGACCTCTTGGACCCAGCCAAAGCTGAGATCCCTCGCCGTCGCCCCCAGTGCTTCGATGGTGTCGGACTGGACCGGTGAGTTGTACGACCGGAACGAGATCCCGTGCCAGTCCCCGGGACTCAGCAGGAATGCATCGGCGGCGAACGGCCTCCTCAGGTCGCCGGCAGCCAACGCCAGGCCGGCAACGCCCGTGCCCTCGAGTGCCGCCAGCGCGCGCTCGGCGGCAGGCCCAGAGGCGAGTGCCTGGAGCGCCTCGGGGCTGGTCAGGGTCATTGGTGCTTCGATCGCGTCGAGCCCTGGAATTCCGGCGGGCGAGAACGCCCGGGTGGACGGCCAGCCACCATCCAGATCACCGGACGCGATCGCCTCGACCAATCGGGACTCGGCATCCGGCGCGCCGTCACCGTACGTGTAGGTGACCTCGATTCGGAACCCCCCGTCCGACTCCGACTCGAGCGCATCAAGGAACGCCTGGACTCCTGGTGCGGAGGGGCTGCTCTCCCCATCGAACGTGGCGAACCTCAGAACGACGGTATCGGAGCCGATCCGGTCTCCGGCGGCCGGCGCGTTCGAGCCGCAAGCGGCGAGGATCATGGCGGCGATGGCCAGCATGCCGATGAAGCGGGAGGACGTGCGCATGGTCGGACTCCAAGTGTGATGCATGCCCGTGACGCTAGCCAGCATCTGCGCGGGGTCCAGCGAGCTTCCCCGGCGCTCGGATGTGGAAAACCCGTGGTCCGCGGGCGCACAATCCACGTCATGACCGCGCGTGGGGATGCCTGGCCGCCCGCTGATCAAGTCCTCGGCCGCGGAGCGATGGCTGCTGGGGCTGCGACCGCCACGCTTGCGGGAACCGTCGTCGGTCTGGCGCTGTCAGAGCACGGCGTCGAGCTGGCGCCCGGACTGTCAATGTCGCTCGCGCTGACGGGATTCGCGGCTCTGGCAGTGATGGTGGTGACGGCCTGGATCGTTCATTCCGGCCGGCCTGGCGTGGCGATCGGTCTATCCGTGACCGTCGGCGGGCTCGTGCTGCCGTCCTGGGCGGCGTGGGATTGGATGCCAAGCGCGATCGTGCCGATCCTCCAGGCGGCGGCGCCGATGGCGGTTGCCGGCGCGGCACATGTCGGCCTGGGTTGGCTGCGGCTCGTTGGCCGGCTGCGCGCCGTCCTGACTGCCGTCTATGTCCTCGCGGCAGTCGGCGCAGTGCTGATCGCGCTGGGATACAACCCCCTGGCCGATCCCGGTTGCGTGTTCACCTGCATCGACGCTGATCCGGTGGCGGGCTTCATGGTCACGACCCGCGTCGCCGTTCTCGCAGTTGCGGCGCTCCTGGCCATCGCCGCGGCGGTGGCCGGATGGTCGATCGCTGGCGCAAGCCGCATCTCGCCTGTCCTTCGTGCGGGCGCGCTCGCCGCCCTCGGCCTGCTGGTCGGCGGCTGGGCGGTGCGGGCCGTGTGGTGGGCGGATTCCATACACGCTGTTGCCTGGATCGCGGCACAGGTGCTTGCGACGGTGCTCCTCACCGCTGCAGTCCTCATCTCGTGGTGGACAGTGCGACGCGATCGCATCGTCGCGGAGCGGCTGGTCACGGAGCTCAACGAGGCGCAGGCGCTCGGTCGCACCGTCGACGGCGGGCAGGCGGCCGAGTTTGCCGTCCCCGGCGAGGATCGATGGGTTGATTCGGACGGTCACGAGGTGCCCTCCCGGCGCGTCGGCGTCGCGAGCGCGGTCGCGCTCGACGCCACCGGCGAGTCGGCGGTTCGCATCTGGCCCGGACCTGGCGGGCCCGCGCCGCGCTTCGAAACGATCGGCACGAGTGCACGCGTTGCGCTTGCCAACGCATGGTTGACCGCCGTCATCAAGGCTCGAACGAAGGACGTGCAGGATTCGCGGCGCAGGATCATCCGAGCCTCCGACGCGGAGCGCATCCGCATCGCGCGAGACCTGCACGATGGAGCACAGCAGCGGCTCATCAGTGCCTCACTTCACATCAGCGTGGCGGCGAAGCGGGCTCCGGCCCCCGCGCTGGAGCGAGCGCAGGCCGCCATCAGCGAAGCGCTGGCTCAGCTTCGGAGCCTGGCTCATGGCCTCGGCCCGGAGCCGCTCGGTGCAGAGGGCATCGGCACCGTCCTGGACGACCTCGCCCGCGAGTCCCGCGTCTCCGTCGACCTCGACATGGACGACGTCGCCGTCGATGAGGACGTCGCGGCCGCCATCCATGCTGCGGTGAAGTCGGTTCTGGCACACGCCGCCACCGTGGAGGCTCAAGGTGTGCGCGTGCGAATCAGCCGGCTTTCCACGGACCGGGTGGGGCTGCGAATCGAGGTGCGCGGACCCTCCGCCCCGGACACGTGGGACGAGACGTCCGTCGTCGATCGCATCGGCGCCGTGGGCGGAAGCATGTCATTGCGATCCGCGTCGACGCGGATCGTGATGCGAGCGGAGCTGCCATGCGCGTCGTGATCGCCGACGACGTCATGCTGCTGCGCTCCGGCATGGCACGGCTCCTGAACGATGCCGGTGTCGAGGTCGTCGGTGAGGTAGGCGACGGCGAGGCCCTCCTGCGACTGGTGTCTCGCTTCGAGCCCGACGCGGCGGTCGTCGACATCAGGATGCCTCCGACACACACCGACGAGGGGATCCTCGCGGCGCACCGAATCCGGGCCGAGCATCCACGCACCGCAGTCGTGCTGCTCAGCCAGTACCTGGAGCCACGCTATGCGGAACGCCTGTTCGCCGATCAACCGAGCGCGCTGGGGTACCTCCTAAAGGAACGCGTTTCCAATATCGGCGTCCTCACTGACACGTTGCAGCGCGTGGTCGAGGGCGAGTGCGTCATCGATCCCACCATCGTGGCTCGCCTCATGGGCCGCAGGCGAGCCGGTTCGTCCGTGGATCGCCTCACGCCGCGAGAGCGCGAGGTGCTGGGCCTCATGGCCGAGGGCCGCTCGAATGCGGGCATCGCCCGGGAGCTGGGGATCAGCGAGCGAACCGTCGAGGCCGCGTGTGCGCAGATCTTCCAGAAGTTCGATCTGGCTCAATCACCCAACGAGAACCGCCGCGTGCTAGCCGTCTTGGAGCTCCTCCGGGGATAGTTCACGGGCGGACCGCGGCCATCAGACGTAGCCCTCCGGGACGGGGCCGATGACCTCCATCCCGTGCCGTCGGGCGATCTCGCCGAGTATCTCGTCGTCCATCTCGCCACGTCTGATCGCGGCACTGAGCTCGTCGAAGTAGCCGACCATCGCAGCGGGTGTGTAGATGTTGAGCTTGCGGCTCGGCAGCGCGCCGACCCGGAAACCATGCGGCACGCCCGCAGGGATGTAGATGAACGACCCGGCCGGGCAGACGTGCTCCTCGTCCTCGACGAAGATGCGGTACTCGCCGCTCACGACGTAGAAGGCCTCAGCTGCATCGTGGTGGACGTGCATCGGCGGGCCGAAGTTGGGCGGCTCCTCCGCCTCGAGGAGGCTGAGCGCCTGCGCGGTGTCGTCGCCGGCCGCCTTCAGGGACATTCGGAAGTTGCCCATGTCGATGTCCCGGCCTTCGCCAGGGCGGAGCACGAATGCACGTTGTCCTTGCGCGTTCATCAGTTCACCTCGCGGATGACGCCGTGTGGGTTGAGCTCGGCTTAGTCGAGGAGCATCGACAGCGCCACGAGGCTGTGCTGCCAGCTCGCAACCTCCGACGGCGCCGGGCGGTGCCCGGTCTGGGTCGTGTACTCGGCCCCCAGCTTCTCGGCGATTCGATGCATCCGCGCATCGGCCCGAATCTGCTCGGTCGTCCCGGCGTAGAGCTTCATCGGCTCGGTTGCCAGTAGCTGCGGCTCGACATCGCGCCGACCCGGGAGCCGTCGGGCATCCCGGCCGGGACGTTGGAACTGGAGCTCGGACATGCGTCAGATCCGCCAGTAGTCGCCGGAGAGGCCCAGCGTCGCGAAGTGCTCGAGCAGCTCATCGCGGGTTGGGCGGGCGTAATCGAGTTCCAGCTTGGTGTGGTAGATCGGCCCACTCAGGGCGTGCACCTCGTCCGGCGTCAGAGTTGCGGCCTGCTCTGGCAGGGCATGCAGGTCGGAGGCATCTCGGTGCCCGGTCGAGGCGAAGAAGACCATGGTGTTCGAGCACGTGGTCACGATGTTCTCCCACCACTGGGTCGGGCGCAGGGCCAGGTACATCACCGTCTCGGCTGGCTCCACGCGCGTCGCGCGTCCGTCCTTGAGCTCGAGGAGGATCGGAGTGGCGCAGTGGTGGCAGAACGAATCGACCCGCACCTCGTCACCGAGCATCGCATGGAAGGCGACGGCGTCCCAGGCACAGTTGGCGAAGTATTCCCGGCCGCGTGTCGTCACACGGAACGGGGTGGCGATCGCCGAGAAGGGAAAGGCCATCAGGATGCGCGCGCTGCCGGGGACCAGCGCGATGTGCCGGGCTGTCACCAGCTCGTCGAGGATCGCCGTCACGTTCTCGCGATCAAGCGAGAGCTCGGTCATGAGCTCCTCGACGACCGGAGCCCGCGCATGCTTCAGGAAGTGCTCGAAGATCAACAGCCGGACGCGGGCGGCGGTCTGCTCGTCAGTCATGGTCAATGTCCTCCGAGGCTTCCGGCGGCGGGATGTTCCCCGAGGGTGATGCCAGGACATCGTAGAGGACCGAGTTTCGTCGCCGAGGTAGGACTCCCGGCAGCGCCGACCCCGATCGATCGGTTTGCCGACGATCGGCGGACGGATGGTGGCTTCGCTCCACTGCTTGAGCTCGACGACGACGGCGTTCTCGGCGCTGGTGGGGGCGTGGCCGGTCAGCATCGCGTCGAGCGGGCGGCTGGTGTTGCCGAGCTGTACTCGAGGATACGCCGTGGTCGTTCAGCTCGGCCTGGTCGAGGAGCATCGACAGCGCCATGAGGCTGTTCTGCCAGCTCGCCACCTCAGACGGCGCCGGGCGATGCCCGATCTGGGTTGTGTACTCGGCGCGCAGCTTCTCCGTGATCCGATGCATCCGCGCATCGGCCCGAAACTGCTCGGTCGTCCCGGCGTAGAGCTTCATCGGCCAGTCACTGCGGCGGACTGATGGTCCACGGGCCGTTGGCCGTGATCTCGAGGAGGAAGGTTCCGTCTCGGCGCTCCCCTAAGGTAGCGGCGAGGTCACCGGGACCGGCCGGTCAATCCTCGATGCGCCACTCTTCGCCGACGCAGATCGGCGCTGGCTTCCCCCGAAGCGTTCGAGGCGACACGCCCCGCACCGACCCCGGCTCTGGAGGACTTGGGGTTACACTCCCGGCCGTGAACTCCCGTCGAAGCGTCGTTCGCAGGTTCGACGAAGCCGATGAACGCCGCGAGTTCGAGGAGGGTTTCCTCGACCTCCTCTCGATCGCCGGCGTGACGTTCGGCCGGGAGACGCTCCGGCCGGGCTGGTGCTGGTCGAAGCACGTGCGCCCGATCGCGGGTACCGAACGCTGCGAGTTCCATCACGTCGGCTACCAGGTCAGCGGCCGGTGGGTCGTCGAGGACCGCGATGGCCTGCAGCTGGAGATCGGTCCAGGCGACGTGTTCGATACTCCGCCCGGCCACGATAGCTGGGTCGTCGGCGACCAGCCGTGTGTGAGCATCGACTTCCAGGGCATCGCCGACTGGGCAGTGCGTGGGCCATCGCTCCGCACGCTCACCACCGTTCTGTTCACCGACATCGTCGCGTCAACCGAGACGATTGCGCGCATTGGGGACGGCGCGTGGCGGAGGCTCAAGGCCCAATACGACGAGCGGGTCTCGGCGGCCCTGACCAATCACGGCGGTGTGCTCGTGGACACGTCCGGCGACGGCGCGCTGGCACGGTTCGGCAGCGCCGAGGCCGCCGTTCGCGCCGCGCAGGCGATCGTCGCCGGTGGCGACCGGATCGGCTTGCCAACGCGAGCGGGCGTACACACCGGCGAAGTCGAGCTCAAGGAGAATGCCGTCATGGGAATGACCGTTCATGTCGGCGCCCGCGTGATGGCCCACGCAGCGGCGGGCGAGGTGCTCGTGACCTCCACGACGAGAGACCTGACCCTCGACAGCGGCTTCGACTTCGTGGAGAAGGGGACGTACGAGCTCAAGGGCGTAACCGGCGCCCGCATGCTCTACAGCCTCCGTTCCTGACGGCGGCGCTTCGTGCGGCGCTTCCCGAGCTCAGTTCACGCATGATGCTCGTTGGACTGGAGTCCAGCGAGCGTCTCGACAAGGGGGCTACAATACCCGCTGCGGCCCGAGCGACCGAGGCAGGAAGAGGGAGCACAGAGATGCACTCGATCGCTCTGCGGCTGACGGCCGTGCTCGTCGCCGTGGTCATGCTGGTCACCCTGGTCCCAGG
>Ga0299913_10006126_pt1 | contig 10375 bp, 5 predicted proteins | sample RVTome_9_FD_201360 | JGI IMG/M metagenome (GOLD analysis project Ga0299913, IMG submission 201360) | Soil microbial communities from uranium-contaminated site in the Upper Colorado River Basin, Wyoming, United States - RVT155D38 (version 2) ... | reverse complement strand
CCGTACTTCGGCGCGTCCGTGGATTTCGCGGAGCATCGCGGGTACGTGCCCGGCGACGACATCCGGCGCGTCGACTGGCGTCTGTTCGCCAGGACGGATCGCTTTTACATCAAGGAGTACGAGGCGGACTCCAACTCCAACTTCGCCGTGCTGCTCGACGTCTCGAAGTCGATGGGGTTCGGCAGCGACGGGGTGACGAAGCTGGACTACGGGCGCATGCTGGCCGGCTGCCTGACCTACCTGGTCCACCGGCAGCGCGATCGCGTGGGGCTGGTCGCCTTCGACAACGACATTGTCGAGTTCGTGCCGGCGTCGGCCAAGCACATGGACGTGACCCTCCACGTGCTCGACCGGCTCACGCCCGCGCGGCCGGGCGCGCTGCGCCAGCCGATGAACAAGGTCGCGGAGCACTTCGGCCGCCGCGGCGTGCTGGTCCTCGTCTCCGACCTCTACGAGGAGCCGGATTCGGTGCTCGAGGCGATCGGGCCGCTCCGGTTTCGCGGCCACGACATCATCGTCTTCCATCTGCTCGACCGCGCCGAGCTCGATTTCGAGTACGCCGATCCGTCAGCCTTCGAGGATCTGGAGAGCGGCGAGCAGATCCCCGTGGTACCTGAAGCGCTCGCGTCGCAGTACCGGGAGCTCGTGCAGGCACACATCTCCGCGCTCACCGAACGCTTCCTCGCGAATCGCATCGACTACACCCTGGTGAACACGTCCTCGCCGCTCGACCACGCCCTCTTCAGCTACCTGACCGCACGCGAGCGGCTGACGAGGACGCGGTGATGTCGTTTCTGACGCCGCTCTTTCTCGTGGCGCTCGCCGGTCTGGCGATCCCCGTGGTGCTGCACCTGATCCAGCGCGAACGCAAGCAGGTCGTGCAGTTTCCGTCGCTGATGTTCCTGCGCCGGATTCCGTATCAGTCGGTGCAGCGGCGGCGCATCCGCAATTGGCTGCTGCTCCTGATGCGCCTGGCCGTGCTCGCGCTCATCGTGTGTGCGTTCGGCCGGCCGTTCTTCCGCCCGAGCGATCCCGCTGTGGCCGCCGCGGGCGGCGCGCGCGAGATTGTGCTCCTCGTCGATCGTTCGTACAGCATGGGTTATGGCGATCGATGGACACGGGCGCTCACGGCGGCGCGGGATGCGGTGGACGGAATGCACGCGCAGGACCGGGCCTCGATCGTCTTCTTCGGGGCATCGACCGATGTCGCGCTCCGGTCGACGTCCGACAAGGGGCGACTGCACGCGGGCCTGGCTGGCGCCCAGTTGTCCTCGGGGGCGACACATTTCGGGCCCGTGCTGAAGCTCGCCGGCAGCATTCTGTCGGAGTCGTCGCTGCCGCGGCGCGAGGTGGTTCTCGTCAGCGACTTCCAGCGCGTCGGCTGGCGCGGAGCCGACGGCGTGCGCCTGCCCGACGGGGCGGTGTTGACGCCGGTCGCGATTGGCGACGCCGACATCGCCAACGTCTCGGTGACCCCGGTGGCGATCGAGCGGTCCACGTTTTCGAACCAGGAGCGGGTCACCGTCACGGCCGGCGTCACGAACCATGGTGCGCGTGCCCTCTCGGGCGTCGAGGTATCCCTCGATATCAACGGGCGGCCGATCCAGAGCCTCAGTGTGTCGGTGGAGCCGCATGCGTCCGGCTCGGTGACCTTCGCGCCGGTGACGGTCACCCAGGCGGAAGTGCGCGCCACGGTGGCGCTCGCCGAGGATGCCCTGCGCCACGACAACGCATTCCACTTCGTCGTCGCGGCGGGCCAGCCCGTCCGCACGGTGCTCGTCGATCGAACCGGCGGCCGCGACGCGCTGTACCTGGTGCGTGCGCTCGGCGTCGGAGACGCGCCTCGCTTCGAGACGGTGGCGCGCCCGGCCGACGCGGTGTCGGCGGACGATCTGCAGTCAGCCAACCTCGTGGTCGTCAACGACGTGCAGGTTCCGGCCAGCCTCGCCGAACGCCTGAACGGGTTCGTTGAGCGCGGCGGCGGGCTCTTGATTGTGGCCGGCCAGCGCGGCACCTGGCCGGAAGCGCGGGCCGCGGGTGTGCCCGCGCTGCCCACGGATGCCGTCGATCGCTCGCGCGGCCAGCCGGCGCGGCTGGTGGGCCTCGAGTACGGCCACCCGGTCTTCGAGCCGTTCCGCACGCCGAGGAGCGGCGACTTCTCGGCAGCCCGCTTCTACGGCTACCGGGCCGTGGCGGTGCAGCCAGACGCCACCGTGCTCGCACGCTTCGATGACGGCGCGCCGGCCCTGCTGGAGCGGAGGGTGGGCGCCGGCCGGGTGCTGGTCTGGGCGGCGTCGCTGGACATCGAATGGAACGACTTTCCGGTGAAGCCGGTCTTCCTCCCGTTCGTGCACCAGGTCGGGCGGCACCTGGTGGCCTACCGGCAGCCGCAGCAGTGGATGACGATTGGTGATGTACTGGATCCGTCGCGGATGGGCGCCGCGCCGAACTCGGACATCCGGACGGTGCTGAGCCCCTCGGGGGCGCGCATCGCGCTGGATCCGGAGGGCGGCGACGTGGTGACGCTCGAGGAACAGGGCTTTTACGAGCTGCGGGAGCAGGCCACGGGATCGGGCGGCGCGTCGGCGACCATCGCGGCGAACGTCGATCTGTCGGAGTCGGACCTCTCGGCAATGGATCCGGCGGAAGTGGTGGCGGCGGTCGGCGGCGGCGGTGCCGGCCCCGACGGCGAAGGCGGCGCGTTCGAAATGACCGACGCGACGCGCGAGGCCACGCAGCGCTTCTGGTGGTACCTGCTCTTTGCCGCGGCGGTACTGCTGGCGGCCGAAACGCTCGTCGCCAACGGCGTGGGGAAACTGAGGCAGTCGCGGAGCTGAAGCTCCGCGCTGCGGGGTCGTAGCACAGGCCTTCAGGCTTGCGGAACCGCGCCAGAAGGCGCATGGCAGGGGACTCGTAGCGCAGGCCTTCAGGCCTGCTTACCGGCGCGCGAAAGTGCGCTGCAGGTGACATCATGTCGACGCCCTTTGACGGCCATCGGTCCTCGTCCGATTCCGAGCTGCTCGGCATCATCCGGCAGGTGCGTCGCCGCTGGCGCGTGAAGCTGGCGCTGAGGGGGGCGGTGCTGGTTGCCGCCCTCGCCGTGGTCGTCTTCGTCGGAGCGGCGCTCGGCCTCGAGTCGTGGCGGTTCGCGCCCGGTGCCATCTCCGCCCTGCGCCTCATCCTGCCGTTGACGATCCTCGCCCTCATCGGCGTGTTCTTCGTCCGCCCGCTGCTCCGCAGCGTCAGCGACGAACAGGTAGCGCTTTACCTCGAGGAACACGAGCCGTCGCTCCAGGCCGAGATCATCAGCGCCGTCGAGGTGAGCCGCCAGCCGGGTGTGGCCTCGGGCCTCGTCAAACGGCTGGTGGACTCGGCGGTGCAGAAGTGTCGCGCGCTCGAGGAAGGACGGCGTGTGGACCGGCAGCGGCTGACAGTGTACGGGGCGGCGTTCGGCGGAGTCGTCCTGGCTACGCTGGCGCTCTTCTCGCTCGGCCCGGCGTTCCTGCGCCACGCGCTGTCGGCGCTGGTCGTCGTCTCGCGCAGCGTCGAAGCGTCCGTGCCCTACCGGATCGACGTCACGCCCGGCAACGTCAACGTGCCGCGGGGCGCCGACCAGGCGATTACGGCGGCGCTCCACGGGTTCGAGTCCGACCAGCCGGTGCTGATGGTCCGGAAGTCCGCGGATGCACCGTTCGAGCGGGTCCCGCTGCTGCGCGAGGAGAGCCGATTCGAAGGCATGCTGTTCGACCTCGCGGGATCGCTGGACTACTACGTCGAGGCAGGCGGCGTGCGCTCCACCACTTACCGCCTCAACGTCCTGGAGATGCCCTACGTCCAGACGCTGCAGCTCGAGTACCACTTCCCCGCCTACACCGGGCTCGAGCCGCGCACCGTCGAGGAGGGCGGCGACATCGTCGTCCTGCGCGGCACGGAGATCCGCGTGCGCGTCGTCCCGACGATGGAGACCGGCGGAGGGCACATCGTCCTGAACGACAGGGAGCCGGCGAACCTGTCCGCCGCTGACGAGGGAGCGTTCACCACCGCCTTCACGGCGGAGCGGAACGGCTTCTACCAGGTGGAGCTCGATGCCCCGACGGGGGAACGGGTGGCGGCCTCGCCGCGATACACCATCGACGTCCTGGCCGATCAGCCGCCGAGCGTCACGATCGCGCGTCCCGGCCGCGACACGACGGCCTCCCCGATCGAGGAAGTCTTCGTCGAGGCGCGGGCGGAGGACGATTTCGGCGTCAAGGACCTCGAGCTCGTGTACTCAGTGAACGGAGCGGCGGAGAAGACCGTCCGGCTCTTCGACGGCCGCAGCCGCCTGGCAGACGTGAGCGCCGGCCATACGTTCTACATGGAGGAGCTCGACGTCGAGCCGGGGGACTTCGTGTCCTACTACGCGCGGGCGGCCGACAACGACGCCGTCCAGAGGGGCAAGCGGGCCACGAGCGACATCTACTTCCTGCAGGTGCGGCCGCTCCGGAAGGACTTCCGCCGCGCGGAATCGCAGGCCGGCGGCGGCGGGGGTGGCGGCGGCCAGGACAACCAGGTGGGCGCCCTCTCTCAGCAGCAGCGCCAGATCATCGCGGCGACGTTCAACATCCAGCGCGATCGCCGGACGATGACCGCCGAGAAGCTGAAGGAGAGCGCGGTCGTCGTCGCTCTGGCGCAGGCGCGCCTGCGGGAGCAGGTCGAAGGGCTGCTGACGCGCATGAACAGCCGGCTCGTGGAACAGGACCCGGCGTTCGCGAAGATCGCGGCACTGCTGCCGCAGGCCGTCGAGCAGATGACCACGGCGGAAGGCAAGCTGCGGCAGCCGGATCCCCAGGGGGCGCTCGAGCCGGAACAGAAGGCGCTTCAGACGCTGCAGAAGGCGGAGGAAGAGTACGAGGTGCAGGTGAGCATGCAGCGGGGCGGCGGCGGCGGTGGGGGCGGCGGGCAGACCGCGACCGCGCAGGAGCTCGCGGAGCTCTTCGAGATGGAGCTCGATCGGGTGGCGAACCAGTACGAGACGGCGCAGCGCGCGATGCAGCAGGGCACGGATCAGCGCGTCGACGAGCTGATGGAGAAGCTGCGGGAACTGGCGCGCCGGCAGGAGCAGGAGGCCGAGCGCCAGCGGCAACGCGCGCTCGCCGGGCAACAGGCATCCGGCGGCAGCGCCGGCAGCCAGCAGCGGGCGCTGGCCGAGCAGGTCGAGGAGGCGGCGCGGCGCCTGGAACAGCTGTCGCGCGAGGAGAACCGCAACGACCTCGCGCAGACCGCACGGCAGCTGCGCGAGGCCGCCGACGCGATGCGCCGCGCCGCCGCGAGCAACGATCCGTCGGCCGCCGCGCAGGCCTCAGCGGCCCTCGAGCGGCTGCGCGAGGCGGAGCGCCGCCTCCAGCAGAACCAGACCGGCCGCGCCGAGCGTGACGTGCGCAACGCGCGTCAGCAGGCGGAGGACATCGCCCGTGAACAGCGGGAGATCTCCGACGCGGTCGCCGGCCTCGAGGGTGCGGGCGCGCAGCGCGGGGAACGCGTCCAGCAGCTCAGCGATCGCAAGGACGCGCTGGCCGAGCGCGTGGGGGATCTCGAACAGCAGCTCAATCGCACGGCTGGCGAGATCGCGCGCCAGGAGCGCGAAGCCTCCCGCCACATGGCCGACGCCGCCGGGACGCTCCGGGATCGCGCCGTCCGCGACCGCATCCGCTGGTCCCGGTCGATGATGCGTTCGGGGCTGCAGCCTGGCGACGCCCGTGCCCTCGACAACGACATCAGCGACACGCTCGACGACGTGCGCGACACGCTGCGCGAGGCGGAGGCCGCGCTGGGCCGGTCGGAACGCGACCCGATGGAGCAGGCGCTCGAGCGGGCGCGCGAGCTGGCGCGCGGCATGGAATCGCTCGATCAGCGGATGCGCGAGCGCGCGGAGCAGGGTCGGGGCGGCCAGCAGGGCCAGCGTGGCGAGCAGGGGCAAGAGGGCGCACAGGGTCGCCAAGGCCAGGATGAGCAGCAGGGCCAGTCGGGACAGCAGGGCCAGTCCGGACAGCAGGGCCAATCCGGACAGCAGGGCCAGTCCGGACAGCAGGGTGAGCAGGGGCAGCAGGGGCAGCAGGGGCAACAGGGGCAGCAGGGGCAAGGTGGCAGGGGCGGTCAGAACGACGGGCAGCGGTCGAGTGACGGGCGCGGCGGCAGCGGCGATACCGTCGGCGGCTGGCAGAATGCCGGCGGCGGCGCCGGCGATCGGCGCCCTGGCGGGTGGATCAGCCCTGACGAGGTGCGTCAGTTCCGCGGAGAGATCGGGCAGTGGATCACTGACGCCGAGCAGCTGCGCCGCCTCGTGCAGGGGCAGAAGCTCGACACACGGCAGCTCGACGAGGTGCTTCGCGGGCTCCGCTCGCTCCAGGACGACCGCGTCTACAAGGATGCCGCGGAGCTGCAGCGCCTGCAGTCGGCCGTCGCCGAGAACATGAAGCGGTTCGAGTTCGGGCTGCGACGCCGTGCCGATGCAGCGGCCTCCCAGCCGGTGCTCTCCGGATCCGACGAAGTGCCCGAGCAGTTCAGGAAACTGGTCGAGGAATACTACAAGTCGCTCTCGCGGGCCGCGGGGGCGCGCAGGTAGCGCCGGTGCGACGCCGCGTCCTGGCTGCCCTCCTCCTGGCGTCGTGCGCCGTGACGGCTGTCGCGGCGCAGGATTTCTTCCGCGGGTTCGGCCGCCGCATCGCGCCGCGCCTGCCCACGGCGGAGAGCTTCGACGGGCTGTTCACCTTCTGTCGCGGGATGTACTACAGCGACCGGCGGGAGCCCGGGGGGCAGGGCTGGTGGACGGACTATCCGGACGCGGACATCAACTTCACGATCCGCCTTTCGGAGCTCACGCGCGCACGCGTCAGCCAGCAGCCCGGCGGCGAGCCGAACCACCTGGTCGTGCGGCTCACCGACGAGGCGCTCTCGCAGTGCCCGTTCGTGTTCATGTCGGACGTCGGGACGGCCCGGTTCAGTGACGAGGAAGTACAGCGCCTCAGGGCCTACCTGCTGAAGGGGGGCTTCATCTGGGTCGACGACTTCTGGGGGGAGTGGGCCTGGGCACAATGGGTCGAGGAGATCCAGCGGGTCCTCCCGCGTACGGAGTACCCGATCCATGTCGTCCCGTCCGATCACCCGGTTTACCGGCTCTTCTTCCAGGTGCCGCAGCTGCCGCAGATTCCTTCGATCGCCTACTGGCGGCGGAGCGGCGGCGGGACGTCGGAACGCGGCTCCGAGAGCGCCGTGCCGCAGATGTACTCCATCACGGACCCGCACGGGCGCATCATGGTGCTGATGACGCACAACACGGACATTGCGGACGCCTGGGAGCGCGAAGGGGAGGACCCGCGGTTTTTCTACCAGTTCTCGCCTGACGGATATGCGGTTGGGCTGAACGTGGTGCTCTACGCGATGACGCACTGAAATCGCTAATCGCTAATCCCTGATCCTGAATCCCTGATCCTGAATCCCTGGATCCTGAATCCCTCATCCTGAATCGTGTTCGGCCGTCCGTCTCACGCTGGCCGGCGTCGCCGAATGCGCATCCTCATTGACCGGCGCATCCTGCGGCCGTACTGTGTCAGCATGTCTCCGGCTCCTTCGCTCAGCACGAGGGAGCTGGCTGCCCTCCGCGAGTTCGTGACGGGGATGCGGGCGATGCCGGGGCCCGATCTGAAACAGGTACGGACGGCACACACGGCTGTGCCCGCCTGTGTCCGCGAACGGTGCGCTCTTGAGGAGTCGTGCGATGGTTCATGTCGTATATCTGGCGCTGGTGTTGCTCGCGGGCCTGCAGCCGCAGTCCGATCAAGACACCGGGGTGACGGTCCAGGAGGTCTCGAGGGCACGCGCCACGGCCGCTGGGCAGCCGATCGAATTGCCCCGCGGCGGCCTCGAGGTGATCGCGTCCATTTACACGATCGCCCCGGGCGCTGCGCTCCCGGTCCACAAACACCGGTATCCGCGTTACGCGTTCGTCCTGTCGGGCACCGCCCAGGTGACTGCCGAGGACGGCCGGGTCTTCACGTATGCGGCTGGCGAATTCATCGTCGAGATGTTCGACGCGTGGCACCGCGGCTCGAACCCTGGTGACGTTCCGGCGCGCCTGCTCGTCATCGACCAGGTCGAGGCGGGAGGGGCGAATGTCGAAATGCGGAATCCCTGATCCCTCATCCCTGATCGCGAATCCCTAATCCCGAGTCCCGAATCCCGAATCGAATCGCGAGCGGACTCCCGCCGCCTTGGTATATGCCAGCGCACACGCGAACACGGTCCCGCTGCCTGTGGCGGACCATGTGGCGCAGACGCCCCGGGTCTGCCGAGCCGGGCACGCTCAACTCTTGTAGCGCGCTTCTTCGGCATAGTAGGCCGGGAAGCCGACGGCGCCCTTCAGGTCCTCGAAGTCCATCGCGCCGGGGTCCGTCCCGGCCGCCAGGGCTCGCAATGCCGAGCGCATGGCCTGGATGGACACGTTGAGCAGGGTCAGTGGATACACCGCTATTGTGTAGCCGATGGTCTCGAGCACAGCCGGCGGCAGCAGGGGAGTCTTGCCTCCCTCGATCAGGTTGGCCATCTTCGGCCCGTCGACGGCGGCGCAGTACCGGCGCATCTCGTCCTCGCTCACCGGCGCCTCGAGAAACGTGATGTCGGCGCCGATCTGCCGGAATGCCACGCAGCGGGCAATGGCCTCGTCCAGGCTGACGCACGCGCGGGCGTCCGTGCGCGCCATGATCAGGATGTCGTCGCCTTCGTCGCGCGCGTCCACGGCCGCGCGGATGCGCATCAGCGCCTCGTCTCGCGAGACCACCGACTTGCCTTCGGTGTGACCGCATCGCTTGGGCGCGACCTGATCCTCGAGCATGATGCAGGCGAACCCCGCGCGCGCGTAGCCCCGCACCGTCCGCTTGATGTTCTGCGCGCTGCCGAACCCGGTGTCGCCGTCGCCAATCATCGGAATGGACACGGCCCCGCAGATGTTCTGCCCCTGGTCCACCAGCTCGCCGTACGAGATCAAGCCGGTGTCGGGTACCCCCAGGCGCGCCGCGGACACGGCGAAGCCGCTCATGAACCCGAGCTCGAACCCGGCGTCCTCGATGAGCCGCGCCGACATCGCGTCGTGACAGCCGGGCATTACGAGGATGCCGGGCCGGGCCAGGAGCGCGCGCAGGCGATCGGGGGGCTTCAATCCCTGATCCCTAATCCCTGATCGTGAATCCTCATCTCGAATCCCCATCCCGAATCATCCCGAATCCCGAATCATCCCGAATCCCGAATCCCGAGTGCGCGAATCGAAGTCTGTGGCCGTGCATTCAGTCGAGTGCTCTCAGAAATCCCGAGGTCTGCCTGCGTCTCTGGCAGTGGAATGATCCGCAGAAACAGCTATTCTACCCTCCGGGGCCTGAATGACCTTGGGCGAGCGGCGCGGGGCATAGGGCCCCGCGAGCGGCGGAGCCGGGGCGGGGCGGAGCCCGGTTCTAGCCCGTGATGCGGCTCGTCACGACAAGTTCGTACTCGTTGTCAGGGAGCCGCAGAACGGGAAGCGCGCCACGGGCGCACCCGCCGGAGCGGAGCGGGGCTGCGGGACCGTGCGACCCTCGTCGGAGTGCGTGGATCCACCAGGCGCAGTGCAGGGGTGTTCGCCACTCAGGAGCTTCTCAGGCAGGCGAACGGCCTTTGCCCGCTACAGGAGCACGGATGCTGGCCGCGGAGCTTCCATGAAGTCGAGGCGCTTCGTTCGCACGACGCAGTGCTCCCCCTTTGTGGTGATCCTCGTGGCTGCGCCGCTGCTGGTACAGGGCACGCCCGACCTCTCCGGACGCTGGGTGCTGGAGGAGCGCTCCCCGCGTGCGCCGGACGTTCCTCGCGTCATCTCGGTCAGCCAGTCCATCGCGCGAACGAACGTGCGTGGGGAGACCATGAAGCCGTTTGTCAAGGAACTGACCGTTGCGCGAGAGCTCGACGACGGCTCGCGTTCGGACATGTATCGGGTCGGAACCGTGGGCGGAAGTACTCCGGGCATGCGCACACGGGCCTGCTCGGGGTGGTCTGTACACGCACCACCGTGTGGCCTGGGAAGGGCGCGCCCTGGCGCTCGAGTGGAGCACTTCCGCCGGCCCGACTGCGAAAAGCGGAGACTCGACCGATAGGCGCGAAGTATGGTGGCTCGATGAGATGGAGCGACTGCGGGTGGCGATCACTACGAGCGCTGCGGGCACCCTGCCCGGGACGCTGACCGCGATGTACCGGCGCGCGGCAGCCCCGCCACCTCTCGAGCGCCGGCTGGACTGACGTGGTGCGCTATCTCTGGGCAGCACCGAACACGGCGCTCGGCCTCGTGCTGGTGCTGCTGGCGCTCGGCGGTGGTCGC
>Ga0299913_10006125_pt1 | contig 10375 bp, 10 predicted proteins | sample RVTome_9_FD_201360 | JGI IMG/M metagenome (GOLD analysis project Ga0299913, IMG submission 201360) | Soil microbial communities from uranium-contaminated site in the Upper Colorado River Basin, Wyoming, United States - RVT155D38 (version 2) ... | reverse complement strand
AACTGCCCGATTTCGGTGGTACCGAAAAACCTCGGCGTGAAGGGATCGATCGTGAGTGGCGCTCCCTGGGCAAGCCCTTGCCCGAACCGGGTCAGCCACGTCTGGAAGTCGAACATCATCACCGCCCCGAACAGGGCGAAGTCGATGTATCCGATGGCCGCGATCGGCATCCGGGCGACGAGGGAGGCCAGCACTGCGAACGCGATGAAACGCAGGATGAAGAACGGGATGAAAACGAACTCCCGAAACTCGTCCGGACGGATCTCGGCCATCCCGATGTAGTGGTTGAGGATGTTGACCTCGTCCAGGTCACCCCTCAGCTCCTGGGCATAGATCATCAGGTCGAGCCCGCCCGGGTACTGGGGGGCGTTCAGAGTGATCTTCCAGACGGGCAGGATGAGGCTCGGGACGAGCGCCAGGGCTACGAGGACCAGGCCGATCCTCGTGATGCCCGAGATCTCGCCTTGGAAAAACTCCTTGAGCCCCATCCCGCGATCCGTCATGAGACCGGTGTCCCGCCCTCTCACACCAGTCCGGCGACCTCGGCCCTGACCAGGGCCGCGGCCACGCCGAAAGTCCTTCCCAGGTGGATGAGGATGTCGTCGAGAGAGACGACCCCGACGAGATCGTTCCCTTCATCGAGCACGGGTATACGACGCACGCCGTGGACCTCCATCTTCTTGAGCGCTTGCTCGACGTCCAATCCGCGTCCGATGCAGAGCGGCATGGGCGTCATGATCTCGTCGACGGACGTCGTCTCGGCTGGCAGGTCCTCGGCCACGAGACGCACTGCGATGTCGCGATCCGTCACGATGCCCACGACCTCGCCGGCATCCCCCAACACCACCACCGAGCCCACGTCGCTCTCCTTCATGTGCAGCGCGGCCTCCGCCACGGGATCTCCCCGGACGACGGTTACCGGCGAGCGTGTGATCAGATCCTCGACGATCATGGGTTCTCTCCCTTCGCAGGGCTGGCCTTTCGGCCCCCCTTCCGTTTGCCGGCGCTTGAGCCGGCACCGCGCCGGCCGGCCGGCCCGCCCCGGCCCGTGTGGGCCTGGCCCGTCCACGGGCCACGCGCCCGCCGACCCTCGGCCCGACCTTGTGGTCGCCCCTTCCGAGATTTTTCCGCACGAGACTCTTTGACGCGCCGGGCGGTGTCGGCGTCCGGCGTCCAGCCGCGCCCCGGACCCGGCAGCACAAGAACCGGCCGGTCGGCATATCTCACGATCTTCTCGGCCGCGCTTCCGAGGAGCGCCCGCGGGAGGCCACGGCGTCCGTGGGTCGAGATCACGATGAGGTCCGTGTTCCGTTCTTGGGCGTGCTGGAGGACCGCCGACGTGAGGTCGGATGCCACGCGGACCTCGAGATGCGCCCGGCCCAGCTCCTTCCGACCCAGATAGTCCCGCAGCTCCTCTTCGGTCGACGCCTCGTCGGGGATCAGGATCCCCACCATGGGGTCGAAGGCGGAAGCCGGGACGATCACGTGGATCGCGGTCACATCGGTGCCCGCGGGAAAAGCCTCCATCGAGACCCGGAGCGCCTGTTTGGAAGCCGGATCAAAAGCCGCGGGGACGGTGATCCGACGCACCTTCGCGAGTGGAGTGTCCCGGGTCACGAGAACGGGAAGGGTGGACCGCCGGACCACGTTCTCGGCCGTCGAGCCCAAAAGCAGACGCTCGAACATGGAGCGCCCTGAGTTACCGAGGCAGATCGCCTCGACGCCCTCCTCTCGGGCCACTTCCAGGATCTCCACCCACGGCTTGCCGACGCGCAACACTCCACTGACACGCGCCCTCCGCTTGCGGGACCCGGCCACGACCTTCCCTAGCGTCGCGTGCGCCTCGCGTTCCGAAACCGTCTCGATGTCCTCCATTCCGACCGTGGACCTGCGCGTCGAGTAGAGTGGGGAGACCGGCTCGACGACGTGTACCACGATCAAGGTTCCGCCAGCTTCGCGGGCAAGTCTCTCCGCCGAGCGGAGGGCCACGTCGGCCGAAGGCGAGAAATCGGTCGCGACCAGGATCCTGTTCCACCGCAGCATGAATGGCCTCCTACGGCCTGACGATCAGGTAGCCGGCCATCTCGAGATGGAGGGCCGAGCAGAACTCCGTGCAGTAGAAGGGATAGACGCCCTCCTTGGGGGCGCGGAACCGCACCGTCGTAGACTCTCCCGGCTCCAGGCTGACGTTGATGTTGTGCTTGTTCACCGCGAAGCCATGGGTCGCGTCACGCGCCTTCTCGATGTTCGTGATGTGGAGGACCACCATGTCTCCCGCGTTGACCACGACGTGTTCAGGGGTGAAATGGCTCCGGAGCGCCGTCATGTAGACGTGGACCTCGTCTCCCCGCCGTTCGATCCGCTCCCGGCCGATGACGGCGACGTCATCGCCCTTCTCCATAGCCACCGGGTCGAAACCGGTCTCCGGGTAGGTGGTCCAAACCTGCAGCTTGTCTGCCTTGATGATCTGTGCGTAATGCGGCTCCCCGATCCCGATCGGCGAGTCGTATAGGAGCTGCATCTGGGGCCCTGACACGTCGATCAGCTGGAAGTTCTGCGGATGAAGCGGCCCCACGGGCTGAAATCGGTCGATCGACCACTTGTTCAGGGACACCAAGTACTTGCCGTCCGGCTCCCGAGTATCTCCCTCCGCCGCAGCGAGGTGCCCGACGTTGTAGTGGACGGGGAGCTTCTCGGACAGCTCCATCGTCTCGTAGTTCCACTTGGCGACCGCCGATTCGAGAAACAGGCTCGTGAACGCGATGCCGTTCGGGGCAAACTGAGTGTGGAGCGGTCCCAGTCCGAGCTCGAGCCGACCCTCGACCGTCGCGTCGAAGTCGAGGATCGGAACGCCGTAACCATCTGTGCCCGAGAAGGCCCGATTGGCGATCGCTTCCTCGATCTTCGCCCACGAGTAGACCGTGACGTGCGGGTCGAGCTTGCCGCTCACGACAAGCCGTGAACCGTCCGGCGTGACGTCGATCCCGTGCGGGCTTTTCGGCTCGGGGACGAAGTACAGAAGACCTTCCGCTACCGCAGTCTCGATCGGGATGACCTTGCGACCCTGGACGGTGACGGTCTTGCCGGGCTGCTCGGCGACCTGGGCCGCCTTCTCCCAGTGGACCAGGGTCAGGTAGTCCATGTCGTTGGCCGAGGCCCCGGCTTCGATCGGCGGGTTTCCCGACTCGACCCCGCCGGTCGCCATCTCGGTATTGAAGGTGTTCAGAAACGCCCACCCGGCGGACGGACCCTTGCCGGCGTCGGCGAGGTCCTGCCAGTAGGGGGGCAACTCGAGTGTAAACGAGCGATTCACGTCGATCCTGCCCTGCTCGCGATCGAACTTGAACAGGGTGACGGCTCCGCGGTACTTCTGCTCGTACTCGTCCAGGCTCGCGTAACGGCCGTCGAGAGGTACGGCGTACTGCGCGCCCTCGATCACGTATTCCGTGTTGGGGGTGACGAATGCGCCGCCGTGGTTCGATCCCATGAGGGGATCGGTCACGATCTGCACCGTCTCCATCGTGCGAAGATCGATCACCGCAATGCGCGGGTTTGCCTTGTCATTCACGAAGAGGTACTGACCGTCATAGTCGGCATCGGTTTCCGAGAGCGCCGGATGGTGGACGTCTCCCCACGTGATCGGCGTGCCGTTCATGCTACCGGAGGCAAGCAGCTTTGCGGTCTCCTCCGAGCCTGTCCCATACCCCTGCCAGGGCTCCGGCGCGAACACGCCGATCACCTTGAGGAGGCGCATGGAGGGGACGCCGACAACCAGCACCTGACCGGAGTGTCCGCCCGAGGCGAACAACATGTACTCGTCCAGCTTGCCGGTCGGGACATAGGTCTTTGCCGCGGCCAGCACGTCCGACTCGCTGAGCTGGCGCTCCCTGGCCACCTCCCCCAAGCTCGCCGCGTCGATCGTACCACCGCCCTTGCAGGCCGCCGTGAGCCCCAGGAGGACGGCGCACGGAAACAGGCAGCCTCTTCCGACAAGGTCGAGCATTTTCATGGTTCTCTCCTGAAGCGAAGGTTTTCGTCCCCACGGGCAGGCGCTGCCCTCTCGCCGCTACGCGACTTCGACGTCGCGATGAATCGATCGGTCGATTTCATGATCGTGCCCTATCGTACGATCAGGAGCTCGAGGAGTCTGTCGGGCGGTCGCCCCAAGGTCCGGCGGGGATTTCAGAACGCCCCGTAGGGAGATCCCCGACACCCAGTCCGGGCGTCATTTCCCTTTGACCGTGGCCGGCCGGCGTCGGATGTTCGAAGTTCCCGAGGCATGAGGGGCCGGGCGGGCGTCAGCCTCTAGGGCGCCGGCTCCCGCTTATCCACGGCTCGCGAAGGAGATGCGATGTTCCGGAGGATCCTGGTTCCTGTCGGGCTGGCTCAGAAAGACGCCTCGGCGATCACCGTCGCCCGCGATCTGGCGTCGGAGTCGAGAGGCGCGATCGCGCTGCTCCACGTCATCGAGCCGGTCGACCTTCCGTTCGATGAGATGAAAGAATTCTACGCACGACTGGAGGAAAAATCCCTCCACGTCCTGGAGGAACGGGTCGCTCCGCTGCGCGAGACGGGGATCGAGCACACGGCTCATGTGGAGTACGGCGACCGGGCGGCGACCATCGTGGCGCACGCCGAGAAGAACGGCAGCGACCTTATCGTCATGACCTCGCACCGGGTGGACCCCGCGAACCCCGGCCTGGGCTGGACGACGTTGAGCTACAAGGTGGCCATCCTCGCCCAGTGCCCCGTGCTGCTGGTGAAATAGAGGTGGCCCGCATGAGCGCCGCGGAGCCCTGGGTCCAGGACGGGAACGCCGCGCTCCTCACCGATTTCTATCAGCTCACGATGCTGCAGGCGTACTGGCGGGAGAGGATGGAGGAAGAGGCCGTCTTCAGCCTATTCGCCCGCCGCCTGCCGGCCACCCGCAACTATCTGCTCGCCTGTGGACTCGAGGACGTCCTGCGATACCTGGAAGCCCTGCGCTTCGACGACGAGGCGCTGGAGTACCTGTCCACCTTCGAGCAGTTCTCGGCCGATTTTCTCGCGTGGCTCGCAGCCTTTCGTTTCACGGGTCACGTCCACGCCGTGCCAGAGGGCACCCCGGTCTTCGCCAACGAGCCCATCCTCGAGGTGATGGCGCCGATTCCCCAGGCTCAGCTCGTGGAGACCTTCGTCATGAACCAGGTCCATCTCCAGACGGTCCTGGCGTCGAAGGCCACGCGGGTGGTCGAAGCCGCGCGGGGACGCGCCGTAGTCGACTTCGGTCTCCGGCGGATGCACGGCACCGACGCCGGGATGAAGGCCGCGCGAGCCTTCCATGTGGCCGGCGTCGCGGCCACGAGCAACGTCCTGGCGGGCCGGGTCTACGGGCTCCACGTCACGGGGACGATGGCCCACAGCTACGTCCAGGCTCACGACGAGGAGATGGATGCCTTTCGCGCTTTTGCCAGGCTCTACCCGGACACGACCCTCCTGGTCGACACGTACGACACGCTCGAGGCCGTTCGAAAGATCGTCCGGCTGGCACTGGAGATGGGCGACGCGTTCAGAGTCCGCGCGATCCGGCTCGACTCGGGCGACCTGGCCGAACTCGCTTTCGGGGCCAGGCGAATCCTCGACGGAGCCGGCCTCCAAGGGGTCGAAATCTTCGCCAGCGGCGGGCTCGACGAGCACGCGGTGGATCGTGTCGTCAGGACGGGCGCGCCAATCACCGGGTTCGGCGTGGGTACCGGGATGGGGGTGTCCGCCGACGCCCCCTCGTTCGACGTCGCCTACAAGCTCACCTCGTACGCCGGGCGGGGCCGGTTGAAGCTCTCGCCCGGGAAACCGATCCTCCCCGGGCGGAAGCAGGTCTTTCGGATGGAGGAAAACGGCCAAGCGGTGGGTGACGTGATCGCGCGGGCGGAAGAGGACCTCCCCGGACGGCCGCTCCTCGCACCCGTGATGATGAGCGGCGAACGCCTCCCGGCGGGACGCGCCGACCTGGACCAGGCCCGCGCACGTGCGCGCGAGGAGATCGAACGACTTCCCGCGCGGGTCCGGGCTCTCGAGCCGGCCGATCCACCGTACCCGATCGAGCTCAGCGCCGCGCTGGAGAGCTACACGCGCGAGATGACCGACGTCGCGATGAAGGAGACGCCTTGAACTCGAAGTGCGCCCTCCTCGTGGTCGACATCCAGCCGGACTTCCTCCCCGGGGGTGCGCTCCCCGTGGAGCGGGGAGACGAGATCCTCGACCCCATCGCCGATCTCATGCGGTCGGAGCGGTTCCCGCTTCGCGTGGCGACCCAGGACTGGCATCCACCGGATCACATCTCTTTCGCCAGCCGTCACGAGGGGAAGGCGCCGTACGATCGGATCGAGCTCTACGGCCACGAGCAGATCCTCTGGCCGGATCACTGCATCCAGGGGACACCCGGCGCCGAGCTGCGTCACGGCCTGCCCTGGGAGCGCGTGGACGCCGTCGTTCGCAAGGCCACCGACCCCGTGGTGGACTCCTACAGCGCCTTCCGCAACAACTGGAACGCTGGGGGGGAACGCCCCCCCACCGGGCTCGGGGGATACTTGCGCGATCGCGGCATCGAGGCCGTCTACATCTGCGGGCTTGCGCGCGACTTCTGCGTCAAGTGGAGCGCCGAAGACGCCGTCGGGGCGGGCTTCCACGCCCACGTGCTGTGGGACCTCACGCGGGCGATCTATCCCGAGGAGGACGAACAGAACGAGCGATCCCTGGGCGAGCTGGGCGTGGAGATCCTCAGATTCAGCGATCTGTCGGGGTGAACGCAGCTTGATCACGGTCTCGGTCCGGCTCGCCCGCCGGGGCTAGAACCGCTCGACCGTCGACCTCGTCTTACCCTCCGGCCGATTCGGGCGCGCGCCCCGGCGAAGGAGCCATGCGCCGATTCATGAGTTCCAATCACAAGCTCGCGACGTACCCCGCCGTTAGGCACCTGAGACCGAGCTCCTCCTTCTGACCGAAGACACCCTCACAACGGTTCACGGGCCGAATCCCGAGCCCTGGCCCCGACTTGGCTGGGCGGCGTTCCCACGGTCTCTCCCATGGCATCGTACAGAGCGAGGCACTCCCGCTCCCGGCCACGGACGATCCGCCGTCCCCGGAGCGGCCCGAACTGGGACGTGATCACCGTGTACTGCCGCTCCCCTCCCTTTCCGTCCACATAGAGGATCGCCCAGCCTGCAGTCTTCCCCAGCTCGTGGGCGCGCGCCGTGTTGGACCACAGCACCGTGTAGGAGCGGCTCGCACGTCGGGTATGGAGGATCGGCAGCCAGGCCTCTCCGCGAGGATTGAACCGTCGTGGGGAAATCCGTGGAAGGTCGTCCGTACCGACCTTCCAGCGGTACTCGCGATCGACGTCGAGCAGCTCGGCGACATCCGGCTCCTGGGTCATGCCCCGGGGCGGGAAGCGCCGGATTCTGGCAAGGCGGTGGGCCAGGGAATCACGGATCCCGGTCAGGCGCTTGACGCCGATCCCTCCCATCCGCTCGAGCCGGCCGTCGTGGGCCGCCACCTCGAGCTCCTCCAGCGTCTCGACCCCGAGCTCTTCGTGGATCCGTCGTGCCAGGACCGGCCCGATGCCGGGCACGCTCCGGAACAGCCGTATGGGCCGGCTCTCGCCGCGCAGCCGATCCAGCATGGGAAGCCGTCCCATGACCAGGACCTGGGCGATCGACCGGGCCAGCGACTCCCCCACCCCGGGAAGCGCTTCGAGGGCTTCCAACCCTCCCTCCGCGAACACCTCGTCGATCGGGCGCGGCAGGGCGCGCACGGTCGCAGCGGCACGATGGTAAGCGCGGACTCGGAACCGGTGGCCGTTCTGCTGTCCCATCAGGTGGCCCACTTCGTCGAGCCGATCGGCGATGTCCAGGTTCGTCGGGGCGTTGTTCACCGGGCGGGGGGCTTCGGCCTCGAAAGCGATCCCGCCCGGCCATCACCGGGGCCGGCATAATCTGCGGCCTCCGGCGCGACAGCCGGGCGGGTGCCTTCGGACGCCTTCGTGACTAGACCCCGATGGGGATCTTCCTGACGACCCACGGCGGGACCTTCGGCGACCGCGCCTCGCGAGCCCCGTTCCCGTGGGCCCTCATCTCCCCGGCCTCGGGGCCGGGCCGCAACGAGGAACGCCTGTGGATCGTCGCGAGCTCGTGGAAGAGCTCGGAGCGTGATAGCCTGGCTTCCGCCTGCGGAGTCGGTCCGATCGCGTCTCTCATCATGACCCGAGCATAGGTCACCTGCCGGGGATCGTCTGCCGGGGGTTTCTTGGCCTCGCCTGTCGGGTTTCTCCCTTGGGCAACCGCCGTCCGGCCTTGGCTCGATCCTGAAGCCGAATGCCGCCTTCCCCGGCCAACCCCATGCGGCTGAGTCACCGTTTCCGCCCCCGGGCCCCGGGCGTACTCCCCACAGGAGGTGTCGGCCCAAGCCCGACAGACGCGGCGCGTTCCGCCCGGGTATGCTGGCGAGGTGACCACCATCGGGAGAATTCTCATCGGCCTCGATTTCAGCGAGCCCTCGCGCAGGGCCGCGCGCTGGGCTGCACGCGATCTGGCACCGGAGGCCGCGCTCCGCCTGGTCCACGTCATCGACCTCCCGCGTCCCCCCACCTTTCTTGAGGGATTGTATCCGCCTCGGGAACGGCTGTTGCGACTTCTCCGAGGAGACGCGGAGCGACAAATCGAGGAGATGGCTCGCGTCCTCGAAGCTGATCGGCCGGGACGGGCGGTGGAGGTCGAAATCCGCGATGGTCGAACCCACGACGAGCTGGCGGACGCGGCCACGGGCTGGAGCGCCGATCTTGTCGTCGTGGGCGAGCACGGCCAGCGCCCCGGCATCTGGCGGATGCTCGGCAGCACGGCGGAGCGGCTGATTCGCGTGTGCCGCGTACCGGTGATGGTGACCCGAGCCGCGACGGCGGGAGTTCCCCGGTTCATCCTCGTCCCGATCGACGAGTCCGGCCAAACGGAGAGCGTGCTTCGGTGGGGGCTCGTCCTGGGACGTATGCACGGGGCCAGGATCACGGTGCTGCATGTCTTGCACCCGATGCTCGTGACCCACGTGGGGCTCGTTTCCTCGACGCCCAAGAAGGAAAGCGTGCAAGGCCAGCTGGAGCGGTGCGCCCGCCTCTGGGTCGAAGAAATGATCGCCCGAGTGGGAGGCGACCCAGACGAGGTCGATGTCGTGATCGCCTACGGGGAGTCCCGTTACGAGATCCTGGCCGCTCTCAAACGGTACGAGGTCGACCTGGTGGTAATGGGAAGCCGCGGTGCGGGCGGTGTCACCCGAGCACTCCTCGGCAGCGTCGCCACGGCCGTCATTCGAGGCTCGGCCTGTCCTGTCCTGGTCGTCAGCGACGAGCCGAGCACATGAAAACCCTGTGGAGCCCCTTCAACACTCCTCGTCGGCGTGCTCCCACTTGCCGGGACCGGAAGGTACTTCCGCCCCGGTCTCGGCCAGCGTGTTCATCAGATCGGTTGCGGTCACGATCCCGACGAGCCGTTCATCCTTCATGACAAGCACCCGATGGATGCCGTCGCGGCGCATATAGGCGGCTGCTTCCTGGATGGTCGCATCGGGTGGCAGCGCACAGATGGCCCGGGTCATGATATCGGCGACCGAATGCTTGGCCAGAAGATCCCATTCCGGGCTCGTGGGCTCCCCGAACCGCGCGGTCACGTCTGCCCCGACATCCGACCACAAATCCGAGTAATAGGTGGCTGGCTCCTCTGCCTCCTCGCGGGACTCCACGTCCTCCCATCCCCCCCACTCGACCTGGTATGGCCGTCCTGCCGGCACCGGCGGCGTCCCGGCTTCGAACTCCAGAATGTCCGTGGCGGACACGACACCCACTACCCTGTTGCCGGCCATCACGGGAAGGCCCGTCACCTCTTCGTGAACAATCACATCGAGCGCCTCTCGCAGGGTCGTCTATGGGGTCACGGTGATGATGTCGGATGTCATCAATTCGCACAGCTTGGTCAGGAGTTCGCCTCCATGGAGATGAGTACGTGGCCTGTGGGCTGCTTTTATCCTACCCTGGCCGTGTCCGACCGTCTGTCGGGCAGTGGTTTCGACCCCCGTCGGGCATTTCCCTCGGCTGGGCGGCGATACCACGGATTGCTCCGGGGCCGAACCCTTGTTCTCCGACCCACGCGATTCGGCATTGCGGAGTGCAAGCCGCGGGCTTTCGACCGAGAGGGACTCATGAGCAAAAAATCAGCGAAACCACACGCAGCCCGCGAATTCATAGCGCCCGATATCGAGCTCGAGCCTCTGGATGAGTACCGATGGCTGATCCCCCGGCGCGGAAAGATGAGGACGGAAGGTCTGATCTACGCCGACCGGGCCCTCCTCGACGAGA
>Ga0299913_10006124_pt1 | contig 10376 bp, 9 predicted proteins | sample RVTome_9_FD_201360 | JGI IMG/M metagenome (GOLD analysis project Ga0299913, IMG submission 201360) | Soil microbial communities from uranium-contaminated site in the Upper Colorado River Basin, Wyoming, United States - RVT155D38 (version 2) ... | reverse complement strand
GGTCGGGGTTGGGGAAGTCGAAGCGGCAGCCAGCCTCCCATTTGGAGCGCTGGTTGCCATGGGCCGGGAAACCTCCGGCATCCCTGAGCATGCGCGCCATGTGGAGCAGATTCCAGGTCATGAAAGTCGTGTTGCGGTTTGTGAAGTCGTTCTGGGGCCCGCCTGATCCCTCGTCGCGGTAGGACGGGCCCGGGCCTGCCTCGCCGATCCAGCCCGCGTCTGCCTGAGGAGGGACGGTGAAACCGAGATGCTGGAGTCCGTAGAGAATGCTCATCGAGCAGTGCTTTATCCCGTCTTCATTGCCAGTGACGATGCAACCTCCCACCCGGCCGTAGTAGGCGTATTGGCCGGTGTCGTTGAGTTGGCCGGAATTGCCATAGAGACGCTCGATCACCCGGGTGCAGACTGAAGACTTCTCGCCCAGCCAGATCGGGGTTCCCAACACCACGATGTCGGCGTCGAGCACGCGCTCGAAGATGGCCGGCCACTTGTCGACTTCCCAACCGTGCTCGGTCATGTCCGGCCATACGCCCGGTGGGATCTCGTGGTCGGCGGCCCGCATCGCGTCGATGGAGACACCCTGTCTCCTCATGATTTCGATGGAGATGTCCATCAGGCCCTGGGTATGTGACAGCTCCGGGGACTTCTTCAAAGACGTGTTGATGAACATGGCCTTGAGATCACTGAAGTCCCAGGCGTCCTGATTGTCGAACTCCGTGGCTTTGGCGGCGAGCGTGGTCAATCTGCAGTCCTCCTTCGACGACTCCGGGACGCTATCGATCGCGAGGTAACAGCGGGCTAAGGACGGTCAGACGACCTGGACCCAGGCCATCACCTCGGGGAGTCGTCGACGCAACAATTTGGAGGAGAGCCACAACGAGATCGAGTACACGAGCACACCCCAGACGATGGTGGTGATAGCGGTGAACCACGGTGCCACGGGCGACCCGAACGACACTGTGAGCGCCACCACCGAGGCGGGGAGCACGAGGAGAAGGCCGATCGTGAAGAAGGAGATGGTCTGGCTGACGATGGCGAGACATCCTTGTTCGGTCGATTGGGCGAAGACGTCGGTCCCCTCGCGGGGGAGACGCAGCGGAGTGAGCACCGACACGAAGTTGCCCACCGCCAGCTGACATCCGACGGCGGAGACCATCAGGGGGAATGCGAGCCATGTCCAGTTCCAGAAGCCCGTGAACCACGATAGGAGGACGGCTAGCAGCGTGGTCTCGAGGACCAGCGCAGTCGCTACTGCCAGGTTCTTTCCCACCAGGAGCTGTCGGGGTGACGCCGGCAGCACGAAGAGGTAGCTGGCCGCGTTCCGCTCCCAGCCGAACAGGTTGAGCGCGATGGGCAGTCCGACGAACAGGACCAGCACCGGAGCCATGAGCGGGGCCCAGTCGTTGTCGCGGATGTCGAAGAAGCCGGTGGTCCCCATGATTGTCCCGGCGACGGCGAGGCCCACGAAAATCACCGTGCCTGTCCACACCAGACGCTGTCTCGGGTCTCTGACGTAGAAGCGGAGCTCTTTTCGCGCCAGGGTCGGGACCACGCCCCAGAGCCCGGATGTGAAACCGCTTCGGCGGGCGCGGGCCGCGGGGCGGCTTCCCTCTTGGGGAGTTGTGAGCATCCAGCCGAGTAGCCGCTGCCAGACCCATGCCAGAGCCAGCAAGCCCACCGCGGCGGCAGTCAGGAAGCCGATCGCACCGGCGACGTTGCCCTCAGCGGCCTCGATGATCGAGCGCTGGGCGGCCACAGGGGGCACGACCACCGACCAGTCGAGAACCGAGTTGTCCATGACCGTCCGAGTCAGCCCTCGATCTGAGATCGAGCTCGAGATCGATCGATAGACGAAGAACGACCCAGCCGCGAGCCCGAGGATCAAGAAGGTGGCTATGTCGCGACCGCGTCGCGTGCGGAGGATTGCCGAGATCGTCGCCGAGAAGAGTTGGGACCCAACCGCCAGAAGCCCGAGGTAGACCAGATAGGCGGGCGCCATGACCCACCATCCGTCGCTGAGCACGGCCGCGTTGGCACCGAGGACGAGGATCGGGACGACCGTCGCCGGTGCGACGAAGCTGGCAGCGGCCAGGCCGGTGACCATTTGCCGGTGGCTGATGGGCAGGACGGCCAGCTGTTGGGGGTCGAGGTTCTCGTCGAGGGGGAAGATGATGACGGGGAGGGTCACCCAGCCCGCGAAAAACAGAAGGGCTGCCCAACCCATGAAATTGGTCAGAGCCTGACCTTCGAGTGTGGATGCCGTCTCGCTCAGCTGGGTGGCGAGATACCAGCCCGCCCAGCCGAGAAGCAGTGTCGCGACCGGGAACCCGAACCGACGCTGGGTGTCGTGGCGGACTCCGTTCCAGGTGAGTCTGGCCTTCAGTCCGACGAGGTTTCGTACCACGAGAGCTGGTCGACCCCCTCCCCTCCAACGGCGGCGATGAACGCGTCCTCGACGTTCTCCTTCCCTGTGATCCTGCACAGGCCCACCGGTGTCTCCTCGATGGTGAGACGGCCATCGACCATGATCCCGATTCGGGTGCAGAGCTTCTCCACGAGGTGCATCTCGTGGGACGAGAAGACGATCGTGGTCCCTCCGGCGGCGGCTTGCTGCAGGAGATTCCTGATGAGGCGGGCCGACACCGCATCCACGCCCTCGAAGGGCTCGTCGAGAAACAGCACCGGCGGTTTGTGGATGATGGCAGCACCGAGAGCGATCTTCTTGCGCATGCCTCTCGAGTATTCGCCGATGAGTTTCGACCCCGCACCGGCGAGGTCGAGCATGTCGAGGAGCTCACCCCTTCGCTTGAGGGCCTCGGATCGGTCGAGCCCGTGCATGGCGGCCGTGAAGTCGAGGAGCTCGGCCCCGGTGAGGCGCTCGTAGAGGTTGAACTCCTCAGGCAGCACGCCGATCCGGGCTTTGACCTCGGTTGGAGACTGCCAGGTGTCGAACTCGCCGATACCCACGGCTCCGGCGCTGGGACGCAATAGGCCGACGATGCACTTGATGGTCGTTGTCTTGCCGGCCCCGTTCTGGCCGAGTAGCCCGTAGAACTCGCCGGGCATGATGGTGAGGTCGACTTCGTCGACTGCTGTCGTCTTCCCGAACTTCCGCACCAATCCGCGTGACCAGACGGCCGGGCGGGTTTGGGCGAATTCGAGCGCAGTGTTGTCGGTCAGGGACTGAGTCACTGGGGGGAAGTATCGACGCGTCGGCCGCGTAAATGAAGCGAACGCAGCTGACAAAGCCCGAACCCGGGGTTCCTCAGCCCATATACGGGTCGAATCCGCTCATCTTGGGGTTGGGGTGCAATCAATCATGCCCAACCTGTACCGTGGAGACCAAGTGCGATACCAGGCCCTCTACCGGAAATACCGCCCGCAGAACTTCGACGATGTGATCGGTCAGGCGCATGTCACCACCACGCTGGCACGAGAGGTGGCCGACCATCGCGTGGCCCACGCCTATCTCTTCACCGGGCCCCGGGGGACCGGGAAGACCACTACCGCCCGCATCCTGGCCAAGGCCCTCAACTGCGAGAACCGCCACACAGATGGGTCACCCTGCGGTGTCTGCGATAGCTGTGTCGCAATCACTGAAGGCAACAGCCTCGACGTGATGGAGCTCGATGCCGCCTCACACAACTCTGTCGACGACATCCGGGACATCAAGCTGAGTGTGACGACCGTGGCCTCCGCTGCGACTTCGAAGCGGGTCTTCGTCCTCGACGAGGCACACATGCTGTCCAAGGCCGCAGGCAATGCTCTGCTCAAGACCCTCGAGGAGCCGCCCGAACATGTCCACTTCGTCCTCGCCACCACCGAGCCGTACAAGCTGCTCGACACCATTCGGAGTCGGACACAGCGATTCGACTTCCACCCGGTCCCTGTGGAGGAGCTCGCCGGCTACCTGAGCACCATTGCGGATCGTGAGGGATACAAGACCGACCCGACCGCCCTGATCGCCATCGCCCGTCACGCCGGAGGGTCTGTGCGCGATTCGCTGTCCCTCCTCGAGCAGGTCGCGGCCCTCGGCTCGGGAACGGCTGACATCGGTGGGGTGCGACGTGCCCTCGGGCTCGCCGACTCCGAGGCCTTCTCCCGTCTCGCCCACGCGATTGCTGAACAGGACGCCATGGCCGGCCTCGAGTTGGTGGCAGAGCTCGCTGCTACCGGTGTTGACTTGCGCCGTTTCGTCTCCGAGACGATTGGCTTCTTCCGAGGCGTGTTTCTCGCCCACTATGCGCCGAATCTCGCCGAGATCGCCGATGAGCCACCTGAGGTCTACGAGTCGTGGCGCAAGGCCGCCGAGTTGATCACCGCCACCGACGTCCTCCGTGCCGTAGATCTGTTGTCCGAGGCGCTGGTGAGACTGCGCGAGGGCAGGGAGGAGCGGTTGATGACCGAGCTCGCCATCATCAAGCTGACCCGTCCCGAGACGGCGACCGACCCCCAGGCCCTGATCTCACGGATGGATCGGCTGGAGCGCCGGATGGGAAAGCCGGGTGAGACCGCTTTGCCCCAATCGCCGGCACCAGCTCCGGCGACCACCGTCAGAGATTCAAAGCCGGAGCCCGACGCGGCGCCGGCCAGGGACACACAGGCCGAGGGCGAGCTAGCGAAAGCTGCTGCGCCACTCGTGTCCGACAGTGCTGATGAGCCGGAACTGGCCCCCAAGATCGATATCACCTTCGAGCAGCTCCAGAAGGTCTGGCCCGGCCTATTCGGCGGTCTGCGCGACCTCCTGGGTGCGCGGCGCTGGGCGTTCTTCCGTGAGGCGGTCCCCGGCGACGTCGAGGGCAACACCATCATCCTCGAGGTCGCCCATGACTTTCACCTCAGCTCGCTCGAGCAAGACGACGCGGTGGCACCCATCGTGGCTGCGAAGGCAAGCGATCTCCTGGGCGGTGCGGTCAAGGTCAAGTTCCGACTCAAGAGTGGCGACGACGGAGAGGCCGGCGACGATGAGGTCGATCTGTCAGATCTCGAGGAACGCCCCGACTCCGAGAGGGACCCGGCATCTCTACTTCAGTCCGAATTGGGCGCCACCGTGATCCAGGAAGACTGACCGGGTCGCTGATAGCGAGTGATTGACACCTCATACGTAATACCCTGAGACCCATGGATCGTCAGCCAGACATGCGTCAGATAATGAAACAGGCCCAGCAGATGCAGGAGCAGCTGGCCGAGAAACAGGCTGAGCTGGCTGAGCGTCGGTTCGAAGGCACGGCCGGGGGCGGCATGGTCACCGCGGTCGTCACCGGTGGACCGGAGCTGGTCGAGGTCAAGATCTCGCCGGACGTGGTCGACTCCGACGACGTCGAGATGCTCGAAGACCTCGTGGTCGCTGCGGTGCGACAGGCCATGGACGAAGCGGTGAAGGCCACCAACGAGCAGTTGGGCGGCATCACCGGGGGCCTCGGCGGTCTGCTCGGTTGATGTTCGAAGGTCCGGTTCAGCGTCTCATCGACGAGCTGAGCCGTCTCCCCGGGATCGGAGGGAAGTCTGCCCAACGTCTCGCGTTCCATCTGCTGACCGTCGAGGAGGCGGACGCTCTCCGGCTGGCTGCTGCGATATCGGACATGCGCGAACAGGTGTCGCAATGCGAACGCTGCTTCAACGTTGCAGCCGGCGACTTGTGTGCGATATGTCGCGACGTACGACGTGACGACAGCCTGGTGTGCGTGGTGGAGCGCCCCCAGGACATCGTCGTCGTGGAGCGAACCCAGGAGTTTCGTGGTCGCTATCACGTGCTGGGTGGCTCCCTCTCGCCGATCAACGGGATCGGCCCGGGTCAACTCCGCTTCGAGGAGCTGCGAAAGCGGATCGAGCCCGAACGCATCCAGGAGCTCATCGTGGCCACAAACCCCACCGTCGAGGGAGATACCACGGCCATGTACATCGCCCGGGAGTTCAAGCCCCTTGGTATGCGTGTGACCCGGCTCGCCTCGGGGCTGCCGGTGGGTGGAGACCTCGACTACGCCGACGAGCTTACGTTGGGCCGGGCCCTTCTGGGCCGCTCCGAGCTCTGACCATCACGCCAACCGAGGGTTCCACACGTCGTATACGCGGTCTGGAACCCTGGGTTCGCGAACTAAATCCGGGAACTGCCGTCACTGCCTGGACTTTCGCGCGTACTGTTCGAATCGTCCTGCCCTGGAAGGAGGAGCATGAACAAGCAGCAGTACGCCAAGATGATGGAGCGGAGGCAGTTCCTCAAGATGGCGTCCATGGGTGCGTTGGGGGCTGCGGCCCTCGCCGCGTGCTCATCAGGCGACCCTGAGCTAGACGAGGCAGCGGGCGACTCCAGTCTCCCCGAGCTCGAGTGGGAGATCGCCACCAGTTGGCCCACGTCGTTGGACACCATCTACGGCGGCGCCGAAGTCTTCGCCGATCGCGTGTCGGCGTTGTCCGGTGGCCGATTCATGATGACTGCTCAGCCCGGCGGCGAAGTTGTCCCGGCGCTGGAGATCCTCCAGAACGTCGAGACCAACTCCATCGATGCCGGGCACACCGCGTCGTACTACTACGTAAACCTCGATCCGACGACGGCGTTCGGCACGGCGGTGCCCTTTGGGCTCAATGCGCGTCAGAACAACGCCTGGCTCTATGAGGCAGGTGGGCTCGAGCTGATGCAGGCGTTCTACGCCGAGCGATTCAACGCCATTCAATTCCCGGCAGGGAACACCGGGGTGCAGATGGGCGGATGGTTCAACGTCGAGGTAAATGGTTTGGCCGACCTCCAGGGACTGAGGATGCGGATCCCGGGTCTCGGCGGCCAGGTGATGACCGCGCTGGGCGTCACGGTGCAGGTTCTGCCTGGAGGTGAGATCTTCCAGAACCTACAGACCAATGCCATAGACGCTGCAGAGTGGGTCGGTCCCTACGACGACGTCACGCTGGGATTCCAGGACGTGGCGTCCTTCTACTACCACCCCGGTTGGTGGGAGCCAGGTCCAACACTCGAAGTGCAGATTCCTCTGCCGAAGTGGGACGAGCTACCCGAGGTGTATCAGGAGATCATCAAGACCGCTGCGTTCGAGGCCAACACCACCATGATGGCCCGGTACGACGCGCTGAATCCGGAGGCGTACCAGGAGATCCTGAACTCAGATGTCCAGGTACTGCCTTACCCCGACGAGGTGATGGAGGCTGCGGCCGACGCCGCCAACCAGATCAACGAGGACAACGCGGCATCAAACGCCGACTTTGCCTCGATCTACGAGAACTGGAGCGCGTTCCGCGATCAGGTTCACCCATGGTTTGCGGTGGCGGAGACGTCCTACCTGGACTTCATCGCCGGCCAGCAGGCGTAGACGAAGCGATCTGCAAGAGGAGGAGGCCCCATTTGTGGGGCCTCCTCCGCGTCCTACATGAGCATGGCGATGGCGCTCTCCAGCGGAGCCGCATCGCCGAAGAACTGGTCGACCAGCCACGTGACCGTCTCGGGAAAGATCATCACCAGGACCAGGCCAACACCCTGAAGCACCATGAAGGGAAGGGCGCCCTTGTGGATCTCAGCTGTGGACACCTCAGGCGGTGCCACGGACTGCAGATAGAAGAGAGAGAACCCTACCGGCGGCGAGATGAAGGCCACGTTCAAGTTGATGGCCATCATCACCGCGAACCAGACGAGCATCGGCCCCTCGATCCCGAGCTCGAGCGCGGCAGGGACGAGAAGGGGCATCACGATGAACGAGATCTCCAGGAACTCGAGGTTGATGCCGAGCAGGAACACGATGATGTTGGCGGCGATGATGAACCCCCAACGATCTCCCGGAATGGCGAGGAGCCAGTCGGTGATCAAGTCCTGACCATTCAACTGGTTGAACACCAGGGCGAAGAATGTCGAGGCGAACAAGATCTGGAGAACCAACCCGGTGATGTTGGCCGTCGATCGAGCGGCGTCGAGAATGATCTGCCAGCTGTAGGTGCGGTAGGCGAACGTGAGGATCACGGCACCGATCGCCCCAACCGCTCCCGCTTCTGAGGCGGTGGCGATGCCGGCGAAGATCGATCCCAGCACGGCGAAGATCAGAAAGAGCGGGGGAACGACGACCTTAAGTGTCGCCATGGCGAGCTGCCCGCCGCTCATAGTCCGCTCCTCCTTGGGGATGGCAGGAGCCATATCCGGCCTGATGTAGGCAATCACCACGGAGTAGACGGCAAATATCACCGCCAGCATCACGCCGGGAATCAAAGCGCCGGCGAACAGCTCGCCGACCGAGATGGGGATGAACTGGGCGAGGACGATGAGGACGAGGCTGGGTGGTATCAACTGGGCCAGGGTTCCCGAGGCGACGATCACCCCCGATGCCAGCTGGTGGCTGTAGTTGTATCTCACCATCACCGGCAGAGCCAGGATGCCCATCACGATCACGGTGGCGGCAACCACGCCGGTGGCCGCGGCCAAAAGCGTCCCAACGAAGACCACTGCGACTGCCATGCCCCCTCGCAGAGGCCCCATGAGGAACCCGATGGTCGTGAGCAGCTTCTCGGCCTGGCCCGATTTCTCGAAAACTGCCCCCATGAAGACGAAGAACGGGATGGCCAGGAAGGTGAAGTTCGTGACCGAGTTGCGAAACCAACTGCTGAACAGGATGTTCAAAGCCCGGAGCGACAGATCGCCGAAGATCATCCCGAGCAAGAAGAAGACGATGGCAGTGCCGGCGAAGGAGAAGGCGACCGGGTAGCCGCTCAGGATGATCACCAGGAAGACGGCGAACATGATGATGGCGAGGAGTTCGAGGCTCATCTATCCGCCTACTCGATCCTCAGATGCTCTTGGGCCTCTTCGTAATGCACCTTGTCCCCTCGCCCCGTGAGGACTGCATATAGCTTGATCTGCTCCGACAACGCCTGGAGGAACAAGAGCAGGAACGAGACGGCGAGGAGCATCTTGATCGGGCCCTGTGGAAGGCCGTCGGCGTCTGCCGAGATCTCACCGACCCTTATCGACTGGATCGCCTGCGGGAAGGAGACCCACATCCCGACCATGCAGAAAGGAACCAGCGCTATCCAGTTGCCCCAGAAATCGATCCATGCTCGTCTGTTCACCGGCTTATGGACGTACCAGAAGTCAACTCTCACATTTATCTGGTGCTTGAGGACGTAAGCGAACCCGAGAAGGAATATCGACGCGTAGAGCCAGAGCTGGGCCTCGATGATGGCGTTGCTCGTCAGCCTCTGCCCGACGATCGCGCCGGTGTATCGGAGGATGACATTGACGAATCCCACGGCAACTGTCGGAATGACGGCCCAGGCGGCGAGCTTGCCCGTCCACTCCGAGAAGGCATCAGCCCTTCGCTGATACGTCAGCAGGGCACCGAATACCGGCCCTACCTCTCTGTTCCCGGTTTCGCTTGTCGTCGCCTTCCTCCTCAGGGATGGGTGGCACCCTACAGGTGGAGTTGTGAGGGTGTGACGACAAACACTTCGTAATCTGGGGCTTCGTGACCGAATCGCATGTGGTCTGGGACTGGAACGGGACGCTTCTCGACGATCTTCCAATCGTCGTCGAGGCGGTCAACCGATCGATAGCCATCTTCGAGCATGGCCCCATCGACGCGGATGGATATCGCGATCACTACACCCGTCCCGTCAAGGACTTCTACGACGCTGTCTTCGGCCGTGCCGTCACCGACGAGGAATGGCTCCGCCTCAACACTTCCTTCCATGATCACTACTTCACCCTCGCCGGGACGGTCGAGTTGGCCTCTGGAGCCCGCAGAGCCCTGGATCTGCTGGAAAGATCCGGTTGGAGTCAGTCGCTGCTGTCGATGTCACCCCAAGACTGGTTGCAGAGCATCGTTCGGCGTTTGGAGTTGACCCACAGATTCGACCTGATCGACGGCCTGTCCGGCCCATCGGGTGGGCTCAAGGCACGGCACCTCGAGGTTCATCTGGAGACGCTCGGTCTGTCGGGAGGTCAGGTCGTGGTCATCGGGGACACACCTGACGACGTAGCCGCCGCTCGTCACGTCGGCGCCCGCCCGATCCTCTTCCATGGAGGCAGCCACCATCTCGAAGTTCTGCACGCCGAAGGTGTGCCTGTCGCCGACTCGATTCTCGAAGCAGCCGAGATGGCGCTGTCGGTCAGTCGACGGTGACGCTGGCGATGGCCCGCAATCTCTCCAGGTTGTGGACCGCCGACATGTAGCGGACAGATCCGGTCTTGGACCGCATGATCACCGAGTGGGTGACGGCACGTTCCTCCCCCCGGTAGTTGACACCCTTCAGGAACTCGCCGTTGGTGACACCGGTTGCGGCGAAGAATATGTTGTTCGAGTCGACCAGGTCCGCGCTGGTGAGCACCTGGTCGAGGTCGAGGCCCTCCTCACGTGCGAAGGCCTCCTCGTCTTCGTCCCGGGGCCAGA
>Ga0299913_10006123_pt1 | contig 10376 bp, 10 predicted proteins | sample RVTome_9_FD_201360 | JGI IMG/M metagenome (GOLD analysis project Ga0299913, IMG submission 201360) | Soil microbial communities from uranium-contaminated site in the Upper Colorado River Basin, Wyoming, United States - RVT155D38 (version 2) ... | reverse complement strand
GCGTACACACTGCCGAGCGCGATGCCCGCGACCACGAAGCTCTGCCAGGCCTCGGGGGTGAAGCGGCCCTGCTGGAGGGTGAGGATCGAGCCCCACACGGCGAACAGGATCAGGCCGCCCCCGATGGTCCACAGGATCAGCTTGATGACGTCGAGCCGGAATGGGCGGGCGGGCATCGCGGATCCCCGTTCGGCGGTGGTGTGGGATGCGGTACGGGTGAGCCGACGATCGGCTCACCCGTACCATGTGGTTCGGCTCAGCGAGCCGAGGGAACTATTCCTCCGGCCAGATCTTGACGAACGCGCCGTCCGTGACCTGGCTGACGCTGATCTTCGCGTCGGCGCAGTCCCCGGTCTCGGTGCACGTCAGGGTTCCGGTCAGACCCTCGTAGCCGCTGGTGCTGAAGAACGCTTCCTTCAGTGCGGTACGCGGGATGTACGTCGTCCCACCGTCGGTGAACGCCACCGCCTCGATCGTCTCGGCGAGGAGGTTGTACGCGTCGAACGCATGCGCGTGGAAGACGCTGATCGTGGTGTCCTCACCGGAGAACTCGAGGTACGCCGGCAGGAAGTCTGCCTCGTAGAAGTCTCCGCTGAACTCCAGGTCCGGACCGGACAGGTAGTGGCCTTCGGCGTCGCCGCCGGCGGCCGCCAGCCAGTCAGGAGTGAAGTACCCGTCGGCACCGCCGAGGATCGTGTCCTCGAGCCCTGCCGTGTCCTTCGCCTGCTGGGTGATCAGAGCACCCTCGGCGACGAAGATCGGGAAGTACAGGAACTCAGGCGCATCGGCGGCGATGTTCCCGAGCACGCCCGAGAAGTCGGTGTCGCCGACGCTGACGGCCTCTTCGGCCGTGATCGTCCCGCCGCACTGCTCCTGGAACTCGGCGGCAAAGACGGCCGCGAGCTGGTCGGCGTAGGCCGAACCGTCATCGATGGTGGCGGCGGTGGTCAGCCCGAGCACATCGCACACGAACTCCGCCATGGCAGCGCCCTGGATCGAGTCGTTGTGCGCGGTGCGCGCATAGAAGGGCTGGTGGGTCTCGGCGGCCGTCAGCGACGGTGCCGTGTTCGACGGCGAGACCAGCAGAATGCCCTCGGCGCTGAGAATCTCGGCGGCCGGGATCCCGGCGCTCGAGCAGCTGGTGCCGATGACGCCGGCGATGTTCTCCTCGGAGAGCAGCGCGCGCGCTGCGGCCGTGCCACCCTCGGTGGAGCAGCCATCGTCCTGGTGGTTGAACTCAACGGTGTGACCCGCAATCTCGGGCCGCAGCCCACGGGCGACTTCGGCGCCGTACTGGCTGTCGAGTCCGAGCGACTCGTTCGCGCCGGTGATCACGAGCGCGGTCCCGATGACGAGCGGATCGCCCTCGGCGATCTCGATGCAGCCAAACTCATCCGCGTCGCAGTCGGCAGCCGCTCCGCCGCCCATGCTCTCGGCCGGCTCACTGGCGGCCGCCGTGCTTTCGCCGGGCTCTTCACTCGCATCGCCACCAGGATCCGACTGGCAAGCGGCGAGGACGAGCATCAGCACGACGAGGATGGCGCTCCATCGCATGTACTTCTGCATCCGGTTATTTCTCCTCCATGGTGCTCGGGCACACATCGCGCATGCGCGGACCCGGCATAGTCAAGTGCGCGGCATCATAGCGGCGCCCGCTCCGACGGCGCAATACGTCTTGGCCGCCGCGTCATTCGTACCCCCCGGCGCCCTCGGGGGTTCAGCGCGATCCGTGCTATCCTCATGTGGGTCGTCCAGCAGCACGCTCGCTGCGTTTCGCTCCCGAGAGGCTTTCGTGGAGGTTCACGTCCGCAGCGCCCGACTCACCGATCTCGACGCCGCCGTCCGCCTGTTGGCGGGTGGCGACCCGGAAGCGGCGAACGAGCGCCAGGACGCGGCCGACTACCTGCGCAACCTCCTGTTCGTCCCCTCCGCGACGGTCATCGTCGCCGAGGTGGAACGACGAGTGGTTGGCGTCGGAGTCCTCGCCATTCGACCCTCGGTGCGATCGGGTCCCTTCGTCGGAGTCATCGACGAGCTGGGGACCGCGCAGCCACCGGCGCTGGACGCCGCCGACAGGCGCCGTGCCTCCGACGACATCGTCGAGCACCTCGCCACCTCGGCACGAAACAAGGGCTGTACGCGCCTCGAAGTCTCCGAGCCGCTGGCATCCGCAGAACCGTCGCTCTGGAAGCGACATCGGTTCGCGAGCCGCGGCCGAACGCTCGGTCGATCCATCGGCTGAGCCTTCGCCGGCGCACCGCCCACATCACATCCTTACAGGAGAAGAGCTCAACCGTGAGCAAGAACGTGGCGATGTTCGTTGACGTCGCCAACATGTACTACGCGGCTCGAGGCCAGGACGTCGACGTCGATTACGTCGCCCTCCTCAAGCACGCCACCAAGGGGCGCGACCTCATTCGCGCCTACGCATACACCGGGCTCGACCCGGAGAACGAGAACCAGAGGAAGTTCATCGATTTCCTCGCCAAGAACGGCTACAAGCCGGTCGTCAAGGACATCCGCAAGTTCGGCGACGGCAGGATGAAGGCGAACCTCGACATCGAGCTCGTGGTCGACCTGTTCCGCCTCGCCGATCGGATGGACATCGCCGTCATCGTGTCCGGGGACGGCGACTTCGCGCCCGCCATCCGCGCCCTCCAGGACAAGGGCGTCCGCGCCGAGGTGATCAGCTTCAAGCCGAACACCTCGTCCGACCTGATCGCGGTCGCCGATGAGTTCCAGGACATCATGAAGGTGGCCTCCATCAGCCGGAAGGAGGGCCGCGCGGTCCGGGCCAGCATGAGCGCGCCGGAGATGCCCGCCAAGGAGGTCAACCCCGAATTCGGCTTCCGCGAGGCCTCGCCGTCGGTCGCTGCCGCGGCGCTCGCCGCGCTGAAGACCGGCGTCGCCCCGGCGGGGAATGGCCGCCGCACCCGTGGCGGCACCGCTCGTCGCTCGGCGGCCGCCCCGGCTGCCGCCCCGGCGGGCGAACTCGAGGAGACGGCCGCTCCCGCCGCCACCACCGATGCCATCGCCGACGGCGACGAGCAGGCGCGCCGGCGACGGCGCCGCCGCGGCGGCCGCGGACGGGGCCGCTCGCGCCGCGAGGACGAGGCCGCCCCGGAGGGCGCGGTCGCCGGAGAGGCAGGCGAGATCGGCTGGGAGGAGTTCGACGATCTCGCCCAGCTGGACGGAGCCGGCGACGCGGAGCGGGAGTACGGCTTCGAAGAGGCCGATGCGGCCACCCTGGCGGAGCTCGGGCTCAGCCCGGAGGAGCTGGAGGCGCTGGCCGCCGCCGCTCCGGCGGCGGAGTCCGAGGCCGAGGAGAAGCCGAAGCGTCGGACGCGCACCCGGAAGGCCGATGGCGAAGCGGCGGAGGCATCCGCCACGGAGCAGCCGAAGCGCCGGACGCGATCCCGCACGGCCGCCGCCGACACCGCCGGCGCCGCAGGCGCTGAGGAGCCGGCAGCCGAGGAGAAGCCGAAGCGACGGACACGGAGCCGCAAAACCGAGACGAGCACCGATGCCACCGCCTCCACGGAGTCGGCCGCGCCGAAGCGCCGGACGCGTGCCAAGAAGGACGCCGCCGCTGGTGACGCGCCGGAGGGGTCGGAAACGATGGGCGCCGATGGCGAGCCACAGGGCATCTGGGGCCGTTTCCGCTCGGCGCGGAAGCCCCGAGGCGCGTCGGAGTCCTGAGCCGACCGGCGCCACACGTCAAGAAGCCGGCTCCGCGAGGAGCCGGCTTCGTTGTGTCTTTGCTGGATCCGGAGGTCGGCTACGCGGGCGACTCGCGATCGACCGTGTCGTACGACTCGTTGATCGCCTCGGCCGTGTCGGTGGCGGCCTGGTCGGCGACCTCGCCGCTCGCGGCGCCGGCCTCCGCGGCGGCCTCGCCGAGACTCGCCGATGCGTCACCGATCGCATCGGCGGCGGCATCCGTGTGCCCGTTGGTCGTCTCGCCACTCTGGAAGATCGGGACCCACTCGTCGCGCGCCTTCGACGCGATCTCGTCGGCCCTGGCGCCGAGCTCGTGCCGCATCTCGTCACCGCGCTTCGGCGTGGTAAGGAGCGCGACGACCGCGCCGGCGGCGGCCCCGAGCAGCAGGCCGAGGAAGAAGGCGCCCCAGTGGCGCTCCTCCTGGCGCTGCCGGATGCCGAGCCGCGCCGCGGCGGTGTCGACCAGCTCGCGACCCGCCGGGACCGCGGCTCCGGCGGCTCCGACCGCCAGCGTCCGCTGCTTCCAGAGGTCCTTCAGCATGGGCCGCAGCGATCGGCGCCAGGTCTGGTCGGACCACTTGGCGGCGTCGGCGCTGGCACGCGACAGCGTCTTCGCCGCGTCGCGCCGGATGGGACGGGAGTCCCGCCACGCCTCGTTTCCGCGTTCGGCGAGGAGCTCGGCCACGTCCTGGCCACGCTTCGCCATCTCCTGGGTGAACTTTGCATCGACCATGCGGTCGATGAGCGATTTGACGGTATCGGCGATGTCGTCGGCCGTGCGGGTTGCCGGGCTCGGCATGGCTACCTCCTGTCAGGTGTCGGCCGCAGTTGGGATGCATGAAGTATGCCACTGCCCCTGGATCGGCGCCCACCCTCGAGCCGGAGTGGACGAGGCCGCATCCCTATACTCCTCGCCGTGATCAGCACCGATGTCGCGCCGGGGTTTCGCAGCCTCGGCCAGCCCGCCGCGCGGCGCATGGCGACGCTGGGCGCGGCGCAGGGCCGGGTCGGTCGGACGATCCTCGTCCACGGAGCACCCGGTGCCGGCAAGACGGCATTCGTCGACGACCTGCTGGCCCTGGCCTTCTGCGCCGATGCGGACGCCTCCCGACGTCCGTGCAATGCCTGCCGAGGCTGTCGAGACGCCCGATCGCGGTCGCACCCCGACCTCGTGGTCGGCTCCCCGGACGCGTGGCGCGAGGCGAGAAGCACCGGGGAGAGCATCGTGGCCGCCGCCCGTCGCTGGCTCCTCGATGCCGCCGGCGCCCCGGTCGTGGCCGATCGCCGGGTCGTGGTCGTCGAGCGCGCGGACCGAGCAAGCGAGCAGATCCAGAACGCGTTGCTGAAGACCCTCGAAGAGCCGACCGACCGGCACACCTTCATCCTCGTCGCGGACGAGCCCTCGCGGCTGCTGTCCACGATCCGATCCCGCTGCCAGCCGATGCGCATCGGTCCCGTGCCCCGCGAGGAGCTGACGGCCCACCTGATGGACGTCGAGCGGCTGCCGCACGACCTCGCCGATGCGCTGTCTCGCATCGCGAACGGCCTGAGCGGGACCGCGGTCGCCTACGCGCGCAACCGGGATCTCCTCGATTGGCGACGGCGCCTCCAGGCGGAGCTGCTGTCCCTGCTCGAGCGCGGGCGCGCCGATCGGTTCGGCTCGGTGCGCGACCTCATCGACGACGCGGTCAGCCTGGTGCCGGCTCGGCAGGGCGACGACGAGGAGGCGCGCACGCCGGCATCGGTGCAGCGCGAGGCCGCGATCCTCGTCGTCGAGGCGTGGATTGGGTTGACCCGGGACCTGCTCGTTGCCAACGGCGGCCGCCCCTCGCTCGCCCCCGGCATCGAGCTCGGGCCGGACCTCGAGCGGCTGGCCGCCAGGCTCGACGCCGCGTCGCTGCTGGCGATGGCCGCGCGGCTCGAGGCCGTCCACGCGGGCCTGCGGGAGAACGCCGCACCCAGGCTGGCGCTCGAGGCTGCCATGCTGTGCTGGCCGATGCTTCCGGCCACCCGGGAACGGTGAGCGACGAGCGGATGACCGCCCGGATCACGGGTCGGGTGCAGGGGGTGGGCTACCGATGGTGGGCTCGGCGCCAGGCCGAAGGGCTGGGCCTCACCGGCTGGGTCATGAACGCCGACGAGGAGCGCGCGGTCGACCTGGTCGCGGAGGGACCGCCCGCGGCGCTGGACGAGCTGGAGCGCAGGCTGTGGGCCGGTCCGGACGGTGCGCGCGTGGAACAGATTGCCGCGCGCCGCGCGCCGGCCAGCGGTGAGTTCGACCGCTTCGGGATCGTCCGCGCGTGAACTGGCGGGCCATCGGCTGCGGCGGCCTGGCGGTCGCCGTCTTCGTCATCGTCGCGGCCTTTGCCATCCTGCGCGCCGGCGCTCCGGCCGAGTGCCCCGCCACGCTGCCGTACGAGCCGGCCTCGTACCAGCCGGTCGGTGAGCCGACGGACGCGCCGCTCCTCGAGGGGATTGACGAGCCGCTGGTGCAGGCAGGCTCGGTCGGCTTCGGCCTCGCGACGTGGGACGTGTGGGTCGAGCCCGGGCGGATGCCGGCCGCCAGCGGCGACCCGCTGCCGCAGCGGATCGTGCTGGCATGTGGCGACGAGTCGTTCCAGGCGTACCAGCGAGGGACCGGATGACGCGACGGCCGATCTTGCTCCTGGTCAACCCGGTCGCGGGCGGCAAGCCGGGATCCGGCCCCGGCCTGGCGGACGATCCCGAGCTCCTCACTCCGGAGGCGCTGCGGGGGGCCCTCGAGGGCCGGGGCCTGGTGGTCGAGGTGCACGAGATCGCCGAGGACGACGACCTGACGGAGATCGCGACCCGCGCCGCCGACGGCGGGCGCGACGTGATCGCCGCGGGAGGGGACGGGACCGTCAGCGTCGTGGCCTCCGCGCTGCTCGGCCACCGGGACGCCACGCTCGGCATCCTCGCCATGGGCAGCTTCAACAACATGGCGCGCGGGTTCAGGATCCCCGTCACCCTGGACGAGGCCCTCGACGTCATCGGCGAAGGCAGGTCGACCGAGGTGGACGCTGGCTGGGTGGTCCGCGACGGGGACGAGGGGCGGCCGTTCTTCGAGGCGGCGGGGGTGGGGGTCGAGGCCATCGGCTTCCTGGCGGTCGAGCTCGCCGGGCGGCGGGGATGGTGGCGTGCCTTCCTGGCGCTCGTCCGCGGCCTCCGGCTGCGGAAGACGCCGATGCGGATCACGATCGACGATCGCAGCTACCGGACGGGATCTCCGGCCGTAACCGTCAGCAACGGCCCCTACCACGGGATGGGCTTTGCCGTCGCGGACGACGCCGATCCGACCGATGGCCTCCTCACCGTCACCGTCTTCCACGGGATGTCCCGCTGGGAGGTCCTGCGCCACTTCCTGGCGGTGGCCAGGCGCCGTCCCCGTCGGGAGCCGGGGGTGGCGACCTACCCGGCCCAGCGGGTGTCGATCGAGGGGGTCCGCCGCGCGCTGCCTGCCCATGCCGACGGCGTCAGCATCGGGCTCACGCCGGTCACCTTCGAGGTTCGGCCGAAGGCGCTCCGCGTCTTCCGCTGACGCGGCGTCAGAGGTTCAGCGTCGGCCGGAACAGTCGGTCGTGGGTGGCCAGGGCGTAGCGGTCGGTCATGCCGGCGATGTAGTCGGCGGCCTGGACCGGCGCCGGCGCGTCGTGCTGCCGATACGAGCCGGGGATCTCCTCGGGATGCTCGAGGTGCCAGTCCATGAGGTCCCGGATGACGGCGATGGCCCGTCGCTGCTGCCGCAGCTGCTCGGCCGACTGGTAGACGTTCGTGAACATGAAGTCGCGGAGCTCGTTCATGACGGCCAGCGTCTCATCGGCCATGCGGACCGAGCCCGTCCGCAGCGACTCGTTGATGACCGCGTTGATCATGCTGTTGATCCACGGCCGTCCCGGCTCGCCGAACCGCTCGACGACGTGCGTCGGGAAGGACGCGCGATCGAGGACGCCGGCGCGGAGCGCGTCGACGCCGTCGTGGGCGAGGTATGCGATCCGATCGGCGAAGCGCACGCAGAAGGCTTCCGGCGTCGCGGGCGGCGGGTCGATCTTCCATGAGTGGGCGCGGATCCCGTCGCGGACCTCCCAGGTGAGGTTCTGGTCCTCGAGGATCTCGAAGATCCGGATGCTTTGCGCCGCGTGGTGCCACTCGTCGGGTGCGAAGTACGGGGAGAGCGCGTCCTCGCCGGTGTGTCCGAACGGGGAATGGCCGACATCGTGACCGAGCGCGATTGCCTCGGCCAGCGGCTCGTTGAGGCTGAGGGCCGCCGCCAGCGCACGCGCCACCTGGGTGACCTGCATCGTGTGGGTCAGGCGGGTGACGAAGTGGTCGCCCTCCGGGTTCAGGAAGACCTGCGTCTTGTGCTTCAGGCGTCGGAACGCCTTCGAATGGATGATCCGGTCGCGGTCACGCTCGAACGCCGTGCGGAACTCGTCGGGCTCCTCGGGACGCTCTCTCCCGCGCGAGTCCGTCGAGCGAGTCGCGGCCGGGCTGAGGCGGTCCTCCTCCGCCTCGCGTGCCGCGCGGTCACGGCGCCGCAGGCCGCCGACGCCGTTGATCTCCTGCATGAACCGATGATGCCCGATGCGACCCGCGCCCGTGCGACCTCCAGCGAGCCCTCTGGCGCAGCGAGCCCTCTGGCGGACGAGCCCGCCTGCATGCGAGTCATCCCCCGAGTCGTCGAAATGCACCCCGGGTCGAGTCCGAACAGCTCACTCAGTCCCGCGGTACGATCCCGCATGGGCGCACCGGCGATGGTCAACGCATTGCCTGCATGCAGACGGATGCGGCGACGATCGGACCGCGTCCAGTCCTTCTGGTAGGGTGGCGGGCTTTGGAAGAGCCGATCCTCGCCCCGGACGTCCGCACCGGCCGACAGCACGCGCTGGCGGTCGCCTGGGCGCTGCTCGTCACCTTCCTGTGGTCGACCTCCTGGATCCTCATCAAGGTCGGCATGGACGACCTCGACCTGAAGCCCCTGTCGTTCGCCGGCCTACGGTATGCGCTGGCGGCCGCCATCCTCCTGCCGTTCGGGATCCGCGCGATGCGCGCCGCCCATGCCGCAGAACCGGTGGGCATTCGCCTGATCGGTCGCGTCGCGTTCTACGGGCTGCTGTTCGTGGCGGTCGCCCAGGGCGCACAGTACGCGGCCCTCTCGGTGCTGCCCGCTACGGCGGTCAGCCTGGTCCTGTCCTCGATCCCGGCCGTGGTCGCGCTCATGGCGCTCGGCGGCCGGAGCGAGCGGGCGACGCTCGGGCAGGGTGCCGGCATCGGCCTCCTGACGCTTGGCGCGCTGCTTTACTTCGGCCCCTTCCAGGTCGAGGCCGATGCCGCCGTCGGCTTCGCGGCCGCAGCGATCTGCGTGACCGCCGCCGCCCTCTCGTCCCACCTCGGGCGCCGGCTGGCGCGCGATGCGATCGGTCAGCTGGGAGGTGCGACCGGCCTGACGGCGACGAGCATGCTCATCGGCGCGTTGGTCCTGCTCGGCATCGGGGTCGCGCTCGAAGGATGGCCGACGCTCGACCTGGCCGGCTGGCTCATCGTCGGCTGGTTAGCGGTCGTGAATACGGCCTTCGCCTTCACCATCTGGAACCACACCCTCCGGACGCTCACCGCGGTCGAGTCGAGCGTCGTGAACAACACGATGACGGTCCAGATCGCGGTCCTCGCGATCGTCTTCCTCGGGGAGCGGCTCGAGCCGCTCCAGCTCATCGGCCTGCTCCTGGCGGCCGCCGGCGCGGCCGTCGTCCAGATCGCGCCAGTGCTGCAGTCGCGCTACGGACGCTGAATCCCGGCGGGGGCCGTCTCGACAAGTTCCGGCTGCTCCGGGTCAGGCCCGTGGGCAGGCCGATCGCCACCGTGGATGATGCGACGCCGCAGCCACCCTGAAGCCGTGTCGATCAGGATCGTCACGACGATCACCACGATGACGACCATTCCTGCCCGGTCATACCGTCGGAAGACGAGTGATTGGACGAGTGCCTCTCCGACGCCCCCTGCACCGACAGCCCCCAGGATGGCGGACGCGCGGATGTTGATCTCGAACCGATAGAGCCAGAAGGCGACGATCTCCGGCAACACCTGTGGAAGCACGCCCCAGCGCTGGATCTGCAGCGGCCGACCACCGGCCGCACGTGCGGCCTCGACCGGACCTGGGTCGATGCCCTCGATGACCTCAGCGCTGAGCTTGCCCAAGGTCCCGATGGAGTGGACGCCGATGGCGAGCATTCCCGGGTAGGCGCCGAGCCCGACCATCGGGATGAAGACCACGACCGCGACGAGGATCTCGGGGATGGCGCGGATCACGTTCAGCAGCTGGCGGATGATGTTGGAGACGAGCCTGCTCGTGATGTTCTTCGCGCCGAAGAAGCCCAGCGGTAGGGAGAGGACGGCGCCGATGATCGTCCCCAGCCAGGCGATTTGAATCGACTCCATCATCGAACCGAAGGCCTCTGGCAGGTACGACCACTCCGGGCCTGGCTCGAGGAACATCCGCCCGAAGATGCGCACCAGTGCGCCCGGCAGATCGGGAAGCCGTTCGATCTGCACGTCCACGGTCAGCGTGGCGGCGGCCACAACCAGCACGACGAGCCCCGTCGCGATGTGTTTCGCGCGCTGCGACGGCCTGGGTGGGCGGC
>Ga0299913_10006122_pt1 | contig 10377 bp, 8 predicted proteins | sample RVTome_9_FD_201360 | JGI IMG/M metagenome (GOLD analysis project Ga0299913, IMG submission 201360) | Soil microbial communities from uranium-contaminated site in the Upper Colorado River Basin, Wyoming, United States - RVT155D38 (version 2) ... | reverse complement strand
ACTCTCTGATGGAGCTGCGTGCGCTCGACGCCGGATCGTGGTTCAGCGAATCGTACGCAGGCCAGCCGGTGCCGTCCCTCGCCGAGGCGCTCGCGCTCACCGCCGGTCGTTGCGATCGGATCTACCCCGAGCTGAAGGCTGGGATGTCGACGGGGATCGTAGCGCGCGTGGTGGACGAGATCGGCGCTTCCGGTTGGGCCACGGATACCGTGGTGCTGTCGCTCGACTGGGAAACCCTCGGCCACGTGCGGCGCCTGAGCGACCTGCGAATAGGCTTCGTCGTGGGGGCGGTCGAACGCTACGGGCGCGCCCTGTCGCTCGCCGCCGAGGATGGCAACGCGATCGTCGATCCGGACCGCCGCATCCTGCTGGAAGACCCGGGGCTGGCGAAGCGGGCGGCGGGCGCCGGCGTCGAGCTCGCCGCCTGGACGGTGAACGACGCCGCCGAGGCGCGCCGGCTGCTGGACATGGGGGTCGAGAGCCTGACGACGGACGATGTCGCCGCCCTGCGCGCCGGGCTCGAGCGTGCGTGAAGCATCGTGGTTTCCCGTGATCGCGCTCGCCGCGGCGGTCGGGTGCGAAGGGTCCGCGCAATCGGCGCCCCCCTTCCCGAGGGCCGGAACGGCCGCGGCGGAATCGGCCTCGGCGCGGCCGGCGCCCGCTTCCTGCGGTCCCGTGCACGTGGTGGTGCTCGGGTCGTCGAGCGCCGCCGGCACCGGACCGGCCGCCAGCGCCAACGCCTGGGTCGAACGGTATCGGCGGCACCTGGACGCGGCGGGAGCCGGCCATGCCCTCACGAACCTGGCGCGGGGCGGCTACAACACCTACCGCATCCTGCCGCGGGGCTTCGGCGGTCCGGAGGACCACATGCAGCCGGACCCGGCGCGAAACATCGAGCGGGCGCTCGCCGTTTCGGACGCGATCATCATCAGCCTGCCCTCCAACGACGCCAACCTCGGCATCGACGTCGCCACCCAGCTGGCCAACTATGATACCGTCCTCGCGCGCGCGGACGCCGCCGGCGCGGAGGTGTGGGTGACCACCACGCAGCCGCGCAACTTCGACGCAGCCAGGCGCGCGACCCTCCGGGCCATGCGGGACTCCACGATGGCGCGTTTCGGGGACCGGGCGATCGACTTCTACACGGGCCTTGCCAGGCCCGACGGCACGATCTCCTCGGTGTACGATGCCGGCGACGGGATCCACCTCAACGACGCCGGCCACGCGATCCTGTTCGCGCGCGTGGCCGACGCGCGCATCCCTGAAACGGTATCGTGCGGCGCTCGGGGCGCGGCTCGATCTCCGTGACGTGACGGATACGACGCGATTCATCTACTCGATGAAGGACCTCCGCAAGGTGGTCCCTCCCAAGCGCGAGGTGCTGAAAGGCATCTGGCTGTCGTTCTATCCTGGCGCCAAGATCGGGGTCGTCGGTCCGAACGGCTCCGGGAAGAGCACACTGCTGCGCATCATGGCCGGCGCGGACACCGACTTCCAGGGCGAGGCATGGGCGGCGAAGGGGACCCGCATCGAATACCTGCCTCAGGAGCCGGAGCTCGATCCCGACCTGGACGTGCGCGGCAACGTGGACCTGGCGATCGCCCAGCAGCGGTCGCTGCTGGCGCGCTACGACGAGGTCAACGCCCGCTTCGCCGAACCGCTGTCCGACGACGACATGGCGGCCCTCATCGAGGAACAGGCACGAATCCAGGACGCGATCGAGGCCGGCGGCCTGTGGGACCTCGACCGCAAGGTGGAGATCGCGATGGACGCGCTGAGGCTCCCTCCCGGGAACGCCGACGTGGCGACGCTTTCCGGAGGGGAAAGGCGCAGGGTGGCACTGTGCCGCGTACTGCTTTCCGTTCCGGACATGCTGCTCCTGGACGAGCCGACCAACCACCTGGACGCGGAATCGGTGGCGTGGCTGGAGCGGCACCTCGCGGAGTTCAAGGGCACCATCGTCGCCATCACCCACGACCGGTACTTCCTCGACAACGTAGCGGAGTGGATACTCGAGCTGGACCGCGGAGCCGGCCTCCCCTACGAGGGCAATTACTCCTCGTGGCTCGAGCAGAAGCGCGAGCGGCTGCGCGTGGAGGAAAAAGGCGAGTCGGCGCGCCAGCGCACGCTGCAGCGGGAACTGGACTGGGTCCGCATGGCCCCGCGTGCCCGCCAGGCGAAGGGGAAGGCGCGGCTGCACGCATTCGAGGAGTTGTCGTCCCGGGACCCGGGCGAGCAGATCCGCACCGCCGAGATCCTGATTCCCCCCGGACAGCGCCTGGGAGAAGAAGTGATCGTCGCGGAAGGGCTGTCGAAGGCCTACGGCGACAAGCTCCTCTTCGACGACCTCACGTTCACGGTTCCCCGCGGCGCGCTCGTCGGGATCATCGGCCCCAACGGGGCGGGCAAGACCACGCTGTTTCGGATGCTCACCGGGCTCGAGGAGCCGGACGCGGGTTCCCTTCGGTTGGGGCCGACCGTGGAGCTCGCGTACGTGGACCAGTCGCGCGCGGCGCTGGAGGGCGAACGGACGGTGTGGCAGGAGGTCACCGGCGGACTCGAGACGATCCCGGTGGGCTCCGCGGAAATGAACAGCCGCGCATACCTTTCCGGCTTCAATTTTCGAGGTCCGGATCAGCAGAAGAAGGTCCGTGTCCTGTCCGGAGGAGAACGCAACCGCGTCCACCTCGCCAAGCTGTTGCGCTCGGGGGGCAACGTCCTGCTACTGGACGAGCCGACGAACGACCTGGACGTGGACACCCTCAGGGCGTTGGAGGACGCGATCCTGAGGTTCGCAGGAAACGCGCTGGTCATAAGCCACGACCGATGGTTCCTCGACCGCATCGCCACGCACATGCTCGTGTTCGAGGGCGACAGCCAGGTGCGCTGGATCGAGGGCAACTATCACGATTACGAGGACGACCGGAGGCGGCGGTTGGGACCCGAGGCGGAACAACCGCACCGTATTCGGTATCGCAAGCTGACGGCCGGATGACGGAATCCGCCGCCGCGTCGGAGTCGGCCCTCGAGGGACTCGCGGCGCGCATGAACCCTGGCTGCGGTCTCCTGCCGGCGCTACGTTGGAAGCGGTCACTCTCCCCGGATTGACCGCAACCCCCTCGAGTCATGCCCGAGACGCACGGGTCGGACGCGCAGCTCCGCCCGGAGGCGAACGCCCCCGCCGGGACAGCGGACGGCGGCCGAGCCAACGACGGGCCGGCACGCGCGCGCGGGCTGTCCACGCGCGACTGGCCGATCCTGGTCAAGCTGCTCGCCATGGTAGGCGCCATCCTGGCGCTCAGTTCCGCTCTCGTCCTGACACTCGCCGAAAGGGCCGCGCACGAGGCCGACACCGTCGACAGGCTCGCCTTCCAGGAGGTGGGCGGCCTGGGCTTGATCCTCAACATCGACCGGGACGGGTATCAGGCTGCCCTGGGCCTGTCGAACGCGGCGGCGGCGATCGACGATAGTGCGCGATCCGAATGGCTCGCCTTCTACGACGAGAACATCGAGCAGACGGCGACGCGCCTCGGCGACTACCTCGCCATCGGCGGCCTGGCGCCGGACCGGCGCGCGGTGGCCGAACGGGCGCTCGAGGCCCGCGACGCGATGGCGCGCGTGGGCGGCGCTGCCCGCGCGCTGATCGCCGAGCGCGCGGACGACGCCGCGATCCGCGCGGCCCTGGAGCGCACGCAGGCTGCCCTCGACGACTTCCGCATCCACATCGACGAGCTCGAGCAGGACCACGACGCCCGGAGCAGCGGGCTCGGGATGACCGTCCAGCGGGACATCGACCGGACGCGCCTCATCGCGTGGCTCGGCCTCGTCGTCGTGATCCTGATCGGGTCCGCGCTCGCGTGGCTGGTCACCCGCCAGATCACGCGGCTCCTCGTGCTGGCGGTGCGCAAGACCGAGAGCCTCGCGCGCGGCGACCTGACCGTGGCGCAGATCGAAGGTGAAGGCGCCGGCGACATCGATCGTCGGGATGAGGTCGGCCGTCTCGTGCAGTCCTTCAACGCCATGCTCACCGGCTTGCGCGATGTGATCTCGCGCATCCGCTCGGTGAGCGACGACGTCGCCGACAACGCGGGCCAGATCGCCAGCGTCGCGCACGAATCCGCGAGCGCGGTGGTGGAGCTGGACGCGGCGATCGAGCAGATCGCTCAGGCCGCGCACCAGCAGGCCGCCCGCAGCCAGGAGGTGGCCGGGGTCGTCGGGGACATCTCCGCCTCGACCGCCGAAGTGGCATCGGCCGCCGACGCGCTCGCGACATCGGCGGAGGCGAGCGTCGCGGTCGCGCGCGAGGGCAGCGAGACGGTGGCCGCCGCGGTTCGTGGCATTCAAAGCGTCGGCGAGCGCGTCGGACAGACCGCGCGCGCCGTGGAGACGCTGCAGGAGCATTCCGGCCGTATCGAGTCGATCGTGGAGACGATCCTCGAAATCGCCAAGCAGACGAATCTCCTGGCGATCAACGCGTCCATCGTGGCGGCACGAGCGGGAGAGGAAGGGCGCGCGTTCGGGGTCGTCGCCGGCGAGATCCGGAAACTCGCCGAGCGGGCGTCGGCGGCTGCGGAGCAGATCGCCGCCCTCGTAGCCAACATCCGCGAGGGCGTCGCGGAATCGGTGGGCGCCATGCGCGACGAGGCCGGACAGGTCGAGGCGGCCGTGCTGGAGGCCGGTCGGTCGGCAGAGGCCCTGCGGCGCATTGTCGCCTCGCTCGAGGCGACGAACCTGCAAGCCCAGGCGATCTCCGGGCGCGCTCGCGACATCGACGGCGCGGTGTCGCGGGGCCGCGCCGCGGTGGACGAGCTCGCGAGCGGAGCGGAGGAAGAGGCCGCGACGGCCGAGGAGATGGCCGCGCAGAGCGCGCAGGTCGGGGCCGCGGTCCGTCGACTCGTCGGGGAGGACGGCGCGGGGGGCAACGGAGATCGGGTGGCGTCCGTGCGCGCGCTCGAAAGGACCGCGCTGGACCTCAAGGAGTTGGTGGGACGGTTCCGCGTGTGACGACTTTCCGTCGGGGCGCGCGCGTGCGACCCGGCGTGAGGACGACGAACGGGGGAAGCGCCAGGCGCCTCCCCCGTTCGCTACGCCGGGCGGACGTGACCGGTCAGGCCGCGATCACGCCGCTGATCGGCGCGAACAGCTTCTCCGCGTACAGCAGCACCTCCGTGACCGCGTCCACGATGGCGACCAGCGCCTGGACCTCCGCGGCGGTCAGCTCGCCGCCGTCGGGACGGGTGAATGCCGGAGTGACCGCCGACCCCGACACCAGGATCGCGACAACTCCGTTGAAGGTGATCTCCCCGTCCAGCGTTCCCGTCGCGCTCTCGGTCACGCTCAGCGCGACGACGTCCCCACCGCCGGACAGGGTCATCGTGGCGACCAGCCCGGACGTCTCTTCCGTTTCCGCGTCGAACGACGTCGTCGCGTCGAACGCGAGCGACAGTCCCGAGCTCGCGACGATGAAGTCGTAATCGACGGTGAAGGAACCCGTGCCCGACTCCTCGAACTCGAGGGTCTGGTCGAGGACGAAGTTCAACGTCTCCATCCCGTCCGATACGAACCCGCTGGCGAACAGGGTGGCCGCGGCGGCGGTCTCCGTGACTATGAAGGACACGTCGATGAAGTAGTCGACCCGCGCGACCTCGGTTTCGCCGGTGGTGTCGATCAGCAGGAGACCCAGGCGGGAAGACGCGGGGCTGCTCTCGTCGGTCAGGTCCAGGTGACCCACCTCGACGAGCGGCTCGACCGGCTGGCGCGTGATCGGACTGATCGCGTATACCACGAATCGGACGCCGTCGATCGGAGCCCCGGTAATGGTGTCATCGACGACGTACCCGCTGCCACCCCACACGAACGTCTTGCCGAGGAGGTTGCTGGGGAAGATCGGCTCGGCCGCCAGCGAAGCGCTGGTGGACAGGGCGGGCAGAAGGCGCGCCGCGGCCAGCTCGACCTTCGCGGCGCCGAGGTCGCCGAAGCTGGCGAGGCCGCTCGACCCGGGACGCAGGCTCGCCACGGTGGGCAGCGCGGCGGTGGCGCCGCTGGCGGTCGCGAGGCCTTCGCCAGCCAGCAGCAGCGTGACGGTGATGTCGTCATCCACCGCGTTCAGAACGGCGTCCACGTCCGCGGCCGTGGCTTCCTCGTCGAAATCGTCCAGCGGCCCCATGCCGTCGTCCGACTCGCACCCGACCATCGTACCCGACAGCAGCAGCGTTGCGAGGGCGAACGAACGGACGCTCGTGCCCCCACGGGAGTTCTTGCACATGGCTCGTCCCGGAATGCAGGTGACCGAATTGTCGGGGAGGGGCTCTCAACCTACCGCCGAAGCGCGGCGCGGGAAAGGATTTCCGATGCACCGTGCGCGGTCGTCATGACGTGCGCAAGACGCCCCGCGCCGGCACAGCGGCGCGGGGCGTACCACTAGTCGCGGTCGCTCCTCACGACGAACGAGATCTTGGTGGTCACGCGATAGCCGCTGACGCTGGCTCCGTCGACGATGGCCTTGATGCTCGAGACCCACACCTCCTTGATATCGTTCACGGTCTCGGACGCCTCGCGGACCGCGGACTCCACCGCTTCCTCGATCGATCCACTGGTGTCGGAAATGATCTCGATGACTTTCACTACTGACATACGACCCTCCGGGCCTTGAGTGTTCGACTTCTTCCGAGTCCGGCCGACGCAAGATGGGTGCGCAGCGCGTCCCCACCTCCGCACCTTCCGGGCGCCGAGTTCCTACCGATTCTGACGCCCGACGCCCTCCCGGTCGCCCTGCCGGATGTAGACCAACCGGTAGCGCAGCGGCTCCGCGAGCTGGTCGCTTTCGATCCGGACGCGAAGTTCGAGCGTACGGCCGTCCGGTGAAAGCACGTAGCGATTGTAGCGCGCACCGTACGGGCCCTGAAAGGTCTGAAGCAGATCGGCGCCGTCCCAGGAGGCCGTGACGTCGACGGGGTCCCCGGCCTTCCATTCCCAGTCCTGGAGACCGCCGCTCCATGGGATGGTGAGGTCGTGCACCTCCGTGCGCACCCTTAGCGCCACGGGCCCGGGCTCGATCGCCACCCACACGGCCGGCCTGGTCGTCTCGCGCAGCCTGCCGCGCGCGAACGGGCGCTTGTACCAGGGGAGCAGCCCGACCCCCCGGTCGATGATCCCCTCCACGCCGTCCCCGGCGAGGCTGTCCAGCAGGAACACCCCCTCGATCGGAACGGCCGGGGGCGCGCGCCGAAGCCCCGGTGCCACCTCGCTCGTATCCTGCTGCGCCGTCGCCGGCGCCGAAAGGAACGTCAGGGCGAACAGGCAAGCGCCCACCCCGGCGCGTGCACCGAGCGTCACAGCCGGTCCAGGAGGAAGTCGGGGGTCCAGTTCGCGAACATCGCCGATAGGACGGTGAACTGTCCCGTCAGCAGGAGCAGGCCGACCGCAATGAGCATGGCGCCGGCGACGCGGTTGACCCAGGGCAGCCAGCCGCGAAAACGCGCGAACACGGCGAGAAACCTGTCGAGGGCGAGCGTCGCGAGCACGAACGGGATCGCCAGGCCGGCGGAGTACGTCGCCAGCAGGGCCGTCCCCTGCCCCACCGAGGACGTGGTAGCCGCGAGCGTCAGGATCCCGCCGAGGACCGGACCGATGCACGGCGTCCACCCCGCCCCGAAGGCCACACCGACCAGCACGGTCCCGGCATAGCCGGCGGGCCTGTCGGCCATGTGAACTCGCCAGTCCCGGCTCATCCCGGGCAGCCGGAGCAGTCCCAGGAGCACGAGCCCGAAGAGCACGAGGAGACCGCCGCCGATCCGTTCGATCCAGGGCGAGGAACGGTGGAAGGCCGCTCCCAACGCCGTAGCCGACGCGCCCAACACGATGAAGACCGCGCTGAAGCCGAGCACGAACAGGGCGCCGTGCAGGAACAGTCGGCCCCGGTCGTGCGCCGTCCGCCCCGAAGTATCCGTCAGCTCGTCCAGGCCCATCCCGGTGATGAACGACGCGTAACTGGGGATGAGCGGTAGTACGCACGGCGACAGGAAGCTCAGCACGCCCGCGAGAAAAGCGACGGCGAATCCGACGTTCTGTCCCTCCATCACCGCCGGCGCTCCGTCACCCCCGCTTCGCCGCCAGCCGCGCCGAGCGCTTCCCGGACGCGAGCTAGGGTGGACGCGTCCGTCGGATCGAACGTGCCTATCCAGCGGGCGGCGACGACTCCGTCCCGACCGATCAGGAAGCTTTCGGGGACCCCGATCGTGCGGTAGGCCCGGGTGACCCGCTCGTCGGGATCGTGGAGGATCGTAAACGTCACGCCCAGGTCGTCGACGAAGGTCCGGATCGCGCGCTCGGCGCCGCGCGCGTCGATGCTGACTCCGACGACGCGCAAGCCGTCGGCCCGGAAGCCGTCCTCGAGGGCTTGCAGGCCGGGCATCTCACGGCGACACGGCGCGCACCACGTCGCCCACACGTTGAGAAGGACGACCTCGCCGCGGAAATCCGCCAGCGCCACCGTGTCCCCCGCGAGGTCGGGCGCCGCGTAGGCCGGCGCTTCGTCCCCGACCGCCACGCGCCGGAATTCGTTGGCGTCGGCCGAACAGGCCGCGAGGGTGGCGCAGGCCGCGAGCGTCGCCGCGGCCGCGCCGGCCCGAGGGGACGGGCGCGGCGCGCGCGATCCGTCCCCGGGCAACCTGTGGGTGTCCATCGTCGAGCTCCGGTAGCGCGAAAGTGCGTCGTGCCAATACCGGGGCTCGGTCCGGCGGTTCCGCGCGGCTACCGGTTCAGCAGCCGCGAGACCCGTGCGTAGTAGATCTCCGAGTCGATCCCGCTCATGGTCTCCTCGAACGCGTCCCGCAGCGGACCTTCCAGTCGCACGCGCTCCGCGACCGCGGTCAGCGTCTCCGCGAGGTAGTGGTCGGAGTCGATCGCGCGCGCCGCGACGAGGACGGTGGCCACCTGCTCGGGGTCGTCGGCGCCCGCGTCCAGCAGCGCGCGCAGGATCTGCGTCCGGTAGTGGTCCGAGTCGATCTCCGAAATGGCGCGCACGAAGGCGCGCTGAACCTCGCGGCCGGGCGCACCCAGGGACGCGACTCGGACCATGACCTCCGCCGCGTAGTGGTCGGAGTCCATCGCGTCCGCGGTCGCCACCGCGACGGCCTCCGCCACTCCCTCGCCACCCCGGTCCAGGAGCGCGTTGAGCACCTCGGACCGGTAGTGGTCGGAGTCCATGCTGCGGGCGACGCGGACGTAGGCGTCCCGCTCTCCCGCGTCGAGCGCGTAGCTCCGGGCGGCGCCGGTCAGGATCGACGCCTTGTAGTGGTCGGAGTCGATGCGCTCGACCGCGTCCAGCAGCGTAGCGAGCGTGCGGGGCCCCAGCGCACCGCCGTCCAGGGCGCGCTCGGTGACCGCGGCCTTGTAGTGGTCGGAGTCCATGGCCGCGATGGTGCCCAGGAGTGCGTCCCGGGAACCGGGGGTCAGGGACCCCTCTCCGGCCAGATCGCCGGCCACCGTCGCGAGGTAGTGGTCTGACTCGAGTTGACTCGTCGCGAGCTGCAAAGCACGCTCCACGTGCGCGTCGTCCAACTCCGCCTGGTCGGCCAGTTCGCCGAAATACACGGACCGCACCCAGTCCCCGCCGAGCAGGGGAATCTCGTCCAGGACCGCGTCGGGTCCGCCATCGCGCAGGAGGCCGGCGACGCGCTGCTCCGCGCCGAAGGCGGTGTGCCGCGCCAGCTGGAGCACGATGGCGGCGAACCAGCGGCGCGCGTCGGCGTCGAAGGGCGCCGAGCGTCCGCTCAGGCGGAACGTGTATACCGGGGCGCCGTCCCGGGCGGGCGCCGCCTCCAGTTCCCGGCGCACGCCCCCATCGTCCTCCCGCAGGAGGAAACGAGCGCCCGGGCCCATGTGGTCGATTCCGTCCAGCTCACGCGTGAAACGAACGTCGCCCTCCAGGCGCAGGTCCAGCTCGCAGTCGCCCGATTCCCATTTGAGGCGGTGCCTCTCGTCGTTGACGTTGTGCGTCCTCGAACCGTGCCAGTCCCCTTCCCAGCAGCGGGAGGGGTGCGAGCCCGTGTCGAGATCCCCGTCCGTAAGCTGGTCGCGGCCGCGCGTGCTCGGCGCCCGATCGGCGGCGGCATCCGCCAGCGCAGCCGGCGCTTCGGCGGGGCCGCCTTCGGCCCCGGCGTCGAGCCTCGCGCCGGACGCCAAGCGCGCGTCCGCCGGAGCTGCGGCGGCGAGAGGCGCGACGACGAGCGCCGAGACGCACGCTCCGAGGAATACCGATGCCCGGCGCACGGGCGCGCGCCTGCGCCCGTCGTCGAGCAGCGCCTGCACGCGCGCGCTCAACTGCGACGGACGAGCCATCGGCAGCGCGGGCCCGGCCGCGGGCGCGCGCATCGT